>Ga0074197_1000082_pt1 | contig 156301 bp, 133 predicted proteins | sample EPASupsiteSAE305_FD_64526 | JGI IMG/M metagenome (GOLD analysis project Ga0074197, IMG submission 64526) | Bioremediated contaminated groundwater microbial communities from EPA Superfund site, New Mexico - SAE3-05 reassembly with SPADES | ecosystem: Environmental > Aquatic > Deep subsurface >... | reverse complement strand
CGGAAAGGATAACCGCTGAAAGCATCTAAGCGGGAAGCCTCCTTCAAGATTAGGTATCCCTGGGTGTAACAACCCCTGAAGGCCCGTTGTAGACCACAACGTTGATAGGCTAGGTGTGTAATCGCAGTAATGCGTTCAGCTTACTAGTACTAATCGGCCGTGAGGCTTGACCATAAAAAAATAAAGGGAAGGGGGGTGCTAACCCACCCCCCAACCTATAAACAATCAACTCCAAACTAAACTAACTACAATCCCTCAATTGCAATTGGAAATCAATTAGCAAACAGCTTACAAGCTGGATGCAACCGGTTTCTGGTGGCTATGCCGAGGGGGCCACACCCGTTCCCATCCCGAACACGGAAGTTAAGCCCCTCAGGGCCGATGATACTGCACGGGTAGCTGTGTGGGAAAGTAGGTCGCCGCCAGAATTAATTACCAAACGCCCCGTCAGGCTAACGCCAGACGGGGCGTTTGCGTTGCAAAGGTGTATACTGCTGTTCGTTGCTTTTTCTTGGCATTAGACGCGGCAAACGGTATACTTCGACGAATTTGTACCCCGCAGTCTGAAAGGAATCAACTATGAGTAGAAAGATGCTGATTAACGTCATGCATCCCGAAGAGGCCCGGGTGGCGATCGTGCAGGAAGGTCGTCTGATGGAGCTGAATATTGAGATCAGTGGCAAGGAACAGACCAAAGGCAATATCTACAAAGGTGTGGTGCTGCGGGTTGAACCCGGCCTGCAGGCAGCCTTTGTGGATATCGGCCAGAAGAAACCCGGCTTCATCCAGATGGGCGATCTACACCCCGACTTCTGGCAGTGGCGCGACGACGTACCTGAGACTGAGCGTAAGCGGCGTCCACGCATACAGGAGGTGCTGCGCCGCGGCCAAGAGTTGATCGTGCAGGTGGAGAAGGATGCCCGCGATATGAAGGGGGCAGCCCTCACCAGCTATCTCTCTCTGCCTGGTCGCTATATGGTGCTCATGCCCGGTGATGACGCGGCCGGCATCTCCCGCAAGATCGAGGATAACTCGACACGTAAAGAGCTGAAGGCCTTGGTGGCCGACCTGCAGGTGCCTGAGGGCTACGGCTATATCGTGCGGACAGAAGCGGTGGGCCGTACGTCAGAGGAGCTGAAAAAGGATCTGGAGTACTTGGTGGGGGTGCATGAGCGGATCCAGCGGCAAGCAGCTCAGGTCAAGGGGCCCGCTGAACTATATCACGATGCCGGCGTAATCCTGCGTACCCTGCGTGACTACTTTTCAGACGATATCGATGAGGTGCTGGTTGATGACAAGGCAGCCTATCAACAGGCGATCGAGTTCTTTAAGGAGCTGATGCCGGGTTGTGAAAAGCTGGTTAAGCTGCATAAGGAGAAGCGGCCGATCTTTTCCAAGTACCAGTTGGAGGAGCAAATCGATCAGTTGTACGAAAAGCGCGTGCCATTGCCGTCGGGCGGTTCCCTGATCATTGAACCGACCGAAGCACTGGTCTCGATCGATGTCAACTCCGGCAAGTCCAGTGGTGAGCGTGGCGTTGAGGACACCGCCTATAAGACCAACCTGGAGGCTGCCGCCGAGGTGGCTCGTCATTTGCGGCTCCGTGACCTGGGCGGCCTGGTGGTGATCGATTTTATCGACATGCGCGAAGCCAAGCACAATAAAGAGGTGGAGCGGACCTTGAAAGAGGCCCTCAAGATGGATAAGGCCAGGGTCAACCTGGGGCGCATTTCACAGTTCGGCATGATGGAGATGTCTCGCCAGCGGATCGCCAAGAATATCAACGACGCCATCCATCTGGAGTGTCCTCACTGCGAAGGGCGTGGCCGGGTCAAGTCGGTGGAGGCGATGGCGCTTTCGTTCCTGCGCAAGGTGCATGGGGCTGCCGCCAAGGGCCAGGTGGCCGAGGTGCGCGGAGGCCTGCCGTTGGAGGTGGCCTATTTTCTGCTAAATCGCAAAAAACGTGAACTGGCCCAGATTGAAAACGATTATGAGATCGTGGTGACGATCAAGGGCAAGCCGTCCTTCCTGCTGAATCAGCTGGAGCTTGAGGTCATTAAGCGCGAAAAGGGCGAGCAGGACGACCAGCCGCTGGCGTCATTCGAGCCTTCATCAAGCTACGACGATACTGGTGATAGTGTGGCATCGGCGACAGCGGGAGAAGGCAGCACCAAGAAGAAGCGTCGCCGCAAGAAGAAGAAAAAGACAACCACCGGCGAACAAGCGGTGCAGCCGGGAAGTCAGGAACACGATGCCGCCCATGAGCCGGCGGAAGAGCAGGCGCTGGAGTTGACGGAAAGCAAAACTGATGTCCCGGAGGCCGAGCCGGCCAAGAAACGTCGGCGTTCCCGCTCCCGTAAAAAGTCCGGCACGTCCAAAGATGCCAGTGCAGCTGAGGTGACAGCAGTGCAACCTTCCGCCGCTGGCGATGCCCCTGTGTCCCAGCCGGAAGCACAGGCACCGCAACGCGAGGCCACTCCTGCGAAAAAGGCAGCCAGAAGCCGTGCCAAGAAGGTGGAACAGGAGGCTGTCGTAAAAGCGCTGGCTGAGTCGGTTGAGACGGTTGCGGTTGCAGAAACAGCTGCGCCGAAGCCGCGTCGCGCGCGCAGCACCACGGCTAAGAAAAAGGCCGCTGCTGTCGATGACCAGGCTTCACCGGCAACACCGGTAGAGTCCAAGCCTGAAGCCCCTGCGAAAAAGGCCGCTGCCAAGCCCAAGCGGGCGCCGGCCAAGCGTACAACAAGGACAGCCAAACCCGCTGAGACAACGGAAGAATAGCTTGACGCGTCTGGTTGGCTGGGCTACTTTCTCGGTTTATTTGCAGCTCTGAAAGGTACACGAAGACCATGGAAGAATTAAGCGAACTGCTGCTTCAGCGGCGGCGTAAGGTGAACGCCCTCTGGACGGCAGGTATTAACCCTTACCCCAACGATTTTAAGCCTGCTCACACTGCGGCAGATGTGGTGCAACAGTACGGTTTGGTTGAGCAGATCGACGCCCCGGATGTAGAGTTCGTGCTGGCTGGTCGGATCATTGCCCGCCGTTCATTCGGCAAGGCCGCCTTTATCCAGATTCAGGACCGCAGCGGACGGATTCAGGTCTATGTACGCAAGGATGATCTCAGCGACGAGGCCTTTGCCCAGTTTGAGTCCTTTGACATCGGCGATATCATCGGCGTTGCCGGCTTTCCGTTTCGCACCCAGAAGGGCGAGCTGTCAATCCATGTCCGCATGGTGCGGCTGCTGGTCAAGTCATTGTTGCCGTTACCGGAAAAGTTCCATGGTCTGACCGATGTAGAGACCCGCTATCGCCAGCGTTATGTTGACCTGATCGTCAACCCCGAGGTGCGCGAGATCTTTATCAAGCGTTCCCGGATTGTCAATCTGATCCGGCAGTTTATGACCTCTCGTGATTTCCTTGAGGTTGAGACCCCGATGATGCAGCCGATCCCCGGCGGCGCCACGGCCCGCCCGTTCGTTACCCACCACAATGCCCTGGATATGGAGCTGTTCCTGCGGATTGCGCCGGAACTGTACCTTAAGCGTCTGGTGGTGGGCGGTTTCGAACGGGTCTTCGAGATCAACCGTAACTTCCGTAATGAGGGGATATCGGTTCGCCACAACCCTGAATTCACCATGATGGAGTTTTATCAGGCCTACGCCACCTACGAGGATCTGATGGACTTCACTGAAGAACTGTTCTGCCATGTGGCTCAGGAGGTGTTGGGCACACTGGATTTCAGCTATCAGGACCTGGCCATCAGCTTCCAGCGCCCCTGGCGGCGTTTGACGGTAAAGGAAGCGATCCTGGAGTATGGCGACATCGACCAGAAGCAGCTGGAGGACCGTGATCTGGCCCTGGCCTATGCCCGCAGCATCGGGCTGGACCTGCCGGATGAGATCGGCTATGGCAAGCTGATCATGGAAATCTTCGAAGAAGTGGCCGAACATAAGCTGATCCAGCCCACCTTTGTAACCGCCTATCCCACCGAGGTATCACCGTTGTCCCGCAAGAACGATCATGATCCGTACATCGTTGATCGCTTTGAGTTGATGATCGGCGGCCGCGAGATCGCCAACGCCTTTTCCGAGCTGAACGACCCGGTGGATCAGAAAGAGCGCTTTCTGGCCCAGGTGGCGGAGAAGGACAAAGGGGATGAAGAGGCGCACTACATGGATGAGGATTATGTGCGCGCCCTTGAGTATGGCCTGCCCCCGACGGCCGGCGAAGGGATTGGCATCGACCGTCTGGTGATGCTGCTGACCGACTCGGCCTCGATCCGTGACGTGATCCTGTTCCCACAGCTGCGCAAAGAGGCGAAGTAGACTTGTCCATGCCGTTCGAACTCATGATCGGGTTGCGCTACCTCAAGGCCAAGCGCAAGTCCACCTTTATCTCGATCATCACCTTCATCTCAACCGCCGGGGTGGCGCTGGGGGTTATGGCGCTGATTGTGGTGTTGGCGGTGATGACCGGTTTTGAGCGTGACCTTAAGGAGAAAATCCTCGGTACCAACGCCCACCTGGTGGTCATCCGTAGTGGCGCAGCGATGGAGAATTATCGCGGGACTATGGAGCGTCTCAAGCAGTTGCCCGGTGTGCAGGCCGCCACACCGTTCATCTACAACCAGGTGATGCTTTCAACCGGCCGTAATGTATCCGGCGTGGTGCTGCGTGGCATCGAACCGGAGACCGACCGTGAGGTGACCCGACTGTCTCGCTCGCTGGTACAGGGTGGCATGACCTTACTTGACCCGCAGCCTGGCAGCGGACCGGAACCGGGTATCCTGATCGGGCGCGAGCTGGCACGGCACTTAAACCTTGTCCTGGGTGACCGGGTAAACGTGGTCTCGCCCACCGGTAGCATCACGCCGCTGGGGATGATGCCCAAGCTGAAACCGTTCCGGGTAGTGGGCATCTTTAACACCGGCATGTTCGAGTACGATTCGACCTTGGCCTATGTCAGTCTCGGTCAGGCCCAGCGCTTTTTTGACCTGGGTGACACCGTGACCGGTGTGCAGTTGAAGGTGGCCAACGTCTATGGCACCACCGAGCTGGCCCAGCAGATCAACCGTGAGTTCGGCCCGGAACTGTATGCGCGGGACTGGATGCAGATGAACAAAAACATTCTGTTCGCGCTCAAGACCGAGAAGGTGGTCATGTTCATTATCCTGACCCTGATCGTGCTGGTGGCAGCCTTCGGCATCGCCTCGACCCTGTTCATGGTGGTGATGGAAAAGGCCCGTGACATCGCCATCCTTAAGGCGATGGGAGCCCGTTCGCTCAGTATCATGAAGATCTTTGTGCTGGAAGGGCTGATCATCGGTATCGTGGGCACTGTGCTGGGGGTGTTGTCGGGACTGTTGATCGCCCACAACTTGGAGCTGATCATCGACCTAGTGCAAAAGCTGACTGGCAAGAACTTCTTCAGTAAGGACATCTACTACCTGGATCACTTCCCTTCCCAGGTGGTGGGCTCCGATGTGCTGATGATCTCGATCACGGCGGTGGTGATCTCGTTTGTGGCTACCCTCTATCCGGCCTGGCAGGCGTCGCGTATGCTGCCGGCGGAGGCGCTCAGGTATGAGTAGCCTGATCTCGCTCAAGGGGCTCTGTAAGAGCTACAGCATGGGCAGCGCCACGGTGGAGGTGTTGCGTGGAATCGATCTGGAGGTCGAGGCCGGCACCACGACGGCACTAATCGGCGCCTCGGGCGCCGGCAAGAGTACCCTGCTGCACATCCTGGGGGCTCTTGATCGTCCCACGAGCGGTTCGGTTCTCTACAAGGGCGAGGAACTGTTCCGTCGTTCAGAGCAGCAACTGGCTGATTTCAGAAACCGTAGCATCGGTTTTGTGTTTCAGTTCCATCACCTGCTGCCGGAGTTTACCGCCCTGGAAAACGTGCTGCTACCGGCCCTGATCAACCGTCAGCCCCGCCGGATTGCTGAAGAACGCGCCGAGCAGCTGTTAGAGCAGGTTGGCCTCGGGCACCGTCTGCGGCATCGCCCTGGCGAGCTTTCCGGTGGCGAGCAGCAGCGGGTAGCCATTGCCCGGGCCCTGGTGCTGGGCCCGGAACTGCTGCTGGCCGATGAGCCGACCGGCAACCTGGACATGAAGACCAGCGAGGCGATCCACGAGCTGTTGGCCGGCTTGCAGCAGGAAACCGGCATTACGCTGGTGGTGGTAACCCATAATGAACGTCTGGCCGCCGGTATGGGACGGGTTGTCCGTCTGGTGGATGGCATTATTGACTACGCTGCCCTGGAGGGTGTGTGACCAAGTATCAGTACCTGAAGATCGCCGTGGTGGCACTGCTGCTGATGAACAGCGAAGCGGTTTACGCTGAAAGTGATACGGTCAGCGAGGTGGTGGTGCGGGGCAACCGGCGCATCGATTCCGCTGCCATACTGAACGCCGTGAGCAGTAAAGCAGGTGAGCGACTCGACAGCGACCGCACCGACGCCGACATCCGTTCTATCTTTAATCTGGGCCAATTTCGTGATGTGCAGGTCAGCACCGAACCGGGCAGTGCAGGGCTGGTGCTGGTTTTTTCGGTGGTCGAAAAACCGATCATCCGCGAGGTACGCTTTGAAGGCAACGAGGCGCTGAAGCAGGAAAAGCTGCTGGAAGGCCTGCCGATCCGGCGCAACGCCGTGTTCTCGCAAAAGGATCTGGATGCTGCCGTTCTCAAGCTCACCAAGCAGTATCAGGATGAAGGCTATTATCTGGTCCAGGTGCAGCCCCGGGTGGAGCAGCGCTCAGAAACCGAATATCTGGTGACGCTGCAGATTGCAGAAGGCAAAAAGATCCGGATCAGCACGATCAGTTTTGAAGGCAACACAGCCTTTTCTCCCCGCAAGCTGCGCGGGGTGATGGAGACCAGCGAAGAGTGGTTCATGTCCTGGCTGACCGGTGCCGGCACCTACAAGGAAGAGGTGTTGCGTAACGATGCACTGCTGATTGCCGACCACTACATGAACAACGGCTACATCAACGTCAAGGTGGGTGAGCCCAAGGTCAAACTGTCCGAAGACCGGGATTCGCTGGAGGTGCTGGTCTCGATCACCGAGGGCGACCAGTACCGGATCGGTTCCATTGCCTTCTCCGGTGATGTCCTCTACCCTGAGGCAGAGATCAGGAAAAAGCTGAAGAGCGAAGTAGGCGAGGTGTTCAGCCGCAAAAATCTGCGGGAAGATATCGGCACCCTGACCGACATGACCGCCGACAAGGGCTACGCCTTCAACAACGTCGATCCGCTGACCAAGCAGGACCAGGAAAAAAAACAGCTGGAGCTGACCTTCGATGTTGAGAAGGGCGATCTGGTCTATATCGAGCGGATTACCATCGCCGGTAACAGTAAGACCCGCGATAAGGTGGTGCGGCGCGAGATGCGACTTCTGGAGGGTGAGCTGTACAGTGCCACCGGCTTCAAGCGCAGCAAACAGAACCTGATGAACACCGGCTACTTTGAAGAGGCCAACGTGGCCAGCGTCAAGGGCAGCAGCGCCGACAAGCTGAACATCAACGTTGATCTGAAGGAAAAGGCCACCGGCGCGTTCACCATCGGCGGCGGCTACAGCTCGCTGGACGGCATGATCCTGCAGGGCTCGGTCTCCCAGTCAAACTTCCTGGGGCTGGGGCTTAAGGCTAACGTCTCGGCCTCCCTGGGGGGCAGCTCCAACACCTATTCGGTCGGCCTGACCGACCCCTACTTCCTGGACAGCAAGTGGACCCTGGGGGCCGACCTGTACCGTTCTGAGCGGGAATGGGATGACTATTATCTGCGCCGCACCGGTTTTGACATCAAGGCCGGTTACCCGATCAGCGACTATATCGGCACCTTCCTGATGTACAAGTACGAGGTTAAGGATGTGTACGAGTACACTGATGCCTGGAAGCAGGCCCATGATCTGTATGGTAACGATCTGTACCCGATTGGCCAGTCAACCACCAGCGCGATTTACGCCAGCATCACCCACAACAGCACCGATTACCGCTTCGATCCCTCCACCGGTATGGTTAACTCCTTATCGCTGGAGTATGCCGGTCTGGGCGGAGACAACAAGTACGTGCGCGAGGTAATGGATAATACCATTTACTACCCGTTATGGTGGAAGTTCGTGGTTTCAACCAAGTTGGTGCTGGGGGCCGTGCAAGAAGCCGGCGGCAAGGTGCCGCTGGATGAGCGCTTCTATCTGGGGGGCATCGGCACCTTGCGGGGCTATGAGGCCAGAACCATCGGTGAAAGAGACCAGTTTGGTAACTATATCGGCGGTGAAAAAGAGCTGTTCGGTAACGTGGAGCTCAAATTCCCGTTGTTGTCGGAGTTTGGCGTGAAGGGAGTTGCCTTCTTTGACTACGGTAATGCCTGGGATGGCGGTTTCAAGCCACCCAAGATGTTAATGAGCTACGGCGGCGGTATTCGCTGGGCCTCGCCGATGGGGCCGCTGCGGCTGGAGTACGGTATCCCGATTAATCCCAATCCCGGCGAGAGTAAGTCGGGACGGTTTGAATTCGCAATCGGCAGTATGTTTTAGCACACACGAGCTAGAGGAGAACGACCATGAAACGTATGATGATGATGGTGATGATGCTGGTACTGACGAGCGGCGCGGCCTGGGCTGCCGAGAGCAAGTTCGGCTATATCGATATGCAGCGGGCCCTGAGCAGCTCAGAGGCCGGTAAGGACGCCAAGCAACAGTTGCAGGGCAGGCTGAAGGGCTACCAGGATCAGATCAACGCCAAGCAAGATGAGCTGCAGAAGCTGAAAGGCGACCTGGAAAAGCAGGGGGTGGCCTTAAGCGAGACAGCCCGTGCGGCGAAGGAAAAGGATTACCAGCAAAAGCTGAAGGACTTTCAGCGCTTCACCAAGGATGCCGAGGAAGACCTGCAGGCCCGGGACGGCGAGTTCACCAAGAAGCTGATTGAGGCCATGAGCAAGGTGGTCAACGACTACGGCAAGAAAAATGGCTATACGATTATCTTTGATGCCCGCGGCACAGGCATGTTGTATGCCGACCAGAAGGCGGACCTGACCGACGAGGTAATCAAGGCCTTCAATGCCGGCAATCCGAAAAAATAATTGAGGGTATCGGTGCCATGATCCAGACAAAAACCCTGCAGGAACTGGCTGAGTACCTTGGCGGCACCGTGCGCGGTGATGCCACATTGGTGGTAAACGGCCTGGCTCCACTGGAAACGGCCGGACCGGACAAGGTTACCTTTCTGGCTAACCCCAAGTATGCCGCCAAGGTTGCTGAGACCAAGGCCGGCGCTGTGTTGATGGCGCCGGGCAATGAGGCCTACGGCCGCAACGTGATTGAGCTGGGCAACCCCTATCTTGGTTTCGCCAAGCTGCTGACCCTGTTTTATACTGCAGCTCATCCACCACTGGGGGTGTTGCCTGAGGCGGTGCTCGGCTCCAATGTCACCTTGGGTGAGGGGATCAGCATCTATCCTGGCGCGGTGGTCGGCAACAACGTCATCCTCGGTGACCGGGTGGTGATCCATCCCGGCGCGGTGATCTACGACGGGGCCGTTATCGGCGACGACAGTGTGATTCATGCCAATGCTGTGGTGCGGGAGCGCTGTCGCCTGGGTAAGCGTTGCAAGCTGCAGCCGGGGGCGGTGATCGGCAGCGATGGCTTTGGTTATGCTCCCGATGGGCCGTCCTATTATCCTATTCCCCAGATCGGCATTGTGGTGCTGGAAGATGACGTTGAAATTGGCGCCAACAGTACGGTCGATCGGGCCGCTCTGGAGGTGACCCTGATCAAGCGTGGCACCAAGCTGGACAACCTGGTGCAGGTGGCCCACAACTGCCAGATTGGGGAAGACTGCATGATCGTCTCCCAGGTGGGGATTGCCGGTAGCAGCAAGATCGGTAACCACGTTACCCTGGCCGGCCAGGTGGGGGTGGTGGGCCATGTCAGCATTGGCGACAATGTGATTGTAGGTGCCCAGGCCGGCGTGCCCAGCGCCTTGGCACCCAATGGCTACTACAGCGGTTCACCAGCTATGCCGCACAAGGACTGGCTGCGGGTGATGGGCGTATTGCCCAGGCTGCCGGATATGCGTAAAAAAGTAAGCGAGTTGGAGAAAAAAATTGCCGCGCTTGAGGCTCGGCTGGCAAAGGAGTAGGCGATGCAACCGACACTGCCGATGGATGTGAACGCCATCATGAAGATTCTGCCCCACCGCTACCCGTTCCTGCTGGTGGACCGGATTGTGGAGCTGGAGCATGGTACCCGCTGTGTGGGTATTAAAAACGTAACCATCAACGAGCCTTTTTTCCCAGGGCATTTTCCTGGCCATCCGGTGATGCCGGGTGTGCTTATCGTGGAGGCTATGGCCCAGGTGGCCGGCATCATGGCCTATCTGGCCTCCGACGAAGAGACCCAGAAGAAGGTCAGCTACTTCATCGCCATTGAAAACGCCAAGTTTCGCAAACCGGTGGTTCCCGGCGACCAGCTGCGGATCGAGATCAGCACCACCTTGAACCGGCGCGGTATCTGGGGGGTTGATGGCAAGGCGTATGTGGACGGGACACTGGTGACCGAGGCGTCGTTGAAGGCTACCTTTGCAGCAGCAGCAACCTAAGGGGGAGCTATGGCAGTGCATCCGACGGCAATTATTCACCCATCGGCCCAGATAGCTGAAGGGGCTGAGATCGGTCCCTACGCCATCATCGAAGAGCAGGTCATCATCGGCAAGGGGACCAGCATCGGCCCCCATGCCGTGATTGGTAAATGGACCGAGCTGGGTGAGAATAACCAGATTTTCCACATGGCCTCAGTGGGGGTGGCACCCCAGGATTTGAAGTACAGGGGTGAGCAGTGTTGGACCCGCATCGGTAACGGTAATACGATTCGCGAGTTTGCTACGGTCCACCGCGGCACTGTGACCGGCATCAGCGAGACGGTACTGGGTAACAACAACCTGATGATGGCCTATTCCCACGTGGCCCATGATTGTCGGGTGGGCAGTGGCAATGTGATGGCCAATGCCGCCACCCTTGCCGGCCATGTAACGGTTGAGGACAATGTCATTCTGGGCGGCCTGGTGGCGATTCATCAGTTTGTCCGTATTGGGTCCTACGCCATGCTGGGTGGTGGCACCCTGGCCGGTTCGGATGTGCCGCCTTATATGATTGCGTCATTCGGCGACAAGCGAGAAGCCAAGCTGAGGGGCCTGAACCTGATCGGCCTTAAACGGCGGGGGTTCAGCGACGAGGTGATCCGTAACCTGAAAAAAGCCTACAAGATCCTGTTCATGTCCGATTTGAAACAGGCCGATGCACTAGCCAAGCTCAAGGCCGAGATCGTCGGCTGCGCAGAAGTTGATACGCTGGTCAGCTTCATTGAAAAATCGGAGCGGGGCATCTGCCGGGGATGACGCCACTGCGGACGGCGGTGATCGGCGTTGGCTACCTGGGCTCCTTTCATGCACAGAAATATGCAGCACTGCCAGGAGTTGAGCTGGTTGGCGTAGCGGATAGTAACCCGACACGGGCCGCAGAGATAGCTGCAGCCTGCGGCTGTCGTGCTTTTAACGATCATCGTGACCTGTTGGGCCTGGTTGATGCCGTCAGCGTAGTGGTGCCAACGCAACACCACTTTCAGATCGCCCGTTATTTTTTGACGAATAACGTACATGTGCTGGTTGAAAAACCGATTACGACGACCATCGAGCAGGCCGATGAACTGATCGGCCATGCCGACGCAAATCAGCTGGTACTGCAGGTGGGCCACCTGGAGCGGTTCAATCCGGTGCTGCAGGCCGCTGTGGCAAAGGTGGATACGCCGCTGTTTGTGGAGTCGGTGCGCGTCGCGCCATTCCGTTCACGCGGAATTGATGTCAACGTGGTGCTGGATCTTATGATTCACGATATTGAGCTGATCCAGTATCTGGTGAAGTCGCCGGTCGTCAGCATCGATGCCATCGGCGCACCGGTTTTTACGGCTGAAGAAGATATAGCCAATGCCCGGATCGGTTTTGCAAACGGCTGCGTGGCCAATGTCACCGCCAGTCGGATCAGCCTCAAGAGCGAACGCACGATGCGTGTCTTTCAGCGTGATGCCTATCTGATCCTTGATTTCCAGAACCGAAAACTGCTGGCTGCCAACCGTCAGCAGGGTGAACAGCAGCCGGCAACCGTGCCCCAGTTGCAGGTGGTTGAACAGGAGTTGCGCCAATCCGATCCGTTGCTGGATGAGATCAGCTCGTTTGTGGAGGCGATTACAACCGACAGCGCGCCTCAGGTAAACGGTTACGCTGGGCGGATGGCGCTGGAGACAGCGCTTAAGATCAATGCAGCCTTAAGCAGGAGGATGGCGTGATACCGATGGTTGACCTGCAGCATCAGTATCACCAACTGAAGGCTGACATCGATCAAGCAGTGTTGGGGGTTCTGGAGAGTACCCAGTTTATCCTGGGGCCCAATGTCACCAGCTTTGAACAGGAAGTTGCCCAATATTTGGGGGTGCCCCATGCGGTGAGCTGCGCATCCGGCACCGATGCCCTGCAACTGGCACTGCTGGCGAGCGGGGTTGGTCCGGGCGATGAGGTTATTACCACTGCCTTCACCTTTATCGCCACCGCCGAGGCGATCTGTCAGGTCGGGGCCACCCCGGTCTTCGTTGATATTGATCCACACACCTTTAACATTGCGCCGGATTTGATCGAGCAGGCCATTACGCCCGCTACCCGGGCGGTGCTACCGGTGCATCTGTTCGGCCAGCCGGCTGACATGGCCGCCATCAGTCAGATCTGCGCCCGGCACCGATTGATCCTGATTGAAGACTGCGCCCAATCTTTTGGTGCGACAGCGCAGGGCAAGATGACCGGTACGATCGGCGCCTTCGGCTGTTTCAGCTTTTTTCCCAGCAAGAACCTCGGCTGCTACGGCGATGGCGGTCTGGTTACCTGCGTCACAGCAGAAGCGGCGGAAGAGTTGCGGACGCTGCGTAACCACGGTAGCAAAAAGCGCTATCACCACGACCGGATCGGTCTAAACAGTCGTTTGGATGAGTTGCAGGCCGCCATTTTGCGGGTTAAGCTCAAGCATGTCGAGCGCTTTAACCAGGAACGCCGGCGAGTGGCCCAGCGATATGCAGCAGGGCTGAACGATCTGGTGCAGCTGCCATTTGAAGATGGTAAAGGCCTGCATGTGTATCACCAATACACCCTGCTGAGCGAGCATCGTGACAGGATTATGACCAACTTGAACAACCACCAGATTGCCAGCGCCATTTACTATCCGATCCCACTGCACCGGCAGCAGGTGTTCCGTGAGCGATGCTGCGGTCAATCACTGCCGGTGTCCGAGTCGGTCGCAGCCCGTTGTCTGTCGTTGCCAATCTACCCTGAACTGACTGATCAGCAGGTAGATCGGGTGGTGGCGGTGGTGCGTGAAGCGGTAGTGTGCTGATGACCGCGCAAACGACGAAACGGATTATGATCGTTGCCGGAGAGGCCTCTGGTGATATCTATGGTGCTGGCCTGATCAGGGCGGTGCATGCCATCGACCCGACCTTCCATTTCTTCGGCATCGGCGGTGCGCGGATGCGGGAGGCGGGAGCAGAAACCATTGCCGATTCGGCTGATATGGCAGTAGTGGGTCTGGTTGAAGTAGTCAAACACTTCGACGTGATCGCGCCGGCGTTTCTGCAGTTAAAGCGCACACTGCAGAACGATCCCCCGGACCTGCTGATCCTGATCGATTACCCCGGTTTCAACCTGCGCCTGGCCAAGGTAGCCAAACAGGCAGGCGTCAAGGTGCTGTACTATATCTCGCCGCAGATATGGGCCTGGCGTCAGGGCCGGGTCAAGAAAATCAAAAAGCTGGTGGATCACATGGCGGTGATTCTGCCGTTTGAGGCACCGCTCTACGAGAAGGCCGGGGTGCCGGTCTCCTTTGTGGGGCATCCGATGGCCGATCGGGTCAAAACGGAGCTCTCACACGCCGAGGCAGTCAGCTCGTTCGGGCTTGACTCGTCACGACCGATCGTCGGTCTGTTTCCCGGCAGCCGTCGCAGTGAAGTCAGCCGCCTGCTGCCGGTGATCCTTGATGCTGCTCAGTTGCTGCAACACCGGTTTCCTGACGTGCAATTCGTGTTACCGTTGGCCTCAACCCTCAGTGATGCCGATCTTGCCCCCTACCTTGCAGGCCACCAACTGAGCATAGCCACGACGCGTGAGCGGATCCATGATCTGATCAAGGCCTGTGATGCCGTGATTGCCGTTTCTGGCACCGTTACCCTGGAGATCGCCCTGGTGGGCACACCTTTGGTGATCATCTACAAGTTGGCAGCGTTGACCTATCAGTTGGCTGTCAGGCTGGTAAAGGTGGATCATATCGGTCTGTGCAACATCGTGGCTGGAGAAACCGTGGCCCAGGAGCTGATTCAGGACGATGCCTCGCCGCAGCGGATCGCCCAGGAGATCGGACGCATCCTGTCTGATGTGTCCTATGCCGATGAGCTCAAAAAGAAATTATCCGGTGTCCGTGAGCGCTTGGGCGGTGGCGGTTCGGATCAAAAGATGGCCGCCTTGGTGCTGGCATTGGTGGGGAAGCCATGAGCCCGGTACTTAAACGCACACTGCGGTATTTCTTGCCCTACTGGTGGTTGTTGCTGCTCTCGGCTCTGTTTTCGCTGGTGGTAGGGGCCATGGATGGCGCCTTTGCCTACCTGGTAGAGCCGGTGCTGCAGCGGATCTTTGCCGGCAAGGACACCACAATCTTCTTGCTGGTACCGGTGGGGGTTATCATCCTGTTTCTGGTGCGGGGCGTCAGCCGGTATATCTATGACGTCACCATCAGGTTGGCGGGCCAGAAGGCTATCCAGGACATCCGAAACGATTTTTTCAGGCTGACCACCCGGCAGGATATGGCCTTTTACAACCGTCAGGCCACCGGTGATCTGATGTCGCGTGTGACCAACGACATCAGCACCATGCAGGAGGGGATGGGCCAGGTGGTGACCGGCCTGTTCCGTGATCTGATTTCAATGGTGACTCTACTGGGTGTTATTTTTTACCGTAACTGGCAGTTGGCCACCATCTCGTTCATCGTGTTTCCGCTGACCATCTATCCGGCTCAGCTGATCGGTAAGAAGATTAAGAACGCTGCCCGGCGCAGCCTTGATGTGATGGGTGGCCTGGGCACCACCATTCAGGAAACCTTTTCCGGCATCAAGGTGATCAAGGCCTTTGGCTTGGAACAGCAGATTTCTCAGCGTTTTGAGCGGGAAAACCATAACTTTTTGCAGCAATTTAAGCGCTATATCAAGTACTCGTCGCTGGCAACCCCGGTGACGGAACTGATCGTATCGCTGGGAGTGGCAGCCGTAATCTACGTTGGCGGCAGTCAGGTCATGGCGGGACGCATGACGCCGGCAGAACTGTTTTCCTTTATCGCGGCCATGATCATGCTCTTCACCCCGGTTAAGAAGCTGCAAAGTTCCTATAACGTCATGCAGCGCTCGGCTGGTGCGGCTGAACGGGTCTTTCAGACCATGGATGCCCAGCGCAGCATCGTGGATAAACCAGAAGCGGTTGAGCTGACCAAGATCAGCGGTCGCGTGGTGTTTCAGGATGTTGCGTTCCGTTATGGCGATGATCCGGTGTTGCAAGGGGTAAGCCTTTCAGTTGCACCTGGGCAGATGGTGGCCCTGGTGGGGCCTTCGGGCAGTGGGAAATCGACGATGGCTGCGCTTTTGATGCGTTTTTATGATGTTGATCAGGGGGCGATCCTGCTAGACGGCCACGATCTGCGGGATATCAGCCTAACATCACTCAATCGCCAGTTTGCCCTGGTTGATCAGGAAACAACCCTGTTTAACGACACGATTGCCAACAACATCCGTTACGGTTGTCCCGATGCCAGCGACGCCGAGGTAGAGGCAGCCGCAAAGGCGGCCTTTGCCGATGACTTTATCCAGCAGTTGCCGGAGGGCTATGCAACCAATATCGGCGATCGTGGCGCCCGCTTGTCCGGCGGCCAGCGGCAACGGCTGTGCATTGCGCGCGCGTTGATCAAGGATGCGCCGATCCTGATACTGGATGAGGCCACCAGCGCCCTGGACACTGAAAGCGAAAAGATGGTGCAGCAGGCCCTTGAAAACCTGATGCGCAACCGGACCACCTTTGTGATCGCCCATCGCCTGTCAACGGTACAAAACGCCGATCTGATCGTGGTGCTGGAAAAGGGCAACATTTTGGAGGTCGGCAGTCATACGGATCTGGTGGCTGGCAGCGGCCTGTACAGCCGTTTGCACGCCCTGCAGTTCAGCGATCAGCCGCAACAGGTGTCTGTCTGATGCGTAAAACAGTCTGGCTGCTACAGGCGGCCCTATTTTACCTCGGCACCTGGCTGGTGGCGCTGGTGCCGCAAAGCCTGGCCGATCGGTTGGCAACGCCGACCGGGTGGCTGCTGCACCGCGTACTGTCGAGTCGTCGGCGGATAGCCGAGCAGAATATTGACAATACTCTGGGGTATATGCGTTCGCAGCCCGAGTGGCATTGTCCATTGCCTGATGCGGCTGCCATCGCCTCTGCCGTCTTTTATAGTATTGGTCGTTCGTTACTGGAAGTCTGTCGCCTGTACCACGGCAGGGGTACCGCGTTGATAGGGCGGATTGAGGTGCGTGGTCGGGAGCATTTCGAGGCGGCACAGGCGCTGGAAAAGGGGCTGGTCTTTCTCACCGGGCACTGCAGCAACTGGGAACTAGGGGCACTGGCCTTTGGCAAGCTATTCAACGTGCCGGTGTCGGTGGTAGCCCGTCGCCAGAACAACCCGTATCTGAACCGGATGGTGGAACGGATGCGGATGAGCTACGATAACAGCATCATTTACAAGCACAACGCCCTCAGGAACATGCTGTCGGTCATCAGAAAAAAAGGGGTGGTCGGCCTGCTGGTGGATCAAGCAGTGCTGCCGGAAGAAGGCTGCCTGATCAGTTTTTTGGGCCGACCGGCCTGGGCTTCGCGCGTGCCGGTGGTGCTGGCCCGCAAAACCGGTGTCCCGGTACTGCCGGTCTTCATGCATCGTGAGGCTGACCGTTATGTGATCGATATTCAGCCGATGCTCGTGTTTTCGGATGTTGGCGACGAAGAGGCAGTACAGGCAGATGTACAACGCTACTCCTCTGAGATTGAACGATTCATTGTGCGTCACCCTACTGATTGGTACTGGGTGCACCGCCGCTGGAAACGGACCGAAGGGCTATGAACGGCCGTTTCTGGGCTGAGCTGTGGATGGTGCTGGCGTTACTGGTGATCGTGACCGGCCTGCTGGGCGCCACCGGCGCCGACCTTGCCATCGCTTCACATTTCTACCGCCACGGCGGCTGGCCCGTCGGCAGCCTGCTGCCCTGGAAATTTCTCTACTGGCTGCACTGGAAGCAGGCCTTGGCTCTGTCGCTTATCGGTCTGACAGTCGCTGTCGTCGGTTATTTCAGGGGAAATGTCCGCCATTTGATGCGGCCGGGGCTGTTTTTGGTGCTGTTTTTGATCGTGGGCAATGGTCTGGTGGTGAACAGTCTGTTCAAAAGCCACTGGGACCGACCCCGTCCCCGGGATGTTGTCCAGTTTGGCGGCGAACGGGAGTTCCGGCAGCCATGGCAGCCGGGCAACACCGCTCGCGGCCGCTCATTCCCTTCCGGCCATGCGGCGGCGGCCTTTTATATGATGGCCCCGTTTTTCATCTACCGGACGCGTAAACCGGCAACAGCATATGCCTGGCTGATCGGCGGCATGCTGTTCGGCGCTGCCATGAGTTACGCCCGTCTCAGTCAGGGGGGGCACTTTCTGACCGATACCCTCTGGTCCTGGGGCGTTTTGTATCTGATCGGACTAGTGCTTGCGGAACTGCTGCTGAGGCAGCAGAGACTGGCTGACTGATCCCATGCTGCTGCTTGTCTATCGTCTGCTGACCTGGTTAGCCTTGCCCTGTGTGCTGGCCTACCACTGGTATCGTTCGGTGAGCCGCGGTCGCAAGAGCGCCTTTGCTGAACGACTTGGCTGGCTGCCGAAAGAGGCCGTAACGAAGTTTGCCGGGCAACCTGTGATCTGGCTGCATGCGGTCTCGGTGGGCGAGGTCATCGCGGCGCGACCCTTGCTGAAAGGCCTGCGCGGTCGCTATCCCGGCCATCAACTGTTGCTGTCGGTGACCACCGAGACCGGGCGGGGCGTTGCCGAGCATGATCAACTGGCCGACCGGGTGATCTATTTCCCCTTTGACATCGGCCCAGCGGTCCGTCGCGTGCTTGACAGCGTACAACCCCGTGTCGTGATCATCATGGAGACCGAGATCTGGCCGCTCTTTACCCAGGAGGCCAGCCGACGCGGCATCCCCCTCCTCTTGGCCAATGGTCGTATCTCTGACCGCTCTTCATCACGATACCGCCGTCTTGCGTGGTTTTTTCGCCCGGTGCTGGCCCGTTTTGCCTGCCTCGGCATGCAGACAGCCCTTGACCGGGAACGGATTATCGCCGCCGGCGCCCCGGCCGAGCGCAGCCAGGTGCTGGGCAATCTCAAATATGATATCCCCTGTGGTCCTGTGCCGGTGGAGCAGCGCGTAGGCCTGCGCAGGCAGTATGCCATAGCTGCCGACAGCCTGGTGTTTACCGCAGCCAGCACCCACAGCGGCGAGGAACAGACCGTGCTGACGGCATGGCGTGAGCTGGCAGGACAGTATCCTGATGCGCGCCTGGTGCTGGTGCCGCGCCACCCTGAGCGGGCAACAGAGGTGGCACGACTGGCCGAGCAGCTTGGTTTCGTCTGTCGCCGCCGCACTGAACTCACGCACGACAGGCTGCTGGCGGCAGGCGAACTGCTGCTGGTGGATACGGTGGGAGAGCTGACCAACATCTACCGACTGTCCGATGTTGTCTTTGTTGGCGGCAGCTTGGTGCAAAATGGCGGGCACAACCTGCTCGAGCCGGCAGCCTGCGGCGTTCCCAGCCTGTTTGGCCCCCACATGAACAATTTCAAGGAGGTGGCCGCCCTTGCACTGCAGTACGGCGCCGGGGTGCAGGTGGCTGATACGGCAGAACTGCAGGGGGCACTCAACGACTTCCTGATCAGTTCAGAGCTGCGCCAAGTGATCGGTGCCAACGGTCTCAAGATGATGCGCACTGCCGGCGGCGCCACCCAACGTTACCTTGATGCTGTGGCTCAGGTACTGTCGCCGTGAGTCACGTGTCTCGCTATGCCACCGAGCTGTGGCACGGTAAGCGCAACGGGTTGCTGGAACGGCTGCTGATGTCCGTGTTGTTGCTGCCGTCATGCGTCTATGGCCTTGTCATGTGGCTGCGGGCCTGCTGCTACAGAAGCGGTGTCTGTAGGGTGCGGCGGCTGCCGCGACCGGTGATCTCGGTGGGCAATCTCACCGTGGGCGGCACCGGCAAGACACCGGTCACCGCCTGGATCGCCCGTCAGCTTCTGGAACAGGGATTGAAGGTGGCGGTTTTGTCACGCGGCTATGGCGGCTCTCTGGAAGGTCGGGCAGCGGTAGTTGCCGATGGTCAGAATCTGCTGCTGACGCCGGATCAATGCGGTGATGAACCCTACCTGCTGGCCAGCACCATCCCGGGCCTGATGGTGGTGATCGGCAGCGACCGCTATCGGGCGGGACAACTGGCGATGGAGCGTCTCAGGCCGGACGTCTTTCTGCTTGATGATGGCTTTCAGCACCTACGTCTGCAGCGCGACCTCAACATCCTCTTGATGGATTGCCGTCGCCCATTGGGCAATGGCCGTCTGCTGCCGGCCGGATCGTTGCGCGAACCGGCTTCAGCCCGCCAACGTGCAAACGTGGTTGTATACACCCGTTGTGCTGCTACTGATGCGCCTACCGTCGCCGATCAGCGGGTCCCGCAGTGTCTCGCCCGCCATCGGATCGCCTCCTTCCGTCGGTTGAGTGATGGTATAGAGCTACCGTTGGAGCAGTTACAGGGGGGAAAGGTGGCTGCCTTTGCCGGTATAGCCAACCCTCAGGCGTTCTTTGACGGCTTGCAGCACAGGGGGCTTGAGTTGTCAGCGACGTTGGGTCTGGCTGATCACGAAGCCTACGGCAGCGCAACGAGAGCCAGGCTGGAACGAATCATCCAGGACACCGGCGCCACATGGCTGCTCACCACGGAAAAAGACGGCGTCAAGCTGCGACAGCTTGCTCCTGACTGGCTGCCGCGAGTTGCTACAGCACAGCTGGAGCTGATCTTCGATGATGAGGCGCCGCTCAGGCAGGCTGTTGCTACTGTCGCTTTCAAAGCAGCGCCTTCGGTGATATAGTGCGCCAGGTCGTTTGAAGGTTTGTTCTTGCACGGAGTAAGGGCTTGCTATGGCTAAGATACTTGTCACCGGCGCTGCCGGTTTTATTGGCTCCTATGTCTGCCAGTGTCTGTTGGAGCGCGGCGAGCAGGTAGTCGGTCTCGACAATCTGAACGACTACTATCAGGTCTCGCTTAAGCAGGATCGTCTCGATCGGTTGACTGGCCATACCAATTTCCGGTTTGTGCGCGCCGCCCTTGAGAACCGGACTGCCATTGAGGCTTTGTTTGCGGCAGAACCGTTTGATCTGGTGATCCATCTGGCAGCACAGGCCGGCGTTCGCTACTCGCTGGAAAACCCCCATGCCTACCTTGACAGCAACCTGACCGGCTTTTTGAATATCCTGGAAGGCTGCCGCCGGCACCAGGTCAGGCATCTGGTGTATGCCTCCTCCAGTTCGGTCTACGGTGCCAACACGGCCATGCCGTTTTCCGTGCATCACAACGTCGACCATCCGGTATCCCTCTACGCAGCCACCAAAAAGGCCAACGAACTGATGGCCCACAGCTACGCCGCCACCTATGGCCTACCATGTACCGGACTGCGCTTCTTTACGGTCTATGGTCCCTGGGGGCGGCCTGATATGGCCTATTTCTCCTTCACCAAGGCCATCTTGGAGGGGCGACCGATCAACGTCTTCAACCAGGGCAAGATGCAGCGCGACTTTACCTACATCGATGACATTGTCGAAGGGGTGCTCAGGGTGGCCAACCGGCCGCCGAGCAGTGATCCCGCATGGCGTGGCGATGCGCCGGATGCCGGCAGCAGCTTTGCCCCCTGGCACGTCTATAACATCGGCAACAACCAACCGGTGGAGCTACTGCGCTTTATCGAGGTGCTTGAACAGTGCCTGGGTACAGAGGCCCAGAAGAATTTCCTGCCGATGCAACCGGGCGATGTGCCGGCCACCTTTGCGGATGTAGATGACCTGATGGCCGACACTGGCTTCAGGCCTTCCACCAGCATCGAAGAGGGGCTTGGCAGATTTGTGCAGTGGTATCGTGAGTATTACCGTGTTTGATGTCGTCTCAAGAGGTATAAAAAGATTGCCAGGAGTAGAGGTGAAGCCAGATAAATTTGTTCTAAAATTGAGGGATTTTTCGTCTTTATGGCTGCTTGATCGGCATGATATACTGTTTATACTGCTTTGCCTTGTTTTTGCAACTATACCGGTAGCGCCTGCGCCCAAAAGTATTGCAATGGTGCTTTTGCTTGTTTTTTGGTTTTTTTCTGGATTGTTTTGGACTGAACGTAGCAGATGGTTACAACGAGATTGGTTGCTGCCAGTGCTTTTGATGTTCTGTCTGCCATGGGCTGGTTTGCTGTGGTCTGCTGATATAACGACAGGACTTGAGGATGCTAAGCGCAGTGTCTACTGGTTGTACGGGCTTGTCGCTGCAACGGTAAGCTACCGTAGATACCATCCGAAGATTTTCGTTTTTGTATTCCTTGCTGGTTTGCTTATCAACGTAGCAGTTTCTATATTGCAATATGTAAAATGTATACCTATGTACAAAGGCGTTGGGTATGGTTTGCTCAATCATATAACCTATGCACTTTTGCTGGTGGCCGGTTTGTTGTTTCTTGCATACCTCTACAGAGAATATGCCAGTATTGCAGCACGGTTTTTGATTTGCCTTGGCATGCTCTTACTTGTCTGGAATTTAAGTATTGGTGTCAGCCGTGCCGGTTATCTGGCATTCATTGCGGCAGTGCCGTGGATGACGGCCGTTATGTTTACGCGAAGGCAGATCGTTCTGATAGCCATTTGTTGTGTGTTGGCAATAACTGTCTTGGTGTCATCGCCGGTAGTGCAAAACAGATTGGTTGAGATACGCAGCGACATCGTACAGTATCAGCAGGGGCATGGCATGACTTCAATTGGGCTCCGTTTTCATATGTGGAAGGGAGCCGTTGAAATTTGGAAGGAAAACCCGGTGTTGGGCGTTGGCACCGGTGGCTATCGACGCGCCTTAACTGACGTTGCCGTCGATCCCAAGTATGCCATATACTCACATCCGCATAACAGCTTGCTCTATCTTGCGGTTAGTTATGGAATCGTCGGTGTCGGCATTTTTGTGTGGCTCATGTATTTGGTCATGCGGCGAGGCTGGCGGGCGCGAACTACCTTTGAAGGCAGGGTTATTCTGGTGTCATTGTTTGTTATTGGTATCGGCAGTTTGACTGATACTCAGATCATGGGGCATGCCACTGGTCTGCTGCTCGGGCTTGTCAGCGGTTTGCCAGCAGGTGGTGACGAACAGCAGCATCGTAAAAGCTCGCTGTGCAGCTCGTGATGTGGCTTGCTTCACAGAGACAGCAAGAAAGGTGTGCCGAATAACTTATGACGATGAATGTTTCGGATAATCGGCCCAAGACTGTCGTTTTGCAACATGATCTTGGCATTGGTGATTTAATTTTTCGACTGCCCTACATCCGCGCGATCGCACAACAGAGCAAGGGGGGGCGTGTTACGCTGATCGCCCGTCCGACCTGCAGGCCTCATGACCTGTTGCGTGCTGAACCATCTGTTGAAGCAATTATCGAGTACGACCGCTGGCGCAAGGAAGACAAAAGGGGCCGGCACCGTGGTTTGCTTGGGCACTGGCGCCTGATGCGTGAGGTGCGTCAAGGGGATTTTGAGCGTATTGTCATTTTTTCCGGTCGTGTTCGCTATGGGCTGTTGGCCGCCTTGGCCGGCATACCGGTGCGCATTGGGTACGGCGGCTTCGGCTGGAGTCGCTTGCAGCGTCTTTTTCTTAATCATAAGCCCTTTATTCGGCCATACTGCGGCCCCTGTAACAGCAACTATCAGCTCGGCACCGCACTTGCTGTTGCACACCATTTTACAGACGTGCCGTTGGTTCCCCGTCTGCATGTGCCGCAGGATATGGAGCAGCATTGGGCTGGTGAACTGAGCGATCTTCCACAGAAGCGATTTGTATTTGCCATGGGGGCCTCCGACAAGGCCAAGGATTGGGGATGGCAGAATTTTGCACAGCTTGCAGAAGCAGTTCTGAGACAAGGCCAAGCGGTTATCTGTTTGGGAGGAAAGGCAGAAGAACCCCTGCTCGAAAAGCTTTGGCAGCAGGTCGTTCCTGAACTTCGTGATAAGCTGCGCGTACTTACCCCGCCCAGTGTTTTAGACAGCGCAGCCATCGCTCGTACCTGTTGCTGCTGCATCGGTAACGATACCGGCATGGTAAACGTAGCTGCTGCCTGCGGTGTACCGGTTGTGCTCTTGATCGGCCATCGGCCGCCCCTGTGCCATGATCCGGCCATCCACTCGGTAAAGGCACAAAGCGTTGCGGCAATCAGCTTGCAGGATGTTCTTGACGCTCTTGCAGCTGTTGTCAGGGGCGACTAACGAGCATGCAGCCAAGGGCCATACTCATACTCCGCACCAGCGCCATGGGCGATATTGTGATGTCGTCCCACCTGGCTGAGGGGCTGCGTAGCAAGTACCAAGATGCCCGTATCTGTTGGCTTGCCGAGCCGCAGGTTGCGCCACTTTTGGAGCACAATCCTGCACTGGATGCAGTCATCGTCTGGCCTAAGATGCGCTGGAAGCAGCTGTTGCGTGATCGGCAATGGCGGCAACTGGCACGTGATGTGCGTGATTTCATCGTCAGATTGCGTGCTGAGCGGTTTTCTCTGGCTATTGATGCCCAGGGCTTGTTGCGTACTCGGCTTTTGGCCTGGTTGTCGGGTGCGCACGAACGAATTGGTTTTGAATCGCGGGAACCTGGCCGTTTTTTCATGACGCGCCTGCTCGGCAAGGGGGGGGCTACCCATCTGATGGGAAGCGAGTATTTTTACCTCTTGCAACAACTGGGAGTGGTGACGGATACCCTCAGGCAGGCAGTTCACCTTGCACCTGAAAGTTGCGCGGAAGCCAGGAACATTCTTGCCGATAGTGGAGTGCTCGAAGGGTACATTGTTTGTGCACCGTTCACGACCCGTCCGCAGAAACATTGGTTTGAGCAGAACTGGATACGTCTGGCGCATGACATCACCAATGAATGGGCATTGCCGATAGTTTGGCTTGGTGGTCCCGGCGACCGCTCTAGTGCGGAGGCGCTGGCGAAGGCAGGTGGCGGTGTCAGTCTGGCTGGTATGACCAGTCTTGCTACGTCAGCAGCCATCGTCGCACAGGCGGCGTTGGTGATCGGTGTTGATACCGGCTTGACCCATCTGGGTACCGCTTTTTCGGTTCCTACAGTAGCACTGTTCGGTTCCACTTGTCCTTACACCGCAACCTGCAGCCCAGTAACAAAAATACTCTATAATCCACTGCCCTGCTCCCCCTGCCGTCGTCGTCCGACCTGTGAGGGAAGCTTTGAGTGTATGCAAGCGATCACTGTTGCAGAGGTGTTGGGTGCCTCCAGAGAACTTTGTTTAGTGAGAACAAAACAATGAAGATTTGTCATATAGAGACTGGCCGCCATCTGTACGGCGGCGCTTTGCAGGTCTGCTACCTGATGGAGGGACTGGCACAGCGCGGTATCGATAACGTGCTGGTCTGCACACAGGGCAGCCGCATTGCCCAAGAAGCAGCGGGCTACGCCACGGTCTGTGAACTGCCGATGAAGGGGGAGCTCGACTTTCTGTTTCCGTTCCGACTTTTGCGGCTGATCCGTCAGCACCGTCCAGACATCGTGCATGTGCACAGTCGGCGTGGGGCTGACCTGTGGTGTGGTATCTGTGGCCGTATAGCCGGTGTGTCTGCTGTAATCACCAGGCGGGTTGACAACCGGGAGTGGCTGCCCTTTGCGCATTTAAAGTATAGGAGTTACAACAGGGTTGTATCCATATCCGAAGGGATTCGCCAGGTTTTGTTGGCTGAGGGGCTTGCGTCAGACAAGGTCGATTGCATCCATAGCGTTGTTGATTTCGAACGGTACCAGCAGCCCCGTGATCGTGCTTGGTTTGAAGCACAGTTTGGCGTGCCGACCACAGCGCCGGTAATCGGCGTGATCGCCCAGTTAATCCCGCGCAAGGGGCATCGCTTTCTGTTGGAGGCGTTGCCGAGTTTGCTTGAACGTTTTCCTGAGCTGCGAGTTGTGTTCTTTGGCCAGGGACCATTGCAGCAGGAGTTGCAGACGTACATCAATGAGCACCAGTTGAACAGTGTCGTCAGCCTCGCCGGCTTTCGCAAGGATATGCACAAAATTCTGCCTTGTCTCGATCTAGTGGTCCATCCGGCCTTGATGGAAGGGTTGGGCGTGTCGCTGCTGCAGGCCGCTGCTGCAGGTCTGCCAATCATTGGTGCCCGAGCCGGCGGGATTCCAGAAGTGGTGCGAGATGGTATAAATGGGCGGCTTGTGGAACCCGGCAACAGCGAAGTATTGTTTGCTGCGGTGAGCGAACTCTTGGCAAATCCGTCTTTAGCAAGGGAGTACGGAGATGCCGGACGGGAACTAGTACAGCGTGATTTTTCGATTGGGTCGATGGTAGAAGGCTATTTGAATGTTTATGCCGGTGTTTCAGCAGGCAATGGGGGCAAATAGAGTGCGTATTGCACAGGTAATGTTTTCAAATGGCTGGGGTGGTGCAGAAAGGCTTTTTGTCGAGCTTTGCTCCTGTTTAAGTCAAAAAGGGCATGCTGTTATTGCTGTAGGTAAGTCAGGGTTTCGCCACGAAATGCTTTTGGACAGACAGAACGCACTTGACTACTTAACTGTACCGGCACGGTGCAATTGGGATTATTTATCAGTACTGCAGTTACAAAAAATACTTATAAACTATAAACCAGACGTTATCCACGCTCACCTGTCTCGTGCGTCATGGATGGCTGGCCTAGTAGGAAATAAACTTGGTATACCTGTAGTTTGCACTACTCACAACAAAATTAAGACTAAATACATATCTAAAATTAACTATTTCACAACTATTACATCAGAACTCAAATCTTATCTTGAGTCATCAGGATTTAATTCAAATAATATCAGGCAGGTGCCAAACTTTTCGTTAATCCCACCAGTTCATCTAATCGCAACGAACAGTCATGAACCTCTTGTTTTTATTGCCTTAGGGCGATTTGTTCACAAAAAAGGATTTGATGTGCTGTTAAATGCTTTTAAAGCATTTGTTACAGTATCTTCTGTTCCGGCTCGTCTGCGTTTAGCTGGAGATGGTCCCCTAAATAATCAATTGCGAGATTTAGCAAAAAAAAATGAAGTAGAAGATTTAATAGATTTTACAGGGTGGGTTGATGATATCGTATCTTTTTACGATAGCGGTGATATCTTTATTTTGCCTTCTCGTGATGAACCTTTTGGTCTAGTGCTTATCGAGGCTATGGCTCGCGGGAAGACGATCATAGCCTCAAACATTGGAGGCCCTCGCGATTTTCTAGATCAGAATACATCTTTTTTGGTGCCACCTGACGATAGCAAGGCATTGTGTGATGCCATGCAGCAAGCCGCAAATCAGCCAGCCCTTTGCTATAGCAAAGCAACTGCAGCTTTGAATCTTTTTAACTCACGTTTCACTAAAGAAGCTGTCCTTCCAGAGTTTGTCGATTTTTATGAACATATACTAAAACAAAAAACAAACGTTTAAAACTTACTATAGTGAATTTAAATCGATCTTCATTCATTATAGATTTTGTGTGCAAAGAGGATTTATATCGACAGATGTTTGACTAATCAATTAATGCAAGGGGTTTAGTGTGCCAGCTATCAGTGTGATAATGCCGGTTTTTAATGGTGGTGAAAAAGTAAAGATAGCGATAAATAGTGTTTTAGAGCAAACTTTCCAAGATTTTGAGCTCATTATTGTTAATGATGGGTCGACAGACAATAGCTTGGATATCTGTCAGCACTATGCAAGTTCAGACATACGTGTAAAAATTATACATCAAGAAAATAGAGGCATTTCATCCGCAAGAAACGCTGGAATAAATGCAGCAGCAGGAAAATATTTAGCGTTTATTGATAATGATGACTTTTACCTAAAAGAGCTTCTTATGGAAAACTTCAATTTGGCAGAGGGGGCTCGAGCTGATTTGGTCAAGTTTTCATATCTAATAGTAGATGAAAAACAGGCTAAAGAAAAAACATTATATGATCTTGCCGATGACAAAGTAGATGTTCAATTTTTAGAAAGCAAAAATATACTTAATGAATATATATGGTTGGCTCGTGCCAATCGTTTAGTTTATGTTTGGGATGCGCTTATTAGGGCGGATGTCGTGAAGAAGAATCAAATATTTTTTGATGAAAGCTTTAAGCGAGGGAATGAAGATATTGCATTCTGTCTTGAAATTTATCCACATCTCGAAAAAGTTGTAGTAAATAATAAAAATATTATATTCATATAAAATATAAATCTTCTACTTCTAAAGCTACTTCAAGTACATTTATAGCAGATACTGAAAAATTGATTAATTACGAAATAAAAATGTTGGAACGAACAGGGTTAAATTTGATTCGACCTGATTGGTTGGCAGAACGAATTTTTTATTATGTGCATCTTTGTATAAGGTATATACGAAAACCTGATGTAAATTTAACTCGTAAACATATTTACTCAGCATTAAATAGACTGTCAAACTATTATAGCTCATTAGCTAATGAAACAGAGCAAATAAATTATTTGAATATTAAGGCTATGGATAAATTTTATCTGAGATTGTTTGCCCGCAATAGGATTAATATGCTTTCGAGTTTGCTTGTGTTGAGCAAAAAGATGAAAAAATATCGATTCAAGCGATAATTGTATGGAATTAATAAATTTCATAATCACTTGTCTGGTTAGAAGGTGTCGAATAGGGGTTTGCCTGGATTGATAAAGGTCGGGTTGGCACATACAATATGAATTGACACAGAGTGTATGCTGACCGTGAATGTATGCTGAAAAGTTTAAGAGGTCGATTCGTGATGGAAAATAAATTTGAATTTATTAACGACGATTTGATTATAAATCGCGAGAGCTACAATTTTTTCAATGATCAGAATTATGTGCCTGTTGTTTATGGTGTAGATGGAAATTTTCTTATGCATGCTGGTGTATCTATTTTGTCCTTCATTGAAAATGCTAATGGAGTAAGGTTTCACTTTATAGTCGTTACTAGCTGTGAAAGCAAATATGAATTGTCAAAATTCAGTAATTTGCTGAGTGATAGTTTGCATGCTTTGACAGTAGTAGTAATATCTGATGTAATTTTTAAACTTCTTCCGGCGACTAAAACTTTTACTATTTCTGTTTATTTTCGCTTGTTAGTCCCAATAATGTTTGATCATTACAAATTCATTTTATACGTCGATGCAGATATAATAGCTATTAATTCAGTAAGTGATTTGATACAAAATAATATGCCACTTAATGTAGCATCTTGTGTGGTAAAAGAACCTCGTGAGCAGGCTAAACTTTCGTACGACGTAGGGATTGACGAAGGAGCTTATTTTAATTCAGGAATGATGTATATTAATACTGAAGTATGGAATGAAAACAGCGTATCGCAAAAAGTATATCAATGTTTAATTGAAAAAGGTGCGAGTTTCAAATATTTTGACCAAGATGCATTGAATATAGTTCTTCATGATAATGTAAAGTTTATTGAATCAAAATATAATAAGCAAATTAAAGCAGGGCATACAAAAGCAGATATGTTTTTTCTGCCTAGTTGTGACACAGTTTTACTGCACTATGTTGGAAAGGATAAACCTTGGCAAAAATGGAATCAGCAGAGGTTAAGCTGCTATTATAAAAAATATCTCGCAATATCTCCTTGGCGTGATGTGATTTTTCAGAACCCCACCTGCTCTAGAGACATTAAAAAATATATAAAAACTTTGTTGTATAAAAAGAGTTATTCGGTCAGCATATTGTGGTTCTTAAGGTTTTTACTCGCTCTTGCTGCTGAAAAATTAAAGTAGAATTAGTTTGTCATTTATTGCGTATAGAGAATATCACAATATTTGTATTTATGAACTTATGTGTATTGTTGAGCGCTTAATATTCAGGTGTTTATTGAGAGGATATGATAATGATTAGGGCGGTAGAGGGTGACTCTGGTGTTGTCGAAAAATTAACTTATATAACGGATAATAAAGACAAAAGTAATAGTGCTGTGATGCCAGAAATAATTTTAAGCATTCTTTTACCAGTCTATAATGTTGATTTATATCTTGAAGAGTGTTTGCAAAATCTATCTTGTGGGCTGAAGTTGCTGTCTGATATTACGTTAGTCGAGGTGGTGGCGGTGGATGATGCCTCTACTGACAATTCTAACAAAATATTGTGTGATGTTTTGGGTAGGATGGGGTGTTCTACACAGGTAATCAGGCATTCCGAAAATTTGGGAGTTAGTCAGGCTAGAAATGCGTTGCTTAAACAGGCAACAGGTCGTTATGTTTGGTTTGTAGATCCTGACGACAAACCAGATTCTTTGGCGATTAAACTTATTATGCAAAGCATTGTTGCTGATTCCCCTGATGTTATTATGTTTGATTGGTTAACGCAAAATGAACTGCGAAAGGATAGGCATAATAAACCGCTAATTAGGCGTCGTTCTGCTGCTGTTGGTGCCTTCGGTTTGATAGTCAATGATCCGCAAGAGACAGCCACACGTGTGCTTTTAAAAGATAAGATGTACTTGTGGAATAAAGTGTTTAAAAGAACTTTGGCGGATGACCTCGTTTTCCCAAACCAACGATTTTTTGAGGATATAGCGTTTTCAATGGCGATATTATTAAAATCTCGTACCACCCGCTATCTCAGTAAGGCCTTGATAACCTACCGTCATCGAGCGGGCAGTATTGTGAATGCGCCAAGTATTTCTAAATTAGACGATTGGCGTAAAGGGTTGCTTGATTTGCGCGCTGTTGTTACCTTAAACGCTCCAATTAAGAAGGAGCTTATGGTTGCTATGTCTTACTGCCAGTTTAATAATTACTTAGATATCATCAAAGGGTGCTGTGTTGCGCAACAGTATGTCAAGGCACAGCAAACCTATGAGGAGATGCTTAAAGCAACTTGTATGTCGTTTCGGCAGCTTTTGACAAATTTGGTGCTAGCTAATCATTTGGTGACAGCCATACGGATCTACAAAAAAATGCTTAAAGTAAAGAGCAGCTATGGTTTTAATGCTTTAAATACTACCCCATAACCTTTCGTGGCTAGGAAACGGAGTGTAATAGTAATAATGAATACTAACGAACAAAAGCCGCTTTTGTATGCATATTTTGCCTTGCTGTTCGCACTCCTGGTCCTGTTCGCCGTCAGTACAGTGCTTGACGATGCTGCTCGAAAAGCCCTGCTCAGCGAAGACGGTCCGGTGGAGATCGCCTCCGCCGCACTGTATTTCGTTTGCTGTGGTTATGCGCTTATACGAGGTGGCGGTGCATTTCTAAAAAAGTACCCTTACTTCATCGTGATACCGTTGCTGTTCGGTATGCGTGAGCTGGATTTCGACAAGCGTTTCACAACAATCGGTGTTCTGAAAAGTAAGTTTTACGTGAGCCCGCTCGAGCCGCTGCAGACCAAACTGATTGTGATTGCGCTTGGACTGGCCGTGATCGTGTTGATGGTGATGATGGTTAAAAATCATCTGAAGGCCCTTTGGGAGTCGCTACGTTCAGGTGGTGCCTTGGGCTGGGGTGTGGTGCTGGTGCTGACGATGCTGGTGGTCTCCAAGAGTCTTGACGGCCTTGAGCGTAAGTGCATAGCCATCGGCCTGTCAGTGCCCCCCCTGCTTGCCAAATATAGCTCGGTAGCGGAAGAGGTTATTGAGCTGGGAATTCCGGTGATCATGCTGTTGCTTTTTAGGCATTACTTTAGCATGAGGGGGCAATCTGCCTCGCAGGAGTAGTTGAGGTGCTGATGGCTGATGGTCTGGAGCAGGACATTTTTTCTCGCACCGCACTGCTGTTGGGCGACGACTCATACAGCGGCCTTACCTCTGCCCGTGTGTTGCTGGTCGGCGTCGGCGGGGTGGGTGGCTATGCTGCTGAGGCGCTGGTGCGGACAGGCATTGGTAGTCTGACCCTGATTGATGGGGATGTTGTTCAGCCCAGTAATATCAACCGCCAGCTCCATACCTTAACCACCACCATCGGGCAGCCGAAGGTGGCAGTGATGGCTGAACGCCTTCAGCTGATTAATCCAGCGCTTTGTGTTTCCACGCTACAACTCGTTGTTACCCCTGAAAACATTCCGCAACTGTTGGCTGAGCCCTACGATCTTGTGCTGGACGCCATAGATTCCTTTGATGCAAAGCTGGCCCTGATTAAAGGTTGTGTCGAGCGTGGTATTCCGGTGATTGCCAGCATGGGAGCCGCAGGGAAGCTTGATCCAACAAGGGTTCGTTGTGGCGACCTGGCAGAGAGCCAAGGCTGCCGTCTGGCCCGCAAGCTGCGCAAGCTGCTGCGGCGTGACGGGATCACGAACGGTGTGCGGGTGATCTACTCCGATGAGGCCTTTGCCAGCCATGGATTCGGCGAAAAGGAGCCGGAGGGGGATGCCCGGCGGCCCATGGGCAGCATTTCGTATCTGCCGGCCATGTTTGGCCTGCAGATGGCTGCTGAGGCGGTGCGGCTGCTGGTGAAAAAAAACGATCTGCCGACTTGAAGAATTCTAATTTGCCGGTATAACCCTACTCATCATCCATTAACCAGATAGGAGGGAATGAGCATGGGTAAGGAATACAGTCTGCAAGAGGCGCTCAAACTGGCGATCAAGGCTGAAAAAGACAGCATGGACTTCTATATCAGGGCTGCCTCGGCCGCCAAGAATGAGCGGGCCAAGAAGGTGTTGGAGCTGCTGGCCGCCGAGGAGGCGACCCACGTCAAGCATTTCTTCGATCATTACAAGGGGACTGACTTCGGTGACCTGCAGTCTTTTCTGACCTCACCAGTGGACACCAAGAATCCTACCTACATGAAGCTTGAAAAGGCGATTAACGAGAATATGGGTGAGCAGGCGGCCCTGGAGCTGGCCCTGGTTGAAGAGAAGGAGTGCATCGGTCAGTACACTCAACTGGCAGCCGGTGTGGTTGACCCGATGGTCAAGGCGATCTTTGAGCGGGTGGTAAAAGAGACACAGGGGCACTACGACCTGATCGAGGCAGAGTATGCCCATATCATGGGGATGGTGCATGATAGCGATCAGGACACCTTTGTGCGGGAATAGCGAATGCCCAGTAGGTCCATCCGTTTCGTTCTTTTCGTGCGACGTACTGCTTGAGTACGCCTCACTCCTCAGGCTGGAGCCTGCTGAACATTCGTGCAGGAGGGCAGACGCATCCATAACGAAAAAATCCACGTTCCTTGATTTTCTTGAACAGAAACGGCCGACCGGGAATCCCCGGTCGGCCGTTTACGTTCTGTTGCGGTGCTGCTCTTACTTAATGAGCGGTGCGATCACCAGTGCCACGACTGACATCAGCTTGATCAGGATGTTCATGGCCGGGCCGGAGGTGTCCTTGAAGGGGTCGCCCACGGTGTCGCCCACCACGGCTGCCTTGTGGGCCTCGCCGCCTTTTTTCTCACCGGCCAGTTCACCTTTTTCGATGAACTTCTTGGCGTTGTCCCAGGCGCCGCCACCATTGGACATCATCAGGGCCAGCAGGACGCCGGCCAGGGTAGCGCCAGCCAGCATGCCGCCCAGGGCTTCCTTGTGCAGTACAAAGCCGACCAGCACCGGTGCAATAACCGCCACCATGCCGGGCAGAATCATCTCTTTCAGGGCAGCACGGGCCGAGATGTCGACGCACTTCTCGGGCTCGGGCTTGACGCCGGGCTTGCCTTCCAGCAGGCCAGGGATCTCGCGGAACTGACGACGGATCTCGTCCACCATCTTGCCGGCAGCACGTCCCACCGAGGTCATGGTCAGGGCGCCAATAAAGAACGGCAGGGCCCCGCCGATCAGCAGGCCGATCACCACCATCGGGTTGAGCAGGTTGATCGACTCAAGGCCGACGGCGGTGGCGTAGGCGGAGAACAGGGCCAGGGCGGTCAGGGCAGCAGAACCAATGGCGAAGCCTTTACCCACAGCGGCGGTGGTGTTACCGATGGCGTCCAGGCCGTCGGTGATCTTGCGGACATCAGGACCCAAGCCGGCCATCTCGGAGATGCCGCCGGCATTGTCGGCGATCGGGCCGTAGGCATCCACGGTCATGGTGACGCCGACCGTAGCCAGCATGCCGACTGCTGCGATGCCGATGCCGTACAGGCCAGCCACCTGATTGGCTACGAAGATGCCGATGCAGATCACGATGATCGGCGCAACCGTGCTTTCAAGGCCCACAGCCAGGCCGTGGATGATGTTGGTGGCCGGGCCGGTCTTGCTGGCCTCAGCGATCCGGGTGACCGGGCCGGCTGAGGTGTAGTATTCTGTAATCAGGCCGATGGAGATGCCGGCGATGGTGCCGGCCAGGATGGCCCAGAATACGCCGTTGCTGATATGCATGGCCCGGGTAATGAAGAACGAAGCGATCAGGAAGCCGCCAGCCGCCACAAAGGTGGTGTAGCGCAGGGCAGCTGCGGGGTTGATGTTTTTGAGGAACTTCATGGAGCCGACCCCGATCAGGGAGAAGATCAGGCCGGACATGGCCAGCACCAGCGGCAGCAGCATGGCGTTGGCACGCACCACTTCACCGCCCAGGATGGTCAGCTGAGCAGCACCGGCTGTAGCGGCAATGGCGATGGTGGCGATGATCGAGCCCACGTAGGACTCGAAGATGTCGGCGCCCATGCCGGCGGTGTCACCCACGCAGTCACCGACGTTGTCGGCAATGACGCCAGGGTTGCGGGGGTCGTCCTCGGGGATGCCGGCCTCCACCTTGCCCACCAGGTCGGAACCGACGTCCGCCGCTTTGGTGTAGATGCCGCCGCCCACCCGGGCAAACAGCGCGATTGAGGAAGCGCCCATGGCGAAGCCGTTGATGTAGTTGGCGGTGGCGGGATCACTACCGAAGAAGATGTAGCCGATGCCGACCCCAATCAGGCCCACCGATGCAACGGAGAGGCCCATCACGGCACCGCCGTTAAAGGCCACCATCAGGGCAGCGCCCTGGCCGGTGGTGCGGGCGGCCTCAGTGGTGCGGACGTTGGCGTGGGTAGCGGCCTGCATGCCGATGTAGCCGCAGAGCATGGAACAGAGGGCGCCTCCCAGGAAGGCCAGGGCGGTCTGGATGCCCATGCTGACGAAGATCAGCGCAAAGACGGCGGCAATGAAGATTGCCAGAACACGGTATTCCCGATTCAGGAAGGCCATGGCGCCGGAGTGGATCGCCTCGGCGATCTCCTTCATCTTCTCGTTGCCGACGGGTTGTGACTTGATGCTGGTGTAGATCAGGATGGCGATGATGAATCCTGCTACCCCCAGAATCGGTGCGAACATCTGCAGTTGCATGCGCTGGTTCCTCTCTTTCGTGATGTGGGTTGCATGTTGCCGGGTACAACAAGTTGAGATAACTAGCTATAAAAACCAAGTATTTTTAAAGTACGAGCGTTGACTTGTCAAGCATTAAAGCGGATGTTTATGCTTGTCTTTTAGCTGTTAAGGCGGGTTTGCGTAGCGGGGTACTCTTGTCATGTCTAGCCGGCTATAGTATAAAAACATATCGTGACTTTAGCGGTACAAAGGATGAATCTGATCGGAGGAGTAGTCATGAAGCTGATTAAGCTGGCAGGTGGCGTACTGATGGTAAGCATGCTGGCCGGGTGTGCCTCAACAGGGGCCGTTGATCTGGTTCGCCGGGACGTAGACGAGACCAAAACCCGTATATACTCATTGGAAAAAGAACTGACAACGGCTCGTGAAGGCGAAAAAGACCTCAAGGAAGAGTTTTCTGCCCTGCGCAGGTCAGATGCTGACCTGCAGGCATCGCTGGATGGTGTGCGCACTGATATGCAGTCGTTGGCGGGCAAGGTGGATGACTATGCTGTCGGCACGAAGAAATCGGCGGATCAGTTGCTGCGTCATCGTGAAGATGTCGATCGCCGTATTGTTGCGATTGAGGACCGGATCGTCAAGCTGCAGGCCGCTGTTGATGAGTTGAATAAAAAAGTGCAGGAAGGCGGGCAGGGGGCAGGCAGCGGGGATGCTGCCCGGATGGAAACCCTGTACCAGAAAGGCCTTGAATCGTTTAAGGCTGGCGATATGCCTGCTGCCCGAACTCAGTTGACCGCCTTTATCGACCAGCAACCGGAGCATGAACTGGTGTCCAACGCCCGTTACTGGATTGGCGAAACCTTTTACAGTGAAAAAAATTACGAACAGGCCATCCTGGAATTTCAGGAAGTGATCAAGCAGTTCCCCAAGAAGGAAAAGGCGCCGGCAGCTATGCTGAAGCAGGCGTTGTCCTTCAAGGCGCTGCAGGATGTCAAGAGCAGCCGCTATGTGCTTGGCAAGTTGGTACAGGAGTATCCCAAGAGCGAGGAAGCCAAACGTGCCGGGGTGTTGCTGAAGCAATTCAAATAACACGGTGGTGGACGGTTACATCACATCTATCCGTGATACAAAAAAGGCGTTCCCATCAGGAACGCCTTTTTTCGTGGAGCTTGTATGTAGAACGGTACCTACAGCACACCTTTGGTTGACAGTACGCCATTGACCCGTTGATCAAGGCGAGTGGCGTCATCAAGGGCACGGGCAAAGGCCTTGAAGCAGGCCTCGATGATGTGATGCACGTTGTCACCGTACAGCAGGCTGATGTGCAGGTTGCAGCCGCAGTTATTGGCAAAGGCCTGAAAAAACTCCCGTGCCAGCTCGGTATCGAAATCCCCCACCTTTACCTTGGGCAGTTCCACCTGGTAGACCAGGTACGGTCGACCGGAGATATCCAGGGTGACCTCGGCCAGGGTTTCGTCCATCGGCACCCGGGCAAAACCGTAGCGCCGGATGCCCTGTTTGTCGCCCAAGGCTTGACGGACCGCTGTTCCCAGCACAATACCGATATCCTCAACCGTGTGATGAAAATCGATATCAATGTCACCGTTGGCCTCAACCGTCAGATCAAACAGGCCGTGGCGGGCGAACAAGTTCAGCATGTGGTCCAGGAATGCGACCGAACTGCTGATGGCAGCCTTGCCGCTACCGTCCAGATTCAGATTGAGCTTGATACGGGTCTCTGCAGTGCTGCGTTCGAGTTCTGCGCTGCGTGTCATGATCGATCTGCTCCTGTTGCCTTATTTACTGCCGTTGTTGCCATTAACATCAAATTTCTGCAAGGGGTGCCCCTGCACCAGGTAGGCCTTGCGTTCTTTTGCATCCCACAGCGAGAGATAGCCTTTCCAGCCCTTGTCAAGCAGCAGCTCCTTGATATGGCTCAACACCTCAGGGGTCGGTTCCGAGTGAAAGGCGTTGTAGCCGGTGTAGCCGCCGGGCGGAATCAACCGATAGGCGCCGAAGCCTTGTGCTTCGTTACGTTTCATCAGCTTGGTAGATCCATCCTCTTCCCAGCGGTGTTCTTCGTAGACCGTCCAACCGCAGATCGGGCACATGATCCGTCGCGAACTGAAGCGTCCCCATGCCTCAGTGTCGATCCGCGAGTAGTTGAAGCTGCATTGGTGACACTTTTCGTGCAATTCACTCAACTGCATGCTGCTCCTCCTTGCGGGCCGTGCGTCTCTGGTGACCGGCCCCTAACCAATATCCCTGAGGGCGCTCAGGGTTTGTTCCATCTCCTGCCTGGTGCCGATCGAAATCCGCAGGCCATGGGCGAGGAGGGGATCGCTGAAATGACGTACCAGTATCTTGCGCTCAAACAGGCCGTCATAGATACGCCGTCCGTTTCGGTCGGGCGGCGTGGCAAAGACGAAATTACCCTGGGAGGAGATTACCTGATAATTTAATTTGCGCAACTCATTGGTAAAAAAATCCCGTGTCTCCCGCACCTGCTCACAGCGCTGCCGGAAGTAGGTCTGATCCTGCAACGCTGCCAGGCAGGCGGCCTGGGCCAGACGGTCCAGATTGTAGTGATCGCGAATCTTGTCCAGGGCGGCGATCACCTCAGGGCGGGCAATGGCCAGTCCCAGCCGCATACCGGCCAGGGCGTAGCTCTTGGAGAGGGTGCGGGTGATGACCACGTTGTCGAAGCGTCGCACCAGATCGAGGGCGTTTGTTTCGGCAAAGTCGGCATAGGCCTCATCCACCACCAGCATGCCGTCACAGCGGCTGGCCAGTTCCTCAATGTATGCCAGCGGGAAGGCGAACCCCAGCGGCGCGTTGGGTGAGGTCAGGAACAACAGCTTGCCGGTATAGCGTTGCGGGAAGTCGCTGATCCGGTCGTCATCGGTCAGACCGAAGGTGCGTACCCGAGCCCCCTGGATCTCGGCCAGGGTGGCATAGTAGGAGTAGGAAGGGTGTACAAAGGCGATCTCCTCCCCTTCACTGGCAAAGGCGCGGATCAGGTTGTTCAATACCTCATCGGAACCGTTGGCCATGATGATCCAGGCGGGATCGAAACCATACAGTTCCCCTGCAGCCTGACGTAAAAGCGCGCTGGAGGCGCTGGGATAGGTGCGCAAAGAGGCACCGTCGCTGCCCAGTTCAGCCAGGATCGCTTCATGCACCTTGGGCGAGGGCGGATAGGGATTCTCATTGGTATTCAGCTTGATCCAGGAGGCGATGTCCGGCGGTTGGAAGCCGGGTACATAGCCGGCCATGTCGCGGATGTTGTGACGTAACGGTATCATTGCCCATGCTCCAGCCTGATGCCGACCGATTTGGCGTGGGCCTCCAGCCCTTCCAAACCGGCGATCTGCACGATCCTGCTACCCAGCCGTTTCAAGCCTGGCTCCGAGAAGCTGATGATCGAGGACTTTTTGACAAAATCGTCCACCGAGAGCGGTGAGAAGAAGCGGGCCGTACCACCGGTGGGCAGGGTGTGGTTGGGGCCGGCCAGGTAATCGCCGGCCGCCTCGGGGGTCCAGTGACCCATGAAGATCGCACCGGCGTTGTCGATCTGCGGCAAGAGGCCAAACGGATCACTGACGGCCAGCTCCAGGTGCTCTGGTGCGATTCGGTTGGAGAAGGCGGCTGCCTGGGCCAGTGTGTCGGCAATAATGATGGCGCCGAATGCATCCCAGGAGGCCCGGGCGATGGACTCGCGGGAGAGCTGAGCCAGTTGTCGTTCCACCTCGGCTGCCACGGCCTCACCGAAGCGGCGGTCGGTGGTGATCAGGATCGAGGAGGCCAGTTCGTCGTGTTCGGCCTGGGAGAGCAGGTCGGCGGCGATGTGGGCAGCTTGGCCTGTGCCGTCGTTGATCACCAGGATCTCGCTGGGGCCGGCGATCATGTCGATGCCCACCTGGCCAAAGACCAGCTGCTTGGCAGTGGCCACGTAGATGTTGCCCGGTCCGGTGATTTTGTCGACCTTGGGAATGGTTGCGGTGCCGTAGGCCAGCGCGGCCACGGCCTGGGCGCCGCCGATGCGGAAGATGCGGTCAACCCCGGACAGCTTGGCTGCCGCCAACACAGACGGGTTGATCTCGTTGCCGGGCGTGGGGCAGACCATGATGATCTCCCGTACGCCGGCCACCTTGGCCGGTACGGCGTTCATGATTACACTGCTGGGATAGCTGGCCTTACCACCCGGCACATAGATGCCGACCCGCTGCAGTGGGGACACTTTCTGCCCCAGCAGGATGTCCGGTTCTTCGGTGGAGAGCCAGGTCTGCTGCTTTTGTTTTTCGTGGAAGCGGGCCACACGCTCAACTGCCAGTTGCAGGGCTGCCAGGTCGTCGGCCGGCACGGCTGCGACGGCTGTGTCAATCTCAGCCTGGGTAACTTCCAGGCCGCTGGCGTTGCTCAGGCCCAGTCGGTCGAAGCGGTTGGTGTACTCCAGCAGGGCAGCATCCCCCTGCTGGCGAATGGCGTTGATGATGCCGCGCACCGTCTCCAGAACCTCGGCCGAGGTTTCTTCGCCGCGGGCAAGGATGGAAGCAAACTGATCGTCAAAGGTTGCGTCGTTGATGTCGAGAAACAGCACGTAGCTACTCCGTTACAGAATCTTTTCCAGGCCATCGATGATGCCCCGGATCCGTTGGTGTTTGGTCTTGAGAGATGCCCGGTTGACCACCAGCCGGGTGGTAATCTCGGCGATGGTCTCTACCTCCACCAGGCCATTCTGGCGCAGGGTCTCGCCACTGGAGACCAGGTCTACGATCTGCTCGGCCAGGCCGACCAGTGGTCCCAGCTCGATAGAACCGTACAATTTGATGATCTCGGCCTGGATTCCCTGAGCGCTGAAGTGCCGTTCCGCCACGGCGGGGTACTTGGTGGCCACCCGCACATGGGACCAGCGGGTCGGATCGGCGTTTGCGGCACGGTTGGCCGGTTCAGCCACCACCATCCGGCAGTAGCCGAACTTAAGGTCCAACGGTTCGTACAGATCCTTCCCCTGCTCCAACAGGGTGTCCTTGCCGACGATCCCCAGGTCGGCGCAACCGTACTCCACGTAGGTGGGCACATCGGTGGCCCGCACGATCAGGGCGCGTAACTTCTGCTCGGGGTAGTCGAACACCAGCTTGCGCGAATCATCCAGCATGCTGCTCAGGTTGAAGCCGATCTTGCCGAACAGTTCGATCGATTCTTCCAGAATGCGCCCTTTGGGGATGGCGATGGTCAGGGTGCTGTTCATGATTCGGTCACCCGTTCAATCACGGCGCCCAGGGCCGAAAGCTTGGTCTCGATATGTTCGTAACCGCGATCCAGGTGGTAGATGCGCGAGATCTCGGTGGTGTTGTCCGCCACCAGGCCGGCCAGTACCAGCGATGCCGAGGCCCGCAGGTCGGTGGCCATCACCGGCGCCCCGGACAGCTTCTTGACTCCCTTGACCGTGGCCGAGTTGCCTTCAACGGTGATATCGGCGCCGAAACGTTGTAGCTCCGAGACGTGCATGAAGCGGTTCTCAAAGATGTTTTCGCTGATCACGCTGGCGCCGTCCGCCACGCACATCAGGGTCATGAACTGAGCCTGCATGTCGGTCGGGAAGCCGGGATAAGGGCGGGTCCTGATGTTGACCGCCTGGGGGCGCTTGGGGCCCTTGACCCGCACCACGCCCTCCTTGTTGCTGATCTCCACGCCGGCGTCCTGCAGTTTGAAGCAGACGGCATCCAGGTGTTCCAGCTTCATGCCGTGGATCTTGATATCGCCGCCGGTGATGGCTGCTGCGATCATGAACGTACCGGCCTCGATCCGGTCAGGCATCACCTCGTAGGCGGCCGGGCTCAGTTCGTTGACCCCCTGGATACGGATAGTGTCGGTGCCGGCCCCTTCGATCTTGGCCCCCATCCGGTTCAGATAGTCGGCCAGGTCGACGATCTCCGGTTCGCGGGCCGCGTTTTCCAGCACTGTTTCACCCTTGGCCAATGCCGCCGCCATCATCAGGTGCTCGGTGCCGCCCACGGTGGAGATGTCGAAGTTGATCCGGGCTCCCTTGAGTTGTTTTTTTGAGATGGCCTCGACGTAACCGTGCTCCAGCCGGATCTCGGCGCCTAAGGCTTTCAGGCCCTTCAGGTGCTGGTCGATGGGGCGGGCGCCGATGGCGCAGCCGCCCGGCAGGGAGACCCGCGCCCGGCCGAAGCGCGCCAGCAGGGGGCCCAGCACCAAGACCGAGGCCCGCATGGTCTTGACTAGGTCATAGGTGGCTTCCACGGTGTTGATGGTTGCGGCATCGATTCGCAGGGTTGCCCCGTTACGCTCGATACCGGCCCCAAGGGACTCCAGCAGTTTAATGGTGGTGGTGATGTCGCGCAGTTGCGGGACATTGGTGATGGTGCTGGCGCCTGGCGCCAGTACGGCTGCGATACAGATCGGCAGGGATGCGTTTTTCGAGCCGCTGATGGTAACCGCGCCTTTCAGGCGGTTGCCACCCTTGATGATCAGTTTATCCACGGGTGTGTGATCCTCCAATGTAATACGATTGATTATAGTAGCCGATGGTGCGTGCTATGAAAAGCTAAAACATGCATGTTCAGCGTGGCTGGACAGAGAAAAAAAGCCAAGTATACTGAAATGCTAGAAGCGGTGGGGTCGGCTTGTGCTTTAAATGGTGCGAGGCTTGTATGCTGCAACGATCCATTAAGCTGCATGTTACCATCCTGTTGCCGTTGCTGGCTGCCCTGGTCTGCGCTCTGTTGTTGTTTACCGTTCAGCAGGTCTATGTTGGCTATCTGCGTGATGCCATTGGCCAGCAACAGCTTCAGGCTATTTCTCTGGTGGCCGCAGAGTTCGATCGTAAGCTTGAAGCAAACCATCGGCTGCTGATAGCCTTTACCAAGTCGTTGTCACCCGGCCTACTTGATCAGCCTGATCAGGCCTTGCATACACTTCAAGAACATGCCGACCTCATGACGGTCTTCACTAACGGCATGTTTTTGCTGGACAGGCGCGGCAGGATCGTGGCCGAATTGCCGTTGGGGGTAACCCGGCTCGGTTTTGATCTCTCCTTCCGCGAGTATTTTAGGCAGACCATTACCACCGCCAAGCCCTATATCTCAGACCCCTACATATCTTTGGTCAGCGGTAAGCCGGCCGTCATGTTCACCGCACCGATCCTTTCGCCCGACGGTAAACCTATCGGCATGTTCGGTGCTAGTGTCAATCTGAGCCAGCCCTCCTTTTTTGGTTCAATCACCACCACTAAGCTCGGTAAGACCGGTTACATGTTTCTGTTCAGTCAGGACCGGACGATGATCTTGCATCCCGATCCCGAGCGCATCATGCAGAAAGATATTCCACAGGGCAAAAATCTGTTGCTTGACCGCGCAGTGGCTGGCTTTGAGGGGTATGGTGAAACGGTCAACACGCGCGGATTGCACGCAATAAGTTCATTTCGGCGACTGCAATACAAACAATGGATCGTGGGTGCCAATTATCCGATTGTGGAGGCCTACGCCCCGGTTGCCACTATTCAGCGCTGGTTCATACTGCTTGTGACCCCCTCTCTCTTGCTGTTTTTCGCGGTGATTTATCTCTATCTTTCTCATATGACCAAGCCTTTGCGCCAGTTTGCTGACCATGTCGCTCAGCTGCACGAGTGTCAGGGCTGCCAGCGATTTTTTCCCATGGCAAACCTGCGCGAGGTGGATGCGATCGGTTCGTCATTCAACCATCTGCTGCACGAGCTTGACCAACGACAGCAGGAGGCAGAATTGCAGGCAGGCAAGTTCAGGCTGATCTTCGATCAGGCCGGCGACCCGGTCTTTATATGCACGCAGGAGGGGACAATTATTGAGGCCAATCTTGAGGCAGCCCGAATGCTTGGCTATGGCCGCGAAGAGTTGCAAGGGATGGCATTGGTGGATCTGGTGGCTGCGGGAAATGTAGTGACCATGGGTCATCACCTTGCATTGGTCCAGGGCATCGGACAGGCGATGTTCGAAGCAGAACAGCTGACCCGCGGGGGCGACACCATACCGGTGGAGGTGAGCGCCCGTCTGATCATTTACAACGGACAGTCGGTAATTATTGCCATCAGCAGAGATATTTCCGATCGCAAACGGGCCGAGCAGTTGCTTCGCTCCCGCAGCGATTTCCTTTTTGCGCTGCATGAAACAACCTTAAGCTTGCTGCAGCGCTCAGATATCACAGGTCTGCTTGAGGCGATTGTCAGCCGTGCTGCACGCCTGATGGGCACTGAACATGGCTATCTGTATCTGGTCGATGCAGAGAGAAAACAGTTGGCCTTACAGGTACGTAAAGGGCTTTATAAGCAGCTTGCAGTGACGACACTGGAGCCAGGACAGGGGGTTGCGGGGCGCGTCTGGTTGGAGCGTCAGCCGGTCTGGGTTGAAGACTACAGTCTATTGGCCAATCGTCTGGTAGACCCGGCTCTGGACCAGGCTCATGCACTGATTGGTCTGCCGCTGTTTGCTGGTAATGAAGTGGTAGGCGTGATCGGCATCGCCTACACTGATCCGGGGTTTAAGATAACAGACGAGCAGGTTGAACTGCTGTCCCGTTTTGCAGAACTGGCCTCGCTGGCGCTCCATAATGCCCGGCTCTATACGGCCATGCAGAATGAGCTGGATGAACGTAACCGGCTGGAAAGCCATCTGCGCCATGCACAGCGGATGGAGGCAATTGGTCGGCTGGCAGGGGGGATCGCCCATGATTTCAACAATGTGTTGACCGTCATCATTGGGTATGCCGGTATGCTGCAGATGAAGTTGCCGGATGCAGACCCTTGCCGGATAGGTGCGGAGCGGATTCTAAACGCTGCCGAACGAGCTGCAACCTTGACTCGTGGGCTGTTGGCCTTTAGCCGTCGTCAACCGGCTGCTATGCAACTGCTCGAATTGAATCAGTTGATTCGATCGAGTAGCGTCCTGCTGGAGCGTTTGATCGGCGAACAGTACGAATTGCAGTATCATCTGGCAGACCGGCCGTTGCCTGTGGTGGCGGATGGAGGTCAGTTGGAGCAGATCGTTATGAATCTGGTCACCAACGCCCGTGATGCGATGCCCGATGGTGGTGTATTGCGTATTGAGACCGGACTCGACGAACTTGATCAGAGCCAGCTTGATGGCTGCGAGGCAGCTCCGGGACGCTATGCCTTTTTCTCGGTAGCTGACAGTGGGTATGGCATGGACGAAGCCACGGTGCAGCGAATATATGAACCGTTCTTTACCACTAAGGACGTGGGACGTGGTACCGGATTGGGATTGGCCATCGTCTACAACATTGTGCAGCAGCATGGCGGTCTGATTACCTGCAGGACCAGTAAAGAGAGCGGTACCCAGTTCACGGTTTTTTTGCCGCTATGCACTGCTCAGGCGTCGCTGAGCGCGGACCGTGAGACGGTGCCGATCCCGCGGGGGACAGAGGTAGTGCTGCTGGCTGATGATGATGAGGAAGCTCGTGATATGAGTCGTCGTGTGCTTGAGGAGTTCGGTTATACGGTCGTGGAGGCAGTAGACGGGGCCGAAGCCATTGCCAAATACCGGCAATACCGAGAGGTGGTGGCGGTGCTGGTGCTTGATCTGGTGATGCCGAAGCTGGCCGGACGTCAGCTCTATGAACGGTTGTGTGCGATCAATCCTCAGGCCAAGGTGCTGTTTATCAGCGCCTATCAGGAGCAGGAAACTTTGGCGATGGTGCCGGAAGGAGTACCGTTTCTGGCTAAACCATTCAAGCCGGGAGGACTGTTACGCAAATTGCGGGAGGTGTTGCTCGCATGATCGGTGACTGTCAAGGACGTGTCCTGCTGGTGGATGATGATCGGCAGGTGCTGGAAAGTGTGGCGGCATTCCTGGTCGACTACGGCTTCGAGGTGACGGCTTTGGGGGATGCGAAGGCGGCATTGGAGCTGCTTGCGTACCACTCCTTTGACGTTGTCTTGAGTGATGTCGCCATGCCGGGCATGAGTGGTTTGCAGTTGCTGGAACGGATACGCCGGGTAGACCGCGAGACCCCGGTTGAGCTGATGACCGGTTACGCCGAGTTGGACACGGCGGTACAGGCGATTCAGAAAGGGGCCTTTGATTTTATCATCAAGCCGTTTCGGCCAGCCTATCTGGTCCACGCCTTGGGTAAGGCAATTCAATACAAACGTTTGCGTGAGTTGGAAAAAAATTACCGTTGCGAGTTGGAGCAAACCGTTGAAAGGCGCACCCACGAACTGGCTGAAGCCTTGAGTATGGTGACAGCCATGAGTCGTGAGTTGATCGAGCGCCTGACTGCAGCAGCAGCGGTGCGGGATGAAGAGACCGGACAACATGTTGCACGGATCGGTCTCTACACCCGTTGTCTGGCAGCCCAGTTGGGGATGGCGGAAGAGCAGGTTGAGTTGTTGGCGTTGGCCAGTGCCATGCATGATGTGGGTAAAATAGGCATGCCTGACAGTATCTTGCGTAAAGCTGGTCCGTTAACCCCAGAAGAGTTCGAGGTCATGAAGGGGCATGCCCTGGCAGGCGCCCGTTTGTTAGCCGGATCGCCCCATGAGCTGATTCAGGTAGGTGCGCGGGTGGCGATCAGTCACCACGAACGTTGGGACGGTAGCGGGTATCCCTATGGTCTGACTGGCGAAAACATTCCGATCGAAGGGCGGATTATCATGCTGGTGGATCAGTATGATGCGTTGCGTAGCCAGCGTGTCTATAAGCCGGCCCTCGACCACGGGACGGTATGCCGAATACTGCTGGAGGGCGACGGCCGCACTTTGCCGCAGCATTTCGACCCTGCTGTCTTAAAGGCCTTTCGAGTTGTTGAGGAAATGTTCGTTGCAATTTACGAGCGCCACAGAGAGTAGCCGTCGTTGGCGGGCGTTTCAGCGTGGTGGTAGCAAGCGCGGCAGCTCTCCCCGCACCTCGAAGAGTGGACCGTTGCTTATCTCCTGATGGCTACCGTCATCCTCGCCGTATGCACTGTCCGGTGCCGCCCAGGCGTACAGCTTTTGGGAATCCAGCAGCACCGGCTGCTTGGGTACTGAAAAAACCCGCCGCTGCATCGCCTCATCAAACAGGCCGACACAGCCGTGGGAGGCTGGCCGTCCCGGCAGGTCGCGGGCATGAATCCAGTAGCCGACATTCTTGTCGTCAAAGTGAAAGCGTAGGGCGTTGTCCATTGGATACTGTCCGCCCTCCTCGCCGGGAACCTTGTAGAGCGAGGAGGTGTGGGTCAGGTGGCGGGCGTCGATTCTGAAAATCCCGAGCGGGGTCTCGTTGCCGGCCTTGCCGGTGGCAGCCGGCATTGAGAACTTCAGCTTGCCACGCTCATAGGCGCCGATCCACTGTTCAGTCACATCCAGTAACAGGTATTTACGGTGGCGTCTGGCCGGTTCATGCTCTTGAGGCAGCGGTGTGTAGCCACGGATATCGTCCATGTTGGCCGGCTCCTTGATAGTCATGCCGGGATAGACGTGGCGTCGGTCGATCCGGTTGAAGCGGGCCACCCAGATCCAGTCCTTGCCGTAGAGCGATTCCAGACTGTCCTGGGGACGTATAAAGCGGCCCTGCCATTTGATCGTCTTCAAGCTGGGGTATTCAACCCTGGTCAGATCTTCGTCGGACTTGTCCAGCAACGACGCGGCTGGTTCGTCGACTGCGTCCGGCGTCCGCAGTACGGTGAATCCAACCAGCAGGGTCGTGAAAAGGCCCACCAGAACAAGGCGATGGGTCCAGTGCATACGACTGGGGCGCATGACCGTTTACTCCACCGTAACGCTTTTAGCCAGGTTGCGAGGTTGATCCACGTCAGTGCCTTTCAGCACCGCCACGTGGTAGGCCAACAGTTGCAGTGGCACTGACAACAGGATCGGATCAAGATCTTCTCCCAGGCTGGGCAGCTCAAGCACCGCCTCGGCCTTGGCCTTCACATCGCCGTCGCCTTGGGTGCAGATGGCTATCACGCGCCCACCGCGGGCGATGACTTCCTCCATGTTGGAGAGGGTCTTTTCATAGGCGCTGTTCTTGGGTACCAGCACCACCACCGGCATCTCTTCATCGATCAGGGCGATCGGGCCGTGTTTCATCTCGCCGGCCGGATACCCCTCGGCATGGATGTAGGAGATCTCCTTCAGCTTGAGTGCCCCTTCCAGGGCGATCGGGTAGTTTTTGCCGCGGCCCAGGTAGAGAAAGTCACGGGCATGCATATACTGCTTGGCTACTTTTTCTGTCGCGTCGTTAATCTCCAGGCACTGTTCCAGTAGCTCGGGGAGCCTTTTGAGCCCGGCTATCATCTGACGGCCCTTGGCGATATCCAGCCGGCCTGTGGCCCGTCCCAGCCGGATGGTAAGCAGGTGCAGGGCGGCCAGTTGGGTGACAAAGGCCTTGGTGGAGGCCACGCCGATCTCGGGACCAGCATGGGTGTAGAGCACACCAGCCGCCTCGCGGGCGATGGAGGAGTCGAGCACGTTGCAGATGGCCAGGTTGAGGGCCCCCAACTGTTTGGCCTCCCGCAGGGCCGCCAGGGTATCGGCGGTCTCGCCTGACTGGGAGATCACCATCACCAGGGTTGACGGGTCAATCACCGGTTTGCGGTAGCGGAATTCGGAGGCGATATCCACCTCCACCGGGATACGGCAGTGTTCCTCGATCAGAAACTTGCCGGTCAGGGCGGCGTGCCAGGAGGTGCCGCAGGCCACGATTACCATCCGGGTGATGGTGCGCAGGGTGGCATCGTCATAGTGCAGGTCTTCCAGATGGACGTCACCGGCCTCTTCCTGAAAACGTCCGGCCAGGGTGTCGCGCACCGCACGGGGCTGCTCGTGAATCTCCTTGAGCATGAAGTGCTTGAAGCCGCCCTTCTCGGCCATCAGGGGCGACCAGTCGATGTGGCGCGGTTTTTTTTCCAAAGGCTGGCCGGGGATGGTTGAAAAGGCGGCCACGCCGTTACGGAAGATGACCAAGTCGCCATCCTCCATGAAGACCATCTCGCGGGTATGGGCCAGGATGGCCGGGATGTCGGAGGCGACAAAGAATTCCTTGTCGGCCAGACCGACCACCATCGGTGAACCGACCTTGGCGGCAATCAGGGTGTCCGGCTCGTCGATGCAGAGCACGCAGATCGCAAAGGCCCCCTGCAGTTCCTGCAGCCCGGCGCGAACTGCAGCTTCGAAGCCCAGGCCCTGTCTGTGTTTTTCTTCTACCAGATGGGCGATCACCTCAGTGTCGGTTTCACTGGAAAAGCTGTGGCCGGCGGCCTTGAGCTGTTCTTTCAGGGCGAGATAGTTTTCGATGATTCCGTTATGCACCACCACGATCGAACCGGCCTTGTGGGGGTGGGCATTGGTCTCTGAGGGGCGACCGTGGGTGGCCCAGCGGGTGTGGCCGATGCCGATGGTGCCGTCCAGAGGCTCTTTTTGCAGCAGGTTGGCCAGGTTGATCAGCTTACCCTCGCTACGGCGCACGGCGATGCCGCCCGGTTGCAGGGTAGCGATGCCGGCCGAGTCGTAGCCGCGGTATTCCAGTTTACGCAGCCCCTCAAAGATGATCGGGGTGGCCTGTTGAGGGCCGATATAACCAACGATGCCGCACATGGTCGCGTTCGTTCCTTTCCGGTTTCCGCTGGGGAGCGGCAACATGTAAAACGATCCAGTTGAGAATCTGATAATTTCACCTAATTGCACTGATAAGTCAAGGGTTTCTGGTGTGTGCGAAATCCTGTGCTGGTGGCATTGTGGCTGTTATCAGCATCGTGCTTACCCCTTGAATACGCCACCGGTTTCACCTATGATTCTCGTCGACAATCGCGTGAGGAGTTGTTGAGTATGCAAGTTGAGCAGATGAAGGTGGTGTTGCGGGAGATTCTGACCAAGACCGATCTGACCCCCTGTGTGGTTGGTCACCGTGGCGTCGGCAAGACCGCCGGCATCGTACAGGTTTGTCGTGAGATCGGCTGGCGTTACCAGTCGCTGCGGTTGGGACAGATGGAGGTGGGTGATCTGGTGGGGATACCGTACCGGGAGGGGGAGGTCATGCATTGGTCGCGTCCTTCCTGGTGGCCGGCCGATGATGATCCACCAACCCTGGTGCATTGTGATGAGCTGAACCGGGCCCAGCAGGAAGACACCCTGCAGGCCATCTTCCAGTTTGTTGAGCCGCCGGCCGAGGGGCTGCAGCGCTCGCTGCACACCCATCGTCTGCATCCACGCCATAAAGTGGTGGTAACCATCAATCCGCCCGATGGCAGCTATCAGGTGGCCACCCTGGATCGGGCCCTAATCGACCGGATGGTGATGCTGTACGTAGAGACCGATTATCAATGCTGGGCCCGCTATGCCGCCCAGCGCGAGCTGGATGGCGAGGTGCGTGGTTTTCTGGCCGGCAACAGCGGCATGCTGGCCAAGCAGGGGGCACCGATGGAGATGCAGGTGGAGCCCACCGAACGCGGTTGGGAGATGGTCAGCACGCTGCGACGGCATTGCCGTTTTCCCGGTGATCTGGCCATGGAAGTCTATGCCGGCATTGTCGGTAAAGAGGCCGCCATCACCTTTATGCGTTGGCTGGCTGATCGTGCGGGCAGGCCGTTGACGGCCCGCGAGGTGCTTGACGACTGGCTCCGTGTGGCCGATCAGGCCGCTGCCCAGCGGGATGACGTGCAGGCCGCCACCATCAATGACCTACAGGCAATGTTGCAGACGGTGTCCGGCTTGGAGGAACAGCAGGAACAGCACCTAGTGGCCTATATTGCGGTGCTGCCCCGCGATCTGCGCTTTGGATTCATCAAGACGCTGCTGCGGATACCGGCCGTGGCCCTGGCCATCAGTCAGGACAAGTATGACAGCGTCGTGCTTGAGGCGATCCGAGCGATCGGTGCAGAAGCCGCGGGGGCCTGACGACCGTGAGTCGCTGGACAAACGCCCCGAACGCGATATGCTGATCTGTACAGCCCAACAGATGAGAGGAGTGTTGACTATGACAACCAAACTGCAGGTGGTGTTTTATAGCATGTACGGCCATGTCTACCGCATGGCCGAGGCGATCGCCGAAGGGGCGCGCAGTGTGGAAGGCTGTGAGGTGCAGTTGCTGCAAGTGCCTGAGCTGCTGCCGGACGAGGCGCTAGAGAAGTCAGGCGCCAAGGCCGCCCGGTCCGCGTTCGCCCACATCCCGGTGGCGTCACCGAATCAGCTGGCCGAGGCCGACGGGATCATCTTCGGCACCCCGACCCGCTTCGGCAATATGACGGCCCAGATGCGCAATTTCCTGGATCAGACCGGCGGTCTGTGGGCCAAAGGGGGGCTGGTTGGCAAGGTGGGCAGCGTCTTTGCCAGCACTGGCACTCAGCACGGGGGGCAGGAGACTACCATCACCAGCTTCCATACCACCCTGTTGCACCACGGCATGGTGGTGGTGGGGGTGCCCTACAGCGAACAACGGTTGGTGACCATGGATGAGATCACCGGCGGCACGCCCTATGGAGCCACCACCCTGGCTGCGGCCGACGGTTCGCGGCAGCCGTCGCAGAATGAGTTGGCCATCGCCCGTTTTCAGGGCGCTCATGTGGCCGCCATCACTAAGAAGCTGCACGGGTAGTGTTTAGCGGCTGTCGTGAGCGGACGGTGGCGGCGAGACCAGCCCGCTCGTCCGTTCACGACAGTGCCCAGAGTACACAGCTACGGTAATCTGACCACCACCCGGCCCCGGATGCCGCCCTGCAGGATGGTCTGGAGTTTGCCCTCCACCTCTTCCAATGCAACTTCGGTTATCAGCGTCTCCAACTGCTCCGGCTTCCAGATGTCTGCCAGCTTCTGCCATACCAGCAGGCGTGGCCTACGGGGGCAGTTGACCGAATCAATGCCGATCAGGCTGACACCCCGCAGGATAAACGGGTAGACGTTCATGGTCAGCTCGGCTGACCCCACCAGGCCGCAGCAGGTCACCGTGCCACCGTAGCGGGTCGATTTGAGCACTGCCGTCAGCGTTTCGCCCCCCACCACATCAACGGCCCCGGCCCAACGCTCGGCCATCATCGGCCGCTCAGCCCCAGCGGTTACCTGCTCGCGCGGGATGACCTCCGCAGCACCTAACTCACGTAAAAAGCCCTCATCGTTCGTTTTCCCGGTGGCCGCCACTACGCGAAATCCCGTCTTGGCCAGGATCGCGACGGCGATGCTGCCGACCCCTCCGGTAGCGCCTGTCACCAGGATGTCGCCATCGTTCGGTTGGATGCCTGCCTGCTCCAGCTTTAGCACCGACAGTGCCGCGGTAAAGCCGGCGGTACCTAGCGCCATACTCTCCCGTAGGGAGAGTCTTTCCGGCAGCCGCACGGCCCATTCGGATGGGATTCTGATGTACTGGCCCCATCCGCCGTCGGTCTCCATCCCCAGGTCGTAGCCGGTAACGATCACCTGGTCGCCAGCAGCAAATGCCCCGCTATCGCAGGCAACAACCTCACCTGCGGCATCGATGCCGGGCGTGTGGGGGAACTGGCGTGTTACCCCGGGATGGCCGGTTGCTGACAGGGCATCCTTGTAGTTCAGTGAAGAGTAGCGCACCCGTACCAGCAGGTCGCCCGGTGCTAACTCCGAGCTAGTGCGCTCAACAATGCCTCGTGTGAACTGCTTGTCTGCTGATTTTTCAACTATCAATGCCTTGAATGATCTATCCATGTCCGTAGATGCCCTCCTTGGCGCTGTTCGTAAAGCGCTGAGATGAGTGTTGGCCTCAGTCTCGCCTGTGCCTGCTGCGATTTTGTCTGTTTTATAAAGGATTTTACATGAAAAAGCCGCAAAATCATGCAGGCAAACGGTTTTAATGCGTGGGGAGCGTTTGTGGTTGCATGACCGACGATGTAGTCTGTATGGTTGTTATCCTGAACGGTCTGACCAAACAGTTGGCCAGATATCTTGTCTGCCGGGAAACGTACATACGATGAATTTATGGTTTTTTTTGTTTAATATGCTGTCCGTTCGCCGGGCAGCGAAAGCGTCAGGATTTTGTGTTGTTGCCTTGGCAATCGTGCTGGTGCTGTCTGCGGGAGCATTTGCGAGCCATTTCTTGGATAACGGCACTGCTCGGCCTGATACTGAAGAGATGCCTGTTCAAGAACCGACATCGGATGAGTCGAGTAGCGCTAAGGAGCATGCTCCGGATTGGGACGGCATCTGGCGTGATGTTGGCATTTTGGGCGGCGCTCAGGTGGGGGCTGCGGCTGTGCTGTTTGCTCTGCCGGAAAGCGTTTCAAAGTGGTCCAGTGAAGACAAGAAAAGTACATTCACTGACTATGCTGATAATTTTACCAAGCCTGGCTTTGATAACGACGAATTCTATATTAATTACGTCCTCCATCCTTACTGGGGAGCAACCTACTATATCCGGGGCCGTGAGCGAGGGCTTGATCAGGCCTCATCGTTTGTCTTTTCGGCTCTGGTCTCGGCAATGTACGAGTTCGGCATCGAGTGTTTTTTTGAGAAGCCTTCTGTGCAGGACTTGATCGTCACTCCTGTTGTCGGTTCTCTTATCGGCGCGTATCTCTTCGAGCCCTGGCGGGAGTCGATCAAGAGCAAGCAGGAGCTGCGCTGGTATGATCATGTCGCCTTGGTTGTTACCGATCCGATCGGTGTGCTGAGCTTGGGTGTTGAGAAGATGTTTGGTGTAAAGACCACGGTTACCGTGCGCTATCCAGTTCCCAAGTCTGTTGCAGGTTCTCAGGAGCGCACCTCGGAAAACAGCAAACAGGTGGGTTTGGCCATGAAGTTTTCATTCAATTAGCGCTGTTTTGTATCTAACGAGTTGGTATTAAAAAGGCCTCAGCGTATCTGCTGGGGCCTTTTTCTGTGATGTATTGACAACGAGCATTGAGCGTGTAAGCCAAATAAAAAAAGCCGAACATTTTTGAAATTAAGAAATGCCCGGCCTGGTTGTGTATGGCTCCCCAGCGCGGACTCGAACCACGGACATGGTGATTAACAGTTATCAAATGATGGTGTTTTGCGGCTTTTCGACATGTTTCAGAATTTGAGAAAATATGTTTAAATTTAAATTGTTATACTGTATTTTGGCGGCATGTCGTTTCATAAAATTTCACCGAAGCACAGCTTTTAGAGACCACACAGAGACCACACGAAAGAGGTATGGTCATGACGCAAAAATTTACTGACAAGATGCTCGAGAAGCTCAAGCCCCAGGCGAAGATCGTGGATATTCGTGAGCGCGATGGCTTCGGCATTAGGGTGTTGCCCTCCGTGACGTTACCCCCTGTAATTGATCCATTGCCAGCTTAGCGATTTCGGTCTAGAACTCCCGGAGGAGACTAGACATGAAAGCGAAGCGATTTACTGAAGAGCAGATCATCAGCATCCTGAAACAGGCCCAGGCCGGTATGAAGGTCGCTGAGCTTTGCCGGATGCACGGTATTAGCGACGTAACCTTCTACAACTGGCGCAGTAAGTTTGGCGGCATGGAAGTCTCTGACGCCAAACGACTCAAGCTGCTTGAGGACGAGAACCGCAAGCTCAAGCAGATGCTTGCTGACAGTATGCTTGAAAACAAAGCTATCAAGGACGTTCTCTCAAAAAAGTGGTAACGCCTGCCGCCCGGCGGAGTGTAGTGGTCTTTCTCATAGAGAACCACCATTTCAGCGAACGACGGGCCTGTGCAACTGTCGGGCTGTGCCGGAGTAGTCACCGGTACCAGGCGAAACCCAAGAACGACGAAACTATCAGGTCACGCCTGCGTGAGTTGGCAGAACAACGTCGTAAGTTTGGTTCTCCCCGTCTGCACATTCTGCTGCGTCGGGAGGGCCACCTGATTAACCACAAACGCACAGAACGCCTGTATCGTGAGGAAGGCCTCTCACTCAGACTGAAGAAGCGCAGAAAACGTATCAGCCACCTCAGGGTGGTCATGGACAAGCCGGAACGGATCAACCAGCATTGGTCCATGGACTTTGTATCGGACAGCCTCTACAACGGCAGACGCTTCAGGATTCTGACCGTGGTTGATAACTTCAGCCGTGAATGTCCTGTGCTTGAAGCAGACCATTCGCTGACCGGCCAACGGGTCGCCAGAATCCTTGAGCGCATGGCATTGATCAGAGGACTGCCGGAAGTCATCACCGTTGACAACGGCCCGGAGTTCATCAGTAAGGCACTGGATCTGTGGGCCTTTGAAAACAACGTCAGACTCAGATTTATTCAACCGGGCAAGCCGGTGCAGAACGCATACATCGAAAGCTTCAACGGCAAGTTCAGGGACGAATGTCTCAACGACAACGTCTTCGTCAGCCTGAACAGCGCACGGCAGATAATCGAGAACTGGCGGTTGGACTACAATTCTGAAAGACCACACAAATCATTAAACCAGATGACGCCAGAAGAATTTGCAGCAAAAGAGAATCAGAACCAAAAGACCGAAAAGCTAAGCTACTGCTGGTACTAACAGCGGGGTAACGTCAAAGCGGGTTCATTTACGAACAGGTTGGTCAGTACATCCTGCTTCCGACCTGTACGTTGTTTGATTTTCCCCTCAAGGTGATCTGCCAGTAGCGCCCACGTGTCTGGGGCAATTTTGTCAATCTCTCCGGCACGTAGGATTTTGCAGATGTCGTCAAAGTCCCTGTTCTCAATATCTAGCTTCAAGAATAGGTTTGTTTTTGAGTATTCCGATAGTGGTTGGTTGTCTGCTTCAGAGTTAGAAGGTTTCATTTTGCACCCGCATTCATAACAAACTGTTATGATGCCAATAAATTACGGCAGACATCCGGGACGTGGCTGGTTTCAAACGTGGTGTACATATCATCCCGGATGTTTTTGCTTCGACAACTGAAAACGCCAGAAGGTCCAATAAACATGGTGGTTCCGAGAAAACTAATGGTTGCCGGAAACTATTGTGTTGTTGCGTGTATCTGTCATCGCTCCCTCCCCGCCTCATGGAACGCCTTGGTCACCGGCGAAAAGAGATATTCCAATACCGACCTAGTTCCTAACTTAATCTCTGCCGAGACCTGCATACCGGGAGTCAGCTTGTGTGCTTTATTGTCTGCAGTCAGTTGTTGCGTCGACAATGTCACCAACGTTTTATAGCGTAGCCTGCTTAGCTCTTTGGGGGGCGCCGAAGTTGTTGCATCGATGGTACTGCTCTGACCTTGGCTCTCGCTGGCATCAGCGCTGACCTGCTCAACCGTGCCGTCCAGCATGCCGTATTTTTGAAAACTGAATGCCGATAGCTTTACTTTTACCGGCTGGTTGGGCCGCACAAAACCGATATCTTCGTTGGAGACCCATACTTCGGCCTGCAACGGCTCTTCCTTGGGCACCAGGGTCATCAGGATCGTACCCGGCGTGACCACCGTACCGGGCGTATGGGTAGCCAAGTCCTTGACCACACCGTCGTCAGGGGCCTTCAGCTCCAGCAGCTCATGTTTGTACTGCTGCTTGGCCAGTTCCTGACGGATCTTCTCCAGTTGCCCCATGTTGTCAACACGCTCAACCTGTAGCTGCCGTCGGTAATCGGCCGTCAACTGAGCAATCTTCTTACGAGCCTGATCGATTGAAGCCTGGCTGCTGCGGATCGTGTACTCCTGAGTTTTCAGGTCGTGTTCCTTCTCGATCCGGTCACGCTGCTTCTCTGAATACTGCAACCTGGCAACGGTTCCTGTTTTCAGCAGATCCTCGTACGCCTTTTCCTGCTCACGATAATGGGGAAGGGTCTGTTCAAGCTTCGCCTTTATCTCCTTTGCCTGGGCCAGGTCCTGCCGGGCACGCTCCAACACGCTCTGTTGCTCGTCAACAGAACTCTGTAGCGCTTGTCGGTTGGTGTGATACTGGGCCGATACCTGCTGAAAAAGTTCCGGCGCATCTCCAGCTTCCCTGGTTAATGCCCTACCAGACAACTCCGCATCGATTCGTCGTACGGTCAGGTTTAAGCGTTGAAATTCAGCAGTCAGGGATTTGCCGTCAGCAGTGGAAAGAGCAGCATCCATCCGCATCAGCAGCTGGCCTTTCGTGACCGCTTGCCCCTCTTTGACCAGTATCTCCTTTACAATTCCCTGTTCAGATGGCTGCACGATCTTTAGGTAGGTTTTCGGCACCAGTTTACCCTCTGCCACCGCCACAATGTCCAGCCGTCCCAGTACAGCCCACAACAGGACACAGCAAAACAAGATCGCCACCACCCGCAATACCGTTCTGCCAAGAGGTGCGGGCGGTTTTTCCTGTAGTTGCACCATCGAGGGGGCAAAATCCAGGGAGTCGTTATCGGCGACATTGAACAGCCAAGAGGAGATCCTTGCGACGATGGAAGATTTGGAGGGCTGCTGCTCATTCATATCAGTTATTTAACCTCAATTTTTTCACGTTCATCAATGATGGTCTTGCCAGAACGCTCCAGTCGTACAATAGCCTCATAGAATCCTTTTGGCCAATCGGTCATTCTTCGTTTTTTGCCACTCACCCCGAACCAGACCGCTTTAGCGCCAGGAATCGGCATGACGTTGCGGGAGAAAAGCGAACCATCCGGCCCGAACAGTTCCAAAGTAAGTCGATCGCCGTTACGCAGGCCGAACAGTTCTACCCAATAGGCCAGGGCTTCGGCATCGGTCGGGATGCTTTTGATCTGGTATTCGCCATTCTCGGCAATTTCGCGTGTGGGTGGCGTTGCGGCAAAACCGGCAATCAGGATGCCGGTGGCCTGATACCGTAGTTTCTCTGCGGTTTTTTGTGACCAGAGCGGCAACATGGCGCTTCCGCAGGGCATGCCTGCGGGGTTGAACGGATCAAGCGGCTTGCCGTCCTTCCTAACGCTGAAATCAACATGGGGAAACTCGGTATTGCCTGATAAACCGACCATACCGAGTACATCGCCCGTCTGCACCCTTTGCCCGACTCGCACCTTAATACTACCCAACAACATATGGCTGTATTGGGTAGTCCAGCCGTCGCCGTGGTCGATCCGCACACCGTTGCCGGCATCCTTGCCCTTCAGGCCGGACTTGTCCCGTTGTTTTACATTGATGTCCGGCTCACCGTCCCGCACACCAATTACGGTTCCCGGCGCAGCAGCCACAACCTCCACCTTCTTCCGCATGGCTGCCAGATCCCGCAGCCTGAAGTCGGTGCCGTGGTGGGTGTCATAGGCCAGCTTGCCGCAGGTGTAATCATAAGCTCTGGGGCTTGGGTCATGATCAAAGTAGTTCTGGATGAAGCAGTCCTGTCCCGCCGTGCAACGGATCGGCTGTTCCAGAACCGGCGGCGCGGCATGGGCCGGCATAGCAAGCCAAAAGAGCATGCCTGATAGTGCAAGCATGCCCTTCCGTATGGCAAAAGATACATGTACAGTCATCGGTATAAGGCTTGATGATCAGCCAAGCCGCTGCATCCCTTCCTTCAACCCTTTGAACTCCTTGAGCTCGGTGCCGCTGCCGGCGGTAAGTTGGCAGTTGGCGGTAATACCGCGTCCAAAGCCGTGGTTGCTACCCATGAAGTCAAAGCCGCCAGACTGTTTGCGATGGCTGCTGAAGTCGTTGTCGAAGCTGGAGAGCTCCCGCTCCAGCGCCTCGCTGACCGTCTGCCAACGGGCAGCCATGGCACGGTCGGTACCTGCTGACGGATGCTCGAATTCGCTCAGGTAGTCGTCCAACTGCTTACTGTCAAGGTAGTGGATCGGGCGTGATGTGGCCCGGTCATCCTTGTGATTATGATCATGCTCATCATTGAAAGAGATGAACCGGCGGTCGTTTTGGTCGCCGTCATAACGCTCCTCCGCATGATGTTTCCTGATCCAGTCGAAGTCGTCGTTGTGCCTGACCTCTTCGTCGTTACAGGTGGGGCCTCTCTTGCCGAAGCTGAGTTGGAAGATGTCGGAGGCGGAGAGGCTGCCCTCGGTGCTGCCGGTGGCCGCTACCTTGTCGGTGGCAGTGACCTTGATATTGAGGTATCCGGCATTCTTGGGCGCGATGCCGGAGAAGGTACCGGTTGTCGCATCAAACTTAAGCCAACTTGGCAGCGCCTTGCCATCAGTGGTAGTGGCGGTATAGGTAAGGGTATCCCCCTTGTCGATATCGACAAAACTGTCAGCGGGCATGGTGAAGCTGAAGGACTTGTTGTTCTTGACGCTCTGGTCAGCCAGGCGATGCGCCACGATCGGGGCATCGTTGCTGCCCTTGATGGTGATATCGAGAGATGAGGCCACCTGCGCCTTGCCGTCGGTAACGGTGTAGTTGAAGTGATCCACCACCTGGGCGGTGCGGCCAAGGCTTTGAACCTCATAAGAGGCATTGTTGAGCAGATAGCCGTATTTGCCGTCGCTGGAAACCCCCAGGTAGCCGTAGTCACCTTTAACGAAACCTGGATCGGCTATGGTTAGTGTGTCTCCGGTATCCGGATCGCTGTCGTTGGCAAGCAGGTTACCGGTTACATAAGGCGGACAACGGTCTTCAGTCAGTGTTGCGAAGTTGGGGGTAGCGATCGGCGCGCTGTTGCCACCTGTAACAGAAAGACTGAACGAATCGGCAACAGCGGCACCGGCCATATCTGTTGCCGTGACCGTGACGTTGATGCTGCCCAGGTCGCTGCTGCCCGGTGTGCCGCTGAAGGTACCGGTTGTTGCGTCAAGGGTCAGCCAGACCGGTAGGGAGCTACCGTCATCCAACGTTGCTGAGAAGGTCAACTGATCGCCTGCGTCGATATCGATAAAGGCGTCAGCCGGAATGGAGTAGCTAAAGAGCTGACCCTGCTTGGCGCTTTGATCAGCCAGCGGAGTGAGCAGTTCAGGTGCATCATTGGTGTTGGCAACAGCAAGACTGAGTCCGGCCGATACGGCAGCACCTGAAATGTCGGTTGCGGTCACCAGTAACTCAATGGTGCCGACCTGATCGTTGCCGGGGGTGCCGGTCAGGGTGCCGCTGGCGGTATCGAACGTCAGCCAGTCTGGTAAGCCTGAACCATCGGCCATAGTGGCGGTGAGGGTCAGTTGATCACCAGCATCGATGTCTGCGAAGGTGTCTGCAGGAATCTGGTAACTGAAGGTCTGGTCTTCGATAACAGATAGTGTTTCAAACGGATCGGCGGTGGTCGGCGTATCGTTGACGTTGGCAATATCTAGGCTGAAGCCGGTTGATACCGTTGCTCCAGCCAGATCTGCAGCGGTTACCAGCAATGCCAGCGTCCCTACTTGGTCGTTGCCTGGTGTACCACTCAGGGTTGCGGTTGCAGCGTCAAAGGTGAGCCAGGAAGGTAAGTCTGAACCATCGGCCAGTGTGACGCTGAAGCTGAGCAGGTCGCCGGGGTCTATGTCGCTAAAGGCATCAGCAGGGATGGTGTAGTTGAGAGACTGGTTCTGAACAACGTTTACCGTTCCGATTCCCGCGTTTACCACCGGAGCATCGTTAACGTTCTGCACGGTGATGAAGAATGAGCGGCTGGTTGCAACACCGAGATCGTCATAGGCGGTCACCACCAGCTCCTGGACACCGACGGCGTTGTTGTCGGGTGTGCCGCTGAAGGTGCGGGTGATCGGGTTGAAGCTGATCCAGGACGGCAGCGCTGTATTGTCCGGCCCGCTGACCCGGTAGGTCATTGGCAGCCCTTCGGGATCAACAAAGGCATCGGTTGGAAGCTTAAAGCTGAAAGAGTTGTCTTCGATGACGGTCTGGTCGATGGATTCGCTGCCGGCCAACGGTGCCTGATTAAGCAATTCCTGCAGATAAACGGTCGTGCCGTCAGCCAGCTGCAGCGCACTAATCGGTAGGTCGCCGCGCGCTCCGGTCGGGTTGTAGTTGTTGATTCGAACTTGATCGCCGAGCGAGCCGTAGCTGATCAACAGGTCGTTGCCATCCACGGTCATGGTGATGTCGTTGCGTGTGATACCATCGCCAAAGGCCAGGATATTACCGATACCGTTTTCAGCAGCGTCGAATACCGTATCCGAACCGTCGCCAAGGTTGAAGAGATAGGTGTCGAAGCCGCTGCCGCCGACCATAACGTCGTCACCCGTGCCGCCGGTCAGGGTATCGGCTCCTGCTCCGCCTTCCAGATAGTCATTGCCGCTGCCGCCCTTCAGGATGTCGTCTCCGTCAAGGCCGTAGACCTTGTCGTTACCTGCTTTTGCGTCAATGACATCGTTAAAGGGTGTGCTGATGATCAGGTCGTCACCATCGGTGCCGGGATCAACCAGCGAAGAGAGGCGTACACTACTACCGTCGGCAAACTCAAGCTGCTCCACCACATGAGAACCGGTGATCCCGCTGTAATCGTAGTTTTCCAGGATAACGGCATCACCTAAATCACCGTATTCGATCACTAGGGTTGCACCTTCGATCCTAGTACGAATGTCTGCGGCGGTGATACCCTCGCCGAAAAGTATCCGATTGCCCTCTTCAAGCGTAGCACTGTCGCTGATGGTGTCTATGCCGTCGCCAAGATGGAGGACATAGGTGTCGCTGCCGGTGCCGCCTTCAAACCGGTCGTTGCCGCTGCCGCCGGTCAGGGTGTCGTTACCGGCGTTGCCCTGGAGCAGGTCATTGCCTTCATAGCCGTAGAGCCGGTCAAGCAGGTTGGTGCCGTAGATGCTATCGTCGTTGAAATCACCCTGCAGGATAAAGGTGTTCTGGACCAGATCCTCGTACAGGATGCTGGTGCCGTCACTGAAGGTGAAACTTTGTATCGCCCTCGTCCCCGTATCAGCAGCATCAGGGTTGAAGTTGGTCAGATGAATTTCGTCACCACCGTCGCCCACCCGGATAATCAGGGTGTTGTCGCGGTAGGTCAGTCGCTGGGTAATGTCGGACAGTGCAATCCCTTCTCCGAAGCTTAATTGATTCATCCCGCTGCTGTTGGACAGATCATCAATGGTATCGGTGCCGTCACCGGCAGCATACAGGTACAGGTCGTTGCCGCTGCCGCCTGCCAGGTAATCATTACCCCGGCCGCCATTGATGGTGTCGTCCCCTTCCAGGCCGCAAATTCTATCCGTGGTGCCGGTACCCTGCAGGGTGTCGTCAGACTCACTGCCGCAGATATCAAAACCTTTGTCGATCATCTGACTCCAGGTCAGCACCGTACCGTCGTCAAACTTGAAATACTCGATGGCATGGGGGCCGTAGGGATCGGAGGACAGGAAGTGGTTGATACGGATGGTCTCACCGGTGGTGGTGATGTTCAGCAGCAGGTGGCCAAGTTCCGGGTCATGGTTAAGCTTGATGTCGTCCGGGGTGATATCAGCGCCGAACAACAGGGTATTGGGATCAATCGAGGTCGAAATGTCGTCGATGGTGTCGTTGCCGTCCCACAGGTTGTAGACATAGGTATCGTCCCCGGCGCCGCCTTTCAGGGTGTCGTCCCCTTCGCCGCCTTCGATGGTATCGTCACCAGCCCTGCCAAGTATGGTGTCATTACCCCACGAACCTTGCAGATAGCGGGGTGTTGCGAATAGATCGCCAGTCTGGGCATAGGCTACGGCATAATCGCCACCGGCCTTTTCGGCGGTGCGTGTAAGTTCAAAACTTGCAGCGTCATCACCGAAAAGTGGAATTGCAGCGTTTACATCTGCAGCAAGTAAATCAGCCTTGTGCGCTTCAATCATGGCAACGAGATCAAAGATACGGGCACTGCCGCTTGCGTCTATAAATTGAACCCGTGGTACCTGATAATACGGATAGGGAGCATAGTTGTTGTAGGAATCAAGCCACAGTATCGTGATGCTGTCTTCAGTCCCGGCTATATTGAGTATTAATTCTCCGCTTTCTCTATCAATCCGGGCAAGTACATCCTCAGGCAAAATGCCTACCCCAAAAGACAGCGTGTCGGTATCACCATTGAAACCGCCGGGGTAATTGTTGATATAATCATGGCCGTCACCACGGTTGAAAACATAGACATCATTGCCGTAGTTGCCTTCCAAATAGTCGTCACCGGTCCCGCCTGCCATCACATCGTTATCATCGCCACCGCGGATATAATCGTCACCAGAGCCTCCTGCAAGGGCGTCATCTCCGTAGCTGCCATTTAGGTAGTCGTCGTTGTCGCGGGCATCAATCTCGTCATTGCCGTCATAGCCGTAAATCTGATCATCGGCAACGCTTCCCAACAGGAAATCGTCATCCCAAGAGCCGCGCTGAACGCCGATTACGCCGCTGTCGGCCAAGCCGATAATCTGGTCAAGTGTCAACACACTACCATCGGCAAACACAAACCGTTTAATCGGAAGATTGTACAGGTTCAGAACTTCACCACCGTAATCATCACCGTAATAGTCGACCAACATCGGCATTTCAGCCTCAGGATCACTGCCCTCAACAGAGCCGGTTATCAGCATCCCCTCGTCATTGCCGATGCCGATGGCCAGTTGCGCAAAGCCTGTAGTTGAGCTGTAATACTCGCCTCCATCAATCAAGGTTCCACCAGACCCGCCGGAGATGGTACTGTCGTTGATCTGAACACTTAGGTCTTCCGGGGTGATACCTTCGCCAAACACCACCGTATCACCTTCAATGGAGGCCGAGGTCAGGTAGGTCTGGACATAGTCAAAACCATCGCCGCGCCTGAGCAAGATAGTGTTGGTGCCTGCCATGATGTTCAGTTCGTCGCTACCAGCACCGCCATCAAGCTCGTTGATACCACCTTGTACTTCCAGCCAATCAATGTCGTCACCGCCTGAAAGCGTATTGGTACCGTTATCATCATACAAGTAATCGTATCCGCTGCCGCCTTCAAGCCTGTCGTTACCGTCGCCGCCGTACAGTGAGTCGTCGTCGTTGCCGCCTACCAGGATATCGTTCCCTCCAAAACCGTAAATGGTGTCGTATCCGCCGCCGCCGTCCAGCAGGTCATTGTTGGGGGTACCGGCCAGGTAGTCGTCCGTATCGCTGGCAGTGGACATCATCTCCAGAATCTTGTTGCGGTCCCACACGGTACCGTCGTTAAATCGCAGCTCATCCACCCCAGCCGGCTCATCTGCAAACCAGCCCTTGATCTGCAGTTGGTCGTCCGTGTCCTTTATGACCAGATAGAGGTCTTCACCGCTGACAATCAACTGCAAGTCATCTGCCGCAACCCCTTCGGTCAACTGAATGCAGTTTGTCTCACCTGCTGTTGCTGCTTGCTCAACCACAACATCGTTGCCGCTGCCGCGGCCCCAGATATAGGTGTCGTTGCCAGCGCCGCCGGTGAGGATGTCGTTACCGCTGCCGCCGTCAAGGATATCATCGCCGGCGTCTCCCGAGAGATAATCGTCCCCGACGCCACCGGTGAGGGTATCGTTGCCCGTGCCGCCATACAACCGGTCAATACCGCTACCGCCGTCCAGGATATCGTCGCCGTCATTACCGTTCAGCCAGTCATTACCGTCTAAACCTGAGATACTATCGTTCGTTTCGTAGCCGTTCAGGAAGTCGTCCTCGGGAGTTGCTTCAAGTACCTTCTGTTTAATGTGATCCACACCCCAGATTGTGCCGTCGGCAAACTTGATCTGTTCTATCCTGGAACTTTCATTAGCGAACCAGTCGATTACCTGCATCTGGTCACCACTGTCCGTAATCGTCAGCACGAGGTTGTTGACGGACCTGTGGACCGTTAGCTCATCGGTTGTGATAAAATCGCCCACATAGATCACATCACCAGAATCGCCTGCACCGTATTCATAGACATAATCCGTTCCAGTGCCACGCCTAAAGATATAGGTGTCATTGTCGCTGCCACCCTGCAATAAATCATTGCCGCTGCCACCGTCCAGGATATCGTCTCCGGCGCCAGCTGATAGATAATCGTTTCCGGCTCCGCCGACCAGGATTGCAGCGCCATCATTATTGTAGAGGAGGCTTTTGCTGTCGCCGGCATAGACGACATCTGCACCGTTGCCGGAGGAAACATAGCTAAACGATGTTGCTCTCAGGTCAATAGCCTCGGCCCCGTTGGTACCTGCATTTGATGTTTTTTGCGTCAAGCCGCCGGAATCGATCACCCAGCCCAAGTTGGAATCCAGGTTGATGAACTGTTCCCTGAAGTTGAGGTAGGCCAGGGTGTTGGTTGAGTTATCCGTGCGCCAGGTGCGGACAAATTCGGCCAGCAGCTCCGTGCCTGCGGTGCTGTCCGTTGCCATAAGATCGGTTATTGTTGCGGCAACCTGTGTCAGGTCGGCGGTCAGTTGATGGGTGCTGTCGTCCCACCCCCAGGTGACTTGATTGTAAAGTGCTTGCAGATGGGTCTGCCGCATCAGCGCTGCGTAATCGGTTTCAAAGATTCTCTGGTAGATGCCGTTCAGAATGAGGGCGGCCTGATCATTAGGGTTAGCACCGTTCAGGCCGGTGAAGGATTTGCCCATAAACGCCTCCACCACTGCCAGCTTGCGGGCATCAATAAAGTCGCCCCGTGAGGTTGGAACTACGTTTTCAGTGCCGGCCCAATTGAACAGCAGTTGTTCCATCAGGCTGTTTCTGGTGGCGCTGTCCGTTGCAGCCACAAGCTGTTCTACCAGCGCTTGCAGGGCGGCATTGTTGGCCATGGCCTGCTGCAGGCTTACCACCGTGCCTGAGCCGTCCAGGTCGGGCAGGGCCGCTGTTTCTGCGGCTACGGTTGTCATTGTGGTTGATGTGGTGTAGGTCTGGTTGCGCTGCAGGTCATAGTCGGCTATGGCGCTTTCAGTGCCGTCCTCCCGCAAAATGGTGCTGCTGCTGATAATGGTATTACCTTTTCCGTCCGAGGTATTAACAGCCTCGGCAGCCAGCCTGATTTCCTTAATCCCCAGGCTGTACAGGTCGTGCAGCTCATTGGCCTGAGTCACGGCATCGCCGTTGGCATCCTGCCAGACCCGCAATTGATCGAAACCGGTATCTGCGGCGCTAATCACGCCGTCCTTGTTGCCGTCCAGATCAGCCAGGGCTTCAAAACCATTGAGTGCCACTCTGCCGCTCTTTAGCAGGGTGCTGTCGCCAAACAGTTCACGCCCATTGTCGATGATGCCGTTGTTGTTGATATCACGCACCAGCAGGCCGTCATCTGTGCCTACCCAGGCAGTGCGTTCGGCAAGGCCGTCGGCATTGTGGTCAAAATAGGTGGTGGTATTGATCCGGGTGGTTTCAATACCATCACCATCCAGATCAACCAGTAACGGGTCGAGCCGTGCCCGGCCGGAAGTGGAACCTGCCTTGCAATAGTCGGCCTCGTTCTGATCATGGCTTATGGCAATCAGTTCAGAGAGGCTCATCTGGGTAGGAGTCGTGCTTGACTGCTCCTGACTGGTATAATTTGTAACCTCGCTATTAGTTTGAGGCACCGGTATCCCGAGCTGAATCAACGCAGACGCGGTGCTCATGATGCCTGGCCCCACATACGTGCCACTGCCTCCGGAAGGAGTGCTGGAGCCGACAGAAAAACTGACCGGAACCCCGGCAAACGCAGATGTCGTGAAACATTGATTCGCCACACCTCCTAGTGCGCCACCAGTCCCATCATCGTCAGTATCGGTCCGCAGGGTAACCGTCAACCGGCCATCCTTCTCTACAAACACAACACTGTTCCGATCTATGTTGCCCTGAACATTGATGGAATTGCTTTCAGCTCCTGAAAAATCATCATAAATTTCAACAGTCTCCTTGCCTGGGCTGACATAGTAGGCATCATTCCCACTACCGCCCACCAGTATGTTATACCCGGCATCACCGTACAGATGGTCATTACCATCGCCGCCGTTCAGGTAATCGTCTCCAATACCACCCTGCAGGCGGTCATTGCCGCCACCGCCGAAGATTTGATTGTTGCCGGCCTCTCCGGCCAACCGGTCATCCCCTTCGCCGCCATCCAGGTAATCATCGCCTGCACCACCCTGCAGCAGATCGTTACCGTCACCGCCCATCAATTGGTCGTTTCCGTCAAGTCCCATCAGGGTGTCGTTGCCGGCCTCGCCGTCCAGGTAGTCATTGCCTGCATCGCCTTGCAGATGATCATTGCCGTCACCGCCGAACAGTTGATCAACACCATCGCCACCCAAGAGGATATCGTCGTCGTTCTCGCCATCCAGATAGTCATCGCCGGTGCCCCCTTGCAGCCAATCCTTACCGACACCACCAAACAGTTCGTCATTCCCGGCATCGCCAAACAGGCTGTCATCACCTGACTCGCCATCCAGATAGTCATCACCGTCATTGCCTGATAGTTGATCCGAGCCAGCACCACCCATTAACTGATCGTTGCCTTTTTCACCAAACAACAGGTCATCACCATCTTCACCATCCAGATAGTCATCGCCATCACCGCCGGCAATCTGGTCGTTATCGCTGCCGCCAAACAGGATGTCGTTGCCGCCCAGGCCCATGATAATGTCTTCGCCGGCACCGCCGTCGATGTAATCATTGCCGTGTGTGCTGGCAGCCTGCCAGTCGGCATCGCCCTGAATAACATCATTGCCGGCGCCGCCAACGATCGAGTCATTACCGCCTTCACCATACAGAGCATCATCACCACTGCCGCCGTCGATACTATCCGTCCCGCCACCGGCATAGATCGTGTCATGACCGCTGCCGCCGTAGATATTATCGGCCCCGCCAACAACGGCATCCGTATAACCGAGATTACTGAAATTTGAGTTGTCCACGCTCCAATCTCGCAATGCGGCAGTCACGCTGGAATCGGCAAGGATAATGTCATCCCCGCCACCACCCACCATCAGGTCATTGCCGCCACCACCGAACAGGGCGTCATTTTTATTTGAGCCGTAGAGCTGGTCGTCACCGCTGCCCGCCGAGAGCAGATCGCCCTTGGTGTTGATACTCTCTGCAATCTCTCCAGCGTTAACCAGGTCGCTCATGGTGCCGTAGTTTTCGGCAAACAGTTGGTTCTGCCCACCTCTGTCGAGGATCAGGTCATTACCGCTGCCCCCTTCGAGGATATCGTTGCCGCCCTGAATCGCAGCGATGATGTCGTCACCACCACCGGCCTGTATTCGGTCATTACCGATACTGTCGTAGAGGTAATCGCGACGGGTGGGAAGTGACACGTATGGATTGGTAACGACGTTGCCGAGGTTGTCAAGTATTACGTCCTTTTCAACCAAATAGCCAAGTGCGTCGTATTGATCAGAGTCGCCGGTCAGCGGGTTTAGGTCGCCGACAATGGTACGGGTGGTGGTGATGGTGGGTAGTTCTGCCAGATGGATGCCGAAATCGCCGTTCTGGAAGTTTTCACCCAGCTCGATGACGCCGCCGTCTTCAAGCACAACCCGCCAGGGAGAGTTGTGGGTAATTTGTACCTTGCCGGTAGCATCGGTCCAGACATTGCTGGTAGGATTTTTGTAAAGAGTGGCGGTGGAAATGGTAGCGCCGTTGCGCTTAATGATGATCTGGCCTTTGTTATCTTCGTCTATGATGGTGTCGTTGCCGTCACCGACGTTATAAACGTAGGTGTCGAAGCCCTTGCCGCCAAAAAGAAAATCGTTCCCTTTGCCACCTTCCAGCAGGTCGTTGTCAGCACCTCCATAGAGCGAATCAACACCATCGCCGCCAAACAGTTGGTCATCACCGCTGTTGCCGTAGAGGACATCGTTGTCATTACCGCCATCCAGCTTGTCGTTGTCAGTCCCACCTTCGAGGTAGTCGTTACCGCCAAAGCCGAACATGGCATCATTGCCGCCGGCACCATAGAGGTGGTCAGTGTAGTTGCCGCCTTTTAGTTCTCTACCTGCTTCATTTCCGAAGATTACCTTGCTCTGCGTAACCGTCGGAATCATGTCGCCGTAAGGGAATGCCAACACTTTTTTACCGGTTATCTGGTCTTCAAAACTCCACGACCTGCCGTCAAGTTCCGCACCGCCTTCTACAGCCAGCGTATCGGTTGCGTTTGCCTTCATCACCCAGGTGAGCATGGCTGCACGGTCGGCGATCCAGGCGTTGGAAAGGCTGCCTTGGTCGGTGGTTAGGTCAAGCAGGTTGAGTTCGCCGTTTTTGTTGGCGTTGCTATAATCAAGGCCGCGCACGGCAAAGGGGTTTAACTCCTTCAGTGCATAGCGGTAGGCAAGCGAATCGTTGGTATTAAGGTCGATTCCTTTGGCCATGTTGATGATGGTGCTGACCGGGTAGATCGGCAGAGGATCAACCGTGATTACTGCGGAAGAAGGCATTTTGTCGATGGCTAAACGAATCTGTTTGATGCTGGCATACAGCGCCTCGCGGTTATTTGTAGGCAGTGGTGCGGCACTGCTCGATACCAGCAGTTTGTTCAAGGTATTGACTAGAGATTCAAAGGTGTAGCCGGCAGTATTGCTAGCGGCTTTGAAGATGGGTTCCAACCAAGCCAAGGCATCTATAAGAAATTTGTTGCCAATGTTCTTGTCTAGCCGAAAAAACAGATCGTAGATGGCTATTGCATCGGTCATCTGTGAAGAACCATGCCCTAAAGTTGTGTCCCAACCCCGACTTTCAGTTTGAATTTCATATTTTACACCAGGCTGGTTAAGTGCTATCCACCAGTCTTGGGCCACAAAATCTATACCGGCGGAACCAACCAGATTGGTGATTTTGGCACTGTTAAATGAGGATGCACCATTTAGCATGCTGAACAGATGTGCAACGTTGCTGGGGCCATTGCCGGTTGCTCCAAGAGCCGCTTGGTCGCCGAAACCGGCGCCGTTGATCATCAGGGCGTTGGTGGTTGCAGAGGGGAAAAGACGCGAAAAGGCAGCGGCAAGGTGTCCGCCCAGAGAGTGCCCGACAACCGCAACCTGATCCAGGTTTTCGACGCCGATGCCCAAGCGCCGTTCGTCAGAAAAGTAGTCTGTTGAGTTCACCCGTTGCACGGTGCGGACTCTGCCGAGCGGTTCATCAATGACAACATCGCTACGCAGCCTGAGAGTAGCCAAAAATATGTCACCCAGCCCGATTAACTTGGCTGCTGCATATTCTGCAGTCAGGGTTACATCGGTTACCAGTACGGCAGCCTGATAGGCGGCACTTTGCGGTGTTTTTAGCTGCTGCCAGTAGTTGAACAAATCAACAATCTGGTCCATGGCAAGACCATCGCGGACAATGTCAAGTCCATCGGCTACTACAAGGTCTACAAACCCTTGGGTGCCTCGCAATGCAAGCACATATTGGTTGGGATTGTTTGAACCCTTGGCCTTAAACAGGGTGCCGGAAAAGCCGCTTGGCGTGTCCGGCTGATGACTGGCAATACTCCATTGCGACAAAAAATCAGACGCTTGGGTTGCGGAAAAACCTTTGGCGGTGAGGGCTGCTTTCAGTTGGTCTGGAGAAACGCTGAAATCCGCATATGCTGCCTCAGCAAGTTGCGTTATCTGGAACAAAACTGTATTATTCATTTTTCACCACCAATTAAGCATAGCTTATTAATGATTTCAGTGATTCTTAGATTGAATTCGCGTTTTTTGACCAAATCACATTGGTTGTCGCCCATACCCAACCAAAGTTTGTAATCGGTAATTGAATCGGCATGTAAAAAAGGGTTGCCTGCGCCACGCTCAAAATCAACCATTCTCGCTAGTATTTCACCTGTTCTGGCATCAACCATGCGATATTCATATTTGCGAATCGCGTGTGCGTAGTTGCAGTCTAGGCGGGTTTCAGAATAGATGTAATCTGAAAGCCAGGTTCTGGACCATCCTCCAACGTCTTCCGGCGGGACAAACTCCTTAGAGTTCATCCATTTTTTTCCAATTGTATCTGGGTTCTCTTTGAACCATTCCTCGGGTGTTTTGTAGATCCAATAGCCACCCTGTTCTTTGCAAAGATTATGATGTTTGACCAGGACTGGTATAAAATCCCAGAAGACCAACAAATACATAAAAAGGGCGACACTTATCCCTGGAATCCAAGGATTACGGCCAGCCTTTTGGGCGACTTTAACTGAACCGTAGACAAGCAGAATTGAAACGAATATGTACCCGCCCAGTAGCCCCATAAATAAGATGCCAGCCATTACCTCACCATCCTTCCAGGTGTAATTTGCAGAGTTTCAGATTTATGAGTAGCGTTGTTAGCATTGCTTATCACTTATGTCCCTCATGCTCCAAGCAACAAGGGGACAGGCTACTTATTGCTGCCACGCTTTTTACCTTTTGGCCAACCGACAGGTCGCAATGTCGATTCCATTCCCATTTCACGGCATAGTTCATTCTGCCAGTCCTCCTTGCCAAATGGTGTCTGACGGTTCACGCTTTTCCTCAGCTTCTCTATTTCTCTATCAGTTAGCGGCATATCCACGTAAGCAGTCCAATCTTCAGGTAGCGACAGCGAAGAGGTGTAGGGCTGCAAGCCAGCACTCCCGGCAATTCGAGCGCTATGCGATGACCATCGCCATTGGATGGCTGTTGGCGAAAGACCGGCACGTACGGGATTGGCTTCAATATAGCGGGCTACCGTTAACAGGTGTTCGTCACTCTGGATGATGAAACTTTTGTATCTTCCCTGCCAGACGTGGCCACTGGTTTTGTAGTGGGCATGGTAACGGCGGACATGGCTGGTCATGAGCCACTGCATATATTTGTTGAGATCATTTGCGTGTTCAGGTTGCACGAGCATATGAAAATGATTGGGCATCAGGCACCATGCATGCAATCGAACTGGGTGTCTCAGCCGTGCTTGCTGCATCAGTTCCAGAAAGGCACCATAGTCTTCGTCTTTATGAAAAACCTGTTGTCTGCCATTACCGCGATTGATGATGTGGTAATAGCAGTTGTCTCCCAACGCTCTTGCTATTCTCGGCATGTGACAGTCCTTCTAACAAGTACTCAATAAGTAGCCTGTCCCATTATAGTACTTCAATCGCATACCAGTAGCGAATATCACTGAACAATAAATCGACCGGTGATTTGTTATATTTTGCTCCAGGTTGGTCGGATGAAATAAGCCCATGCACGCGTTCGCTTTCCAGCATAAAGGCATCAAGCTTGGCTTGAGCATTGGCCATCAAAAATTGACCAACCGTCATCGATGGATACCCTAACTCATCATAAGAAAAAATTTCTTGTGTTACAGCTGGTTCTCCCCCCCACAATACCTCCAAGTAGGTTTCAATTACGCTGGTTAAGGTAACTCCAGGCTCCAACCCTCCTGTGCCAGCTCCATTAAAGGTGTAGATATGCTTTATGACATTTTCGGTGTTGGACTCACGGCGCATAATTGCAAAAGCGGCTGCCAGATGCCCACCCAGGCTGTAACCGGTAACATCGAATTGTGAAGAAGCGGCAAGCTTGCCCTGCTGTATGAGGCACCTATACCAGTCCTCCATATCGGCTATCTGGCCAAAGGCCCAGCCTTTATCTTTGATACACCTGTTCGTACCCTCACTATCGCGCAAGGTGTCATCGATAGCTTCGGTACTGCGGAAGGACATGACAAGGTGGCCTGTTGCTTTTTCCCGGAACAAGGTACCTGAAAAACCGCTTGGGGTGTTTTCCTGCTGGGCTACCACCTCCCACGTACTGGCAAACTCTTTGGCAAGCAAGGCAGGAAACCTGCTGGGGTGGCCGTTGCCGTCTATAAGTGCCGTAATATATGCTTTATCAATTTTTATTGTGCCGTCGGGATTGGTTAAAAATGCCTCGGCTGCCATCTGCAGGTTTGCATATTTCAAGTAGGTTGCAATCTCTTGCGTTGCCATATTAACGCCCCTTTATCTTGAGAACTTGTTCAGTAAAATGCCTGGTTTGATATATTTGTTCTGGTCGTTCAGTACCTGGGAATTTGGGGCAGGCCCATCTTGCCGCATGCTGCCAGGGAGATCTTCCGCCACCTATGTTACCCATGCCACGGTCAATCATGTAGCCGATCCGTTCGGCAATCACCTCGTTGGTCTTCAGGTCGATGATCCTGAGAGAGCTGCCTGCTATCCACATCTTGCGTTCTTCAGGGGTGGTAATATCGTCATAGGTGACGCCGTAGCGGGGGGCTGGACCTTTGGCAAGGGTACGCTTCAAGCTGAACTCAAAGATTCCGTCTGGAAAAGTCGGATCTTTCAGGCGTTCACGTGCAACATACTCAGCTGTCTTTTTGCCGACTTCCTTCATATATCCCGTATACCGGTAACGTTTGCCATCTGCCTCAATAACGTCTACGTAGCGATAGCCGGGGTAAGGTGCTTTTTCCGGGTCTGCGAAAAGTGACCCTGTTTCGTTACGCCTTAGAAGAAAAGATTCAATGTAACCTTCGTTCATCGAATAATCATACCCATACGGATCAATTTGATTCTGATCATAAGGGTTCCACTTGGGCCTCAGCTTCATCAGCAGAACCCCTTCCACATTATCTACGGTGCGGTAGATCTTCACTCCTGCGCTCTTGCAACGCATCAGAAACTGGGCATCGGCGGCATCGTAGGCCGCATTACGTTCCTTCTTCTGCTTGTTGTATTTGATCTGATTGCTGATCGGCCAGCTCATCAGCAAACTGCCAATGGCAAGGGCTGCCAGAATCCGCCCCCATATGGGAGCTTTTCCCTTTAATGCGATAAATGCACCTAACATCAACGCTGTAGCCAAAAGCCAGTAGCCGATGTTTACCGCGTTGGTTATAAAGTTCAGAATATCGAGCGCTGTTTCAAATCCCATGAATGGCTCCTTTAGGCGGCCTTAATAACTGGGGCTATAAGGGGACAGGCTACTTATTAGTGCCCCGCATTTTACCTTTTGGCCAACCGACGGATCGCAATGTCGATTCCATTCCCATTTCACGGCATAATTCATGTTGCCAATCCTCCCTGCCAAATGGTGTCTGACGGTTCACGCTTTTCCGCAGTTTCTCCAGTTCGCTAGCAGTTAGCGGCATATCCACGTAAGCAGTCCAATCTTCAGGTAGCGACAGCGAAGAGGTGTCGGGCTGCAAGCCAGCACTCCCGGCAGTTCGAGCGGTATGCGATGACCATTGCCATTGGATGGCTGTTGGCGAAAGACCGGCACGCACAGGATTGGCTTCAATATAGCGGGCTACCGTCCAAGCAACAAGGGGACAGGCTACTTATTGCTGCCACGCTTTTTACCTTTTGGCCAACCGACAGGTCGCAATGTCGATTCCATTCCCATTTCACGGCATAGTTCATTCTGCCAGTCCTCCTTGCCAAATGGTGTCTGACGGTTCACGCTTTTCCTCAGCTTCTCTATTTCTCTATCAGTTAGCGGCATATCCACGTAAGCAGTCCAATCTTCAGGTAGCGACAGCGAAGAGGTGTAGGGCTGCAAGCCAGCACTCCCGGCAATTCGAGCGCTATGCGATGACCATCGCCATTGGATGGCTGTTGGCGAAAGACCGGCACGTACGGGATTGGCTTCAATATAGCGGGCTACCGTTAACAGGTGTTCGTCACTCTGGATGATGAAACTTTTGTATCTTCCCTGCCAGACGTGGCCACTGGTTTTGTAGTGGGCATGGTAACGGCGGACATGGCTGGTCATGAGCCACTGCATATATTTGTTGAGATCATTTGCGTGTTCAGGTTGCACGAGCATATGAAAATGATTGGGCATCAGGCACCATGCATGCAATCGAACTGGGTGTCTCAGCCGTGCTTGCTGCATCAGTTCCAGAAAGGCACCATAGTCTTCGTCTTTATGAAAAACCTGTTGTCTGCCATTACCGCGATTGATGATGTGGTAATAGCAGTTGTCTCCCAACGCTCTTGCTATTCTCGGCATGTGACAGTCCTTCTAACAAGTACTCAATAAGTAGCCTGTCCCATTATAGTATGAAAAGAAGTTATATGGGTTAAACACTTTTCCGTTAGCCGTTTTAATTGATTTCATCCTGTCAATGCTCATGCATAATTTCATTTTAAAAACTCCACAATTTATTTAGTTATATTAAATACAATAAAAATAACGTGTAAGAAGTAATAAACGAACATAAACGAAGCTATAAAATTTATTATTGACTCTATAGCCCCTCTAGAAATATCATTTTTTGATTCTCTTTTTTTTAATCTGTGTACCTTGCTAATATACCTATAAATATTCACAACCAGATAAAAAACACCGAATGACATTAAAGGTACAAATATGTATTGTATAAAAAAATCATCTGATTTTAAGTTTTTTCGTCCGATATAAACTGATATTATAAACGATATAAACCCACAAAAAAATCCAATTTTCTGTATTTTCTTGTATGTTGCCCTTCTGTTTGTTGGCGTAAACCAAGAATGTAATAACGAGTTCCGTGGACAGGATACAGAACTTTTATCCTCCCCCGCCTGTTCATCAATCTTCCGCCCAACTGTATCCTTTTCACTCATTCTATGGCCCCCTCTTGTTTTTCCTTTTCGCCTGTATCCATCAGATCATGCCGTACCCAGTAAACCTTGATACCCGTTGCAGCTGGGAAATTAGGGGAAATTAGGGGAAATTAGGGACAATCCCCGGTTTTCCACGCCTGCGCCACCTGATTCGGTTTTGTTTGTTTTGGTGTCGACAGAGGTCAGTTCTCCATTTTTCATATTTTGAACTCCTCCTTGATTGCTTCAATCAGCATGTTTAGTGCAGCATCCCGCACAATCTTGACCCTTACTCATCTTGATTTTGCTCCACCACTCCCATCATCTGCGGCGCCTGGTTCTGCTGCCCGAACCTGAACACCTGATCCACCTGCAACCCTTTCGGCAGCTGGTGGGTGATGAAGATCATACTGACCTTGCCTTTAAGCTGGTTGACGGTAGCGGCAAAGTGCTCGGCGGTCTGCTGATCCAGGTTTGAAGTGGCCTCGTCAAAGATCAGCACCCTGGGCCGTTTGAGTAAGGCCCGCGCAATGGCTACCCGTTGCCGTTGGCCGCCGGAGAGACCCACACCATGTTCACCAATCTCGGTCTGATACCCTTGGGGCAGTCCTTCGATCACATCGTGGATCTCGGCCTGTCGGCAGGCGATGACGATATCCTGAAAGGTGGCGTGGGGGTTGGCGTGGTTCAGGTTTTCGTAGATGGTGCCGGAGAACAGGACGGTCTCCTGCGGTACGACACCAAAGATGCTGCGCAGTTCATTGGCAGACATGTGACGGATATCCCGACCATCGATCCTGATCTGACCATCGCTAGGCAGATAAAACCCCTGCAGCAGTTTGGCCAGGGTGCTCTTACCGCAGCCGGATGGGCCCATCAGCAGGCTTAGGTGTCCTGCCTTAAAGGTGAGATTCAGGTTGCGGTACAGGTAGGGATGCTCTGGAGAGTAGCGGAAGCTTAGGTCCAGCAGCTCGATCACGCCCCCCTCGTTGCTTTGAGCGCGGGTGGGGATCAGGGCGTAGGGTTCGGTGGGCATGTCCATGATGTCGCCCAGACGCTTGACCGCAATGTCGGCTTGCTGAAACTCCTGCCACAGACCCACCAGCCGCAGCATCGGTTGGCTCATCCGGCTGGCAAACATCTGGAAGGCCACCAGGCGACCGATGGTGAAGCCGTCGTTCTTCATGACCAGTAAAGCACCCACTACCAGAATGGAGAGGGTCAGCAACTGCTCAAGACTGTTGGCTATCACGTTGTAGGTGTTGGAGAGCTGACGGGTGGAAAAGCCGGCTGCCAGGTAGGAGGCCATGTAGTCGCCGTAGCGTTTTTCCAGTACCGGTTCCATCTGCAGGGATTTGACGGTGGACATGCCGGAGACGTATTCGGTTACAAAGGCCTGGTTGAGGGCACCCAGCATGAACTGTTTGTTGAGCTTTTCCCGGAAGACCGGCGTGACCAGCAGGCTGATTAGGGCAATCAGGGAGAGGACGCCCAGGGCGATCAGGGAGAGCTGCCAGCTGTACCAGAACATCACCCCCAGAAAGATCAGCAGAAAGGGGAAATCCAGCACCAGGGTGGCGGCTGCGCCGCTGACGAACTGGCGGATGCTCTCCACCCCCTGCAGGCGTGCCACCATGATGCCGGTGGGGCGGTGTTCGAAGTAGGGCAAGGGCAGTTTTAAGAGATGGCTGAAGACCTTGGTGCCCAGCACGGCATCGATCCGGTTGCCGGTGTGCAGTACCAGGTACTGACGCAGCCAGGTCATGACCGAACTGAAGACCATGAACATCAACATGCCGACCCCGATCACGATCAGGGTGCTCTGGGTCTGGTGGACAACCACCTTGTCGATCACCACCTGGGTGAACAAGGGCGTGGCCAGGCCGATCAACTGGATGATCAGGGAGGCGATCAGCACATCCCGCCAGATCTGCTTGTGCTTGAGCAGCTCCGGGATAAACCAGCGGAAACCGAATTTCGGCGCAACCGGCTGACCGTCGATCCCATCCACGTTGGCGCTTCCGGCTGCCTGTTCGCTACGGGAGACCAGCAGCAGCTGCGGGGATAGTTGAACCTGCGCATCTGCCAGGGTAATCGTCTCCGGCTCTTGGCTGCCGGGCCGGAAGAACAGCAGGCGGTCTTCATCCACCTTGATGATCAGGATCGGGGTCAGGTTTGGTTCAGTGATGCTCTCCGGTGTTTCCAGCTGTTTCGGATCAGGCTCGGTCGCAGCCGTCAGAGGTAAGAAACCGGCCACCGGTAGCGGCAGCTTCTGTAAATCACCCGCAGTTGTCGGTAATGGGCGCTCACCGGTCTTGAAACCAAAGGCGTGCAGGGCGTTATGGATGGATGTAAGCGAACAGGGGGGCGGAAACTGACGTTCAACTAACAGGGGATCGAACGGCACCCGGTGCAGTTGACAGAGGCTGCCTAAAAGCCACAACAGCTCCGGGCCTGCCAGGTGGCCGGGGGCGGCTTGCCTCAAGCGTTTTTTGCGGAAACGGGCAATGGATCGGATAAATCGCACGGTAGCAGTACACTCAAAAATGTAAATATACGCATTCAGTAATCTTGCAACCTTTACCGTACAATTTTTGGCTGTCAAGTGTAATTAGAAAAAATAAATATAGCGCGGTAGAATTAGTTTGTTGCCACCTTGAAATCCGAACAGCCAAAATCAGAAAGGCTAGATGATGCTGGTGAATGGGAGTTTTGCCGTGTCTTCTTGTTTTTAGGTGGGGTTTGGTGGCAGTCGTCAAAAGACCACATGAGAGACCACATGAAGAAAAAAGGCTTACGGATGATTTCCGTAAGCCTTTGATTTTTATGGCTCCCCAGCGCGGACTCGAACCACGGACATGGTGATTAACAGTCACCCGCTCTACCGACTGAGCTACTGGGGAACAAAGAGACCGTTCTTTTATCACCATGTTTCAGTACGTGTCAAGGGCTAAAATAACGCCGTATTTAATTGGGCTAAACATTCGTTTAATTAATTGGAATTGCTTGACTCTTAGTGAAAATGACGTATACAACAAGCCGCAAGAAAAAAATCAATATAATCAATATTTTATTCTGATATTCATATATTCAGACCTCGCTATGAGGTTATTTCATCAGGAGGAGCAGAGCGTATGAAACTTCAGCGTATCTTCGCAGCTGCGGCAGCGGTGTTGGGGCTATCCCTGGCAACGACTGTCATCGCCGGGAACCATGCCGATTATGTCGGTAATGGTCCCTTCAAAAATGGTCCCGAAGTAACCAAGAAGTGTATGGAGTGCCATGAGGCTGAGACCAAGGCCTTTATGAAATCAGTACACTGGACCTGGGCAAAGAAGCAGAAGATCAATGGTAAGGAGATTGAGTACGGCAAGAAGAATGCTCTCAACAACTTCTGCGTGGCGATTGATTCTAACTGGCCGCGCTGTACCAGCTGTCATGCCGGCTATGGCTGGAAAGATAAGAGTTTTGATTTCAGCAAGGCTGAGAATGTGGACTGCCTGGTCTGTCACGACACTACCGGCACATACAAGAAGTTCCCGGCCGGTGCCGGCCATCCTGCCTACCCCGGTGAAGACAAAAAGTTTGGCGGTAAGCCTTGGCCCAGCGTTGATCTGGTGAAGGTTGCTCAGTCCGTTGGCAAACCGACCCGTGCAGCCTGCGGTTCATGCCACTTTTACGGCGGCGGCGGCGATCGGGTGAAGCACGGCGACCTGGATTCAACGCTCACCAACCCGAAACCTGAGATCGATGTGCATATGGGCGGCAAGGCACAGATGACCTGCCAGTCCTGCCATAAAGGTGGCAAGGACCACGCCATCAAGGGTGAGGCAATTGCTGTGTCCGTCGGCGCAGGGCCACGTATCATGGGTTGTACTGACTGCCACAAGGCTGATGCCCACAAGAATGCATTCCTGAACAAGCACGCCAAGAAGATCGCCTGCCAGACCTGCCATATTCCGACCTTTGCCAAGGATAAGCCGACCAAGACTTGGTGGGATTGGTCAACCGCCGGTAAAGATGTGCCCGAAAAGGATATCCCCACTGATGCGTATGGCGAGAAGACCTACGCCAAGATGAAGGGCGACTTCAAGTGGGAAAAAGACGTGGTGCCGACCTACTACTGGTACAATGGCACCGTTGACCGGGTGCTGATTGGCGACAAGATCGACCCCGGCAAGGTGGTCAAGCTCTCTGCTGCCAAGGGCGATCGCAAAGACCCCAATGCCAAGATATTCCCCTTCAAGATCATGCGCGGAAAGCAGCCTTATGATAGCGTGAACAATACCGTTGCCGTGGTGAATACCTTTGGTCCGCCTACCAGCGAGTCTGCCTATTGGGTCAAGTATGACTGGGACAAGGCCATCGCCGCTGGTATGAAGGCGGCAGGCCAGCCTTACAGTGGTCAGTATGGCTGGATTGAGACCTCCATGGTGTGGGCTGTTAACCACATGGTGGCCCCTAAGGATAAGTCGCTTAAGTGCAATGATTGCCATGGCGACAAGGGGCGTCTTGATTGGAAGGCGCTTGGCTATAAAGGGGATCCCAAGAATCCTTCAAACCGTTAACACCTTGAATGTGAAGTGAGCTGTTTTGCTGTTATCGGCCCGCGGAGTGATCCGCGGGCCGATTTTTCGTTGGCGGTCGAGTAATAAAAGCCTTGCATTTTAGATGAGGGATAGTGTAAACGGAATTTAGCGACAGTGAATATAACCACTGGAAACAACAGCGGAATCAGCTGATTAAAAACTGTGCAGCCAGACATTTTTTTAGTGTAAGTAAAAAAAGGCGCGGTAGTGAAAAAGAAAAAGATGCTCATATCGCAGGCAACCATGGATATCGCCATGGTGCGTAAGGTGGAGGCGCTATCCGGTACCTCGGTGCGTCGCTGCTTCCAGTGTGGCAAATGTTCTGCCGGCTGCCCGATGGCCACCTTTATGGAACATCCGCCCAACCGGGTGGTGCGCCTGCTGCAGTTGGGCCAGTGGCAACGGATTCTGGCCGGGCGATCGATCTGGTACTGCGCCTCCTGCGAGACCTGCTCCACCCGCTGCCCCAACAAGGTGCATCTGGCCTCGATCATGGATGCCCTGCGCAAGCTCTCCTGGGACCATGAAGGGCCATCCAAGGAGAGCTACGTACAGCTTGCCAACCGTCTGTTTCTTCAGAATATCCGTACCTATGGCCGTCAATACGAAATGCGCCTGGCCGCGGTGTTTAATGTCAAGTCTGGTCAGTTCCTGAAGGATATGATGTTGGGCCCCAAGCTGCTCACCAAAGGCAAATTGAAGGTGTTCCACCAAAAGAATAAAAATATGGCCGAGATCGAGCAGATCTTCAGCCGGATTGAGGCGATGCGTCGAAACGGGGAGGCCCTGTGAGCGAATTGCAGTATTCGTACTATCCCGGCTGTTCCCTGCATGCCTCAGCGGGCGAGTATGACCTCTCGACCCGTGAACTGTTTGCCGCACTGGGGATCAAGCTGACCGAGATCCCGGACTGGTTTTGCTGTGGCGCTACGCCGGCCCATAATGTGGATGAACTGTTGTCATTGTCGTTGTGCGCCAAAAATCTGGAACTGGCTGAGCAGGTGGCAGGGGACGTGGCGGTGGCCTGTGCGGCCTGCTTTTCCCGGCTTAAATTCACTCAACATATCCTGGAAGAGAATGAAACCAAACGGCATCAAGTGGAACAGGCCATTGCCGCGCCGGTCAAGCTGGACGGCACCGTCAAGCACCTGCTGGAGATCCTGGCCCACGATCTGGGGCTGGAGCGTTTGTCGGCAGCGGTGAAAAAGCCGTTGTCCGGACTGAAGGTGGCCTGCTACTACGGCTGCCTGTTGACCCGTCCCAACGATGTGCCCAATCTGGACTGTGTTGAGGCGCCCACCATCATGGAGTCGGTGGTTGAGGCGGTAGGTGGTGAAAGTGTAGCCTGGACCCATCGCCTGGAGTGCTGTGGGGCCAATTTTACTCTCTCGCGGCCCGGTGTGGTGCTGCAACTGTCCAATGCCATTCTGGATTCTGCCAAGGCGGCTGGTGCCGACTGTATCATGGTGGGCTGCCCGCTGTGCCATGGTAATCTGGACATTCGCCAGCAAGAAATTGAGGGCGTTTATGCCACCCGTTACGGCCTGCCGGTCTTGTATCTCACGCAATTGGTCGGGCTTGCCTTGGGTTTGTCGGCAGAAAAGCTTGGGTTGGATGCCCTGATCGTGAACCCGATGCCGCTCCTTAAGGGGCGGGAACTGCTTTAGGAGTTGTGCATGCTGCGCTGTCTGATTGTTGATGATGATGCGTTGGGTCGCGAGTTGCTGGCGGCCCAGTTGGAACCTTATGCAACCTGTGACCTTGCCGTCGATGGCTATGATGCGGTGGCCAAGTTTACGACTGCGCTGCTGGAGGGGAATCCGTACCAACTGATTTTTCTGGATATTGTCATGCCGGGCATGGATGGCTATGGTGCAGCCCGCGCCATTCGTAAACTGGAAGAGGAGCGGGGTATTGCGGTGGAACGTGGGGTCAATATCGTCGTGCTGTCGTCTCTGAACACCCCGCAAGATATTATCCAGGCCTATGTTTCAGCGCAGTCTGCGGCACATTTGGTCAAGCCGATCCGCCTTGAAAAGTTATTCAAGACGTTGCGCAAGCTTGAGCTGATCCCTGAGGAGCAGCCCTAGATGTCCCGCATTGGTGTCTTTGTCTGTCACTGCGGCGAGAATATCTCTCGTACCGTTGATGTGGAACAGGTGGCACGGGCGGCTGAGCAACTGCCGGGGGTAGCCTTTGCCACCGACTACAAGTACATGTGTTCCGATCCGGGGCAGGGGTTGTTGAAGAAGGCAATTATAGAGCAGCGCTTGTCTCACGTAGTGGTGGCGGCCTGTTCACCTCGCATGCACGAGCGCACCTTCCGCAAGGCGGTGGAACAGGCTGGTCTGAACCCATTCCTGTGCGAGATGGCCAATATCCGCGAGCACTGTTCCTGGGTACACGAGGATCGTGACGAAGCCACCGTCAAGGCGATCGAGATCGTCGCCATGCTCGTGGAACGGGTCAAGAAGAACCGCGTGCTGCCCACCATCACCGTGCCGGTCACTAAGAAGGCCCTGGTGATCGGTGGTGGTATCGCCGGTATTCAGGCTGCCTTGGATATCGCCGATGCCGGACACCAGGTGGTGCTGGTAGAGCGGGAGCCGTCGATCGGCGGCCACATGGCCCAGCTGTCCGAGACCTTTCCCACCCTGGACTGTTCCCAGTGCATCATGACCCCCAAGATGGTGGATGTGGCCAACCACCCCAATATCACCCTGCATACCTACAGCGAGATCGAGCAGGTTGACGGCTATATCGGTAACTTCCAGGTTACCATCCGCAAGAAGGCCCGCTCGGTGGACGAACAGAAATGCACCGGCTGCGGCGTCTGCCTGACCAAGTGCCCCCAGAACAAGATTCCCAACAACTTTGATTGCAACCTGGGGAGCCGCAGCGCCATCTACGTGCCGTTCCCCCAGGCGGTGCCCAACATCCCGGTGATCGATCGCGAACATTGCACCAAGTTCAAGACCGGCAAGTGCGGCGTCTGCCAGAAGGTCTGCGGTCCCGGCGCCGTGGATTTCGAGCAGCAGGACCGGCTGGTGGTGGAACCGGTGGGAGCGATCGTGGTGGCCACCGGCTTCAATCTCTACAGTATCGATGAGAAACCCAAGGGTTCAGAGATCAAGGGCTACGGCGAATTCGGCCACGGTAAAATCCCTGATGTGATCGACGGACTGACCTTCGAGCGGCTGGCCTCGGCCTCCGGACCGACGGGGGGCAAGATAGTACGGCCTTCGGACGGCAGGGAACCGAAGCAGATTGTCTTCATTCAGTGTGTAGGCTCACGGGCGCGGGAGAAGGGGATTTCCTACTGTTCCAAAATCTGCTGCATGTACACCGCCAAGCACACCATGCTGTTCAAGCACAAGGTCCACGACGGCCAGGCCTATGTCTTCTTCATGGACGCCCGCACCCCGGGCAAGAGTTATGACGAGTTCTGGCGTCGTTCCATCGAAGAGGAGGAGGCGGTCTATATCCGTGGCATGGTCTCCCGTCTGTACCAGAAGGGTGACAAGATTGTGGTGATGGGTAGTGACATCGCCGTTGGCGTGCAGGTGGAGATCGAGGCCGACCTGGTAGTGCTGGCCACGGCGGTCATGCCCCGCCCAGGGGCCGACAGCCTGGCCCAGAAGCTGGGCATCTCTTACGACAAGTATCATTTCTATTCCGAGGCCCACGCCAAGTTGAAGCCGGTGGAGTGCGCCACGGCCGGTATCTACCTGGCTGGCGCCTGCCAGGGCCCCAAGGATATCCCTGATAGCGTTTCCCAGGCCTCGGCCGCCGCAGCCAAGGTGATGACCCTCTTCGCCAAGGATCAGCTGGAGCGGGAGCCGGTGGTGGCCCGGGTGTCTGAGAAGAACTGCGTGGGCTGTTTTTATTGTATGAAGGTCTGCCCCTACGGTGCGGTGGAGGAAAAGGAAATTCGTGATCGGAGCGGCAAACTGCTCAAGATCGTGGCCTACGTCAACCCCGGCGTCTGCGGCGGGTGCGGCACCTGTCAGGCCAGCTGTCCGTCCAAGTCGGTGGAACTTGACGGTTATACTGACGAGCAGATCATATCAATGATTGAGGCGCTGTGATGCAGCACACGAAACAGAAACACGCGTTCGAACCGAAGATCATCGCCTTTGTCTGTACCTGGTGCACCTACGCCGGGGCCGACCTGGCCGGCACCAGCCGGATGCAGTATCCGGCCAATGTGCGGGTGGTCAAATTCCCTTGCACTGGTCGGATCGATCCGGTCTTCATCCTCAAAGCCTTCCAGCAGGGGGCCGATGGGGTGCTGGTCTCCGGCTGTCACCCCGGCGACTGTCACTACATGGCCGGTAATTTCCATGCCCGCCGTCGTTTTGCCGCCTTCCGCAAGCTGCTGGAGTTCATCGGTGTCGATCTGAAGCGTCTGCAGTTCTCCTGGGTCTCGGCCGCTGAGGCCGGCAAGTGGGTTGAGGTGGTGACGGAGTTGACCGAACGGGTGCGTGCGCTGGGGCCGATGCAGGAGTTCAAGGCGTTGGCGCTAGAAGAGCAGTGGTCCGGCAAACTGGATACAGCAGAGTTGCAGGAAGCCTACGAGGCAATCTGACCATGACGACTGAAACGATATACAACGCCGTGGGCGAGGCGATCCGTATTGAAGCCGGACGTATCCTGTCCGACGGCACCGTGACGGCGGTGGTGGGCTATGCTGCCGCACGGCGTAACGGTTCGGCCCAGCCGGTGGTGATCACCAAACCGGATGATGCGGCGCGCTTGATCTTCTCTGCGGCCTGCGTTAACAATCTTGCCGTGTACCTGACCAAGGCCAAGAAAGAGCTGCCCCGCGAGGGGAGGATCGGCATCGTGGTCAAGGGCTGTGATCTCAAGGCGCTGGTAGGCCTTTTGGGGGAATCACAGCTGAAACGAGAGGAGCTGTACATCATCGGTGTGCCCTGTGCCGGGGTGCTGGGTTCCACCTTGCAACCGTCGGTGGAGCTCGACGCTGAAAGCATTGCCGACAAGTGTCGTGAGTGTGATGACCGGATGCCCCAAGGGTCGGATTTTGTGCCGCTCGTTGAGCTACCTGAACAGCCTGCGCTGGACAAAAAGTACGCTGCCGAGATCGCCCGCCTGGAGGCCTTGACCCCGGCCGAGCGCTGGGCTTACTGGCAGCAGCAGTTCAGCAAATGCATCAAGTGCTATGCCTGCCGTCAGGTCTGCCCGTTCTGTTTCTGCGAGCAGTGCCTGTGCGACCGCAATAAACCGCAGATGGTGGAAGGAACGCCTCGTCCGGCCGGCAACACCGCCTGGCATATCGTACGGGCCATGCATCTGGCCGGGCGCTGCGCTGGTTGTGCCGAGTGCGAACGGGTCTGCCCGATGGATATTCCCTTAAACCTGTTGAATCGCAAGATGGCTAGGGAGTTAAAGGAGCTGTTTCAGAGTGAGGCCGGTTTCGAGGTGCGTGAAAAGGGGCCGTTGGCTACTTTCAGCGAGACGGACGACGAAAGCTTCATCAAGTAAGGTAATTATGCAAAAACAGATTGCTTCTGAAAATTTTGCTGCGCTGCTGCAGGCCCTGATCGACGCGGGCACTCGAGTGGTGGGACCGAAGCGGGTCGCCGGCACACTGCTCTACGAACCGCTGACGGCGCCCGATGAGTTGGTGCTGGATGAATTGCCGCGCCGCTCAGTCAAGGAGGCCTTCTTTCCGGTCTGTGAGGACCTGCTGACCTATGAGAAGCAGGGCCAGGAGGTGCAGGTACAGGATGTGGACCCGGCCCGCTTTCCAGATACGGTGCTGGTGGGGGTGCGCCCCTGCGATGCCGCCGCCATACCGGTGCTGGATGCGGTGTTTTCATGGGATTATAAGGATCAATTCTTTCTGGAGCGACGGGCCCGAACCACCATTGTCGGCCTGGCCTGCACCACCGCTGATGACGCCTGTTTCTGTACTGCCGTTGGTTTGGCGCCTGACGAACCCAGGGGGGCCGACCTGCTGCTGACCCCACTCGTGGGCGGCGGGTATTTGGCCGAGAGTCACAGCGAGAAGGGTGAAGCCCTGTTACAGACCCACGCGGACCTGTTCAGCGAGCCGGGGATTGACCAGCCGCTGGGGTTGGCAGAGCCTCAGACGACCCCCTTTGATCTGAAAAAGATCAAGGCCTGGCTGGATGAACATTTTGAGGACCAGGCCTGGGATGGCATCGCCACCCGCTGCGTGGGCTGCGGTGCCTGTGCCTTTGTCTGCCCGGCCTGTCACTGCTTCGATATTGTGGACGAAGGCACCGAAAAATCGGGCAAGCGCCGTAAGTTCTGGGATGCCTGTGGCTTCTGGAAGTTTACCCACCACGCCTCGGGCCATAACCCCCGGGACTTCCAGCCCAAGCGCTATCGCAACCGGATCATGCACAAGTTTAAGTACTACGATGACAAGTTCGGCCAGACGCTCTGTACCGGGTGTGGCCGATGTGTACGGCTCTGCCCGGTGGGGATCGATATCGCCGGGGTGCTGGAAGAGATCGAAAAAAAGGCGAACGACTAGCGTATGTGCGATCCAAACAAGAACATCTATCTGCCCTATCTGGCCACCGTTGACGAGGTGATCGACGAGACGCCGGATGTGCGTACCTTGCGGCTGGTGTTTCAGGATGAGCAGGTTAGGGATAACTTCAGTTTTCGGGCTGGTCAGTTTGCCGAATATTCGGCCTTTGGCGCAGGTGAATCCACCTTTTGTATCGCCTCGTCACCAACCCGTTCCGGGTACATCGAATGCTGCTTCCGTGGCGTGGGGCGGGTGACCGAGGCGTTACGCCGCCTGGAACCGGGCGACACCATGGGGGTGCGTGGTCCCTACGGAAATTCCTTCCCGATCGAACAGTTCTTTGGCAAGAACCTGGTGTTTGTTGCTGGGGGGATCGCACTGCCGCCACTACGCACCCTGATCTGGAACTGTCTTGATTGGCGGGACAAGTTCGGTGAGATCACCATCGTCTATGGCGCTCGGACCGAGGCCGACCTGGTCTACAAACGTGAGCTGGCGGAGTGGCAGCAGCGCAGCGACGTGCGGCTGGTGAAGACCGTTGATCCTGGCGGTAACGGGTCTGAGTGGGATGGCAAGGTCGGTTTTGTGCCGACTATTCTGGAGGAGGCGGCGCCAGGGGCAGAGAATGCCATTGCCCTGGTTTGCGGGCCGCCGGTGATGATCAAGTTTACCCTGCCGGTGCTGGAGAAGCTGGGCTTTGGTGACGAGGCGATCTACACCACCCTCGAAAACCGTATGAAGTGTGGTCTGGGAAAGTGTGGCCGCTGCAATGTGGGCAACGTCTACGTCTGTAAGGATGGCCCGGTGTTTACGGCCAGGCAGGTCAAGGCCATGCCTCAGGAATTTTAGCGGAACGGTCTTTTTCCGCAATCTCTTTGTTAGGTTTCGCGTCTTCTTGTGCGGCGTACTGTTCTGTGCGCCTCCGCTTCATCGCTCACCTTCCGCGACCTTTTGAAAAAATCCTCGTTCCGGCGCCTCTAACGGGCATTTCTGATCGCGCTTATGTCTTCTGCGGTTTAACGCGAACGGCCCGGCGCATGCGCCGGGCCGTTGTAGGTCGCAACCTCGTGCTGCCGGTTTTACGGTTTGCCGAGCAACTCTTCGATCCTCATCAGGTCGAAACCCTCAACGATCCTGCCAAACAGCATGAAGGTAGGAGTTGCCTCGACCCTGGACGCCTTGGCAATCGCCTGCTGCTGTTCCAGTCGCTTGATCCCCTTGGTGGTTACCGGAAGCGTGTTGACAGCGACTTTGTCATACCTGCCGTTCATCACCTCGTGATAGGCCTGTATCTGGTTTTTGTGGGAAAGGATGTACTGGGCCTTGCGTTTGGCCTGGGGATGTTTTGCCAGTGGGGTGAAAAAGATATAGCTGGTGACGTCCGTCCGTTTGGTAAAATAGGCAGCCGCCTTGCGGCAGTAAGGGCAGTCGGGGTCGGTAAATTCGATAACCGTCTTCGGCCCGTTGCCGATTATCAGGGCTTTCGATAGGTCAAGGCCGTCGGCCGTCCCGCGACTGGGCAGCATCAGTATCACAGCAAACAGTAGACAGCAGATAATGAGATGCGGTGAACGCTTGGGTATCACAGATATACTCCTCTGGTCGGGATGGCAGATCATTCTGGTACCGGCAGGGTGATGATGAACTCGCTGCCTTGCCCTTCACGGCTGGCGGCGCTGATGGTGCCACCGTGGGCCTCTACGACCAGCTTGCAAAAGGCCAAGCCCAGGCCACTGCCGCCTCTGCCGCGGGCACTTTGCGTGTTTGCCTGCACAAAACGATCAAAAATGAGCGGCAGTTCGTCGGCTGGTATGCCGTCGCCGGTATCCCGCACGCTGAGGATGATGGCAAGCTCGGAGTTGGCCGAGATGCCTTGCGAACAGGTGACGCTGATCTCCCCTCCATCAGGGGTGAAGCGGGCCGCATTGATCAGCAGGTTGGCCAGTACACGTGAAAACTTGTCACGATCCAAGGCCACTTCGGGCAGATCGTCGTCGATCAGTGTGGTCAGGCGCAGGTTGGCGGCCTGGGCCGCACCGCGATAACTGGAGGTGATCTGGCGCGCCAGTTCGGCCAGTTTGACCGGAACCTTGCGGAACAGCATCTTACCATCTTCAAAACGGTGGATATCCAGCATATTGTCGATCATGGCGACGACTTCAATGCAGCTGTCAATGGCTGACATCAGGTATTCGGCCTGCTCGCTGTTGACCGGTCCCAGACGTCCTTCGCGTACCAGGTCCACGGAACCGATCACGGCGGTGATCGGGTTTTTCAGATCATGGGACAGCATGGAGACAAAGTCCTGCTTTTCACGGTCTAGCGCCTTCATGGCCATGCCCCGTTCCATCCGCTTGATCAGTTCAGCCTCGGTGAAGGGCGCCATCATGCAGTCCACAGCCCCTTGCTTCAGGCAGTTCAGGTAGCGCCCCTCTTCATCGTCGTCCAGCAAGGCTATCACGGCTGGGTCGTAGCCGTAGTCGCGCAGCTTGGTCAGCGGTGGCAGGCATTCAGCATCGGCAGGGGAACCCAGCAGCACCAGATCAAAATTGATGTGTGAAATGGAGATAAGTTCACAGGCTTGTGAGCACTCTGCGGTTTTGTGGAGTTCGAAGGCCTCATTAGTGGTCAGCAGCTGGGCCGCTAAGTGGGGCGCCTGGGCCCCGTTTTCCACCAGCAGAATCTTTTTACGGATTGTCATCGGGTCTCTCCGGTGGGATGCAGCAGAAACGCTTCTGCCATCACCAGGTCTTCAGGGGTGGTGATCTTGATGTTGCGGTAGCTGCCGTGCACAATCCGTATGCTGCCGCCGTCACGCTCCACCAGAGAACAGTCATCGGTACCCAGGAAGCCTGCCTGATGAGCTTGTTGGTGTGCTTTCATGATCTGGTCGAAACGGAAACTCTGGGGTGTTTGGGCCTGCCAAAGGGTGGCGCGGTTGGGGGTGTCGATGACCAGACCGTTGTGCACCACCTTGATGGTGTCTTTGGTCGGCACCGCCACCAAGGCGCCGGTTCCATCACTGGCTAGTTGAATACTCTGTTTGATCAACGTCGGAGTGATGAAGGGGCGAACACCGTCGTGGATCAGGACAACATCGATATCGTCGGCCAGGCCCTGCAAGGCCTGCAGCCCGTTCATGACCGAGTGCTGACGCTCGGCGCCACCCGGCACGATGGCCAGCACCTTTGCAATACCGTAACGATCAACCACCTCGGTTTGACAAAAGGGGATCTCATCCTGAGGGGTGACCAGTATGATACCGGCAATCTGGTCGCACTGCTCAAAAACCGCAAGGGTGTGAGCCAGGATCGGTTTGCCGTCCAGCAGCAGGTACTGTTTGTTGATGGCGGCTCCCATCCGTTTACCCATGCCGGCAGCTGGGATGACGGTAAAGGCGCGTGGCAGCTGCATGGCTAACGCTCCAGGGCTTGTATAAGGGCTGCCGCCAGTAGCGGCAGGTCCTCGTCGCGCAGCGTACGCACATCCAGCATAAAACGATCACGCTGAATGCGTCCCACCACCGGTGGTGTGCTTGCACGCAGGGCCAGCTCCAGGCCGTTGGCGGAACGTCCCGGCAGCGCAACTTCAATCAGCCGGGTGGGGAGCTGCAGTAGGGGAAAAGAGCCGCCGCCCGGGCTTGAGCTGCCGCTGGCTGCCTTGAGACTGATTGAGGAGGGCAGCATGTGGCGCAGCCGGCGCAACATGCGGCGCAGGCGGTTGTCCAGTTCCTCCCGGGAGATGGTCAGCATCTGCAGCGTCGGTATCTCTGTCAGGGCCTGCCGTTCGTCGCGGTAGAGGCGCAAGGTGGCCTCCAGGGAGGCCAGGGTCAGTTTGTCGATCCGCAGGGCCCGTAGCAGCTGGTGGGCTTTAAGTGCGCTGATAATCTCCCGCGTGCCAACCAACAGCCCGGCCTGAGGGCCGCCCAGCAGTTTGTCGCCGCTGAAGGTCACCAGATCAGCCCCTGCTGCAAGGTGTTCCTGCACGGTTGCTTCTCCGGGAATACCAAAACGGGACAGGTCGATCAGGCTGCCGCTGCCGGCGTCAACCATGGTGGGCAGGCCGGTCTGCCGACCGATCTGCACCATGGTGGCGGTATCGACCTCGGCGGTGAAGCCCACTACGGCGAAGTTGCTGGTATGTACCTTCAGCAGCAGCGCGGTCTGCTCGCTGATGGCGTTGCGATAGTCTTTGGGGTGGGTACGGTTGGTGGTGCCTACTTCAACCAGGGTGGCTCCGCTCTGGCGCATCACGTCGGGAATGCGAAACGAACCGCCGATCTCAACCAGCTCCCCGCGTGAAACGATCACCTCACGACCGCAGGCCAGTCCGGAAAGTGCCAGCAACACGGCGGCGGCGTTGTTGTTGACGACCAATGCCGCCTCGGCGCCGGTCAGCTCACACAACAACTGTTCGACGTGCTCGTAACGCTCACCGCGTTCACCAGTCTGCAGATCGAACTCCAGGTTGCTGTAGCCCCAGGCGGTTTCCAGCAAGGCCGTTTCTGCGGCTTTTGGCAGGGGGGAGCGGCCCAGGTTGGTGTGGATGACGATGCCACTGCCGTTGATCACCCGCCGAAGCGAAGGCTTTTGGGCGTGCTGTACGTGCCGAGCAACCAGCTCGGCAAGTCGTTGTGGGTTAAGGTCGGGATGGTTGCCCGCGCTGATCTCTTGGCGTAGCTGCTCCAGCACAGTCCGTACGGCCTCGCGCAGTTCATTGCGGCTGGTTGATGCTGACAATGCAGCAACGGCGGGCCAGCCCAGCACCTTGTCCATCTTGGGAATCAGGCGACGTATGTCGCTGGCAGCTGTGCCACTCATTCAGTCTCCAAACGATTACAGATCGAGCTGCATGCCTGACAGGCTTCCGGTGCCATCCACCAGCACCTTGCCGCCATATTCGGCATTGGTTCGGACCAGTGCCTCGGCAGTTTCGCAGTCCCTTTTTCTGAACGCTTCGATGATCTTGGTATGCTCCTGCACGGAGATTGCCATCCGGCCCGGTACTGACAGCGACATCAGGCGCAGGCGCTGGAAGCGAGTCACCAGGCCCGTAATCATATCACGAAGCTTGTCATTGTCGGAAGCCTTGATGAACAGATCATGAAAATCGTTATGGACCTTAAAGAACTGCTTCACATCGCCATGTTCGGCCATCACGCGGAGTCGTTCGTTGATTGACTCAAGCCGGTCGATATCGCGATCTGTTAGGTTTTTGCAGGCTCGACGGGCTGCGTAGCCCTCCAGTATGCTTTTGATGGCATAGAACTCTTCCACGTCTTTTGCAGAAAAGGCACTGACTACGGCGCCCTTGCGGGGGATCACGGTTAGATAACCTTCAGACTCAAGTTGCCGAAAAGCCTCGCGGATCGGTGTGCGGCTGATCCCGTAACGTTCTGCCAGATCAGGCTCCGAGACACGGCTGCCGGCGGTCATGTTGCCTGATATGATCGCATCCCTGATGTTTTCAAGAATTTTTTCCCGCAGGGTAAGGTGTTTTTCTTTGACATGTTTGGTCATGGTAGGCCTACTCCGATAAAGGTGAGTGCATTGTATACAGTATGCAAGTTTTGTCAATGGTTTCGGCGGGATTAGAGGCATTTCAAAAGGATTGTATCGGCCTTTCGTGAGACGGTGAGCGCCTGATCGAGCTTGAATTTTGGCAGCACAGGTAGTAGGTTGCGGCTCAAGTAGTACTGAAAGAGAGGATGCCATGCCGAGTCTGCTCTGCGCCCATGTTCCCTGGCCCCGCCTGGCGGAACATCGCGACTACCTGCTGGGGCAGCGGATCAACCCTGAACTGTACCTGCCGGCCGATGCCCTGGATACGCTGGATGAGGAGTTGCTACGCAGTTTTGCTGCAGAACTGGTTGCCCATGGTCTGGCCTGCACCATCCACGCCACCTTTATGGACTTAAATCCCGGTTCGGTGGACCGGACTGTGCGTGAAGCCACCCGGCAGCGGGTTGAGCAGACCCTGGATGTGGCAGCGGTGCTGCGGCCGCGGGTGATTGTGTTTCACCCCGGCTATAGCCGCTTGACCTATGGTTCGGCTGTAGAGGCCTGGGTGGCCAATAGTGCTGTCTTTTGGCGGGCACACTTGCCGCGCATCCGTGAGATCGGTTGCCAGATCGCCCTGGAAAACATCTTCGAGGAAGAGCCTTCCACCCTGTTGCAGCTGCTGGAGCGTATTGATGACCCGCTGGTGGGGCATTGCTTCGATTCCGGCCATTTTAATATGTTCGCCACGGTCAGTCTGCAGGAATGGTTCGCGGTGTTGGGTGAGTGGATCGTTGAGAGCCACCTGCACGATAACCACGGCCAGGCCGATGAACACCTGCCGGTGGGCGAGGGCGAGATCGATTTCGGTCTGGTGACCGCACTGCTCAAACAGTATGCGCCCGAGGCGGTCTGGACCCTGGAGGCCCACAGCCGTGAGCGTCTTGAACGTGCCAGAAAAAATATCCAGCAGCATCTTTAGGACGTACTATGTCAGATAAAATTCTGGTGACCGGCGGCTGCGGCTATATTGGCAGTCATGTGGTGCGGCAGCTTTCCGAGGCAGGCCATCAGGTGGTGGTCTACGACAATCTCTCCACCGGCTTTCGGGATGCCCTGATCAACAGCGAACAACTGATCCAGGCCGATCTGGCCGATCACGATGCATTACAGGAGGTCTTCCGTCAGCACCGCTTTGCTACGGTGCTGCACTTCGCTGCCGCCATCGTGGCGCCGGAATCGGTAGCTCAACCCCTCAAATACTATGGCAACAACAGCCGCAACACCCTGGCCCTTTTGGAGGCCTGTGTCCGTTTTGGTGTGCAGCGTTTCATCTTCTCCAGCACCGCCGCAGTCTACGGCTTTCCCGAAGGCGGCAGCGCCTCTGAGGATTCGCAACTTTCGCCGATCAACCCCTACGGTAGCTCCAAGCTGATCAGTGAATGGATGCTGCGAGACGTGGCTGCTGCCCATGACTTACAGTACGTGGCCCTGCGCTACTTTAATGTCGCGGGGGCTGATCCGCAGGCCCGGATGGGGCAGCGGACGCCGGAGGCCACCCACCTGATCAAGATCGCCTGCCAGACCGCCCTGGGGCAGCGCCCCCAGGCCGCCATCTATGGCACCGATTATCCGACGCCGGACGGTACCGGTATCCGTGATTATATCCATATCGAGGACCTGGCAGCGGCCCATCTGTCTGCCTTGCAGTATCTGAGTGAAGGTGGAGCTTCCACGGCCATGAACGTTGGCTATGGTCGGGGCAGCAGTGTGCGTGAGGTGCTGGCCATGGTTAAGCAGGTCAGCGGTGTTGATTTCAAGGTGGTTGAGGAAGTCCGCCGTCCGGGTGATCCGGCTTGTCTGGTTGCCCAGGCCGAAAAGATTGGTCGCTTGACCGGTTGGAAACCGCGCTATACTGATCTGAGACAGATTGTAAAGGATGCCTGGCGTTGGGAGTCGAAGCTGGCCGGGAGGTAGGCTCTTGGATCTAATCATCAGCCATGTGAATGCCGATTTCGACTGCTTGGGCTCCCTGGCAGCGGCGGCCCGCCTGTATCCCGATGCACTACTCTGTTTTCCTGGCTCACAGGAAAAAAACCTGCGCGATTTCTGCCAGCACCACCCCGATTTGCTGCCACCGTTGGTGCGGGTAAAAGAGGTCGATCTTGCCCGTGTCACCAAACTTATCATCGTCGACTGCCAACAGGCCTCCCGGATCGGCCCCTTTGGAGAATTGGTCGGTCGCACCGGGCTGGAACTGCATTGTTACGATCATCATCCCGCCACCCCCGACAGTGTGCCTTATTCTGCCGGCGTGGTACGTCCCTGTGGCGCCACTGCCACCATCCTGGCAGGCCTGCTTAAAGAACGCGGAATCGAACCGACCCCCGCCGAGGCGACGCTGCTGCTGCTGGGCATCCATGAAGACACCGGACGGCTGCTTTTTCCTACCACTACCCCGGAGGACTACCGGGCTGCGGCCTGGCTGTTGGAGCGGGGCGCCCGGCTGCATCTGGCAGATGAAATACTCTCCCCCGAGATGACCACCGAGCAGGTCAAGCTGCTGCATGATCTACTGGCCTCGCTCAAGACCAGCGAGGTGGCCGGTGTGCGCTTGTCGGTAGCCCACGCAAGTCGCCCCTGGTACGTGGGTGACATTGCCGGTCTGGCCCACATGATGCGTGATATGGAAAACCTGGATGTGCTGCTGCTGGTGGTGGCCATGGCCGACCGGGTCCATCTGGTGGCCCGTAGCCGGGTGCCGGAAGTGGATGTGGGCGAACTGCTGCGCGGCTTTGGTGGCGGTGGCCACGCCTCGGCCGCCTCGGCCACGGTCAAGGGCGAGGCGTTGCAGGCGGTGCTGGAACGGCTTGATCGTAACCTTTTGCTGACCGTGCGTCCTCGACGCACGGTGGGACAGGTTATGTCGTCACCGGTGCAGACCGTGGAGGCTGTCGCCACAGTACAGGAGGCCCGGGACCTGCTGGTGCGCTACAACTACAGCGCCATGCCGGTGGTACAGGCCGGAGAGGTGCTGGGGATCATCACCCGCAAGCTGGCTGAGAAGACGGTCTACCACGGGCTTGGTGACCGGCCGGTGACCGAGGTGATGCACACCGCAATCCTGCGCGCTACCCCAGAGACGCCGCTGAATGCCTTGATGGATCACATGGTAGGTGGGGATCGCCGTTTTGTGCCGGTCTTCGAGCAGGATCAACTGGTGGGGGTGGTTACCCGTACTGATCTGTTGCGGCATCTGCACGGCAGCAGTGGCGAAGGGGATACGCTTTATGACCTGGAGCAGTTGTCACCGGAGCCCAAAGAGCGCGACATCGCAACCTTGCTGCCCCACCGTCTGCCGGCAGAGGCCCTGCAGCTGCTGGAATTAGTGGGACAGGCCGGCGATGAGATGGGGCTAAGTGTGTATGCTGTGGGTGGCTTTGTGCGCGACCTGCTACTGGCGGTCCCCAATCTGGATATTGACGTCACGGTTGAAGGGGACGGCATCTTCTTTGCCGAGACCTTAGGCGGCCGGCACGGCTGCCGGGTGCGGCCCCATGAGGCCTTCGGCACGGCGGGGCTGGTCTTTCCCGATGGCCGTAAGCTGGATGTGGCCAGCACCCGCCTGGAATACTACGAATCCCCCGGCGTATTGCCCACTGTGGAGCGGGCTTCGCTGCGTCACGACCTGTACCGGCGCGATTTTACCATCAATACCCTGGCCTTGAGCCTCAACCGTGACCGATTTGGTCGGCTGGTCGATTTCTTTAACGGCCAGAAGGACCTGCAGGAGCGCCAGATCCGGGTGCTGCATAATCTTTCCTTTGTCGAAGACCCCACCCGGGCTTTCCGGGCGGTGCGCTTCGAACAGCGTCTTGGATTTCAGCTTGACCCCCATACTGAAGGACTGCTGCGCTCCGCAGTGCGGGCTGGACTGGTGGAGCGGGTGGGGGGTAAGCGACTGCTGGGTGAACTGATTCACATCTTTAAGGAACAGGAGCCGGCACCAGCGGTAGCTCGCATGGCGCAGCTTGGGCTGCTGACCTGCATCCATCCGGCCCTGCGTTTCGGTCCCGACAGCGAGCAGCTGTTTGGTGAGGTTGAACGGGTACTGGCGTGGTATCAACTGCTCTATCTCGACACGGCTATTGAACCATGGGCGGTCTGGCTGCTGGCGCTAACCGACCGGCTTGATTCGCCGTGCTATCTGGAGACCTGCCAGCGCCTGGCCATGCCGGCCCGGCTGATGGAGCGCCTGTTTGGCCACCGTCACCGTGCCCTGCGACGGCTGCAGACCATGCGTCAGGCGGTGACGCGGGGGCAGCAGGTAGCCAACAGTCAGCTGTACGCCTGGCTGCATGGCATGCCGCTGGAGCTGTTGCTCTACGGCCTGGCCCGCAGTGGTCGCGAAGAGCTGCGGCGGTTGGTCTCACACTACCTGACCCGCCTGGCCTCGATCAAGATTCAGCTTTCCGGCAACGAACTGCTGGCCTTGGGTGTGCAGCGCGGTCCGGCCATCCGTAAGCTGAAGGAGCGCCTGCTGGCTGCCCGGTTGGACGGCGAGGTGGCCTCCAGGGATGAGGAGCTGGCGCTGGCGCAGCGTCTGATTGCAGGAGAGGTCCTTTGATGGTTGTTGGTCGCTTTGCCCCATCCCCCACCGGACCGTTGCACACCGGTTCCCTGGTGGCGGCCGTCGGCAGCTGGCTGATGGCCAAAAGCAGTGGCGGCCGTTGGCTGCTGCGGATCGATGATCTGGATCGGGACCGTTGTCGGCAGCAGTTTGAGGACGATATTCTACGGACCTTGGAACGCTTCGGGCTGGCGTGGGATGGTGTCATTACACGGCAGAGCGACAATACAGCTGCCTATGCCGAGGCGTTTGAACAGCTGTGCAAGGCGGGGATGGTCTACCCCTGCGGCTGTTCACGGGCCGAGATCGCCCGTTCTGCTTCGGCACCCCATCCTGGTGAGGAGATCCCCTATCCTGGTACCTGTCGCAGCGGCTTGGCTGGCGGACGGCAACCGCGGGCCTGGCGCTTACACACTGAGGACAGAACCGTCAGCTTTGACGACCTGCGGCATAGCAGTATGACCCATAATTTTGCAACCAGTGGTGATTTTGTGATCAAGCGGGCGGAGGGGTTCTTTGCCTATCAACTGGCGGTGGTGGTTGATGATCACCTGACTGGTGTCAATCAGGTGGTACGGGGGGATGACCTGCTGGATTCAACACCGCGTCAGGTGCTGCTGCACCAGCTTTTGGGCTGGCCACGGCCCCAATACTGTCATCTGCCGTTGGTGACCGGACCCGACGGCGCCAAACTCAGCAAGCGGGACAATACGGTCTCGCTGGCCGACGGTCGGGTGGCCGGCCAGGAGGAGCAGCTGCTGGCCTGGGCGCTTGGTTATCTTGGTCTTAACGCCCTGCCAGAACAGCAGGGCGGAGCGTGCAGCGAACTGCTGAACTGGGCAGTAACCGTCTTCAGGCCGGAGCTGCTCCCCAGGCCCGATTAGCTGTCGCAGGCCTGCTTGAGGGCCGCTGCAGCTGACATGTAGTCTTCCAGGCTGATGGTCCCCTGCGGCTCCCACTTTCTGACCCGGTAGTAGAGCTTGTCGTAATACTGCTCGATCAGTCCTTGCGCCAGTCCCTCCACATCCCAGGTGTCCAGTTTTTGTTTCAGTTCTTCGTAGTGCGGTCCGCCCAGTTTCTTTTTGATCCGCTCCAACGCCTCGGCCATCGGCTGCTGATAGTCTGTGCGGGCATACTCCGCAGCCAGCCGCTTGACACGGGTCGCGACGGATACCTCGCACCAGATCTTGGTGCTCTCCGCCATCACCTCATGCAGGTTACCCGGTAGGTTCACACGGCCGATCCGTTTGCTCTCACCCTCCACCACGATCGGTCGGTCAAGGGGGGCCTTGCGGAAGGCATCCCAGAGCAGGGTTTCGAACCGTTTTTGGGGCGGCTGTTCCCCCAGCCCCAGTGAGCCGAAGGCTGAGCCACGGTGGCGGGCCAATCCCTCCAAGTCGATCACGGTCCAGTCATGGGCCGGCAGCTGATTCAGGAATTCGGTCTTGCCGGAGCCGGTCATGCCGTGCAGTACCACCAGCTGTACCGGCAGGCTGACCGATACGAAAAAACCGGTGACGATCTGTCGGAAGGACTTGTAGCCCCCCTGTAGTTTGACCACCGGTAGGCCGCTCATCTCCAGCAGCAGGGCGATCGATTCGCTGCGCAGGCCGCCCCGCCAGCAGTAGACCAGGATCGGACGGCCGGCGGCTGCCTCGGTAATGGTGGCGACAATGGCCGGGAAGCGGTGGCAGGTCAGCTCCAGGCCACGCGTCCGGGCGATCTGCGGGCCTTGCTGTTTGTAGAGGGTGCCGATCTCCACCCGTTCGGCGTTAGTCAGGATCGGCACGTTGATGGCCCCAGGCAGGTGATCTTCGGCAAACTCCAGCGGGGTTCTGGCATCAACGACGCAATGCGTGTCCAGTAATTGCGGTGAAAAAACAGAGGTGCGGGGCATGGCAACGACGCTCCGGAAGCGGAATTTTCAGGGCTTGACCCTTGCCTTGAAGGGGATTCGATGGTACATATAAACACTCTTTTTCTTTGGTTTGCAAGGTTGCAGAGACCTTTCTAGCTGATCACTAACCCCAGGAGGAAGCCATGCAGAACAAGCAGGTGCACTACAGTGAGTTGGGACTGGTTAACACCAAGGAGATGTTCGCCAAGGCTATGGCGGGCAAGTACGCCATTCCGGCCTACAATTTCAATAACCTCGAGCAGCTGCAGGCCATTATTACCGGCTGCGTTGAGACCAACTCGCCGGTGATTATCCAGGTTTCCAAGGGTGCCCGTAGCTACGCCAATGAGACCATGCTGCGCTATATGGCGATGGGTGCCGTGCAGATGGCCCGTGAGATGGGTTCCCAGATCCCGATCTGTCTGCACCTGGACCATGGTGATTCCTTTGAGCTGTGCAAGTCGTGCGTTGACAGCGGTTTTTCGTCGGTGATGATTGACGGTTCGCACCTGCCCTATGAAGAAAACGTGGCACTTTGCAAAAAGGTGGTGGAGTACGCCCACCAGTTCGGCGTGAGTGTTGAGGGTGAGCTGGGGGTGCTGGCCGGCATCGAGGACGAGGTTTCAGCCGATCACTCCACCTACACCAAGCCGGAAGAGGTTGAGGATTTTGTCAAGAAGACCGGTGTTGATTCGTTGGCCATCTCGATCGGTACCAGCCATGGCGCCTACAAGTTCAAGGCCGGGCAGCCGGTGCCGCCGTTGCGTTTTGATATCCTGGCCGAGTGTGAAAAGCGGATCCCCGGCTTCCCGATCGTGCTGCACGGCGCATCCTCGGTGGTGCCCGCATATGTTGACCTGATCAACCAGAACGGTGGTAAGCTGGAAGGCGCCGTTGGGGTGCCTGAAGAGCAGTTGCGTCAAGCTGCAGCCTCTGCTGTCTGCAAGATCAATATCGATTCCGATGGCCGCCTGGCGGTGACTGCCAAGGTGCGAGAGTATTTTGCCAAGGATCCCAAGGAGTTTGATCCACGCAAATACCTGGGCGAGGCCCGCAAGGAACTGGTCAAGCTGATCAAACACAAGAACGAAACGGTGCTGGGTTCGGCAGGTAAGGCTTGAGCTTTTGAGGCTCAGTGAGGTGTCGCCATGAGCATGCGTAAATTTTCACGGGTGCCGTTCCATGTCGTTGCTATGGTAACCGCCGGCAGTCGCCGTTTCCAAGGTGCGGTGGCCAACCTCTCCATGAACGGCCTGTTTGTGGAAACGTCGGAACGTCTGCCGGAAGGGACGGCGGTGGAGATCGAGATCACCCTGGCCGGGACCGAACCTGAGCTGCGGGTCGTTTTCAGCGGTCGCACTGCACGGCTGACCGAAACCGGCATCGGCTTTCAGTTTGAAAAGGTTGATCTTGATTCCTACACCCACCTCAAGAATATCATCGCCTACAACATGGCTGATCCCGACAAGGTGATGGAGGAGATCTACAGCAACATCGAAGAGAATATCTCTTCCCACCACTGACCTCGCTGGGGGGCAGCAATGAAACAGTGCAGTCACTGCAAAAAATATTCAGTGCTCGGTTTTTTTCTGGGGATCGGCGCCCCGCTGGGCTGGGCGCTGTTGCGTCAGGTGTTTTTTTATGACCCCACTGAGCCGCTGGTCGCGCAGTTTCTGCACGACATTACCCGTGACGGACAACATCGTCTGCTGTATGCCTACATGGGGGTCGGCACCGCCTTTGTGTTGGCTACACTGGGATATCTGATCGGCAAGAACGGCGATGAGCTGCGTCATCGCGCCCTTGAGTTGGACAGCCTGCATCAGGAGGTGGCCTCCCAGAAGGAGATCTTTGAACACCGTTTTGTGGTGCTCAACACCAACATCAAGAATTTCCATCAGATCAGCAGTCGCATCCAGACCTCGCTTAACCTGGAAGAGGTGCTGATGCTGTGTGCTGAAGGCCTGCATAAGGTGCTGGGCTACGAACGGGTCAATATCCTGATGGCGACCCACGGAAATAAGGAGTTGCGCTTTGTGACCACCGCCGGCAGCAACACTGCGGCGATGGCAGACCTGACCTTGCCGATTGAGCCCAGCATCGGTGTCTTTTACAAGGTGCTGCAGGAGCGCAAAGCGTACCTGATCGACGATATCAGCCGTTACGGCGCGGACTACCACCTTCAGCCACCCTTTGATACCATCGAGGTCTTCCGCTCACGCAACTTTATCGTCTGTCCGATCGTGGTCAAGGGAGAGGCGGTGGGGGCCTTTGCCATCGACAACAAACGCTCGCGACGGCCTCTGAACGAGTCGGATCTGGACACGATCATGTTGTTTGCCGATCAGGTGTCCAATGCGATTACCCGCATCAACCTGCTGACCTCCATCGACACGCTTGCCACTGAGCTGGAAAGCTCTTTCTCCTTTCTGCTGAGCCACCGTGAGCAGTACACCCGCAACGTGGCCAATGTGCTGGAGAGTATCGAGTCGGTGACCGACGGTGCCGCCGTGATCGCCTCCGCATCGGAGGGGGTGATGGCCTCGGTGGACGAGACCAGCACGGCAGTCAACGAGATCTCGGTGGCCATCGAAGAGGTCTCCCGTAATCTGGACACCCTGGCCGGTATCGTGCATCAATCGGCTTCGGCCATGGAGCAGATCACCAGCACCATTGCCAACGTGGAACGCAGCGCCGCCATCTCCCATGAGGTCTCCAGCCAGGTGCAGGCCGAAACCGCCGAAGGCCGCACGGCCGTCAGCGAGACCATCGGCGCCCTGGATGAGATCCAGTGTTCGGTTGAAGAATCCCACGCCCGCATCACCCGTCTGGCGACCAACAGCAACCGGATCGAGAATATCGTCAGTGTGATCAACGACATCACCAAACGGACCAACCTGCTGGCCCTGAATGCCTCGATCATCGCTGCCCAGGCCGGCGAGCATGGTCGCAGCTTCGGGGTGGTGGCCGACGAGATCCGCAACCTGTCGTTGCAGACCGGCCATTCCACCGGTGAGATCACGGCGATCATCGAGGAGATCATGTTTGAGTCCCAGCAGGCCGCAGACAACATCACCGCCTCCAAGGGGCTGGTGCAGCGCGGGGTCGAGCTGGGGCACGTCATGGGGCAGACCCTGCAGGCGATTTATGACCGTTCGGTCTGTTCGATGGAGATGACTCAGGAGATCAAACAGGCCACCGAGGAACAGTCGTTAAGCGTTCAGACCGTGGCCCGCTCGATGGAGGATATCAGCGACATGACCTCCCAAATCTTCAACGCATCCAAGGATCAGGCCAAGGCTACCCGCAGCATCGCCCGCTCCATTGAGACCATCAAGGAGATGGCCCACGAGATGGTCCAGTCCACTGCCCGCCAGGTGGACGATGGTCGACAGATCAGACACACCGTCGAATCGGTCAGCGCCATGGTTAGCCAGATGTTTGACAACATGGACGCCCGCCGTGTCCAGGGGGCCGAAGTGGTCAAAGAGCTGGAAAACATGAAAAGTTTGACCTGCACCCTGTAGCCATGGCAACGGTCCTTTCCATTGCTCTGTTCGGCGCCGCGGGCTGTCTTGCCCGTTACTGGCTGTCCAGCTGGGTCAATCGCCTGTTGGGCCAGCACCCCTTTCCGTTCGGCACTCTGACCGTCAATCTGTTGGGGGCTTTTCTGATCGGTCTGGTGATCGAGTTTTCGTTGCGCAGCACCATGCTTTCCCACAACCTGCGGGTAGCTCTGACCATTGGTTTTCTCGGTGGTTTGACCACCTTTTCCACCTTCAGCGTCGAGACCTTTACCTTGCTGGAGCGTGGGCAGCTGCTGGTCGCCTTCGGCAACATGCTGCTGAGCGTGACGCTCTGCCTGCTGGCAACCTGGGGTGGTATCGCGGTGGCGCGGTTGGTGTGACCGGTCTGCCTGATCTGCAAACTGCGTTGAAAAAACACTAGTATTCAAAAGTTTGCATATGTTAGTCTCGTGCACTGCAAGGACAGTCACCCGCCTGGGGACTGATCCAAACGGCAGTGCAGACACAGGACATACCGCCTGGATTTGAGCAGTTGGCTGGACCGGGACGGACGGAAGCAGAGCCCCGCATCGGTTCCATCGATCCCCATGTGTACGGCGCACCGTCCCCCGGTGCGCCTTTTTTGTTGATGGCAGGAGATGCTATGCGCAAAAAGATCACCATACCCGAGATTATGCAGATGAAGCAGGAAGGCCGTAAGGTGACGGTGCTGACTGCCTATGACTACCCGACGGCCCGCTTGGTAGATGCGGGCGGAGTGGATGCCATTTTAGTGGGTGATTCGGCCGGGGTGGTCTTCAGCGGCCATGAGAACACGCTGCCGGTCACCATGGATGAGATGCTCTACCACGTGAAGGCGGTGGTGCGTGCCAAGCCCAAGGCGCTGGTGGTGGCCGACATGCCGTTCATGGCCTGCCAGTGCGGTGCAACTCTGGCCCTCCAAAACTGCGGTCGTATGCTGCAGGAAGGGGGCGCCGAGGCGGTCAAGATCGAGGGTGGTGTCAATATGGCGGCCATCATTCGTGCGGTGACCGAGATGGATATCCCGGTGATGGCTCATGTGGGGCTGACACCCCAGTCGGTCCATCGCATGGGTGGCTACCGGGTGCAGGGCCGCAAGGACCAGGCCGAGCGGATCATCGAGGATGCGTGTGCCGTGCAGGAGGCCGGGGCCTTTGCCGTGGTGCTGGAGGGCATTCCGTCCAAACTGGCGGCCCGTATCACCGAACAGCTGGCGATACCGACCATCGGTATCGGCGCCGGTCCGGCCTGCGACGGTCAGGTGCTGGTGATTCACGACATCCTGGGACTGTGTGAAAAATACTCCCCCAAATTCGTCAAGCGCTATGCGGATCTTTCGCCGGTCATCACCGAGGCGACACGACAGTATGTGTCGGAAGTGAAAGAAGGGTTGTTTCCTGCCGAGGAGCATTCGTTCTCGTGAGACTGATCAGTGATGTGCAGGAGATGCAGCGGTGTGCCCTGGAGCAGAAACGGCAGGGCACACGGATTGCCTTTGTGCCCACCATGGGTTTCCTGCATCAGGGGCATGCCTCGCTGTTGCGGGAGGGGCGTCGGCGGGGTGATCTGCTGGTGCTGTCGATCTTTGTCAATCCGACCCAGTTCAGCCCCAACGAAGATCTTGACCGCTACCCCCGTAATCTGGAGGGAGACTGCGCCCTGGCGGAGCAGTGCGGTGTGGATATCGTCTTTGCACCCACCGCCAGTGGCATGTACCCGCCCGGTTTTCAGACCACCGTCAGTCTGGGGTCCTTGACCGAACCACTGTGTGGCGCCAGTCGCCCCGGCCATTTCAACGGGGTGGCGGTGGTGGTGGCTAAGCTGTTCGGCATTGTGCAGCCCGATCTGGCCCTGTTTGGCAACAAGGATTTTCAGCAACTGGCCGTGATTCGTCAGATGACGGCCGACCTGAACCTGGCGGTGGAGGTGGTGGGGATGCCAATCGTGCGTGAACTGGACGGTCTGGCCATGTCCTCGCGCAACAGTTACCTCACGCCACCGCAGCGACAGCAAGCGTTGTGCCTGTATCGGGCTGTGCAGCGGGTCAGGCAGGTATTCGGCAGCGGTGAGACCTCTGTTGAACGTTTGTTGACCGAGGCACGACGGGTGATCGAGGCAGTTGCGGAAGCCGAGATTGACTACCTGGAACTACGGGACGGCCGCACCCTGCAACCGGTGGCGCAGGCAGATGCAGGCACCCTGTTTGCGCTGGCGGTCAGGATCGGCACTACCCGGCTGATTGACAATACGGTTCTCGGAGATGATGCCTGATGCCGAACAAGGCCCGCGCCACCCTGGAAACCCTCTACCGGATCTTTACGGTACCGGAAGAGCCCGATACGACCCTTGGCGCCATCGATAAGGCGATAACCGACGACGTGGCCGGCTTTCTGCAGAATCATATCGTTGCCACCGAGCGGCCTCTGGAAGAGATCGAGGCCAGCTTTTCCGACTGCTCCATTCCCGAAGAACCAACCTACGTCTCCGACTACACCGAGTTTGTGCAAAACAATCTGGTGGCCCAGTCGGTGCACACCGCCGCCCCCGGTTTCGTGGGCCACATGACCTCGGCCTTCCCCTACTTCATGCTGCCCCTGTCGCGCCTGATGACCGCCCTAAACCAGAACCTGGTCAAGGTAGAAACCTCCAAGGCCTTCACGCCGATGGAGCGGCAGGTGCTGGCCATGCTGCACCACCTGATCTACCGTTGTCCCGAGGATTTTTACCCGGATTGGATTCACAACAGCCAGGCCGCCCTGGGGGCCTTCTGCTCCGGTGGCACCATTGCCAACATCACCGCCCTCTGGGTGGCACGTAACCGCCTTTTTCAGCCGGATGGCGAGTTTCACGGCATCGCCCGAGAAGGGCTGGCGCGGTCATTGCGGCATCGTGGGCTTGATGGTGTGGCGGTGTTGGTCTCCGAACGCGGTCACTACTCCCTGGGCAAGGCAGCCGACCTGTTGGGCATCGGTCGTGATCAGCTGGTAAAGGTGGCCACCGACCTGCACAACCGGATCGACCTTACAGCGTTGCGTCAGGAAGTGAGGCGGCTGCAGGACCAGAATATCCGCCCCCTGGCCCTGGTGGGCATTGCCGGTACCACCGAGACCGGCAATATCGATCCCCTGGAGGCGCTGGCCGACATCGCTGCCGAACTGGGGTGCCACTTCCATGTGGATGCCGCCTGGGGTGGGCCAACCCTGTTCTCCGAGCGCAACCGCGGACTTTTGGTCGGCATCGAACGGGCCGATTCGGTTACCATTGATGCCCACAAGCAGTTGTACGTGCCGATGGGGGCCGGGATGGTGATCTTTAAGGATCCGACCGCCGTGGCGGCAATTGAGCACCACGCCGCCTATATCCTGCGTCACGGTTCCAAGGATCTCGGTAGCCACACCCTGGAAGGCTCCCGACCGGGAAAGGCGTTGTTGGTACATGCCGGACTCTCGATCATCGGCCGAAAGGGCTACGAACTGCTGATTGATCTGGGTATTGAACGGGCCCGCAACTTTGCCGCGATGATCCGGCAACATCCCGATTTCGAACTGACCAGCGAGCCGGAGCTGAACATCCTGACCTACCGTTACTGCCCACAGGCTGTTCAACGGTCTTTGGCCCAGGCAGCTCCCGAAGAGCAGGCCAGGATCAACGCCCTTCTTGATCAGGTTTGCCAGCTGCTCCAAAAATATCAGCGTGAGGCAGGCAAGACCTTTGTCTCCCGTACCCGCCTGCGCACCGCCGGCTATGACGGCGAAATCACCGTGCTGCGCAGTGTCTTGGCCAATCCGCTCACCACCGACCAGATTCTGCAGGCGGTGCTGCATGAACAGTGCGAGATTGTTCGGCAGCCAGAGATTGAGGAGTTGTTGCGGCAAATCTGACAACAGTAGCTAGTCATATGACAGCGGGCGGGGGGCAGAGCTTTCCCGCCCGCTGTCGTTTAAGGCATGGTTCGTATGTGGTGCGTGTTTTATTTTTGAAGTAATCCACCTGCTTTTATCGTCAGCAAAGCATGGTATGCTGTAACTATGAGCGAGATAACACTCTATACCGCCTCCTGGTTGTATAACCCTGGACGACCGCCGATTGCCGGCGGCGCCGTTGCCGTGCAGGATGGTCGCATCCTGACGGTTGGGCCCGCCACCGAATTGGTGATGCGCTTTGGACCGCCCCGGTCCGACTTCCCGGACTGTGTGATCATGCCGGGTTTCGTCAATGCCCATAGCCACCTGGAGTTGACCCACTTTCCGGCCTGGCGGCTGCGGGGCGGCCTGGACTATCATCCCCATCGCTTTGTGGACTGGATTGTCCAACTGGTCAAGGTTCGTCGGGGCGTCAAGCCGGACGAGACCATTGATTCGCTTAAGGCCGGTGTCGCTGCCTGTCTGCGGGCCGGCACCACCTGCGTCGGTGATATCGTTACCAGTCCGGAGTTGTTGGGCGCCTACGAGGGGTCTGCCTTGGCAGGGCGTTTTTATCTGGAATTGATCGGGCAGGATTCAGCCTTGTTTGAGCTGCGGCTGCACAAGGCCCTGGAGGCTGCCAGCCGTCCGTTCGGCGGATTGCTGCCGGGGCTTTCACCCCATGCCCCCTATACCCTGGCGTCTGATCTGTTGCAGGGGATCGCAACGGCAAGCCGCCAGCGCGGCCTGCCGTTGTCAGTGCATCTGGCTGAGTCGGCCGATGAAGACCGGCTGCTGTTTGATTCCACAGGACCCTTGGCGGAAGAGTTGTATCCGCTGGTGGGTTGGCAGGGCTACCTGCCGCCTCCCCGTCGCACCACGCCGGCCCGGTTCCTTGATGCCGGCGGTCTGCTCGGGCCTGCCACCCTGGCAGTGCATTGTGTGCAGCTGACCCCGGCCGATGCGCAGTTGCTGAAAGCACGCGGCGTGACCATCTGCCTCTGCCCCCGCAGTAACGAGCGGCTGGCCGTTGGACGAGCGCCGGTGCAGCTCTTCAAGAAGCTGGAGATACCGCTCTGTATCGGCACCGACTCGCTGGCCAGTAATGATTCGTTATCACTATGGGATGAACTCCGTTTTGCACTGGATGTCTACGCAGGTGCATTGACGCCTGATGAATTACTGCAGCTGGCCACCAGCGGTGGTGCTGCCGGGCTGGGGCTGTCGGCCACCGTCGGCATGTTGGAGGAGGGCAAGCGGGCTGACCTGCAGGTGATGCCGCTTTCCGGTCATGTTCAAGGTATGGGTAGCAACCTGGCGGAGTTGCTGCTGCAGTCCGGCAGACCTAGCGCGGTGCTGGCCGGTGGCAGCTCGGTGTTCGAGCAGGCAGTTTGAGGTAGTGCGGGAGCGCGGTGTGATGAAGTAAGCCCATGCGATGTGCCTGATGGTGCGCCCAGCTGTGTCTGACTCGTAACAATTTTTGATGTAAGTCAAGGCACATGGTGGGCTTTTGTTTTAAAAAGGTTTGCAGTTACAGTATTAAAACTATAAAGTATCTTTCATTAGTGTGAGGTGCCTGCAGTATGGTAGTGCAGGCTTATGGATGAGGCCTCGGGAGGTGCCATATGTCGTTTTTCAACAACATCAAGCTGTTCTGGAAATTTTCAATCTTTGGTGCCTTGGCGAGTGCGTTGCTGGTGGTGACCATGCTGGTTTCCTACAGCGGCATGAAGGGTACTGAACAGCGCTTTGACCGTTACAGTGGCACCTTCCAGGCCCTGGCACTGACAGTCAGCGAGATGCATACCCAGGGAATCCAATCGGAACAGGCCATCCGCAACGTGATCTTCAACCCAAGCGATGAGAAGGCGCTGGCCAACTATAAGAAAGCCGGCTCGGACGTGCTTGAGTTGCACAAGCAGTCGATGGCACTGGCCCAGAGCCTGCCCGAATACGTCGCTAAGCTCAAAGACATTCCGACACTCTGGCAGGAAAACGGCGCCATCAAGGAACAGATCATTGAGTTGGCAAGGTCTGGTGACCAGCCGGGCGCAGTTGCCATGCTGAATAAAGAGGAAACCCCCCGCTGGCGTGTGATCGAGGGGCAGATCATCGACATTCAGAAACAGCTTAAAACCGACATGCAGGCTGAGCAGAAGGCCCTCAACAGTTTCACCGAGCGGACCTTTGCCATGACCACCACGGCCCTGGTGTTGACGGTGGTGTTGGTGAACCTGTTGCTGTTGGTATTTTGGAAGCTGATGCAGCGTTCGCTGGTTGAGATGGTGCATCGTCTGCAGGATATCGCCGCTGGCGAGGGCGATCTGACCCATCGTCTTGAGGTGCGCGGCAAGGATGAGTTTGCCGAGGCTGCCCACTGGCTGAACGAGTTTATCGAAAAGCTGAGCAGAACCCTGTCCAGTGTGAACGGCACCACCGCGACCTTGGCCTCGTCCACCTACGAGCTGAACAATACCGCTGACCAGATGGCCACCAGCGCCGAGGAAGTGGCGGCCCAGGCCTCCACCGTGGCCACGGCCAGCGAAGAGATGGCAGCCACCAGCAATGATATCGCCCAGAACTGCTACTCTGCGGCGGAGAGTGCCCAGGAGGCCGCCAACACGACCCAGAAAGGGTTTGAGGTGGTCACGCGCACCATAAACGGTATCCGCGAGCGGGGCGAGCGGACCCGGGAAAATGCCCAGGCCATTGCCTCGCTGGGTGAGCGTTCCGACCAGATCGGCGCCATCGTTTCCACCATCGAGGATATCGCCGACCAGACCAACCTGTTGGCCTTGAACGCCGCCATCGAAGCAGCCCGGGCCGGTGAGATGGGACGCGGTTTTGCGGTGGTGGCTGATGAGGTGCGGGCCTTGGCCGAGCGTACCACCCGGGCCACCAAGGAGATCAGCGACATGATCCGGACTATACAGCAGGAGACCCGCACGGCGATCGTCTCCATGGAGGAAGGGGTGCGGGGCACGGAAAAGGGCGCGGCCGAGGCGGCCCAACTTGAGTCGGCCCTGCAGGCCATTCTGGAACAGGTCAATGCAGTGACCATGCAGGTCAGTCAGATCGCCACCGCTGCTGAAGAGCAGACCGCCACCACCAGTGAGATCACCAGTAACATCCACAAGATTTCAGAAGTCATTGAGGGGACTGCCAAAGGGGCCCAAGATACATCCTCTGCCGCCAGTTCACTTTCCAGTCTGGGTGAGGAACTGAAGCGGTTGATGTCTCAATTCAGGCTGGCATGATGTTCTGAGCAAGGTGTGCTGAGACGAGGGAAGGTCGTTCGTTGCAGGCAGTGGCGTAAAAGGATGGGGAGGCAGCCATAACCGGCGCCTCCCCGTTTTTATGCTGCTTCGCTGGTGTACCGCTCCAGTACCTTTTCGATGATGGTGGTGGTGGACTTGCCGTCCACGAAGGGGATCAGTTCTACCCGGCCACCGTAGGACTCGACAATGTCCTTGCCCACCACGCCCTCCGGTGTGTAATCGCCGCCTTTTACCAGAATTTTGGGCCGCAGTGCCGAGATCAGTTCCAGCGGCGTTTCCTCATCGAACAGACAGACATAGTCGATGCAGTCCAGGGCAGCCAGGATGTGAGCCCGTTCTTCTTCACCGATCAGGGGCCGCTTGGGTCCTTTCAGGCGTCTGACCGAACTGTCGCTGTTGAGGCCCAACACCAGCAGATCACCCAGCCTGCGGGCTGCCTGCAGGTATTTGACATGACCGGCGTGCAGCAGATCGAAACAGCCGTTGGTAAAAACCACCTGGCGGCCTTTGGCCCGTTCCTGTTCGATGATGGCAGCCAGGGCGTCGCGGTTTTTGATCTTGCTGTCGCTGTCGCGGTGAGTGGCAGCCAGCGTGTCGATGATCTCGGCCGGGGTGACCACCGAGGTGCCCAGCTTGCCCACCGCAATGCCGGCGGCAAGGTTGGCCAGCCGGGCCGCTTCTGCCAGACTCAGGCCCCCGGCCACGCCAAAGGCCAGCAGGGCCAGTACTGTGTCGCCGGCGCCGGTGACATCAAACACCTCCCTGGCCACGGTGGGGATATGTACCGTCTCGCCGTTGCCGGAGAACAGCGTCATCCCTTCCTCGCTGCGGGTGACCAGCAGGTTTTCCAGTTCCACCATCGACATCAGGATGCTGGCTGCCTCCTGTAGGGTTGCCTGGCAGCGGATCGGTATGCCCGATGCGGCCTCGGTCTCCTTGCGGTTGGGGGTCAGGCAGGTGGCACCGCGGTATTTGCGGTAATCGTTGCCCTTGGGATCCACCAGCACCGGAATCCGGCGCTGCTGTGCGGTAGCCATCACGGTGCGCAGCACCTGATGGGTCAGCACGCCTTTCAGGTAGTCGGAGACCAGCACGACGTCAAAGCTGGTCAGGTGGTTGTGCAGCCATTCGCAGAGCTGCTTTTCGAGTGTTGTGGAGAGCGGTTCGCGGGATTCACGGTCGATGCGGACGATCTGCTGATTGGCGGCCAGCACCCGCGTCTTGCGGCCGGTGCGACGACCGTCTTCCTGCAGGATGCCGTCGGTCAGGATGCCCAATTGGTTGAGATTTTTGACCAGGGTCCAGCCGTTTTCGTCCTGGCCGATCACCGAGGCCACGCTGACCTGACAACCGAGGGCCAGCAGGTTGTTGGCCACGTTGCCGGCCCCGCCCAGTCGTAGGTCTTCCCGCAGCACATCCACAACCTGCACCGGCGCCTCGGGAGAGATCCGTTCGGTTTTGCCCCACAGGTACTCATCCAGCATCAGATCGCCCACGACCAGGCAGCGCAGGCTGCCGGCACGGGAAAACAACGATTCAATGGTCTTGCGGTCCATCGCTTACCTCCCGAGGCTGGCTGGGCCGAACATGCCCTGCTCGATCAGGTCGCACAGGATGTGGATGATGGTAATGTGCCCCTCCTGAATCCGGGGGGTGTCGTGGGAGGGCATGATCAGCGGGATGTCGCACAGCTCTTTTATCGTGCCGCCGTCTTTGCCCAGCAGGCCGATGGTGCTGCAGCCGGCCTGGCGGGCCACTTCGAGGGCCCGGAAGATGTTTGGCGAGTTGCCGCTGGTGGAGATGCCGATCACGGCATCGCCCGGAGCTGCCAGGGCTTCCACCTGACGGCTGAAAACGCGCTCAAAACCGTAGTCGTTGCCGATGGCGGTCAGGATCGAGGTGTCGGTGGAGAGGGCGATGGCCGGCAGGGCGGGGCGTTCAATCCTGAAGCGGCTGACGATCTCGCCGGCAAAGTGCTGGGCGTCGGCTGCAGAGCCCCCGTTGCCCATGATCAGCAGCTTGTTGCCGATCTGAAAGGTCTCGATCAGCCGCTGCGCCAAGTTGGCAATGCTGGTGGACAGTTCGTTTTCAATCTGCACCATCAGTTTGCGGTGCTCCTGCAACTGGTTGATGATCAGTTCATGCATGGGGATCTCCCTTGACCAAATCTTCAATGGCACTGAATGTCCGGGCACCATCGTACCCGGGAACCGGGATGCCGTCCACACCTTTCACTATCGACAGATCGGGTGACTCGGCGCTGAGTTTCTGGAGCCATTTGCGCAGGTCGCGTCCGGCGCCGAAGCGTGCCAGGCTGATCAGTTCGATACCGGTATGCAGGCAGCGATAGCCCTGTTCGGAGGCCTGATGGTACTGGCGGTGGTGCAGCAGCAGGGTGAAGCGATGTCCACGGCGGGCGGCCGCCAGGATCGCGGTCAAGGCGCTTTCCAGGTGGTCGGCCTCGATTTGCTGGGGGAAATAGACGGCGAACTGCTGTGGCGTACCCCACCGTTCAAGGAACGTCAGCTGCGAGAGCCGTTCCCGCTCACGGCGGCGCTCTTCGGAGCCAAACACCAGCGGTGGCCCACTGTGTACCAAAGCCGTTGGCACAAAAAAGGTGCGATAGTTTTGGGCTGCGGCCCGCTGCTGGTAGTCGCGCAGGCACCAGCAGCTGCCGTCCAGTCCCTCGTCGAAACAACCGATCTCGTCCCGCATGGACCGGGAGAGCAGCATGCCAGCAAAGGAAATCTGGCAGGTCTCCAGCTGGCTGCAGCTGGCCTTGGCCAAGCGTTTGGGGAGCGGTGTTTCGGTGGTGCAGAGCGGGCTGATGATGCCGGCCTGTTCGCTGCCGGTGACGTTTAGCAGCTGTTGCAGCCAGCTGCCGTCGACTGTGCCGTTGGAACGGATCACCATGGCCCAGTCGGCGTCAGAACGTACCAGGCCGCGGTTTAAGGCCGGTACGAAACCGATGTTGCGCTCCATGGTCATGTAGAGTACCCGATTGCCCAGCGGTTCACAGAACTCTTCCAGCAGCAGTTCGGTATCGCGGTCGCAGCCGTTGTTGATGATGATCAGCCGGGCGCTGTCGGCGGTGTTGAGGATCGAGACCAGGCAGGCTCGGGTCTCGAAGGGCTGATTCCAGACCGGAATAATGATGTCAACAGTGGGAGTTGTCATGGCAGGTACGCTATCTTTGTATAACCAGAAGGGGTGGGCACTGCCCACCCCTTCCGAGGCTGATCGTTATTTAAGTGTTGACTGGGCTGAGGAGAAGAGGCGTCTTTTAGTAGGAGACCGCCACCCGGCGCAGCAGGTGCAGCTCGTCCAGCACCTTGCCGGAGCCCAGCACCACGCAGTCCAACGGGTTTTCTGAGATCAGCACCGGCACCTTGGTGATCTCCCGCAACAGCATGTCCAGGTTGCGCAGGTTTGCGCCACCGCCGGCGAGGAAGATCCCCTTGTCGACGATGTCGGCCGCCAGTTCGGGTGGTGTCCGCTCCAGACACTGACGGACGGTGTCGACGATGGCGTTGACCGATTCTTTCAGGGCATCGCGAATCTCATCGGAGTTGATCTCGATGGTCTTGGGGATGCCGGAGACCAGGTCACGGCCCTTGACCTCCATGGTCAAGACCTCGGGGCCAGGGTAGGCCTCGCCAATCTCAATCTTGATCGCCTCGGCCATCCGCTCACCGATCTGCAGGTTGTACTTGCGTTTGATGTACTGGACGATCGCCTCGTCCATCTTGTCGCCCCCCATCCGGGTGGATTGGGAATAGACGATGCCGGCCAGGGAGATCACCGCCACCTCGGTGGTGCCGCCGCCAATATCGACGATCATATTGCCGGAGGCCTCGGTGATCGGCAGTCCGGCGCCGATGGCAGCCGCCATCGGTTCCTCGATCAGGTAGACCTCGCGGGCGCCGGCTGACTCGGCCGATTCCTTGACCGCCCGCTTCTCCACCTGAGTGATGCCGGAGGGGACGCAGATCACCACCCTCGGACGGACCAGGGTCTTGCGGTTATGCACCTTGTGGATGAAGTAACGCAGCATCTCTTCGGTGATGTCAAAGTCGGCGATCACGCCGTCCTTCATCGGCCGGATGGCGGTGATGGAGCCGGGGGTGCGGCCCAGCATCTGTTTGGCCTCCATGCCGACCTTGAGCACCTTCTGTTGTCCGGTGGGCAGTTTCTGTACCGCCACCACCGACGGTTCGCGCACCACAATACCCTTGCCTTTCAGGTAAACCAGGGTGTTTGCGGTGCCCAGGTCGACGGCCAGGTCGTTGGAAAACATGCCGAATAATGAGTCGAAGATCTTGAACATCGGATCGTTCCTTTCGTTGCTAAATGGACCAGATACGCTAGCAGAAGGTCTGGTTGAATGCAAGGGGGAAAACGGTGCGATCAATGGGGTATTTCTGTCTCTTTCCTTGACTTTAGCGGACTGGACCAGTATTTTGATTCAATTTTTCAGACCGTTTGGAGCGCGTACTATGGACTACAAAGAGACTCTCAATCTTCCCCAGACCGATTTCCCGATGAAGGGCAACCTGCCCCAGCGGGAGCCGGAGCTGCTTAAAAAGTGGGATCAGATCAAGCTGTACGCCCAGCTTGAGGAACAAGGCAACGGCCGCCCGACCTACATCCTGCATGACGGCCCCCCCTATGCCAATGGCCATACCCATATCGGTCACGCCCTCAACAAGACCTTAAAGGATATCGTGTTGAAGGTGAAGCGGATGGAGGGGTTTCATGCCCCTTACGTGCCGGGCTGGGACTGCCACGGCCTGCCGATCGAGCTGCAGGTGGAGAAGAACCTGGGGTCGAAAAAACACCAGATGACCAAGGCAGAGATGCGCAAGGAGTGCCGCGCCTATGCCCAGAAATTCATTGACATCCAGCGTGAGGAGTTCAAGCGATTGGGGGTGCTGGGTGATTGGGACAACCCCTATCTAACGATGAATTACGAGTACGAGGGGCTGACCGCAGCCGAGCTGGCCAAATTTGCCAAGAACGGTGGCCTGTACCGTGGCAAGAAGCCGGTGCACTGGTGTTCCTCCTGCGTGACCGCCCTGGCCGAGGCCGAGGTGGAGTACGCCGACCACAGTTCCCATTCGGTGTTTGTCAAATTCGCCCTGAGCGATGACGTTTCGGCCGCTATTCCGGCCTTGAGTGGTAAACAGGCCTTTGTGGTGATCTGGACCACCACCCCCTGGACACTGCCGGCCAACCTGGCCATCGCCCTGCACCCCGAGTTCGACTATGTGGCCTTGGAGACCGAACACGGCGTCCTGATCGTGGCCGAAGGCTTGAAAGATCAGTTCCTTTCGGCCAATGGTCTTTCCGGCAGCGTGCTGGCGACCTTCAAGGCCACCGTCCTTGAGCGTAAAGCCTGCAGGCACCCCTTCTACGACCGTAGCTCGGTGATCCTGCTGGGGGAACATGTCACCCTGGAGGCCGGTACCGGCTGCGTCCACACTGCCCCTGGCCACGGCCAGGAGGACTACGAGCTGGCCCTTAAAGAAGGGCTGGAGATCTACAATCCGGTGGACAACTACGGGCGCTACCTGAAGACACTGGAGTTCTTCGGCGGCATGACTGTGCAGGAAGGCAACACCGCCGTTATAGAAAAGTTGATCGAGGTGGGGGCGCTGATCGGCCAGAGCAAGATCTCCCACTCCTACCCCCACTGCTGGCGCTGCAAGAAGCCGATCATCTTCCGGGCCACCGAGCAGTGGTTCATCAGCATGCAGGCCAACAACCTGCGTACCAAGTCACTGGAAGAGATCGAGAAGGTCCAGTGGATCCCCAAGTGGGGCCGCGAGCGGATACACGGCATGATCGAAAACCGGCCCGACTGGTGCATCTCTCGTCAGCGTTCCTGGGGGGTGCCGATCACCGCCTTTTCCTGCAAGGAGTGCGGCGAGTACCTGGTGGACGGCGTGGTGATGGATCACGTTGCCGAACTGTTTAAGCAACACAGTTCAGACATCTGGTTCGAGTGGGAGGCGGAAAAGTTGCTGCCGGACGGCACCTGTTGTGCGAAGTGTGGCAAGGCCGAATTTGAGAAGGAGATGGACATCCTGGATGTCTGGTTCGATTCCGGTGTCTCCCATGCCGCCGTGTTGGAGCCCAATCCAAAGCTGTCCAGTCCGGCCGACCTGTATCTGGAGGGCAGCGATCAGCACCGTGGCTGGTTCCACTCATCGCTCTTGGAGAGCGTCGGCACCCGTGGCTGCGCGCCGTACAAGAGCGTGCTGACCCACGGCTTCGTGCTGGATGGCCAGGGCCGCAAGATGAGTAAATCCATGGGCAACGTGGTGGCGCCAGAGGATGTGATCAAGAAACTGGGGGCCGATATCCTGCGGCTGTGGTGCGCGGCCCAGGACTACCGTGACGATACGCGGATCTCACAGGAGATCCTCAATCGCGTGTCTGAGGCCTATCGCCGCATCCGCAACACCTGTCGTTACCTGCTGGCCAACCTGCATGATTTCAAGCCGGCCAGCCAGACCGTCGCCTTTGATCAATTGCCGGAGCTGGACCGCTGGGCCCTGCACCAGCTGGAACGGTTGAAGGAGCGGGTGCTCACGTCCTATCAGGAGCTGGAGTTTCACAGCATCTTTCAGGAGATCAACGCCTTCTGCGCAGTGGAGATGAGTGCCTTCTACCTGGATATCCTCAAAGATCGCCTGTACACAAGCCCGGCCGATTCCCTGAACCGCTGGGCGGCCCAGACCGTGATGTACCGCATCCTGGACAGTCTGCTGCGCCTGCTGGCGCCGCTGCTCTCCTTTACGGCCGACGAGGCCTGGGCCTATCTGCCGGGTGAACACGAGGCCAGCGTCCACTTGGCCGCCTTCCCACCGCTGACACCGGAGGTGAAGGATGATGCCCTGGTGGAGCGTTGGGAACGGATCATCAAGATCCGCGGCGAGGTGCTCAAGGCGCTGGAACAGGCCCGGGTGGCCAAGACCATCGGCCTGTCGTTGGATGCCTCGGTGACCCTGGCCGCACAGGGCGAGTTGCGTGGGTTCCTGGAAGGCTACGCTGCCGATCTGCCGGCGATCCTGATCGTCTCCCAGGTGCGGCTGGTTGATACGCTGGAGGGCGAGTGCCTGGTAGCCGAAGCGGTGGAGGGGCTGAAGATCGCCGTGGCCGCTGCCAAGGGTGACAAGTGCGAGCGTTGCTGGCACTACAGCGAGCAGCTGGGTACCGACAGCAACCATCCCACCATTTGTCCCACCTGCGCTGAGGCGGTGAACTAGGCATGGGGCGCTGGACCCTGTTCAGTCTGATTGTGGTGTTGGGGCTGGTGGCGGATCAGGTCAGCAAGCTGTATATCGATGGCTCCATGAGCTTGTATCAGAGTATCCCGGTGCTGGATGGCCTGTTTAACATTACCTACCTGCGCAACAAGGGGGCGGCCTTCAGTTTCCTCGCCAACGCCTCCTGGCGGATTCCATTCTTCATCACCGTCACCCTGGTGGCGGCGGTGGTGATCCTGGTGGCGCTGCGCAAGCTGCGCGAAGATCAGCGTCTGCTGCAGGCTGTCCTGGCAATGATCTTTTCCGGCGCCGTCGGCAACCTGATCGATCGGGTGCGGCTGGGTGAGGGGATCGACTTTCTGGATGTCTACTGGAAGAGCTACCACTGGCCGGCCTTCAATGTGGCCGATTCGCTGATCTGTGTCGGGGTGGCCCTGGTGGCGCTGGATATGCTGCAGGAGGAGCGCAGGCAGCTGCGGCAACGAGGGTAGCCAAAACGCAGTGATGGTGGCAATGATACCCACGCTGTGCTATGGTTACGACATGGGCGTAGTGAAAAAAACATGAGGCCGTGCAGGGGCTGAGTGCCCAGGAGGAGGGGTCATGCCGATTATTGTGGAGGTCATCCTGGCTTCAGGCGCCATGATACTGGGCGTGTTCGCCGTGTTCCTACTGGTCTTTCTGGTTGCCCTGATGCTCTTGCCGGTGGAGAAGTCGCTTTCCAAGGCGGTCTGGGAGATGACCGCGCCGCCCCGTAAACGGCCGGCCCAGCAAAGTCCCGAACCTGGCTTTAAAGGTTTCAGCCAGAAGCATCGTTGATCTGGCACGGTTGTATTAGAGACGAATGGACGGGGGCACCGGTAACGGGTCCCCGTTTTTCATAGGTCACCGGTGATCCGTTGCAGCTCGTACAGCTTGGGGTTCACCGTCTGGACGCAGCCGATCAGCTCCCGCAGGGTCGGTTCGTCAATGCCGGTCTCCTCATCAGTGCCTTGAAAAAAGGGAAACCCTTTGGGCAGCGGTGTAAGCTGGCCGTTTTTCAGCAGTTGTACATCCACCAGATCGTTGACCCGTCCGCTGGCCTCCCACGGGTCGCGGTAGTTGAACTGGCGTGCCACGATATGCAGGGTCATGCCGTTGGGAAAGATTCCCTTGGCTTCAAAGGAAAATTCGCGGGGGGCGCTGTAGTGTTCCGAACGGCCCGAGCGGGCCATGACCTCGGCGCCTGCCGCTTCCAGCAGTTCACGGACCGAGTCGGCGGTCATCGGCTGCATAGGTGTCTCCATGGTTTCCTCACACACAAAAAGATTTGCTGCAGCCTACCCGAAAGCGGCCTCTGGCTGCAAGGGAGGAGTAACGGCCTGGCCGGCCGGCCAGGATACCCCTCACGAAGCAGCTTTCAAGGCGCAGTATCAGCGCCTGGGGATGACTGCGGCAGTGGTTTCCGGGTTTCAGCAGCTGGTGTACAGCTACGCTGACCAGCAGGGACGCGATCTACCCTGGCGTAGGATCAACGACCCCTGGCAGGTACTGGTGTCCGAGGTGATGCTGCAGCAGACCCAGGTCGAGCGGGTGATTCCTAAATATAACGCATTTCTGGAGCGATTCCCCGGCCCGGTGGCCCTGGCAGCGGCGCCGATCCCCGAGCTGCTGGAGGCCTGGCAGGGGCTGGGCTATAACCGTCGGGCGCTCAACCTGCAGCGGGCGGCCCAGATGGTGGTAACGCAGTGGCATGGCAGGCTGCCCGACGATCCTGTGTTGCTTCAGCAGCTGCCCGGCATCGGCCCCTATACCGCCGGTGCCATCGCCGCCTTCGCCTTCAACCGGCCGACGGTCTTTCTGGAGACCAACATCCGCGCCGTTTTGCTGCACCTGGTTTTCCATGGTCAGCAGGCGGTAACCGACAAGCAGCTCTTGCCGGTGGCGGAGGCCGTGCTGGATCGGACGGCTCCCGGCCGCTGGTACAATGCCCTGATGGATTACGGCAGCGATCTGAAACGACGCTTCCCCAACCCCAGCCGTCGCAGTCGCCACCACAGCGTCCAGAGTCGCTTCGAGGGATCGGACCGTCAGCTGCGTGGCGCCCTGCTGCGTCTGCTTTTGAACACCAACGGCCTGACCGTTGACGCGATCAGGCGGGCATTGGAGATTGAGCCTGATCGCCTGCAGCGCATCATTGAGGGGATGGTGCGGGAGGGATTTCTGCAGCGGAACGGCAGGCGTTATCTTATACCGTCAGCCTGAGCTCCACTCCCCAGGGGGCCGGTCTCTCACCTTCCTGTGTCAGCACCCACAGCGTGGGGAACTCCATCCGTTCCGGCACCGGGCCGATGCCGTCGGTCAGGTAGATCACTGCTGCCGGTGCAGGATGCAGGGTCTTGGCATATTCAAACACCGGCCGCAGGTCGGTGAAACCGCCGCCGTCGTAGCGTTGGGCCACTAAGGAACTGGTGCTGAAGGCCTCCACCCGCTGGATGCGGCTGTTGGCGTAGACCACCGTTAGCTGGCAGTCACGGCCCCGGGCCAAGCTGACCAGTTCGGCGGCAAAGGCCTCGCGCAGTGTTATGCTATTGGTGGAGTCGCTGACGTCAATCCCCACCAGCAGGTTCAATCTGCGGCGTTTGCGGATGCCGGGTGTGCTGTGCTCAAAACGGCGGTGTTCCCGCATCCAGGTGGTGCTGCGGCCGGTGCGGCCGGCAGTGGCGATGAACTGCCGTAGCACCTGCCGCCAGGGGATCGGTGCCGGCTGCAGCAGGCTATTCACCACCGTGCGGATATCGGCTGGCGTTTGGCCGTCGCTGCCCCGCAGGGCGTCTCGTACCAGGCTGCGTACCATCTCCTCCGCCAGGGTCAGCGGGGTGCCGTCAGCCTCCTGCCAGGCCTGGTGGCTGTCGAGGGTCTCGGCCTCCCGTAGTGCCTCACCTGATCCTGTACCAGCCGCTCCCCTGCTATCCTGTTGTGCTGAACCGAAGCCACTGCCCTCAACGTTGCCAGTGTCAAAGTGAGGCACAATCAGATCGTAGTACTCTTCGGACGCCAGCCCTGCCTCCAGCTTGTAGTTGGCTGGATACAAGGCACCGGGCGGCAGGTTTTCGATGCCAGGATTGATGGCCAGGTCGCAGGCCACGTCCCAGTCGTGGGGATTGCGTTCACGGCGTCGCAGCGGGTGCAGGTGCAACAGGTGCTTGAGCAGATGTTCCAGCAGCGCCTCCTGCTGGGGCGGCTGCAGGGAGCTAAAGGCATCGCCTGACACGCTGAGCACCGGAATGCCTTCGCGGATGGTGATGCCGGCGCTTTTCGTCTGGTCGTGCAAGGTTTCCCGGCGCAGGTTGAGCAGCAGGTGACCGTAGAAAGGGCGGCTCTTCAACAGACGGATAATGGCGTTTTCCAGGCTGGTCATGCTGACAGGGTAGCCCAAAGCCAGTCAGGATGTCAAAGTGGCAAAATCCGGTGGCACCCGGCAGCGGAGTATGCTATAGAATGCTCTCATTTTGTGTGAAAACAACCGCTTCTACGGCATCAGGAGGGATACTCAGATGGCAGACGAGAATAAACCGCAGGTACTGTTGGAAACCAGCAAGGGAGCTATCACCCTTGAGCTGAATAAGGAAAAGGCACCGATTACCGTCAAAAACTTCCTGAGTTATGTCAAGGACGGCTACTACGACGGGCTGATCTTTCACCGGGTGATCAAGGATTTCATGATTCAGGGCGGCGGCCTGGATGTGGAGATGCAGCCCAAAAAGACCAAGTTCGCCATCAAGAATGAGGCTCAAAACGGCCTGAAAAACCTGCGTGGCACCGTGGCCATGGCCCGCACCGCCCTGGTTGATTCGGCCACTTCTCAGTTCTTCATCAACACGGTTGACAACGCCTTCCTGGATAACCGTGGCAAGCGTCAGGAGGATTTCGGCTACTGCGTCTTCGGTCAGGTGATCGATGGCATGGAGGTGGTGGACGAGATCCGTCAGGTAAAGACCGGTAACAAGGCCGGCCACGGTGATGTGCCGTTGGAGCCGATTACCATCATCTCGGCCAAGATTGTCGAATAGATCTTGGCAGGAAGTAGAAACAAACAAAGGCCGTGAGCATTGCTCACGGCCTTTGTCGCGTTTGGGCTATGCCTACACAGGCTAAAAGCGGAACCAGACCCCGCCCAGGATCATAGTCTGGTCGTCGCTGACAAGGTGGCGGGCTTCGATATTCACTGAAAGAAACGGTAGCGGCAGCGAGATATCGACGCCACCCTGGATGGTCATGGTGCGGGAACGTTCGTCACCCTGGTCGGCCGGGTTGGCTGAATCGGTATCGTTGTTGGCGTAGTAGATGCCGCCGATGCCGGCGTAGGGTTTTACGAACGGCAGCGGCAGGTGCCCGTTCAGGTAGCCACCCAGCGCCATGGTGTCGGATTCCTTGTAATACCAGTTTTTATCATACTCGATGCGGGTGTAGCCCAGCGAGGCCCCCAAACTGACCAGCGGGATCGGGAAGTAGCGTACAGCTACCTCGGCGGTGCCACCGTCTTCCTGAATGGTGCGTCCGTAACGCGCGCCGAGGTCGAAGCTGGCAGCCTCGCTGATGGTTGTCAGGGCCAGGGATGTCAGTACTGCAGTCAGCATCAGTTTCAATTTCATGGTTTCCTCCTTTGGATGGTCGGTTTGGTTGTAGTACTTTTCCTGGCGGCATAGCGCCGCAGGGTAGTTAAAAGACCGGCCGGCGTCCCGTCGAAACTGATCACTGGTAGGCCCAGCGCCTGGCTGACATCGGCCGGGGTCAGGTTGTCCAGAAAACAACCTTCGCCTTCCTTCAGCATTACTCCCGGTACCAGCACCAGCTCTCCCAGCTCTTGCCCCGTGAGGGCGGCAATGATATCCGCGCCGCTGATTAGGCCGGTTACGGTGACGCTCTCGCCGAACAGCCGGTTCGGGATGGCGTGGGCCGTCAGGTCAGTAGCGGTTTTTTGGGCAAGCGCTTCAATAAAATCGGTCACAAACCCGACCGCCGACCGGCCGGTGACCAGCGTTGCCCGCAGGGGGCGGGGTAGCGGCTTGGCTCGCTTGATGACCGCAGTGGCCTGGCTCTGGAACCAGGGCACCATGCCGACGCCATTCTCCCACTGCGGCAGGTCGCCGTACTCCTTGAGGGGCGGGAAGGGGTGGCCGGCCTTGAGGAAGAACTCGTCAGCCAGTTGCAGGAACGGTGTCCGCAACCGCTTGTTGAGGGCCCGCATCCGTGGCAGCCATTGCGTGAGAAATGCTGCCGCATAGGCGCTGTCCACTGCTGCCAGCTGCGGCAGGCGTTGACGATGGCTGGTCAGTCCCACCGGCACCACGGCCAGGGATTGCACCGCCGGGTAGAGGGCAGCCAGGTCGTTGACGGTCCGCTCCAGGGCGTCACCGTCGTTGAGACCGGGGCAGAGTACCACCTGGGTGTGCATCTGGATGCGGCCTGCTGCCAGCCGGGTCAGCTGCTCCAGGATCGGCGGGATGTTGCTTTTGCCCAGCAGTCGTTCCCGCAACACCGGATCGGTGGCGTGCACCGAGATATAGAGCGGTGACAGGCGCAGCCTGATGATGCGGCGCAGCTCGGACTCTTTCAGGTTGGTGAGGGTGACGTAGGTGCCCTGCAGGAAGGAGAGCCGGTAGTCTTCGTCTTTAACGTACAGCGGACGTCGCAGCCCTTTGGGCAGCTGGTGTACGAAGCAGAAGACGCAGTTGTTGCCGCAACGTTTCGGTTCTGGCGGGGCAAAGGACAGCCCCAACGGCTCACCCGGTTCAGGTTCAAGCCACACAAACCGTTGCTGGCCGTTCTGATCGGCAACGGTCAGTTCAGCTTCTTCGTGGCTGACCAGCCAGGAGTAGTCGATCAGGTCGCGCAACCGTTGGCCATCAATCGCCAGCAGTCGCTCACCGGGCAGTAGTCCGGCCCGCTGCGCCGCCGAACCGGGCGCTATGTTTTCAATCACCAGGCCGCTCATCTCAGGCGCCTTCATAAAACGCTGAAGAGCGGTAGTAGATCAGCAGATGCCCGGCCAGCACTTTCAGGATTGCCGCCACCGGTATTGCCAGCAGCATGCCGCTGATACCCAGCAGTTGTCCGCCGATCAAAAGCGCCACGATGGCGATCAGGGGGTGCAGGCCAACCGTGTCGCCCACCACCTTGGGGGTGATCACAGTCCCCTCCAGGGCCTGGACCAGGGCGAACCAACCCAGACAGAGCAGCGGGTGCAGCAGGTCATGAAATTTGAGGACTGCCATCAGCATCGACAACACGATTCCCAGCAGGGTGCCCAGATAGGGGACGATGAAGGCGGCGCCGGACAGGGTGCCGATCACCACGGCCAGATCGATGCCGATCAGCCACAGTCCAGCTGAATACAGCACCGCCAGGATGGCGCAGACCAGCAACTGTCCACGCACGAAACCGGCCAGCACTTCGTCGAACTCCTTTACCAGCAGTCCCAACTGATCACGGAAGCGCAGTGGCGGCAGCTCCTTCAGCCAGGCTGTCAGCAGCGGCATGTCGGCCAGTAGATAAAACAGGTAGATCGGGATGATCAGGTAGCCCAACAGGTTGAGGATCAGGCCGACGGTGGAACTGACCGCCTGTTGCAGCCACTGCAGGATTGGTTTGGCAATATCAAGGGCAGACCCCTTGAACGCCATGGCCAGATTGGTTAACTGCTGGCTGAGCCGGTCCGGGGTGTCGATCTGCAGGTAGCTCTTGATCTTGAGCGGGATCAGTTCATAGAGTTGGGTGGCGTAGGCCGGGATGTTCAACTGGACCTTGGACAGCTCCGACTTGACCGCCAGCGTCAGCAGCACCAGCACCAGACTGATCCCAATCAGGGCCAGGCTGAACACCAGCAGCACACTTACGATCCTGTTCAGGCCGCGCTGCTCCAGCTTGTTGACCAGCGGGTTCAGCAGGTAGGCCAGGGCCAGGGCGATAAACAGCTGCACCAGTACGGCGCCGGCCTTGAACCAGACCAGCAGGGTGGCTGCCAGCAGCAGGCAGAGGACGGTCAGCAATAGTTTAGAGCTACGGGGCATAGGGTCAGGAGATCTGGGGGCAGTTTAACCCCCGGTCTGGTTATTGGTGATGCAGGCGGAAGGTGCCGTCCACCGAGGTGATCGTGGCGATGGCGTGCTTGTAGAGCAGGATATCACCGCCGGCGTCAAGCAGGAGCGAAAAGTTGTCGAAGGATTTGATATACCCCTCGATGGCATCACCGGACATCATCCGTACGATCACCTTGACCCGTTCTTTGCGGGACTGGTTCAGATACTGATCCTGAATGTTGAAGGGGGTCTTGGACATGGGGCCTCTCTCCTTCTCTCGAGAACATAGCAACGAATGTAGCGATAGTAGCAGAGTTTTGCGGATATGCAACCCACTGCAGGTCAGGTTCACGGCGGAACCAGGTCAGCTGACGCTTTGCCAGGTGGCGGGTGTTGCGTTTGATCAGCTCGGTCATGGCCTCCAGCGGCAGTTCGCCGCGCAGGTGGGCCAGCACCTCCCTGTAGCCGATGGCCTGCAGCGGTTTGGCATCGGCAGGCAGTCCGGCCTGCAGCAGGTCACGTACCTCATCAATCAGGCCAGCGGTCAGCATCAGCTCCACCCTGCGGTCGATGCGCCGGTACAGCTCCTCCCGTGGCAGGTCGAGGCAGAGCAGCAGGGCGTCGTAGGGTTGATCGCTGAAGCCGTGTCGCTCATGAAAGCTGGAGAACGGCCTGCCGGTGGTGTGCCATACCTCCAGGGCCCGCAGAATGCGCACCAGGTTGTTGGCATGGCAGCGGGCAGCCGTCTCGGGATCTACCTGGCGCAGTTCTTCCAGCAGTGTCTCCGCACCCTGCTGGGCGGCACGTGTTGTAAGCTGCTGGCGCAGGGCCGGGTCCTCTCCCGGCGCGTCGGTCAGCCCGCGCAGCAGCACCCGCAGGTAGAGCCCGGTACCGCCCACCACCAGGGGCAGCTTGCCCCGCGTAAGGATGTCGTCGATGGCCTGGCTGGCTTCAGCGCGGAAGTCGGCGGCGGAAAACGGTTGGGTCGGCTCACGGATATCCAGCAGGTGATGGGGGACACGCCGGCGCTGTTCCGGGGTCGGCTTGGCGCTGCCGATGTCCAGGCCACGATAAATGGTCAGGGAATCGGCGCAGACGATCTCGCCATCCAGCTGTTCTGCCAGTTCTATCGCCAGGTCTGATTTTCCCGACGCAGTTGGCCCGGCAATGACAACGATCCGTGGTTTCATGTCCGCTTGAACAGTTTTTCCAGCTCACGCAGGGTGATGGTGTGGGAGACCGGGCGGCCATGGGGACAGTGGGCCGAAAAATCGGTGCGGTCCATCTCCGTGAGCAGCGCTTCCATCTGACGCCGGTCCAGGGGGTGCGTGCCGCGCACCACGCTGTGGCAGGCCACCCGCGACAGCAGATCGTCCCGCAGCTGCTCAAAGGAACCGCTGGCGCCGATGGTGGCCAGGTCGGCCAACAGGTCGTGCAGCAGTCGTAGCGGCTCAGTGGTGGCGGTAATGCGTGGCACGGCATTCAGCAGGAAGGTCTGGCCGCCGAACTCCTCCAGCTCAAAGCCCAGGGCCAGCAGTCCCTGGCGGTGGCGACGGGCCGCGTCGGCCTCGGCAAAGGAAAGCTCGACGGTTTCGGGCAGCAGCAGGCGCTGTGATTCAACGCCGCTAGCTAGAAATGACCGCTTGAGTTGTTCAAAGCGCACCCGTTCGTAGGCGGCATGCTGGTCGATGATCACCAGTTCGTTGTCGCCCTGGCAGAGGATGTAGGCCGCCTGGAACTGGCCGAGTACCTGCAGTGAGGAAAAGTAGCCGCCTGGTGCAGTGCTAGTCGGCTGGCCGTAGGAGGCAGGAGCTTCCTGTACGGTTGGATGTGGTGTCGGGCGTGCCGGCGGAACAGCCATGAAGCGGTCCAGGGCTTGCTGCACCCCCTGTTGGTGGTTGGATAGTGACCGTTGCGGGGCGCTGATGCATGACTCTGTCCGTTGGGCCGGCGTATGCTGCAGCCAGGGAGAGCGGCTTAAGGCCTCGGACAGCACCGACTGGATCGTGTCGTGCACCTGGCCCTGGCGACGGAAGCGGACCTCATGCTTGGTGGGGTGGACGTTGACATCCACCTCGTCGGGTGGCAGCTCGATAAAAAGGGCCAGCAGCGGATAGCGCCCTTTTTCCAGCACTGGTCGCCAGGCCTGCAGAATGGCGTGTTGCACAACCTTGTCACGGACGAAACGGCCATTAATGAAGGTGAAGATCGAACCGGCGCTGGAGCGACTGGCGCTGGGCGGCGCCAGGTAGCCGCTGACCAGCGCTGCTGCACTCTCCCCCTCGAAGGGGTAGAGGGGAGTGCCGCGAGCCATCAGGCGTTGCAGGCGCTGGAGCAGGTCTGCGGCCGGCACCCGGAATACCTCGCGTCCATCGTTTACGTAGCAGAAGGCCACGTCGGGCCGCGAGATGGCCAGGCGGACGATCAGGTCGCCGACATGGGCCGCCTCGGTCTCGGTACTGCGTAGGAATTTGAGCCGGGCCGGGGTGTTGAAGAACAGCTGCTCAACCGTGATCTCAGTGCCGGGGGCCATGCCGCAGGCGGCAACCTGCTTGATGCGGCCTCCCTCCACCTGAATATCGGTTCCTTCGATGCTGTCACTCTGGCGGCTTTTGAGATGCAGTCGCGCAACCGAGGCGATGGCCGGCAGTGCCTCGCCACGGAAACCCAGGCTGTTGATGCAGTCCAGATCGCTGTCGCTGGTGAGTTTGCTGGTGGCGTGGCGCTCCAGGGCCAGCAGACTGTCCTCGCGGGACATGCCGTGGCCGTTGTCGCTGACTCGGATCATCCGTCGACCGCCGTTCGTGATCTCAAGGCGGATATCCGTTGCGCCGGCGTCCAGGGCGTTCTCAACCAGTTCCTTGACCACCGAGGCGGGGCGTTCCACCACCTCACCAGCAGCGATCTTGTTGGCCAGGCTCTCGGACAGTATCTTGATGCGTGGCGGCACGGCTACTCCATGCAAAAAGAGCGGGCTGGCCCGCTCTTTTTAGTTCTCACTATAGGTGTTCTGCGGATCAGGTGCTTACTCAGGTTTGCCCAGATCACCGAACAGGCTGCTGAAGTCATCGTCGGTTTTCTTGGGGGCTGCCTGTTGGGGTGCTGCACCGGAAGCGGCCGGCTCCGGTGTGTCGTCCCAGGAAAAGCTGTTCAGTTCAAAACCCTGGCCTGCAGCTTCCTGTGCTGCGGGAGCCGCTTTGGGTGCAGTTGGTGTGCTTTCCAGCAGTTCGGCGAACGGATCCTGGGAGCCCGGAGCTGGTGCATCGAAGGTGATGCCGGTCTCCCCGGACGCGGCAGAGACGAAGGCAAAAGGATCATTGGGGACAGCCGGTGCCTGCGGTTCTTCGTGCTGGGGCAGGTCAAAGCTGAAGGCGTCGTTGGCCGGTTCATCGGACGGGTGTTGCACCGTCTCTCCTGCGCCAAGTGATTTGGCCATGCTGGCCCGCAGCACTGACGGCAGCACGATGGGCGTCAGGCCATGGGCCTGACGGAAGGCGCTCAGGTCGTTGGAGCACTTGCGGCAGCTGTCACTGGTCTCAAAGCTGATGTAGCCACACTTGGGACATTTCATGCACGGACCTCCTTAGATATCGCCCCACTTATACTGCAGAATGGCGGTCATGGCAAGGGCAGCGGTTTCGGTGCGTAGAATCCGCTCGCCCAGTGTTACCGGGGTAAAGCCCCACAGTGAAAAGGCCTCAGCCTCCCCCGGCTCAAAGCCACCTTCCGGGCCGATGGCAATCGCAACCCGGCTTGGCCGCGGCTGGCCTTCAAGCAGCTCGCGCAGCGGCGAGGGGGTGCCGCGCTCCCAGAGCAAGAGCTTCAGGTCTGCGTGGGCGGCGGTGGCGGCAGCGGCGGCAGCGGTGGGATGCCAGGCGATGTCAGGCTGGTCGAAGCGCTCCGATTGGCGGGCCGCCTCAGCCACGATCTTGTTCCAGCGTTCCAGGCGATGCTGCAGCTTTTCGCCGGCCAGTTTCGGCACCGAGCGGTCGGCCCTGAAGATGGAGAATTCAGTGACCCCCAGCTCGGTCCCCTTTTGCAGCACCAGTTCAATCTTCTCGCCGCGGGGCAGCCCCTGGATCACCGTGATGGCGGGGGCGTCGGGAAACTGCGCCGCCTCCAGCGTGGCGGTGATCCGTACGGCGGTCCATTCCTGGGTTACCTGATCGATCAGCCCCTCGTGACGGCGGCCCTGTTCATCCACCAGCAGTACCTCGTCACCGGGGCGCATCCGCAGGACGCGAACCATGTGATGGTGCAGCTGACCGTCATAGGAGCCATAACCGTCGCGGATGCTACGCGAGCTGACCACAAAGCGGCGGCGGCTCATGCTTGTTTCCGATAGCGCAGGCAACGCCATTCGCCGGCAGCCAGCGAGGCCTCCAGCGTCAGCGGCTGGGTTGCAAAACCGTCAACCACATATTGTTCCCGTTCGGCCAGTATGCCCGAAAGCACCAATAGACCGCCGGGCAACAGCCGGCGGGTCAGCTCCGGGGCCATTCGCACCAGCTCTTCGGCCAGAATGTTGGCCAGAATCAGGCGGTACCCGGTTGGCAGCTGTTCCAGCGGCGTTGTGCTGCAGGCAACGGCACCAGCTACCCGGTTCAGGCGGCAGTTCTCGTCTGCCACCAACACCGCCTGAGGGTCGATATCCACTGCGTCGATCCGCGTGGCCCCCAGCTTGGCCGCCGCTATCGCCAGGATGCCCGAGCCGGTCCCCAGGTCGAGCAGCGGGGCATCCTGGTGGGGCTCGTCAGTCAGGATCTGTTCCAGACATTCCAGGCAGAGCCGGGTGGTCTCGTGACCACCAGTACCGAAGGCCATGCCGGGGTCCAGGATGATGGTTTGACGTGTCTCATCTGCAGCCGGTGTCTCCCAGGAGGGCAGGATCAGCAGGCGGTTGCCTACCGGCAGCGGCTTGAAATGCTCCTTCCAGGAGCTTGCCCAGTCCTCCTCGGCGATCATGCTGACCTGGGGCGGGGTTGGCTGGTAGGATGGCAGCTGGGAAGATTGCTGGTTTAAAAAGGCGGCCAGTGCTGCCAGATGCTGCTCAATCGGACAGGGTACGCTGAAATAGCTGGTGATGGTGGTCGTGTCGTTGGTCGGAATATCGTCAGTAGAAAAGGTATCCACGTTGCGGTTATCGGTGCAGACGCCGCAACCGGATTGTTCAGACAGGTAGTCGGCCACCGCCTCTGCCAGGGTGGCAGGGACGTCGCAACTGACCTGGTACCATGCTGATGCCATGCTGTCTCCTTGGTTCACGATGGGGCGCAAGGTAGCAGAATGGCTGGGCCCTGACAACAAAAAACCTTGACAAAGCCACGGCAGCCGACTAGTTTTTTCATTAAAATTTTGGCATAGTTACTGTCCCGACGGAAGTGGGTGGCGCACGATGAAAACGATCTATGTCTTGTCAGATTCCACCGGCGAGACCGCCGAGCGGGTGGTCAAGGCAGCACTTTCCCAGTTTGGGGGCAGTGATGTGCGGATTGTGCGTCTCGGCAAGGTAACCAACCAGCTTGAGGTGCAGCAGGCCATGACCACGGTGACCGTCGACGGTGGTCTGTTGGTCTATACGCTGGTGGATACCGATCTGGCCGTGGCCGTGCACACCATTGCTGAAGAATATGGCCTGATGGCCTTTGACCTGCTGTCGCCGCTGCTGCACAGCCTGTCGATTTTTCTGGGGGCGGCAGCCCAGTCCACCCCCGGCCTGCTGCACCAGATCGATACCAACTATTTCCGGCGCATGGAGGCGGTCAACTTTACCGTCAAGCACGACGATGGCCAGGAAACTCGCGGTCTGCACAAGGCCGATCTGGTACTGGTCGGGGTTTCTCGCTCATCCAAGACACCGCTTTCGATGTATCTGGCCCACAAGGGGTATAAGGTGGCCAACGTGCCGTTGGTAAACGGTATTGAGCCGCCGGCAGAGCTTGACCGTATCGATCCCAAGAAGGTGGTGGGCCTGGTGATCAGCCCCCGGCGCCTGGTGGAGATCCGGACTTCTCGCCTGGTGAACATGGGCCAGAGCATGCGTAACAGCTATGCCGATTTTGAGCGGGTGGAGGAGGAGATCAGCTTCTGCCGCCAGTACTACCGCCGTCATCCCGACTGGCTGATGATCGACGTCACTAACAAATCCATCGAAGAGTCTGCCTCTGAAATACTGCGGCGACTCGGTGCGCAACAGTCTTACTGAGGGGGAACTATGCGGATTCTGGTGGTTGAAGATGAAAAAAAGGTGGCGGCCTTTATCAAGCGGGGGCTTGAGGAGGAAGGCTACACGGTCGATACCGCCTATGACGGAGCTGAAGGGGTCCAGCTGGCTGAAAGTATTTGCTACGATCTGTTGATCATGGATGTGATGCTGCCCAAAAAGGACGGTCTGACGGTGGTCAAGGAGCTGCGCCAGGCCGGCAAGAGTACGCCGGTGCTGATGCTGACTGCCCGTGACACCACCGACGATATCGTGTCCGGCCTGGATGCCGGTTCCGACGATTACCTGACCAAGCCGTTCGCCTTTGCCGAACTGTCGGCCCGGGTCAGGGCCCTGGTGCGGCGTAGCGTTATGGAACGTGGTGCTGAGCTGGTGTTTGCCGACCTGCGGATGGACCCGGTCAGCCATAAGGTCTGGCGCGGGGAACGGGAGATTGACCTGACCGCCAAGGAGTACGGCCTGCTTGAGCTTTTGATGCGTAATCCCAACACGGTGCTGTCCCGCAACACTATTGCCGAGCAGGTCTGGGAACATACCTTTGACACCTTTACCAATATCATCGATGTTTATGTCAACTATCTGCGTAAAAAGGTCGATAAGGGTTTCGACCGCAGATTGATCCATACCGTGCGCGGCCAGGGATATGTGTTGCGCCAAGGCTAGCAACCAGGAGGTTTTTACGATGCGTGTATTCAGGCTGTTGTGTGTAGGTATCATGCTGGGCACCGGACTGCTGCTGTCGACACCGTCTGGCGGGCAGGCCAAGACGGTTAGCCCTGATTTTGTCGAGCTTTCCAAACGACTCAAGCCGACGGTGGTCAATATCCGTACCGTCAAGAACATCAAGCCCAAGGCCGGCGGTCGGGCCGTTAATCCGTTTCTCGGCAACGACCTGTTTAATGAATTTTTTGGCCCGTTCTTCGGCCAGCAGATGCCTCAGCAGCAGCAGCCACGCAAGCAACAAGGCATGGGCACCGGCTTTATCATCAGTTCCGACGGCTATATCCTGACCAATAACCACGTGGTGGGCGGCACCGACGAGATCATGGTCAAGCTGTCCGACGGCCGTGAATTGAAGGCGGAGTTGCGTGGGGCCGACGACAAGCTTGATATTGCCCTGCTTAAGATTAGCGACAACAAGCCGTTGCCATCGGTTGAACTGGGGGACAGTGACGCGCTGGAGGTGGGCGAATGGGTAATGGCGATCGGCAATCCGTTTGGTCTGGCCCACACCGTGACAGCAGGTATCGTCAGCGCCAAGGGCCGGGTGATCGGCAGTGGTCCCTACGACGATTACATTCAGACCGATGCCTCGATCAACCCCGGTAACTCCGGTGGCCCGCTCTTCAACAGCGCAGGTCTGGTGATCGGTATCAATACTGCCATCATCGCTGGCGGTCAGGGGATCGGCTTTGCCATCCCCAGCACCATGGCCAAGGCGGTGGTGGAGCAGCTCAAGGCCACCGGCCGGGTGGTGCGTGGCTATCTGGGGGTCAACTTTGACCAGCTGAATCCCAAATTGGCAGCCTCGTTGGGTCTCCCTTCGGATAAAGGGATTATCGTCACCCATGTCGAACCGGGTTCACCGGCAGACAAGGCCGGCTTCAGGCGTGAGGATGTAATCGTTGAGTTTGACGGCCGTGCCGTGAACGGCGACACCGACCTGCCCAAGGTGGTGGCTGCCACTCCGGTGGGCAAGACCGTCAAGGTGGTGATCTATCGCAAGGCCAAGCGTCAGGTGCTGACCGCCGTGGTGGGCCAGAGCAAAGAGGCGGCTGCGGCAGCACAACCGGGGAATGCCCCGGAGAGCGCCGGCATCGGTGTCAGTGTGCGTGAACTGACCCCTGATCTGGCTCGCCAGTTGGGGTTACGTGATGAAAAAGGGGTGGTGGTGTCTGAGGTCAAGCCGGGCACACCGGCCGAGGATGCTGGTCTGGTGCGGGGCGACCTGGTGCTGGAGTTTAACGGTCAACCGGTCGAAAACCTGGAGGCCTTTGCCAAGCTGGCCAGCAAGGTCAAGAAGGGCGAAGTGATCCGTCTGTTGCTGCGTCGCCCCGATGGCAGCTTTGGCTATGTGGCGGTGACTGCCGACTGATGCCGCTGACGCGGTGATGTATGAAACAGGGGCGGCCCGTTGGTCGCCCCTGTCCTGTTTGGAGGTCAGATGTTCAATCGCTATGTCCAACCGCTGCGAGGCCTGATCCAGGTTGGCTTTTTGCTGCTCAGTCTGCTGATCGGCTTTCAGTTCGCCCGTTTCGTGTCGGCGCTCTTCGCCGGCGGGCCGTTGCCGTTGCGGCCAGCCGCCATTGAGGCATTTCTGCCGATTTCAGGCCTGTACGGAGCCATTGCCTGGCTGAAGGGGGGCGGCATCAACCCGGTCCACCCGGCAGCAGTGGTGATCTTTGCCACCATCGTCGTGATTGCCCTGCTGCTGCGGCGCGCCTTCTGTTCCTGGATCTGCCCGATCGGCACCATCTCCGAGTGGCTCTGGAAATTGGGATTCCGCAAGCTAAAGCGTAACTGGCAGCCGCCCCGTTGGCTGGACAGCTGTCTACGGGTGATCAAATACGCGCTGCTGGGCTTTTTTCTGGCCACCGCCCTGTCCTGGTCTCTGGAGGCGTTGGAGGGGTTTCTCTACAGCGGCTATCACGCTGTCTCTGACGTCAAGCTGCTGCAGTTGTTCCGCTCCCCTTCGGTAACCACCCTGGCGGTGGCAGCGTTGCTGCTTGCGCTCTCGATCCCGTTGCGTAACCCGTTTTGTCGTTATCTCTGCCCCTACGGCGCCCTGCTGGGGATGGTGGCGCTGGCCTCACCCCTGGCGGTGCAGCGTGATCCGAAGCAGTGCGTCTCCTGCGGGGTCTGCAATCAGGTCTGTCCCTCGCGGCTGGACATCATGCATGCCAGCCGGGTCAATCAGCAAGAGTGCCTGGGCTGCTGGCGTTGTATCAGCCATTGCCGGGTACACAGCGCCCTCAGTATGCGGGCCTTTGGTCGCTACACCCTGCAGGGTGTCGTTTTTGCCCTGCTGGTGGTACTGCTGTTCTGGGGTGGCACCAGGCTCGGAAAACTTAGCGGGCACTGGCAGACGATTGTCAGCCCGGCCGATTACCGGGAGCTGTTGGGGCAGTAGGCTAACGGACCGGTGATTGGACCGGCTTCGGATGCTCAAGCCCCTGCCGGTTGAGCGGGTTCGGCCGCTCCTGGGTCTCCTCGCCCGGGTCTTCGCCGTAACCGGTCACTGAGAGTTTGTCTTTGCTGCTGGTGGCCTTGGGTTTTTTCGCCGGCTTGGCCTTGACCGGCCGGATGCTGGCAGGCTTCTCCACCTGCTGAACCAGCGGAGTTTCGTGCTGTGCTGCCTGAGCGTAGAGGGGCAGCAGCAGGATGCAGCAGGCGGTCAGGATTGTTGTGGTGCGCATGGTTGTTCCTTTCTGGCGTGTGCTGTTACAGCGTTGTGTATTGAACTCTATCGCTGGTGGTGGTCATCGTCAAGCCGACCACCTATGATCGGGGAAAGGCATTGAGAATTGACCGTATCTGTGGTTAGTGATAACAAGTTTAAGCTCAAACGTGAGCGCTATCAGAAGGGATAAGTGAGTCGCATGGGAGTCTATTCAAATACCGTCAGTTTTGCCCAGTATCGGGTCAGTGGTGAACTGCCGCGCGAGGGGCGCTTCGAGTGGCTGTCAACCGCACTGAGCGGCAGAATCTTCACGTCCATTGAGCAGTCGGCCGAGGAGCAGGTGGAGGGATGGACCTGTACCGACCGGCCCGACGACCCGGATTTCAGCACCAGCGATTCGTTTTGGCGTGACCGCTACCTGTTTTTTACCTACCGTCGCGACCAGCGCCGGATCCCTGCCGCGCTGCTCAAGTCCCATATCGGCCGGGCAGAGGGGGAGTACCTGTCCAAGCGGCCGGAGCTGAAACGTCCATCTAAGCGGGAGCGGGATGAGATCAAGGAGCGGGTGCGCTTGGGGCTGTTGACCCGCAGCCTGCCGTCTCCGGCCACGGTGGATCTGGCCTGGCAGCAGGACAGCGGTCTGCTGAACCTGTTCAGCGCCTCAGCCAAGACCATGGAGCGTTTCGAGGAGTTGTTTACCAAGAGTTTTGAAAACCTGCGCCCACAGTTGATCTACCCCTATCGCCGGGCGCTGGGGCTTCTGGACGAGGCTGGCCAGCAACAGTTGATCGCCTTGAACCAGGCCGGTTCAGATGCTGCCCTGGACGAGATCCAGAGCAACCGCTGGCTGGGGGAGGAGTTCCTGCTCTGGTTGCTGCAGGCAGGTCTGGAAGGCGGCAGCTTCAGGGTGCAGCTGCCCGGTTGCTATGAGCAGGGTACGCCGTTTGCGGCCTGGATCGATGACCGGATCCAGCTGCAGGGCGGCGGCGAGGGCGGTCCCCAGAAGGTGGCGGTCAGCGGTTCCCAGGATAGCTATCTGGAGGCCCGCTCGGCCCTTAAAAGCGGCAAGGCGATCAGCAGCGCCGCCATTTACCTGGAAAAGGACGAGTTGCAGTGGCGTTTTGTGCTGAACGCTGAGCTGTTTACCTTTGGCGCCTTCAAGTGCCCGCCGGTCAAGGTGGAGCGCGAGGGGGTGGAGGAGCTGTCAGAGCGTGAGTCGGCCTTTTACGAGCGGATCTACCTGCTGGAGGCCGGACTGCAGATGTTTGACTCGCTCCTTCTAACCTTTCTGAAGGAGCGAATCGGTGCTGGCTGGGCCGAACGCCAACAACAGATCAGCGCCTGGCTGGAGGGGTAACTACCATGAAGTTCATCGATGAAGTCACCCTGCATTGTGCCTCGGGCCACGGCGGCGCCGGCTGCGTTTCTTTTCGGCGCGAGAAGTTCATCCCGTTTGGTGGTCCGAACGGTGGCGATGGCGGCCGGGGGGGCGACCTGATCTTTGAGGCCACCAAGTCGCTTTCAACCCTGCTTGAACTGCGTCATAAACAGCATCAGAAGGCCGAGCGTGGCCACCATGGCATGGGCAAGGATCGTCATGGCGCCGCCGGAGAGGATCTGATCATCAAGGTGCCGGTCGGCACCCTGATCAAGGATGCCGAGACCGGTGAAGAGCTGGCCGACCTGACCGAGGACGGCCAACGGATCGTGCTGCTCAAGGGCGGACGGGGCGGGCAGGGTAATGCCCGCTTTGCCAGCGCCACCAACAAGGCCCCTAAGTTTGCCCAGCCGGGAGAAGAGGGACAGGAGCGCAAGCTGCGTCTTGAGTTGAAGCTGATGGCCGACGTGGGGCTGCTGGGACTGCCCAATGCCGGCAAGTCGTCGCTGATCGCCAAGGTATCGGCGGCCCGTCCCAAGGTGGCCGACTACCCCTTCACCACCCTGGCCCCCAGCCTGGGGGTGGTGGGCTACAAGGACTACCGTTCTTTTGTGATGGCCGACATTCCCGGCATCATCGAGGGTGCCCACGCCGGGGCCGGTCTGGGGCACCGTTTTCTGAAACATCTGGAACGTTCCGGTATCCTGGTGCATCTGGTGGATATCTCCGGTCTGCCGGAGTCGGATCCCTTTGCTGCCTTTGAGGCAGTCAACCGTGAACTGGCCCTGTTCAGTGAAGAATTGGGCGCCAAGGCCCAGATCGTGGCCCTGACCAAGATCGACCTGCCCACGGCCCGCGAACAGCTGGAGCAGGCAGCTGCCTGGTTCAAACAACGCGGTATCGCCGTTTATCCGATTTCTTCGGCCACCGGCGAGGGGGTTGAGGCGCTCTTGGATGCCATCGCACAACGGTTGTGGAGTGCGCCGCAGGAGGAGTGGTAATGCGCAGACAGGTGCTGTCACAGGTGCGCAGGATCGTGGTTAAGGTGGGCAGCCGCGTGTTGACCGATGACCAGGGTGATCTGGATTATACCGTGGTGCGCCAGATTAGTGCTGACATCGCCAAACTGGTGAACAACGGCGTGCAGGTTGTGTTGGTCTCTTCCGGAGCCGTGGCTGCCGGGCGCAGTGCCTTAGGGATGGCGGACCGTCCGCGCACCATACCTCAGAAGCAGGCAGCTGCGGCTGTGGGGCAGACCCGGCTGATGCGGGCTTATGAGGAGGCCTTTGCCCCCTTTGGGCTGGCGGTGGGGCAGATATTGCTGACCGCCGACGACCTGGCCAGCCGTCAGCGCTTTCTGAATGCCCGTGCCACCCTCGACGCCTTGATTTCAGCCGGGGCGATACCGGTGATCAACGAGAACGACACGGTGGCCGTTGAGGAGATCAAATTCGGCGACAACGACAACCTGTCGGCACTGGTGACCAATGTGGCCGAGGCGGGACTACTGCTGATCCTGACTGACATTGAAGGCTTCTACAGCGCCGATCCGCGCAGCAATCCGGATGCACGTCTGCTTTCGGAGGTGCAGGGCATCACCCGTGAGGTGGAGCGGGCGGCCGGCGGTAGCGGATCCAGTGTGGGCACCGGCGGCATGGCCACCAAGGTGGCGGCCGCCAAAAAGGCCGGCAAGCATGGTGTACCGACGATCATGGCCTGCGGCAAGCGCCCGGGTATCATCAGCGCTGCCATGGCTGGTAAACCAGTGGGCACCCTGTTTCTGCCGGCTGCCGCTGGTATGAATCTCCGCAAGCATTGGATTGCCTATACCCTGCGTCCCACTGGCCGGCTGGTGGTGGATGACGGCGCCCGCAAGGCGCTGCTGGAAAAGGGGACCAGCCTGTTGCCCTCCGGGGTGACGACGGTGGAAGGGCGTTTTGAGCGGGGCGCCTGTCTACGGATTTGTGGCCCCGACGGTGGTGAGATCGGTCGGGGATTGGCCGACTACAGCAGCCGTGAGATTGCCCTGTTGGCCGGACACAAGAGCTGTGACATAGAAGAGCTGCTGGGCTACCGCTATGGCGACGAAGTGATTCACCGCGATAACCTGGTGTTGTTGTAGTTTTTTGTCTCCAGCGGACAAGAAAAGGCCCTGTCGGTGCATACCGGCAGGGCCTTTTGCAGGTGTTGCAAGGCAACGGGATTAAGGTTTTTTGATACTGAAACCGGCCCCCTGGAAGCTTTCCCTGGTCTGCAGCACGGTCTGTAGCACCTCAACGCTGCCCCGCAGGTTCTGACCACTGGCGTTGTCACGCACGATCACCGTCAGGCTGCGTTCGCTGAGTTGACCGCTGGCGATCGAGCTGATCCGGCAGGCGGCCAACTGCTCGTTCTCGACCCAGCAGCCGCTGTCGTTGCCGACCTCAGTCAGTTTAAGTTGATTCGGCAGGTTGATCCGCAGATCGATCTCCTTGGCAGCTGTTGAGCCAACATTGAGCACGGTGACCCGGTAGCTGAGCTTTTCACCGGGGGCGGGCGCCGGTTGCTGAAGTTTGGCCACTGCCCGCAACAAAGGGGCTTGGGCCGTGATCTGCAGCTCTTTGGTCTGGATCAGATCGTTGAATTTGACTGAAGCGGCCTTGATGGTCAGTGATTGGCGGAAACCATCTACCCGGTTGCCGGGCAGGGTAAAGCTTGCCAGACCAGTAAAGCTCTGTTTGGGAGCCAGGGCGATCTTTGTGAGGTCTTTTTGCGGTTCATCAGCGGCGCTTAGCGTACCATTTAGGTCGGTCGAAAAGAGTGCCTCCAGGGCGAACTCTTCGGTGCCGACGCCGTGGTTGATCAACTTGAAGGGGATTGTGGCGGCAACGCCAGCCTCGGCCCTGAGTTCACCAGTCGGCGGCTCGATACTGAAGCTGATCGCATCGCGGGCCGCCTTGATGGCTGCCAGGCGTTCACGCTCGCGACGTTCTTCCTCTGCCTTTTCACGGGCCAGGCGTTCGCGCTCCGCCTTTTCGCGGGCCAGGCGTTCGCGTTCAACCTTCTCGGCGGCAGCCCGCTCGATAGCCAGTTGTTCGTTACGTACCTTGCTGGCCGCCGTCTGCAGTTGACGGTTGGGCGGTAGCTGCTCCCCGGCTTTTTGTCGCTTGCCCAACACCAGCAGCTCTTCTTCAACCGAACCGGCCAGTGTGCTGTTGCCAAACTCACCGCTGAACTGGTTGATGACGCGGGCAGCTGTCTCGTTATCACCGGCCCGTTGGTTGGAGCGGGCCAGCATCAGCAGTGTCACGTCTCTCAACGGCGAGTCGGGAAAGTGCTGGTTGATCTGGTTGAGTTTTTCAGCGCTCAGCAGGTAATCCTTGCGCTGAAAGGCATTGAACGCCTCCATGAACAGTGATGAATCATCCACCTCGGCCGTGGCGGGGAGTGTCAGTGCAAGGGGCAGCAGGACGGTACACAGCAGCAGGGTAATCAAACGGTGCATGCTTACTCCACAAAGCTTTTCAGTTTTTTGCTACGGCTGGGGTGCCGTAGTTTGCGCAATGCCTTGGCCTCGATCTGACGGATCCGCTCCCGGGTGACCTCGAAATCCTGGCCCACTTCTTCCAAGGTGTGGTCGCTCTTTTCGCCGATACCGAAGCGCATCCGCAGCACCTTCTCTTCACGGGGGGTCAGGGTGGACAGCACCCGCGAGGTTTGCTCCGACAGGTTGGCCTTGATCACCGCTTCCAGCGGCGAGACCACGCCCTTGTCCTCGATGAAGTCGCCCAGATGCGAATCCTCTTCTTCGCCGATCGGGGTCTCCAGCGAGATCGGCTCTTTGGCGATCTTGAGCACCTTGCGTACCTTGTCCAGCGGCAGCTGCATCCGCTCGGCAATCTCTTCCGGGGCCGGTTCGCGGCCGTTTTCCTGCACCAGTTGCCGGCTGGTACGGATCAGCTTGTTGATGGTCTCGATCATGTGCACCGGGATCCGGATGGTGCGGGCCTGGTCCGCGATGGCGCGGGTGATGGCCTGCCGGATCCACCAGGTGGCGTAGGTGGAGAACTTGTAGCCCCGCTGGTATTCGAACTTATCCACCGCTTTCATCAGGCCGATGTTGCCTTCCTGGATCAGGTCCAGGAACTGGAGGCCGCGGTTGGTGTATTTTTTGGCAATCGAGACCACCAGTCGCAGGTTGGCCTCGATCAGTTCCGACTTAGCGATGCGGGATTTGTGCTCCCCTTCGCGGATGGCGCGGATCGCCTTGGATAGTTCGCTGGACTTAAAACCAGATTCCTGCTCAACCTTGGTCAGCTTGCGGGCACCGTTGCGCAACCGTTTCTCAACCTTCTGCAGGTCCTCTTCGTTCAGTTTGAGTGCCTTGAGGGCGGTCATCCCCTTGGCTTCGTCAAGCCGGAACTTTTCCAGCAGTTCGTTCAGCTTGTCAGCCGCGACGATGTTCTGCACCTCGGCCAGTTCGTGCTTGACCCGGGTCACCTTGCTGGACAACTCTTTCAGCCGGTCAGCCACGCGGGTGATATGTCGGTCCTTCATCCGCAGCGACCGGAGCAGTTCGGCCTGATGTTCTTTGGCCTCTTTGAGCTGCTTTTCCAGCTCTTTTTTCTTGGCAGCGGCCTTGGCGCCCTCCAGGGCGGTTGCCAGTTCAGTTACCTGTTGGTCGCAGACGGCGATGGCGTCAATGGTCTCCAGCAGACGGGTCTTCTGGTGATCTTCTTCGCCCTCCTCCACATCTACCTCGGCGTCTTCTTCGATATCCTTGCTGATCTCGGAAGGGGTGATCTGGAACTTGCGTAGTTTTTCACCCAGGTTCAGCACCTCTTTGATGGTGATCGGGGTGTTGAGGATGATGCCGGCCACTTCACGGTCGCCGTCCTCAATCCGCTTGGCAATCTCCACCTCGCCTTCGCGGGTCAGAAGCGATACCGAGCCCATCTCGCGCAGGTACATCCGTACCGGGTCGCTGGTGCGACCGATGGCGCCCGGCTCGAATTCAACCTCTTCTGCCTCACCCTCGGCCTCTTCCTCGCCTTCTTCCAGGTCGATCTTGATCTTGGGAATCTTGACCTTCTGAGCTGTCTCGACGACCTCAATATCCATCTCGCCGAACATCCCCATCACATCGTCGATCTGCTCGGTGGCGATGTCGGGCGGCAGTATGTCGTTCACCTCGTCAAAGGTCAGAAAACCCTTCTCTTTGCCGAGGTCGATCAGCTGTTTGACTTCATCGATGTTCTTTTTGGCCATAAATACCAACCTTTACAAGATTCTGTAGGAGACGTCTGATGCCTTGTTACTGTATCTCTGATTTCTGTTTTCGCAACTCATTGGCCCGTTCCAGCAGTTGCTGGTAGTCGGGGTGATCGCTGGTCATGGTGCCCAGTTGCCGAACCACCTGCTTCAGTTCCCTGATGCCGCCGGACTGATGCAGGCGTTGCTGGCAATCGTCGAATGCGTGTCGCCAGTCGTCCATGCCGGCCAGGTGTTGGTCAGCCATCAGCAAGCGTGCGGCCAGCTCCTTGTGGGCCGGGTCGTCAAGGCGGCCAAAGACCCGTTGCCAGAGTGTTTCTGGATCGGCCTCGCTGTCTGCCTCAGTCAGCAGTGCGTCGACCAGGGGACGGTGCTGCTGATCGAACAGCTCTACAAGCCCGGTTTTGCGGGCCTCATCTCGCGCTCCGTCATAGTGGGCCAACAGCAGCAACAGGCTTTCCTGCACCCGATCCCGCGGCTTGGATGGCGAGGGCGCTGGCAGCGGCTGTGTTTGCTGCTGAGCTGCGGGGCGAGGAACCGTGCGTTCACCAGCCAGACGTTTGCGGAAGGACGACAGATCCACGCCCAGCAGGCGGCAGACCTCTTTCTCGTACAGGTCGCGCTCCACCGGATCGGCGATCCGCTTGAAACGTGGTGCGATTTCGTCCATCAGCCGTACTTTGCGGTCGACGCTGTCCGGCGGAGTCTTGGCCAGCAGCCAAAACAGATACTGCTCAAAAGCGGGTTTGGCATCAGCAATCCGCTGTTGGAACAACTCAGTACCCTGGTGTTGCAGGAAGCTGTCCGGATCTTCCCCCTGGGGCAGGGTGATCACGTAGGCCGGCAGCTTCTGTTCCAGGCAGAGTTCCATGGCCCGCACCGTGGCCTTGCGGCCGGCGCTGTCGCCGTCAAACAGTAGGTATACCCGGTCACCATGCTTTTTGAGCAGGGTAATGTGGCCATCGGTCAGGGCGGTGCCGCAAGTGGCCACCACGTTTTTTATCCCGGCCCGGTACAGGGCCAGGTGATCAAAGTACCCCTCTACGACGATGGCGGCTGAGGCCAGACGTATGTCACGCAGGGCCAGATCAAGACCGAACAGTACGCTGCTTTTACGGTAGAGCGGCGACTCCGGCGAATTGATGTACTTGGGCAGCGCGTTGTCCAACACCCGTCCGGCAAAGGCGATCGGATGGCCCTGGCTGTCACGGATCGGGAAGATCAGCCGATTGTGCAGTAGATCGTACCAGTTGCCGCGCTCGCCGTTACGCACCAGGCCCAGTTTTGCAGCGGCATCCAGCGAGTGCCCGGCGCCGCGCAGGGCATGTACCAACGTATCTCTGCGTTCAGGTGCATAGCCCAGGCCATAGGCCGCTGCCGTTTCGGGATCCACCTCGCGTTGTTGCAGGTAGCTGCGTCCTGCTGCCCCCTCCGGGCGTCGGGTCAGGGTCTCGCGGTAGTGGCGGGCAGCCAGTTCCAGAATGGCCCGCTGTTCGTCACGCTCACCCTTGGCCCGTAGTTCGTCCGCTGTCAGCGGACGTTCTTCAATCGTTACCCCGGCCCGCTGGGCCAGTTTACGCACGGCATCGGGAAAACTGATCCCTTCCAGCCGCATGATAAAGGCGAAGACATCGCCACCGGCGCCGCAGCCGAAGCAGTGGAAGATCTCCCGCGCCGGGTTGACGTTGAAGGAGGGGGTTTTCTCCCCGTGGAACGGGCAGAGCCCGGTAAAGTTTGAGCCGCTGCGTTTGAGGCTGACGTATTCGCCGATCACGTCCACAATCGAGACCCGCTCAGCTACCTCGCGCACTTTGTCACTGGCGATCATGGCGTGGCCTGGTGCAGCGCCTTGGCCCGATCCAGCATGGTGCCGCCAAAGGTTGCCAGTTTCGCTGCAACCGGATGGGTCTTGACGGTCTCCTTAAGCTGAAATTGAAAGGGGATTGCGATGATCGCATACAGCACCATTCCCAGGATCAGACTTCCTTCTACTAACCCCACCACGATGCCGCCCAGGCGGTTAACCCAGCCCAAAAGCGCCAGCTTGACCAGCCCGGTCAGCAGGTTTCCCAACAGGTGGGCCGCCAGCCCCACCAGGATCAGCAGCAGCACAAAGGCCACCACCTCGGCCGCTGCCGCGGGCAACAACGGCTTAAGCGGTGTTGCCGCAACCGAATGATAACGGTAGGCCAGCCAGCCACCCAGCACCAGCGCTGTCAATGCCGCCACCTCCTTGATCAGGCCGCGCAGCAGGCCGCGCAGGCCCATCAGAGACAGCACTACCATGATGGTGATATCAAGCAGGCTCATCGGTAGGTCCAGGGATGGGGTAAAGGATGGCAAAGGGGCTTTCTTGCGAAAGCCCCGTCAAAACAACAACGCCAAGCCGGTAACGGAAACTCCGTCAGCCGGCCTGGCGTTGGACAGGCTTAGTCCATCATCTTGCGCTGTTTTTTCAGGGCGCGCTTGCGGGCGGCGATCGCCTTCTTCTTGCGCTTGATACTGGGCTTCTCGTAGTGCTCGCGTTTCCGCACCTCGGAGAGAATCCCGGCTTTTTCGCACTGCTTCTTGAACTTCTTCAGGGCGAGGTCAAATGGTTCGTTTTCCCGAATCTTTACTCCCGGCATCCATGATCCCTCCCTCCATCGTAAGATACGAAACGCTGACAGCTAGCTGCCGCGAATGCCAAGGCGTATTTTTTTGTGAGTTTCACATACTAGCAGTAGTTGGCCAGATGTCAACTAAATAAATGGTTAAGCCGCTCAGCTCGTGCGGGAGGCCTTTTCCGCTATGCCGGAGGTGCCGAAGCGGCGCTGAAGCTCTTTCCATACGTCATTAGCCGGGACATCACGGGCAGCCAGCAGCACGAGTAGGTGGTAGCAGAGGTCAGCCGCCTCGTAGGTCAGTTCATCATTGGTGCCGCCCTTGCCGGCGATTACCGTTTCGGTGGCCTCCTCACCCAGTTTTTTAAGGATCTTGTCGATCCCTTTATTCAGCAATGAGGCGGTGTAGGAGCTTTCAGGCGAGGCGTCCTTGCGGGAGAGAATCACCTGGTACAGGACATCAAGAACGTGCGGATCATCTGTCATCTTAGACCATCCTGACCGGGACGCCGCGTCCCTTGAGATACTGTTTGGCTTCGCCCACGGTGTGCTGGCGGAAGTGGAAGATGGAGGCCGCCAGGCAGGCCGAGGCGCCGGCCGTAGTGAAGCCGTCGTAGAGGTGCTCCAGCGTACCCACGCCGCCGGAGGCGATCACCGGGATCGAGACCGCATCCACCACTGCCCTGGTCAGGGCCAGGTCGTAGCCGTCCTTGGTGCCGTCACGGTCCATGCTGGTCAGCAGGATCTCGCCGGCGCCGAAGCGTTCCATCCGGGCGGCCCATTCCACCACGTCGATGCCGGTGGGCGTGCGTCCGCCATGGGTGTAGATCTCCCAGCGTTGCTCCCCAGGCACCTGGCGGGCATCGATGGCCAACACCGTGCACTGGGAACCGAACCGCTCGGCTGCCTCCTGTACGAATTCAGGACGCTGTACTGCGGCGGTGTTGATCGAGACCTTGTCGGCCCCGGCGTTGAGCATGCGGCGTATATCCTCCACCACCCGGATGCCGCCCCCCACGGTCAGCGGCATAAAGACCCGCTCAGCGGTGCGGCGCACCACGTCCACCATGGTGTCGCGACCGTCGCTGGAGGCGGTGATATCCAGAAAGGTCAGTTCGTCGGCCCCTTGCTGGTCATAGGCTTCGGCAATCTCCACCGGGTCGCCGGCATCGCGCAGCCCAAGGAACTGGACTCCCTTGACTACCCGGCCACCGGTCACGTCGAGGCAGGGGATGATGCGGCGGGTTAGCATTGACAACCCTGCTTGGTGAGGGCAATCGCCTCAGCAAGGTTGATGGCGCCGGTGTAGATCGCCTTGCCGGTGATGGCGCCGGTCACACCGCTTTGCTGAATGGCCATCAGGTTCTTGATATCCTTGAGTGATGAGACGCCGCCGGAGGCGATCACCGGGATCGAGATCGCTTCCGCCAGAGACTTGGTAGCCTCAAGGTTGGGGCCGCCCATCATGCCGTCACGGCTGATGTCGGTGTAGATGATGGCTGAAACGCCACAGTCCTCAAATTTTTTGGCCAGATCAACGGCGCTGATATCGGTCAACTCGGCCCAGCCCTGCACCGCCACCATGCCGTTCTTGGCGTCGATCCCCACCACGATCCGGCCCGGGAATGTTCGGCAGGCCTCGATCACCAGCGCGGGGTTGCGTTGAGCGGCAGTACCGATGATCACCCGCGTCAGCCCTAAGGAGAGATAGGCCTCGATGGTAGCGATGTCACGGATGCCGCCCCCCAGTTGGGCCGGGATGGTGATGGCCTTAAGGATCGATTCGATGGCTGTCTTGTTCCTGGGCTGTCCGGCAAAGGCGCCGTCAAGGTCCACCAGATGCAGCAGTTCGGCGCCGGCCTGCTGCCACGTAAGGGCCTGCTCAGCCGGGTTATCGGAAAAGACGGTGTCGCGGTGCATCTCACCCTGTTCCAGGCGGACACAGTTGCCTCCTTTGAGGTCAATGGCGGGTATGATGATCATGTCAGCCTTTCATCTCGGCAAAATTCTTTAGCATCTGCAGGCCGATGGCTTGCGATTTTTCGGGGTGGAACTGGGTGGCCACCAGGTTACCCTTGCGGATGGCGGCGCAAAATTCCAGGCCGTAGCTGCAGCTGGCCGCCACTACGGCCGGGTCGTCCGGCTGCACGTAGTAGGAGTGTACAAAATAGACATTGCTCTGATCGGCTATGCCGTTAAACAGCGGTGAGGGGGCCTTCAGGTTGATCTGGTTCCAGCCCATGTGGGGGACCGGCAGCTTCTCACCGGCCGTGCGCATGCCATCGGGAAAGCGGACCACCCGGCCGGGGATCACCCCTAGTCCTTGATGTAGGCCGAATTCCTCGCTTTCGGAGAAGAGTAGTTGCAGCCCAAGGCAGATTCCCAGGAAGGGGCGGCCCTCGGCAATCACCTGCAGGATCGGCTCCACAAAGCCGCCCTGTTCCAGGTTGCACATACAGTCACGGAAAGCACCCACGCCGGGCAACACCACCCGTTCGGCCTGTAACAGCTGGTGCGGATCGCTGGTGACAATGGCTTCACTGCCGACCCGCTCGAACGCCTTCTGGACCGAACGCAGGTTGCCCATACCGTAATCAATTATCGCGATCATCTGATGCCGTTCTTCTTAAGGTGCGGCGCGTAGCGCATGTCGGTACCCTTGATATGCTTGATCAACCAGTCCTGCAAAAACTCGATCACACTCTGGGTCAGCACTGCCTCGCCGTTGTTGAACTTGGCCTGCAGGCCCAGCACCTGTTCCACCAGCCGGGCGTGTTCCTGTTTGTGGCTGGCCTCCTCCGGGTAGCCGGTACTGCGGAAGGCCTGCTCTTCGTGGCCGAAGTGGGAGCCGGTGTACTCGATCAGGCGGCCCAGAATCTGACCAATGGCCTCTTTGCTCCGTTTTTGTTGCATGGCGTCGTGCAGGTCATTGATCATGTCAAACAGCTTGCGGTGCTGGCCGTCGATGCTGCCGATGCCGGTCTCAAAGCTGGCATCCCACTCCAGGGCCTTGGCCAGCCGGAAGTGGCCCACCAGTTTGTGCAGTTCATCCACCTGCTGTTCCAGTTTGCGGGTGGCCTCGGTGGTGCTGCGGGAGCTTTGCACGTTGCGGTCCACCACATCGGTGATCATCTGGATGTTGTTGGTGATCTCGTGGGTGGTGGCGGTCTGTTCCTCGGCCGCCGTGGCGATCTGGCTGACCTGCATGGCCAGTTCGTTGATCTTGTTGAGGATGTCTTCCAGAGCTGAGCCGGAGCGGGCGGTCTCCTCGGTGCCTTTTTTTACCTGCTCCACCCCTTCACCCATCGAGCCGACCGCCGACTGGGTCTCGGTCTGGATGGTCTTGATCATGCCGCCGATCTCGCGGGTGGCCTTGGCGGTCCGCTCGGCCAGGGCCCGCACCTCGTCGGCCACCACGGCAAAGCCGCGGCCCATCTCGCCGGCCCGGGCCGCCTCGATGGCGGCATTCAAGGCCAACAGGTTGGTCTGGTCGGCGATATCCTCAATGGTGCCGGCAATGGCGCCGATCTGGTCAGAGCGCTGGCCCAGACTTTCTACCGTGTGGGAGGACTCAACCACCCGTTGGGCGATGTTTTCCATAACCAGTGCGCTGGAGCGGACGATCTGTGCGCCGGTGGTGGTCTGCTCGGTGGCTGCCTGGGCGTTTTCAGCAGCATACAGGCAGTTGCGGGCGATGTCGGCCGAGGTGGCGGCCATCTCCTCGCTGGCGGTGGCGATGGTGCCGGCCTGCAGGGCCACATCCTCGGCGGCCTCAACCATGGCGCTGGTGGTGTTGCTGACCATGGTCACCGAGTCTCGCACCAGGTCGGCCACCGAGAAGAATTGGCGCATGGCCTTGTTCATGTCGGCCATCATGGTGTTAAATGCGGCTGACAGGCGGCCGATCTCGCCGAAACCGCTGGTGGTCACCCGTACCGACAGATCGCCCTGGGCGGCCTTTTCCATCGCCTCAACGATACCGCTGAGCGGTTTGAAGGCCTGCTGGCAGAGGTACCACAGGGTTGCCGATGAGCCGGCCAGTAGTACCAGGCCGATCAGCAGGGAGTTCAACAGACTGCCAGTCCGGTTCAGCAGGGTCAGTACCAGCACGGCCACAATAACGATGACTGCGTTTCCAGCAATGATGCGGCTTGTAAAGGACATGGTCGTTTCTCCTCAGTCGCGTTGGTTGCTGTTTCGTTTACGCCGAAAGTTTCGCAAAGTCTGCTATTCGACCGAACAGGCGGCTGATGGCGGTCAGCAGTGCCAGGCGGTTGGTACGTACTTTTTCGTCTTCAGCCATGACCATCACGGCGTCAAAGAAACCGTCCACCGCCCATTTGATGGCGGCGATCTCGGTCAGCGCCTCCAGGTAGGCCTGGCGGCCAGTTTCCGTCTCGGCCTTGATCTTGGCTTCCTGGAAGGCCTTATAGAGGGTGTGCTCAGCCTCGTCCTGGAACAGCGAGGGATCCACCGGCGCGTCAATACCGTCCTTGACGATGTTGCAGACCCGCTTGAAGGCGGCGGTCAGGGCTTGGTAATCCTCCCGTTGGCGGAAGGCTGACAAGGCCGTGACCCGTGCGGCAAGATCGGCCAGGTCGTCGAAGCCGGCCGCAATGGCGGCCTCCACCACATCGGTCGGGTTGTCATTGGCCAGCAGGTTCACCAACCGGCCGCGGAAAAATTCCAGTACCTCTTTTTGTATCTCGGCTTGGGAGCGGTTCAGCTTGGCCGACAGTTGGTCCAGGGCGCTGCCAACCACTGTTTCCAGCGAAAGCCGGTAACCCTTGTCGATGATGATGCTGATGATGCCGATAGTGGCCCGTCGCAGGGCGTAGGGATCGGCGGCGCCGGTGGGGATCAGGCCCACCCCGAAGCAGCCACAAATGGTGTCCAGTTTGTCGGCCAGGGAGACAAAGGCGCCGGCATCGGAGGCCGGCAGCTCGCCGCCCGCCTGAGTTGGCAGGTAGTGCTCGGCAATGGCCTGGGCCACGGCTGGCTCCTCGCCGTCGTGCAGTGCGTATTCGCGGCCCATGATCCCCTGTACTTCAGGGAACTCACCCACCATGCCGGAGACCAGGTCGGCCTTGCAGAGCAGGGCAGCCCGGCTGGCCTGGGCCTTGACACCAGGGTTGAGTTGTTCGGCCAGCAGTTCGGCCAGCGCTTTGAAGCGCTCCATTTTCTCGAAGGAGGTGCCCAGCTTTTGCTGGTAGACCACGTTTTTCAGGGATTTGACCCGGCTCTCCAGAGTTGCCTTGCGGTCTTCGTCAAAGAAGAAGCGGGCGTCGGACAGGCGGGCCCGCAGCACCCGTTCGTTACCTTTTACCACCACGCTGGGGTCTTCGGCCAGGGTGTTGGGTACGGTAATGAAGTGGGGCAGCAGCTTGCCGGCTTCGTCAACCACCGAAAAATAGCGCTGGTGCGAACGCATCGAGGTGATCAGCACCTCCTTGGGCACCACCAGAAACTCGGCCGGGATGCTGCCGACGATGGCGCTGGGGTACTCTACCAGATAGGTGACTTCGTCCAGCAGGGCCTCGTCCGGTAGCAGGTGGCCGCCGGTGGTCTTGGCTACCCGGTGGACCTCTTTGCGGATGATCTCCTGGCGACGCTCCGGATCGACGATCACGAAGTGGCGTTCACACTCTTCCAGATAGTGGGCAAAGTCCCGCACCGGGAAGGTCTGATTGGCCATGAAACGGTGGCCGCGAGAGACGTTGCCGCTGCTGATCGGCCCGAAGCTGCAGGGCACAACACTGCCGTCAAACAGGGCCACGATCCAGTGAATCGGCCGGGCAAAGCGGACATCCAGGTCGGCCCAGCGCATCGATTTCTTGAACGGGATGGCTGCCACCAGTTTCGGCAGCAGCTCGGCCAGCAGTTCGTGGGTGGGGCGTCCCCGTTCCTGTTTGGTCACCGAGAGGTATTCGCCCTTGTCGGTCTCCACGATCTTGAGTTCATTGACTGCCACGCCTTGCCCCTTGGCAAAGCCCTCGGCCGCTTTGGTGGGGCTGCCGTCGGGGGCAAAGGCGGCCTTTTTCGACGGCCCCATGGCGGTGATCTCGGCATCTGGTTGTACCGCCGGCAGGCCTTGCGCCACCAGGGTCAGGCGGCGGGGGGTACCGACGGTCTTGATCAGGCTATAGTCCAAACGGGCAGCCGTCAGCTCCTTGGCGATCATCTCCTCCATGGCGGCCAGTGCCTTGGGCACAAAACCGGCCGGGATCTCCTCGGCCCCGATTTCAAGCAATAATTCCTTGCTCATCTGCTAGTTCCCCCCTTTCAGCATCGGATAGCCCAACCGCTCGCGCTGGCGAACGTAGGCCTCAGCGCAGGTGCGGGCCACGTTGCGTACCCGGCCGATGTAGGAGGCCCGCTCGGTGACCGAGATGGCGCCGCGGGCATCCAGCAGGTTGAAGGTGTGGGAACATTTCATCACAAAGTCGTAGGCCGGGAAGACCAGGTCTTTCTCTGCCAGACGGATGCACTCCTGTTCGTATTTGCCGAACAGCTCCAACAGCAGGGCCACATCGGCCTCTTCAAAGTTGTAGCGCGAGAACTCCACCTCGGTCTGGTGATGGATGTCGCCGTACTTGACCCCCTTGACCCACTCCAGGTCGTAGACGTTATCCACCCCCTGCAGGTACATGGCGATCCGTTCGCAGCCGTAGGTGATCTCGGAGGAGACCGGCTTGAGATCAATGCCGCCAGCCTGTTGGAAGTAGGTGAACTGGGTGATCTCCATGCCATCCAGCCAGACCTCCCAGCCCAGCCCCCAGGCGCCCAGGGTCGGTGACTCCCAGTCGTCCTCCACAAAGCGAATGTCGTGCTGGTTGGGGTTGATACCGAAGGCCCGCAGGCTATCCAGGTACAGGTCCAAGATGTTGGTCGGGGAGGGCTTCATGATCACCTGAAACTGGTAGTAGTGCTGCAACCGGTTGGGGTTCTCGCCGTAACGGCCGTCGGTGGGGCGGCGGGACGGCTCCACATAGGCCACGTTCCAGGGCTCGGGTCCCAGTACCCGCAGGAAGGTGGCCGGGTTAAAGGTGCCGGCACCCTTTTCGGTGTCGTACGGTTGCTGGATCACGCAGCCCTGTTTGGCCCAGTAGCCTTGCAGGGAGAGAATCAGGTCTTGGAACGTCACGGTACTACCTCCGTGCTGGTAAAATCAGAAAGTTAGCAAGAATAACAATGGATAGGGCGGATGGTCAAGCGTACAACGTTTAGCGACTGGCTTCTGCAACCGTTTTTAAGGCGGGCAGTTGGCGCACATCGACTTGAACAGGTTGGTGCTCAAGTAGCGGTCGCCCCGGTCCGGGATGATCACCACGATGGTCCCCTCGCTCAGCTCCTGGGCCAACTGAAAAGCGCCAGCCATAGCGGCACCGCCGGACATGCCGCAGAAGATCCCTTCGTGGGCCGCCAGCTGGCGCGAGGTCTCAAAGGCGGTTTCGTCATCGACTACGATCTTGCGGTGCAGATGTTCTTCATGATAGATGGCCGGCACGATCGCCTCTTTCATGTTTTTTAATCCCTGGATGGCATGGCCCAGGTTTGGCTCGATACCGACCACCTGGGCAGCGGGGGCCAGTTTTTTCAGGCAGGAGGCGGTACCCATCAGGGTGCCGCCGGTACCCATGCCGGCCACCAGATGGGTCAGCTTTCCTGCGGTTTGGGCTACGATCTCCGGCCCGGTGGTCAGCTCATGGGCCAGTGGGTTGTTGGGGTTGTCGTACTGGTTGGGCATGTAGTAGCGCCCCGGCTCTTCCTTCAGAATCTTGTGGGCCAGCCGGATGGCGCCATCGGTCTTCTCACAGCCGGGGGAGAGCAGTATCTCGGCGCCGTAGGCCTCCAGGATGCTACGTCGTTCTTGGCTGACGCAGGCCGGCATGGCCAGCTTGATCCGGTAGCCCCGTGCCGAGGCGATCATGGCCAGGGCGATGCCGGTGTTGCCGGAGGTCGGTTCCAGAATCACCTTGTCCCGGGTCAGTTCACCGGAGGCCTCGGCTGCTAGGATCATCTGGCGGGCCGGCCGGTCTTTGATCGAACCACCGGGATTGTTGCCTTCCAGTTTTGCCAGGATGGTGACCTTTGGGTTGGGGTTGCTGCTGCCGATGGTGACCAGCGGGGTGTTGCCGATGGCATTCAGGAGAGACTGTCCGAGCACGGATGGTACCTGCCTTGTAAATGGGCTGTTGGCCGCTGTTTGCGGCAGTTTTTCTTTATAACTGTTCGTGTTGGGGGGGTCAAGGAGTTATCGGGGTAACGGCTTATTGTCGCATCACTTTCCTGTTGACAGCCTTCCCCGGTTTGTGTTTTAGGTGAAACTACAGGTAGATGATGGTTTCCATCCACCCCGTTTTTTTCATTCCAGCGGTTACATCCCCAGCGTAACATCCGTGATAAAACGTTAGATGCCTGATCTTTCATTGTGTGCAGCACCTGTGCCATCCATCTAAAGAAAGGCTTCGGCTCGTGTCCGGCAGCTTCGATCCTCTGTGCCCCGATCTTCGGTAACCCTATTTAATGTCTCTCACCCTTAATCCCACCAGCAGGAGAAACGCGTTGTGAACCTCCAGGAACTCAAGAACAAGAAAATCAGTGAATTGAATGCCATTGCCCGTGATCTGAACATTGAGGGGGCCTCGGGCCTGCGCAAGCAGGACCTGATCTTTGCCATCCTGAATGCCCAGACTGAACAGAACGGTTCCATTTACGGCGAAGGGGTTCTGGAGACCCTGCAGGATGGCTTTGGCTTCCTGCGGGCGCCGGACTACAACTACCTGCCGGGTCCCGACGATATCTATGTCTCCCCCAGTCAGATCCGACGCTTCAACCTGCGTACCGGCGATACAGTTTCCGGCCAGATCCGTCCCCCCAAGGAGGGTGAGCGCTACTTCGCCCTGCTCAAGGTGGAGACGATCAACTTCGAGTCGCCCGAGGCGGCCCGCGACAAGACTCTCTTCGACAACTTGACCCCACTCTATCCCGAAGAAAAACTCAAACTGGAAACCGCGCCGGACAACTACGGCATGCGGGTGATGGAGCTGGTCTCGCCGATCGGCAAGGGCCAGCGCGGCCTGATTGTGGCCCCGCCTCGCACCGGCAAGACCATGCTGATCCAGAATATCGCCAACTCCATCGCAGAGAACCACCCCGAGGTCTACCTGATCGTACTCTTGATCGATGAGCGGCCGGAAGAGGTGACCGACATGCAGCGTTCGGTCAAGGGAGAGGTGGTCTCATCCACCTTTGACGAGCCGGCTACCCGTCACGTCCAGGTAGCCGAGATGGTGATCGAGAAGGCCAAGCGGCTGGTGGAACATAAAAAAGATGTGGTGATCCTGCTGGACTCCATCACCCGGCTGGCCCGGGCCTACAACACCGTGCTGCCGCCTTCCGGTAAGATCCTGACCGGCGGCGTGGACGCCAACGCCCTGCAGAAGCCCAAGCGCTTCTTTGGCGCGGCCCGTAACATCGAAGAGGGCGGCTCTTTGACCATCATCGCCACCGCCCTGGTGGATACCGGCAGCAAGATGGACGAGGTGATCTTCGAGGAGTTTAAGGGCACCGGCAACATGGAGGTCCATCTGGACCGCCGCCTGGTTGAAAAACGCACCTTCCCGGCCATTGACATCAACAAGTCCGGCACCCGCAAGGAGGAGTTGTTGATCGAAAAGGTGTCGCTCAACCGGATCTGGATCCTGCGCAAGGTGCTGCACCCGATGAACGTGGTGGATGCCATGGAGTTTCTGCTGGACAAGCTGTCAGAAACCAAGACCAATCAGGATTTTCTGGATTCAATGAATAAATAACAAGAAAAAGCTTGAATTTTTTTGCGAAAATCCGATACAGTACACTTTCGCCAAGATACAGCTTTATGACGAGCTGAAAAAGAGGAGGAGTTGCAATGAAAGAAGGAATTCACCCCGCTTACGCCGAGATCACCGTGAAGTGCGCCTGTGGTCACAGCTTCCAGACCCGTTCCACCCGTAAGGAGATCTTTACTGAAATCTGCTCCGCCTGCCACCCCTTCTTCACCGGCAAGCAGAAGCTGGTGGACACCGCCGGCCGCGTCGAGCGGTTCAAGAAGCGTTACGGCCAGGCCTAGCGTCCACGTGTAGGGTATCGAGGGGGGTGCTCCGTACAGGTGCAGCCCCCTTTTTGCATCTAAGCCAATTCCAGCTCAAGGCGCTCTCTTCGTTGGCTTCGTCATCGGCTCCTCAACGTACTTCACGGTACGTCTGCGTCGCCTCTTCCTCGCCGCCTTGATATCATCCTTGATTTGAAATCGGCACGATGTGGGGATTGTATGAACATCGAACTGTTACAATACACCGCTGAACCGGAACGTGCCGTGGCCCTGGCGGCCCGGCTCTGCTACTCGCCGGCCGACCTGGAAGAACTGCGGGCCAGGATCGATAGTGGCGACTGCGCTGCCTTTATCGACAAGATCATGTCACTGGGGCACCACTCGGTACTGGAGCATGCCTCCTTCACCTTCGGTATCGAGGGGATCTCACGGGTCACCTCGCACCAGCTGGTGCGGCACCGGGTGGCCTCCTACTCCCAGCAGTCGCAACGTTATGTCTCCCACGCCGAGCGCTTTGCCGCTGTGCTGCCGCCAGCCGTGGCCGCCAATGACGAGGCCAAGCGGATCTTCGAGTTCACCACCGGCGTGGTGCACCAGGCCTACAAGCAACTGGTGGAGATGGGGATTGCGGCCGAAGATGCCCGTTACCTGCTGCCCAATGCCACCGAGACCAAGATCATCATGACCATGAACGCCCGGGAGCTGCTGCACTTCTTCCGCTTGCGCTGCTGTGAGCGGGCCCAGTGGGAGATCCGTTCCATGGCGGTGGGGATGCTCAAGCTGGTCAAGCAGATCGCCCCCACCATCTTCCGCGACGCCGGCCCCGGTTGTGTGGCCGGCCCTTGCCCGGAAGGTGAGTTCTGTTGCGGCCGCACGGCCGAGATACGTAAGCAGTTCAGGAGTCTGACCTAAATGGAAAAAATCAATATCGGCGGCCAGGCGGTGCTGGAAGGGGTGATGATGCGCGCCCCCCGGGCCATGGCCATTGCCGTGCGTCGCCCCAGTGGTGAGATCGTCATCAAACGCGAGCAGACGCCGCCCCTTTCGGAGCGCTTCCCGATCGTCAAGTTGCCGCTGGTGCGCGGTGCGGTGGCCCTGGTCACCTCGCTGATCATCGGCATCAAGGCCCTCAATTTCTCGGCCAACGAGGCGCTGGTGGAGGAGGAGCAGGAAGGCGGGGAGGCGAAACAGGAAGAGCTTTCTTCCTGGGCCCTGGCCGGCACCATGGTGGTGGCCTTCGGTTTCGGTATCGCCCTGTTCTTCGTGTTGCCGCTCTACCTGACCAAGCTGCTGGTGCCGGTGATCGGTGATAACAACATCATCTTCAACCTGGTGGATGGCGTGATCCGGGTGGTGGTGTTCCTGCTCTATATCTGGTCCATCGCCAAGATGAAGGATATCGAGCGGGTCTTCCAGTACCACGGCGCCGAGCACAAGACGATCTATGCCTTTGAAGAGGGGGTCGAGCTGACCTTGGAGAACGTCAAGCGTTTCAGCCGACTGCACCCCCGCTGCGGCACCAGCTTCCTGCTGATCGTGATGCTGGTCAGCATCGCCGTCTTTTCGCTGATCCCCAAGGCCTGGCCCTTTATCTGGAAGGCACTCTCACGGGTGGTGCTGCTGCCGCTGATCGCCGGCATCTCCTACGAGTTCCTGAAATGGAGCGCCAAGCACGATCAACACCCGTTGGTCAAGCTGGTGATCGCTCCTGGTTTGGCCCTGCAACGCCTGACCACCCGCGAGCCGGATGACGACCAGCTGGAGGTGGCGATTTGTTCAGTCAAGGAAGCATTGGATGAAAATGGTGGCTATAGTGATGACCGCATAGTGGTGTAAGGAATAGAGAGCATGTTCGATAAGATACAAGATTTGGAAATCCGTTTTCAAGAGCTGGAATCGCTGTTGTCCGATCCGACCGTGATCGCCAACCAGCCCGAGTTCCGCAAGCTGTCCCGCGAGCATGCCGATCTGGCGCCCTTGATCGAGGCCTTTCGCCGCTACAAGAAGGTGCTGGAAGAGCTGGACGAAAACAAGGAGCTGCTGGCCGACCCCGAGATGAAGGAAATGGCCGAGGAGGAGATCAGCCGCCTGAGCGAGGAGAAGGAGCGCCTCGATGCCGAGATCAAGATCCTGCTCTTGCCCAAGGATCCCAACGATTCCCGCGACGTGATTCTGGAGATCCGGGCCGGCACCGGCGGTGACGAGTCGGCCCTGTTTGCCGGTGACCTGTTCCGGATGTACTCCCGCTTTGCCGAGAAGAACCGCTGGAAGGTGGAACTGCTGTCAGCCTCCGAATCGGAACGGGGGGGGTATAAGGAAGTCATCGCCTCCATCGAGGGTCAGGACGTCTACGCCAAACTCAAATACGAGTCCGGCACCCACCGCGTGCAGCGGGTTCCCGAGACCGAGGCCCAGGGCCGGATTCACACCTCGGCCTGCACTGTGGCAATCATGGCCGAGGCCGAGGATGTGGATATCGACATCAACCCGGCCGACCTGAAGATCGACGTCTACCGCTCCTCCGGGGCCGGTGGCCAGCACGTCAACACCACCGACTCCGCGGTGCGGATCACCCACCTGCCAACCGGCACCGTGGTGGCCTGCCAGGAAGAACGCAGCCAGATCAAGAACCGGGCCAAGGCGATGAAGGTCTTGAAAACCCGGATTTTGGATAACATCCTTCAAGACCAGAACGCCAAGATGGCAGCCGACCGCAAGCAGCAGGTAGGTTCGGGCGACCGTTCCGAGCGGATCCGCACCTACAACTTCCCCCAGGGGCGGATGACCGATCACCGCATTGGCCTGACCCTCTACCGGCTGGATTCGATCATGGCCGGCGATATCGAGGAGATCGCCGACGCCCTGCGCACCCACTATCAGATGGAGGCGCTGCAGGCTCAGTCCGAGGGGGCGTGACGCTTCCAGCTCACGGCGCTCTCGTCGTTGGCTCGTTTAGCATTGAAGACGCCTAGTGGTTGTGGCCGTCTGTCTGCCTCATGCCCAGACGGCCAGTTTCTGCTGATACATCGGCTTGTTCGCTGCAATCGCTCGAACTCGCCCTGCAGGCTCAGACAGTCGCGATTGCGGGCGCTCATTGCGCCGTGATCAGCAACGAAACCTGCCGATTCGCTTGGCGGCAGGCAGACGGTCATTCCCCAATCCCTTTGGCAGGTAACTACTCCCTATGCCCACCGACGCCGACATCTGGACCACCCTCAAGGTCCTGACCTGGACCACCGGCTACCTTGCTGAAAAGGGTGTCGAAAACGCCCGCCGCGAGGCGGAGTGGTTGCTGTGCGAGGCCACCGGCCTTGATCGGGTCGGGCTGTACCTCAACTTCGACAAGCCGATGAGCGACGAGGAGTTGGCCGCCTACCGTGGCCTGGTGGTCCGCCGCGGCAAGCGCGAGCCGCTGCAGCATATCCTCGGCTCCCAGGAGTTCGACGGCCTGACCTTTGAGGTCTCTCCGGCCGTGCTGATCCCCCGCCACGACACCGAAACCCTGCTTGAGCAGGCCCTTCAACACGCTCCTCACCCCCGTAGCATCCTCGATATCGGCACCGGCTCCGGCTGCATCGCCATCGCCCTGGCCAAGCGGCTGCCTGCAGCGGCGGTAACCGCCGTTGACCTCTCAGCGGAGGCGCTGGCCGTGGCGCAGCGCAATGTCGAGCTGCATGGCGTGACGATCGAGTTGCTGCAGGGTTCCTTTTTCGAGCCAGTGGCTGGGCGTCGTTTTGAGCTGATCGTCTCCAACCCCCCCTACATCACCACCGCCGATCTGGCCACCCTGCAGCCCGAGGTACGCGACTTTGAACCGAACCTGGCCCTGGATGGTGGGCCGGACGGACTGGACGCCTACCGGGTCATCATCGCTCAGGCCGCTGACCATCTGCAGCCCGGTGGCTGGCTGTGGTTTGAGGTGGGGGTAGGGCAGGCGGCCGATGTAGCGGCGCTGCTGGCGCAGGCCGGATTTAATGGTATCATCACTGCCAGCGACCCTGGCGGTATCGAGCGGGTAGTGGGGGGGTATCATGGAGCGTGACGAGGCGTTGCGGGTACTGGAAGAGGCCGATTGTCTGCTTGACCAGGCGGCCGTAGATCAAGCCATCAGCAGGATGGCTGCCGACATTACGGAGCGGATCGGCAAGCTCAAGCCGCTGGTGTTCTGCGTCATGAACGGCGGGCTGATCTTCTGCGGCCAATTGTTGACTAGGCTGGCCTTCCCGTTGGAGGTGGGCTACCTGCATGCCACCCGCTACGGCCGCGAGACCATCGGCGGCGATCTGGAGTGGCAGGCCGTGCCCCAGGTGGAAATGGCCGGCCGCACCGTGCTGCTGGTAGATGACATCCTGGATGAAGGCGTAACCCTCAAGGCGCTGGTGGACGAGTGTCTTGCCCGCGGCGCCCGGCAGGTGCTAACCGCCGTGCTGGTGGACAAACTGCATGATCGCAAGGTGCTGCCCGGCTATTGTGCCGATTTCACCGGGCTGGAGATACCGGACCGCTTTGTGTTCGGCTATGGGCTGGATTACGACGGCATGTGGCGTAACGCGGCTGGCATCTACGCCGTGAAGGGGATGTAGGAACGCGTCTTGACCTTGTGAAACTATTGCGTTCCTCACCAAAGGTTACTATGAAACATTTTTTTGAATTCGAGCGCTACAGCACCTCCTACCGGCAGGAGACCCTGGCCGGGGTCACCACCTTCCTGACCATGGCCTATATCATCGTGGTCAATCCGGCCATCCTGGCGGTGGCCGGCATCCCCAAGGAGGCCCAGGTCACGGCCACCATCCTGGCGGCGGTGATCGGCTGCCTGGTGATGGCCTTCTGGGCCAAGCGCCCCTTTGCCATCGCCCCCTACATGAGCGAGAACGCCTTTGTGGCCTTTGTGGTGGTGAAGGGGATGGGCTATTCCTGGCAGATCGCCTTGGGGGCGGTCTTCTGGGCCGGTCTGGCCTTTCTGCTGTTGACGCTGTTCAAGGTGCGTTCCTGGCTGGCGGAATCGATCCCGTTGTCGCTCAAGGCCAGTTTTGCGGTGGGGATCGGTCTGTTCCTGACTTTTATCGGTCTGAATGAGGTGGGGCTGGTGGTGCTGGGGGTGCCCGGCGCGCCGGTTCGGCTGGGCAACATCGCCCAACCCACGGTGCTGTTGGCGATCGGTGGTTTTCTGCTGACAGCGATGCTGTTTGCCCGCCAGGTCAACGGGGCGCTTTTGTACGGCATCGGCATCACCACCCTGGCCTCGGTGCTGCTGGGGATCACCCCGCTGCCTGACCGCCTGGTCA
>Ga0074197_1000079_pt1 | contig 158795 bp, 137 predicted proteins | sample EPASupsiteSAE305_FD_64526 | JGI IMG/M metagenome (GOLD analysis project Ga0074197, IMG submission 64526) | Bioremediated contaminated groundwater microbial communities from EPA Superfund site, New Mexico - SAE3-05 reassembly with SPADES | ecosystem: Environmental > Aquatic > Deep subsurface >... | reverse complement strand
GAGCGACGAGGGTCCACCCGGTCCCATCCCGAACCCGGAAGTTAAGCTCGTCAGCGCCGATGGTACTTGGAGGGCAGCCTCCTGGGAGAGTAGGTCATCGCCAAGAGACTTTTCTTTTTTAATAACCCGTAAGGGTTATTATTTTTTTCCCCCCTTCCCCGGTTTGTATTTACCATCTGTTTACCGCTTGTTCGTGCCGCTTACCGTTCCTGCTTGATTTGATAGCGCAAGAAAACAAATCCGCTCTTAAACCTGCGTTCCTCCAAAAGATTCAACTCACCCATTATGTTGTCTGGAATGGCTCGTTTACCTCCTCCAACAACGATCGGCGCGAGGTAAATATGACACTCGTCCACCAGTCCAGTGCGAAACGCGTGCGTGGAAAGTTCAGGGCCGCCGATCGAGATATCTCTATCAGCGTTTTCTTTCAGGGTTTGGATCGCGTCAGGGTCGAAGTTACCGATGAGTTGTGTCTTTGAGGTTGTAACAGTCTTTAACGTCCTCGAAAAAACAATTTTGTTGGCTGACTGCCAGATCTCAGCATAATCGCGGGTGATTTCAGAATTAGCGGCCAAGGCGGGATCGGTTTCCCAGACCTGCATGATCTCATACATGCGGCGGCCAAGAAGGTAAGTACCGACGGATCGTTCGAAGTCATTGACGAATTGATGGACTTCCTCATCTGGGGCTGCCCAATCGAATCCACCATTTTGATCTTCGATGTAACCGTCCAGCGAGCAAAGCATTGAGTAGATCAAACGCGCCATTTTGAAACTCCCTCTCTCCAAAGCACTAACTCATGGCTCATCATTAATCCTGATCAAATCAATCGTTTCTGGAAAACCTTGTTCTTCAGGATAATCCTTGAAGAATAAAAGAAATTGCACTGGTAATTGATAAGTTTAACATTTATAACAGTTTTCAAGCTCGAATAAAAGTAAAAAGACAAGCCCTCGCCAATAAATCGGATCTGAAGATTGAATTTAATTGGAAATCCTAAACAAACTGGCTGATTCCCTTATGTATGCTTGAACTGATCTGAAGAGGCGCTATTCCATTTCGGTTGAATCATGCTGCTTTCGTCAAAATCAATATCCTGCTCAACGCTTCCCAAAATAATCTTCGAGAATATGCTTGTGATAAATCGCGAAATAAACTCTGATTTATTCAGATCAATGGAAATCAACCCTTAATTCCCGTTCAGTCACATAAGCGCCAAGGCTGTTTCAAGCCTGATTTGGTCGCCAAGCGGCTACGTTATTCAGACGAGGCAGGGTGAAAAATTTCATTTGCGCTCTGTTGCTAATAGGTGTATAATTGGCAAGCGTTTTGAGAGGTATGAGCTTCACAAAACCCATTTCGCGGAGAGTTTATTTGATCAATATGTTTTCATCACGCAATCATCATTGAATCAAGGTCTTGACTCTTCCGCGTCAGGATTTTTTTTATTCCCATAGAGACGGGAGGTGAGTTTGTGACAATTGTTGTTTTACGCTCCAATGAATCGCAGGATTCCCTGTTGAAGCGCTTCAGAAAAAAGGTCGTTAAGAGCGGTGTTTTAAGTACAGTCCGCCGAAAGCGATGGTTTATTTCCAAAAGCGAGCAACGCCGTATGGAAGATAAAAAAGCCATGCGCAGAGCAAAGCGGAGAACGTTCAAGTCGACTGAATAATTTCGACAAAGGCAGGTGGTATGGCAAAAGAAGAAGATAAATTAGTGGTTGAGGGTGTTGTAATTGAAGCCCTTCCTGGAACACAATTCAAGGTCCGGTTGGATAACGGGCACGAAATTTTGTGTTACCTTTCAGGAAAAATGCGGAAGCATTATATCCGCATCTTGCTTGGCGATCGGGTCAAGGTGGAAATGTCGCCTTATGACTTAAAGATCGGCCGTATTTCATACCGTGCCAAAAAAGCCGCCGCCGGAAGTTTAATCGAAGAAAGTTAAGCACTATCAAACCGAACTTTCCAATACCAGGTTAAATACCTGGTATTGTTTTTTTATGGGCATATCCCGTTAAATAGCGCGTCACAGCGAATCCCAAAAACTCCCCTTAGACGGGAGTTTTTGGGATTTGTTATCAGGGTGGAACTTAACGAACGATAATGCGATATCCAGCTTGCTCACGGGTAAAGCGGGTTGTTCCGCTCACTACAAGGGTCAGATTCGTGAGGTCGAGTTCGATCTCGGCGGTTTGATTTGGGTTAATTTCCAATGCGGCGACGGTGGTTCCGTTGTTTTCATCGATCAGCATGACCCGAAAGGTTTGAGGCAGGATATTATTGACTCGTACAAATCCCTGGGCATTCCAGCCGCCGTCATCCTGCTCAAGGTCGCTGAAGTAGTTGATCGCGGAGATGGCGATGTCATCGATCAGCATTCCTTCCCCATTCACCGCGGCATCTGTAATGTATTCAAAGCGAAGGAGAGGTTTCTTACCTGCCAGCGGACTGATGTCGACCTCCTCCTTAATCCAGCCGCGGGTTTGCCCATTGTAACCAACCCCATAGGAGTTACCCGAGGGATCTTCAGATGTTCCCGAAGGGGTATCCATGATAGCCCAGGTTTCTCCCCCATCCAATGAATATTCCAGGAAGACATAGTCATAATCAGTTTCGAGATCGTACCAGGTCATGAATTCGAGGTTGAGTGAACCATCAACCTCCGAAAAATCGAATTCCCGGGTGAGAGTCATGTTTGATTCATCACCTTTGTTGGTCCAAAATGCTTTTTCTCCGGAATAGGCATCTTCAGGAAGGAGGCCAACGACTGTTGAACCTTCGAATTGGAGGGTGTGGAGTCCACCGCAACGGAAGTTGATGTAATCCGCGCCGTATTGGTGAACCGTTCCGTGGTATTCGGTCGGACAATCGGTTACCAGGTTTGTGTTTGTCACATTGGCAGGGTTGTCATAGAGTTTATAATCAAATCTGCCATCCCTAACCTGATCGTTAAGTAGAAAATTAGTTATTGTCCAGTCCATGAAAACATCATCGGCGGTAATTTGTTCGCCAGATTGGAGATCAACCGCCCCGATCTCTGCGAGGACGGCATCAATGCTGATGAGACCATTCAACGGGTTCATCACCAGGGCTTTGGTGGCGTTCTCGCCAAATCGATCGAGGAAATAGGCGACGAAAAGGTAACTCGCTCCATAGTGAGGTCCATTGGTTCCCGGATCGGGTCCCCAGTCGGTTAATTGCACATCTGGGTTGGAGATGTAGAGCCAATCCGCGCCGCCAGAATACAGGTTGTTCAATAGAACAGCCAACTCTGAGAATCCCTCGTTCATCCAGGTTTCTTCATTGCGGTCGTTGTAAAAATGGATCATGTGCTGATGTTCGTGGGCTAACACTCCGTAAGTATATGGATCATCCAGCGGCGAGTTATCCGCGTTGAAAACGAACATTTCATGAGCATTTGAATACTCATGGGCTTCGGGATGGAATTCATCCGGAGAGGAAAAGTACCCGGCAACGGATGAGCCGATCCCGCGGGCATAGAGAATGTAAATATGCTCATCTTCGTCAACCCCTGGGAAAGCTTCAGTACCAAAAAATTCGTGATTGGTGGGGTAAATCTCTTCTTCAAAAGTATCTACAAGTTTCTGAGCTTCGTGATCATCGTAACTGACACCATCTTCGACCCAGAAGTAAGCATGTTTGGTGACATATTTGAGAGTGGCGGAAACTTGAAAATTTTCAACGGTATCGGTATTGGAAAGCCAGAACTTCTGGGTGTCGCCGACCTGATAGGGTCCGCTTGGCAAGGTAGAAGGGATATCGCAATTTCCTTCAAGCCGGCAGGCTAGTTCGATCGGATCGTTGATTGGTACGACGGTATTTAGCAAAATATCCATCGTTTCGGGATCGACAGCTTTGGTATCTGGGCGAGTAATCGGTAAGGGTGTGGATTCTGGCTGGTCAGGTGGTGTTTGGGTTAGGTAGGAATCCGGTTCTGTCTGTGCGTCTGTACTTAGAGCATGATTAAAAACGAAATAACCAAAGCCGAGTACGAAAACTAAAGCACAAATCACATTCAACACAAGCAGGGTGATGATCGCGGTTAAAAAGTTAGAAGGTTTTTGTTTTGGTTCTTCCATTAAGCCCTCCTCGGCAGGGTTAAGCAATTCTAATCGAAAGATCCGCGCTTGCAAGAGCGCGGATCTTAATGTTTTGGTTATTCGAAAGCGAGCGAATCGTCTTTGACGATTACACTTACTTTTCCACCTTCCTTGAATTTGCCTTCGAGTAACTCGATGGAAAGCGGGCTCTCGAGATACTTCTGGATCGCCCGGCGTAAAGGTCTGGCGCCAAAGGCAGGATCGTAACCTTCCCGGGCAAGCCACCTGCGAGCTTCGGGGCTGAGCGAAACGGTAACATTGAAATCATTGAGCCGATCCTGAACCTCTTTCAGTTGCAAGTCTACGATCAATTCCATTTGCTCAAGGCTGAGCGGCGAGAACATGATGATGTCATCAATCCGGTTCAGAAACTCCGGTCGGAACGCGCTCTTAAGGGCTTTTTCGATCTTATCATGACTTTCCTTATCCTCGCTATCGGCGCTCGACTGGATAAAACCTAAAGTACCACCTTTGCGAACGTATTCGGTGCCGAGGTTGGAAGTCATGATCAGTACAGTATTGCGGAAATCCACCACGTTACCCTGACCGTCGGTCATTCGACCATCGTCCAGGATCTGGAGAAGGGCATTCCAAACCTCAGGGTGAGCCTTTTCGATCTCATCAAATAAGAGTACCCGATAAGGCCGGCGACGAACAGCCTCAGTGAGTTGACCGCCTTCCTCGTATCCGATGTAGCCGGGCGGCGCGCCAAACAAACGACTGACCGTATGCTGCTCGTGATATTCGGACATATCGAAACGTACCAAGGCGTCTTCATCATCAAACATGAATTCCGCCAGGGCTTTGGCGAGTTCGGTTTTACCTACACCGCTGGGACCGATGAAAATGAAAGAGCCAATCGGCCGGCTGGGATCTTTGAGTCCAGCTCGGGCACGTCGAATGGCGTCTGAAATGGCATGAATTGCCTCTTCTTGACCGATGATTCTTTCATGCAAACGGGCTTCCATCTGTAACAGCTTGGAAGCTTCCGTTTCCAACATCTGAGTTAATGGGATACCAGTCCATTGATGAACCACATCGGCGATGTCGTCTACGTCAACCACTTCATCGATTTGATTTTCCGCTTCCCACAAATCGCGCTTGGTATTATATTCGGCTTCCAAACGCAGGCGTTCAGATTTGTGGATGGCGGCATTCTCATAATCACGGGCCAAACCGGCGGCTTCCTCTTCCGCGGTGAGACGGGCGATCTCTTTTTTCATATCCTTGAGATCTTCAGGCATGGAATAAAGGGCGACCCGTAATTTGGCGGCGGCTTCGTCCATCAGGTCGATGGCTTTGTCAGGCAGGTGACGATCCGTGACGTAACGGTCAGAAAGGTGGACCGCGGCTTCGATCGCATCATCGGCATAGCGAACCTTGTGGTGGGCTTCGTAACGATCCCGTAAGCCTTGCAGCATCTTAATCGCGTCTTCAGGAGAAGGTTCTTCCACGTAGATTGGGGCGAAGCGGCGTTCCAAAGCTGAATCTTTTTCGATATACTTGTGGTACTCGTCCAAGGTTGTAGCGCCAATACACTGCAGTTCACCCCGGGCAAGGGCAGGCTTAAGCATATTCGAAGCGTCCATGGCACCTTGCGCGGCGCCGGCGCCGATTACGGTGTGCAATTCGTCGATCATCAGAATGATGTCACCTTTTGAATTCTGTACCTCATCCATGACTGATTTGAGCCGTTCCTCAAAATCTCCTCGAAAGCGGCTGCCGGCGATCATCGCTCCAAGGTCGAGAGACACCACGCGTTTTCCGTAAAGAATCTCAGGGACATCGTTACCAACAATTTTCTGAGCGAGACCTTCGGCGATGGCGGTTTTTCCGACACCGGCTTCACCGATCAGCACAGGATTGTTTTTGGTTCTGCGGCTTAAGATCTGAATCAGGCGTAAGATTTCAGTATCCCTGCCGATCACTGGGTCAAGCTTACCTTCACGGGCAAGGGCAGTAAGGTCTCGGCTGAATTTTTCGAGGGATTTGTAACGCCCCTCCGATTGTGGATCGGTCACACGTTGTCCACCGCGAATGGATTGGACAGCTTCCATGACCCTTTCACGAGTGATCCCATTTTGCTCCAAAATTCTGGCCGCGGGTGTATTGCGCTCAGTGAGAATGGCTAAGAAGAGATGTTCTGTAGAAATGAAATCATCTTTGAGTTTGTTGGCTTCATCGTTTGCCAGATCGATGATCCGTTTTACACGCGGGGTGATGAAAATTTGGCCTTGTTCACCACCGAACATATTGGTTTTGGGTGAAGAGCGAATCGCCGCCTCAAGGCGCTCGATCAGCTTTTCCTTCTCCACATTTAATTTTTCTAAAATCTGGGTAACGGCACCATCCGGCTGCTCAATGAGCGCCAGCAAGATGTGCTCGGTATCGATCTGATTATGACCAGTGCGCTGAATAATTTCAGCAGCGCGTTGCGCGGCTTCCTGCGCGCGTTCTGTAAACCTGTCAAACCGCATTTTTATCCGCTTCCTTTCTTGTCTAATATACTTCCCTATCTTGAAATTATAGCAAAGCAAACGTTAATCCATGTTCTATGCTTTGTAAGATTTGTGTAAGATCAGGCGGAATGTGTTCCATAATTATTTTAATTTCTTAAACAGCTAAGGATATAATAAATTCATGACAAGCACGAGTATCTCTGGGACATTTAAAGACAATAATGGGTTACGACCCATTAACATCCTAAGGGATTTGCCAAAAGTTGCCGACCTGGTGGAAGAATGTTTCAAAGGTTCTTTGGACAATGAAGGTCAAGCGGCGATTGAAAACTTCCGCCGGCGCGGGGCTGACAGTAAATTCCTCTCCTGGGCACCCAAGGTCATCGATTCTCTTTCGCTGCCCTTGAACGGTTTTGTGTGGGAAGAGGATGGCAAACTGATTGGCAACGCAAGCCTGATTCCCTATTATTATGATCAACGCAAGGTTTATCTATTGGCGAATGTGGCTACCTTGCCGAAACATGAGGGTAAAGGGATCGCTTCCGCCCTTACCAAGGCGGCGGTAAATACCGCCGTGGAAAAAGGATGCGACTCGATTTGGTTACAGGTGAGATCGGATAATCAACGGGCGATCAGTATTTATGAGCGGGCTGGATTCATCCGTAAATACAAAAGAACGACCTGGCAGTTACCCTTAGGACATAGCTTTGTGGCTCAGCAAGCATCAAGCGAGGTGACGGTAATCAAAACCTTGGGTGTTGATTGGCCTGAATTACGCCCTTTGTATCTACACGCGTATCCAAAGGAGCTTTCATGGTTCAATCAATTTGATGTAGATCACATCAAACCTGGTTTTTTTCACTCGATCGCTCGCGCTTTTCGAGATGAGCGAGTGACTCAGAATTCGGCCTTCATTAGTGGAAAGTTAAGCGGCGGAGTGGCGCTGGTTAACCGTCTGGGGGCACCCGAGATGTTACTGCTTTCGATGCAGGAAAAACAGGCGGCGCGGCTGTTACCGGAAATGTTACGCTCCATGGCGGAAAAATTCAACAAGCATAAAAAGCTTACTTTTGAGTTACAACCGGGCGACTATGATCAGATGATCTTTGATCTTGGTTTCACCCCAAAAAGAGTATTATTATGGATGAAGTACATAGGCATCTAAGGAAGGAGCAATTATGCCGAAATTTATTTGGAAGTGGTTGGTGAACGCGTTAGCCCTTTATGTAGCGATCGAGTTTGTACCAGGGATTGATCCACAGCCAGGCGGAGATTGGACAAATCTGCTTTGGCTGGCAGCAATCTTTGGATTATTAAACGCCTTGCTTAAGCCAGTTCTAACGATTCTGTCTTGCCCATTAATCCTTTTATCCTTCGGGCTTTACATTCTGGTAATCAATACCGCTATGTTCTGGTTGGCAGGATTAATTGGAACCAATTTTAATGTGGGCTTTAACGTGGATGGATTCTGGGCAGCGTTTCTTGGCGCGTTGGTCACATCGGTTATCAATTTGTTCTTCTCGGGCTTGTTTAATGATGATGACAGGAAGAAACGGAAATCAATTGATTAGGAAAAAACTTGGATAAAATAAAAAAGCAGGCGTTAACGCCTGCTTTTTTAAACTCAAAGGTTTTTTACCAGTTCAAGAAACTCATCCCATTCCTCTTTGAAGAAATGGACAGTTACGTTACCCAGTTCAACATGGTAGGTCGTTTCGCCATCAGGTTCGTCAGCTTTCCAAACGAGGTAATTCTCTGTTTCTGACAGGGTTTCAGTAGTAGGTTCAGGATTCTTTGGCATGTTCATTCTCCTCAATATTTCTCATTATTATAGAACATCTTGAATAAAAAGTCACTTTTTTAGCTTGAATTTTGCGAAAAAGGCTTTGATCTTTTCCGTATTAAAAACAGGTTTGCTTTCCACTTTTCCACCTTCCGGAACCGCTTCGATCCCTTCCCATGGGTCAAGATCCATCAACTTGCGATAGATATAACGCATGGTGAAGAGGACCGTCGCCACCAGCGGGGCGGCAATCAGGACCCCGAGCAATCCCAACAATCCATAGCCGACGATGACCCCAATAAGGATTAATACGGGGTGTACTTTGAGCGCGGTGGACATGATGCGAGGATTTATGATGTAGTCCATCAGAAAGTCAATGAGGTAGGAGATCAACACCACCACAATGATATAAGTGGTTTTGTCCAAACCATAGGCAGTGTTTTCCTGGAATAAAGTGACGATGATCAGGATCACCCAGAAGAAAAACGGCCCGACATAAGGCACAAAGCGGACCAAGCCCGCTATGATTGCAATGCCGAGCGCGTATTTTACGTTAAGGGCGTTGAGCACGATGATGTAAACCACTGTCGCGATCAGCATCACTGTGATTTGTCCCCGGAAAAAAGAATTCCAGATGTGGAACAAATGATCGCGAAATTGTTTAATATCCTTTTCGTAACCTGGTATTCGCACGTCAAAAATTCCTTTCCAAAGTTCATTTTCCTCAAAGAGAACAAAAAAAGCTCCCAGGAAAATGATGAAAGACCAGCCAATAAAATTGGCGGTTCCGCTGGCGAATTTGGTTAAACCGTCCGCGATGATCTTGACCAGAGTTTGGGAGGATTCAATGATCTGCTGCTCATAGGAGGCAAAGTTAAGGCTGGAAAGATCCAATTGAAAGGGACCAAAAACCAGAGGAGTGCTGATAAACCCACGATAAAGATCTGGGAGCTGGTTCATTCCGTCGCGCATCAGATCAACCAGATTCAGGGTTTGCTTGACTACATTAAAACCGCTCCAGGTGATGAGGCTGACATAACCACCAACCAAAACAACAAATACGATGGCGACACTGGCTTTCCACGGAAGATGGGTAACTGACTGAATGAAATTCGCGACCGGATTGACGATGTACGCGATCATGATCAGGAGCAGGATTTGGGGCAAAATGGATTGAAAATGAATGATCAATCCGCCAATGACCGCGACGAGCGAAAAACCGGCGATGATCTTGGTAACTGAATTCCATTTTGGAGATGGATTAAGCGGCAGATTCTCAGTCATTTTATGGACACAAACCCGGTTCAAACAAGAATGGCAAAACGTCACACCAAAGCGCGAAGTAATCGATATACCAGATAAAGCCTACCACACCAAGGATCAACAAGCCGAACAGGAGCGCGACGACGAGAAGAACGGTTTTGCGAGTCCTGGTGTCTTCTTCGAATGGGGTTTCGTAGGCGAGCGGTATTTCTTCCACGGGTTCTTCAGAATAGAATGGCTCAAAATCATCCAGGCCGCGATCGTCAGGCTGCAAAGTATCGACCACCTTGGGGGTTTGCGGGATTGCCCCAGGTTCCAACATGGCTGTTTTCTCCGCGGGGCTATCCTGTTCCATCAGGATAAAGCGGACCGCCTCACTTACTTCGATCACTTGACCAGGCAGCAGCTCGGTTGCCGCGTTGATTTGTTTTCCATCCACATAGGTGCCGTTGAGTGAACCGATATCGGTGATCATTACCAAGCTATCGTTTACTTCAATGACCGCGTGCTTGCGAGAAACCTCAATATGATCGATGACGATATCATTGTTTGGGTCTCTGCCGATGGTTACCCTCGGTTTGGTCAAAGGGAAATCGAGACCCTTCAGGGGAGGCGTTTGGAAAATGATCGATAATTTGGAAGACATAGCGTGTTCCTTTCTATTTGACAAAAGAGCCGAAAATCCTTTGGAAAAGATCCGATTCAAGGATGAAATTCGGATCGGTACGGTTTTTGAGTTGAATAAATTTCTCAATGGCAGGTTTGCCCAAATATGCCAGGGCGGTTTCGGAACTGGTCTCACTGTTTTTGGCGAGGTAGAAACGCCCCCCGGCATTGGTAGTGATGTTATCAAATTCAGTTAACATTGTTCGAAGGCTGCTCCGATTTCGCCGAGTGATCTTAAAGTCAAAAGCCAGGGAGTAGCCATCCACGGCATGGGAAAGCAAAAATTGATCGGGTCTGTGCCGTTTGGTAACGCCCAAAAAAGAAGGGATTCCCCGCTTTTGGCTGGTGATGAGCATCTCCTTCCAGATATCGAGCGCGCTTGCTTTTGGCAGGAAAGTTTGATATTGAATGAGTCCCTGATTGCCATAAGCCAATTCCCAATTCGGAACGTAATCCAACAAGAAGTGAAAGGCGGCATGGGATTGTAAATAAGAAGAGGTTCGCAAACTGGCAACGTATTTTGCGCTATTCACAAGTCTGGCGCCAATATTGTTCATGAAGGGTGTCATGATGTAATGGATGATGGATTTCGGAAAGAAACCAAACATGGTTGCCGGCAAGGTTTGGCGATCTACCCGCATGGAGGTTGCAGGGTCGGAATCTTCGCCTGCAGGCAGGTAATCGGCGACATGAATCTGTCCCCTTCCCAACGAATTTCCTCCGGCGGTCGCGTCCAACCAGCCTACTGTATAATCGTGGAGCGGAGCGTCCCGTTCAATCGCTTCCAGATGCGAAGCCAGATTGTGAACTGGGTATTGGGAAACCCGCAAAAAGCCAGAATACACCCGTTTCATTTTCAAGGTGATCGAGGTAAAGGCGCCGAGCATTCCAAGCCCTCCGATCATCGAATAGAAGAGGTCGCTATTGAGGTCAGGCGAGCAGGTGAGTTCCGCTCCATTGGGTAACAAGGCGGTAAATTTGAGAACATGTTCACCGATCGTACCCAAACGAAAATTATTCTTGCCATGAATGTTCATGCCAAGGCAGCCGCCAAGGGTGGTGGTCATGGTTCCACTGACTACCGGAGGCCACCAACCATCCGGAAGCACTTTTTGCCATAATTCACTCAGGCTGATCCCAGGTTGGACGGTAATGATCCCACTCTCTGGATTCCATTCAAGAATTTCCTTCATATTTTCGAAGTTAACCAACATCCCGCCACCATTGAGAGCGGCGTCGTTGTAGGAACATCCAGCTCCGCGAAAGGCGATTTTGAAACCGTGGCGTTCCGCCTCTGTGAATCGTTCAAGAAGCTCTTCACTGTTACGGGGGGAAAAACAGGTACTTGGGGCGTTAATCGAATGTCCGAAGTTCTCAAAATCCTGGAAAAGTTCTGTTTGGGTCAAGGCAAGGCTCATTGGATTTCCATTAAAAACTCAATTTTCGAAAGATAAAAGACGGGATCAGGCGAACAACCAGCATGATGAGCCCCCAAATGGGGGAAATATAAACGGTTTGCTTACCAGAGCGGATGGCTTTACTGATCTGGGATGCGGCATCTTCTGGGGAGGTCATGAACAACAGCCCAGTTCTACCCTTGGTCATGTCGGTATCCAGAAATCCGGGCTTAACCGTAAGTACGTGTACGCCTTTGCGGGTGAGTCGATTGCGGTAGGATTCGAGGATCGAACTCAGCCCAGCTTTTGAAGCCCCATAGGCAGGGTTCAGGATTCTTCCCCGATCTCCCGCCACAGACGAGATTCCGACGATATGGCCCCTTCCCAGAGATTGGAAAACTTTTGCAACGGGGTTGAGCCAGGCGAGGGCGCCTATTAAATTGACCTCGATCATCTCTTGATCAGAAGCAAAGTTGAATTCTTCCAGCGCGGTATGATTCAAAATTCCAGAATTAAAGATAAACAGATCAAGCCCGCCGAGATCGCTGATCAAGCGCGGCAGAAGGGTTTCCACTTCCCCAGAATTTTTTAAATCATGGAAATACTCTCGCGTGACAACTTCGCCGGCGGTCTGATTGATTCCTTCACTCAGGGATTTCAAATCTTCAGTGGAACGGCTGACGAGGGCGATGAGATAACCTTCGGAAGCCAATTGCTTGGCGATGGCGGCGCCTAAACCACGGCTGGCGCCAACCAGAATGGCTTTTTCCCTGGGTGTAAGGGGAGTAGGTTGGGTAAAGGGTGCGGTCATGGTTGCTCCATTCTACTTACCATACCATTTTAACATAACCATGGGAGAAAGATTTCATTCTTTTTCCAAGGCTGGGTTAAAATAAGAAGTGCGGTCTCCGTTGAACCTTATGCCAACCATTAAACAATCCTTGCCTGCGGGCGATCTCAACTACTACCGGATCATCGCCGCGTTTTGGGGTTTTGAGCTTAACTATCCCGAGCCGGATCGAGCCTTATCTGAGCTGGTTGAAAATATGTGTGATATTGAACATCTGAACGGGGTGATCGATGGTTTGGATGAACTTTCGCTGGAGGGATTAAATGAGCTTTTCACCCACGGTGGAAAAATCCCATTTAATCAATTCATCCGAAAATTCGGCGAACTCCGCGAAGTTGGGGCTGGCAAGCGGGATCGTGAACGACTTTATGATTCTCCAATCTCAGCAACCGAAGTATTGTATTACCGGGGATTGATCGGAAGAGGTTATCTTAAAGCGGACGCGGATCTGAACGAACAGATCTTTCTGCCGGATGAGATCTTGGAGGGTCTGGAGTTGTCAGGCTACGAGCCTTCTGAAAAGACGATTCCCGCCGCGGACCAGCAAATCGCGGATACCACGCCTGAAGATTATGATGTAACTCATTATCCTGGCCGCAGCGCTACGGCGGCGGAACATACCTGGACGCTGCCAAAAGGGCTGGACATCCTCAACGATCTTACCACGGTCATCTGTTCACTGCGCAACCAACAGCCATATCCAGACTTGGCCATCAATCAGACGGAGGCGGAAGGGTTGCTGGCGGGGTTGGGAATTCTGCAGAGTGAAAACACCCTGGACACTGAGAAAGTAAAACGGTTTCTGGAATCAGACCGAGAACAGGCTTTAAGCTGGTTAATCAGTTCCTGGTTGGAATCCCGGTTTTTCGACGAAATGCGCAATTTAGCGGATATCGAGGTTGAGGGTTACCTGGTCAATCAACCAGAAAAATCGCGATCCTTTGTGCTCGAGCAATTAAGCAAAATTCCACCGGGCAAATGGTGGAATTTAAACTCCTTCATTAAATCCATTAAAGAGAACCATCCGGATTTCCAACGTCCCGCGGGAAATTACGAGGTTTGGCTGTTAAAGAGTAAAACTTCTGGCAACTATTTAAAAGGTTATCGGCATTGGGACGAGGTCGAAGGCAAACAGATCGAATATCAACTTGCCCGACCAATGTTCTGGTTTGGGATGGTAGAACTGGCTGGCGCCGAGAAAGGCGGTAATCCGCTCGCTTTTCGAGTGCTGCCCAAAAACTTGCCCATGCCTAAGGAGGAAGGTTTATTAAGCGCGTCCAATGATGGGCAGATTGTCGCCGCCATGGACGTACCCCGAGTAATCCGCTATCATCTCTCCCGCTTCTGTGAACCGCCCAGAATTTCACGCGAAAATTATATTTACAGGGTTACACACGCCAGTCTCAGCCGGGCTCGGGAGCAAGGTTTGACGGTTGATCACTTGCTGGGCTTGCTGAAAAAAAACAGCAACCAGCCCATACCACCCCTTTTCCAAAAATCTTTGGAGCGTTGGCAGAAAAATGGTATCGAAGCTACCTTCAAGGATGTAGTGGTATTAAAAGTCAAGAACCCATCAGTGATCGCTGAATTAAAAAAAACAAACGCCGCCCGGTTTATTCAGGAAGAGTTGAACGCGACAACGGTGGTTATTCCCAGAGACGCCCGTGAAAAAGTTCGTCAGGCATTAATGTCCATCGGTGTATTAACCGAGGACGGTTTTATTGGATAATAGAATTAAAAATCAATTTGGAGGTCAAATGGCTGAATTGCAATGGATCAAGGATGAGTTGAATAGCCTGCGTGAAGCGGGGTTTTACAACAACATCCGGACGTTAGAATCTGCCCAAGGCGCCTGGTTACGGATCGAGGGCAAGGATCGGCTGAACTTCTGTTCGAACAATTATCTTGGATTGGCAAATCACCCCCGAGTGGTGGAAGCCGCCCGGCGCGGAGCGAGCGCTTTGGGAGTGGGGCCTGGAGCGGTGCGCAGCATTGCCGGAACCATGTCTCCTCATATTGAACTGGAAGAGCGCCTTGCCCGATTTAAGGGAGTTGAGGCGGCGATCACCTTTCAGAGCGGGTTTACCGCCAATCTGGCGACAATACCGGCTCTGATGGGCAAGGGAGATGTGATCTTTTCTGACAAATTGAATCATGCCAGCATCATTGACGGCTGCCGCCTTTCTGGGGCAAAGATCATCTCCTACGAACATAATGATCCAAAATCTCTGGAAGAACAGATTGTTGCCAACCTGGCTGATTATCGCCGGGGTTTGGTGGTTACTGATGGTGTTTTCAGTATGGATGGGGATATCGCCTCGCTGCCGGCATTGTACGAAGTAGCGAAACGATATGACTTGATTTTCATGGTCGATGATGCCCATGGCGAAGGCGTGCTCGGCAAGGGCGGGCGCGGGATTGTGGATTATTACGGGCTGCATGGCAAAGTCGATGTTGAACTTGGGACGATGTCCAAGGCATTTGGGGTGATGGGCGGCATGGTCGCTGGCAATGCCCTGATCATCGAATGGCTTCGCCAACGAGGCAGACCATTCCTCTTCTCCTCGGCTGTTACGGTTCCGGATGTTTATGCCTGCCTCGCCGCCGTCGAACTTCTGGAGGAATCAACCGAGCTGGTAGACCGCCTGTGGAGCAACGCCAAATACTTCAAGGAAGGGATGAAGTCAATGGGCTTTAATACCGGAGTAAGCCAAACCCCGATTACCCCGGTGATGTTGGGAGAAGCGCCTTTGGCACAACAATTCAGTAAAGCCTTGTTTGAGGAAGACGTATTCGCCATGTCGATCGGTTTCCCAACGGTGCCACGCGGTTTGGCGCGAATCCGGGTAATGATTTCGGCCTCGCATAGTATCGAAGACCTCGATTTTGGATTGAAGGCGTTTCAGAAGGTCGGCAAGAAATTAGGTGTGATCGCGTAAGGCTTAGCCAAATTTTTTCCACAATTCGAGCATCTGTGAATCGAAATAAAAGCAGCCGCCCAATAGGCGGCTGCTTTGTTCGCTGAGATTGATTGCGATTAAACAGGCTGACGAAAATCAAAGATTCCATCGCTGGCGGACCAGGCTTGGTCGCAAGCGGTACAGCGCAGAAGCTCATCTTCGCCGGTCAAAGCTCCGCCGCAATCCGGGCAGCAGAAAATGTCCAAAGGCTGGCGCAAGTCCTCATTCGAAGCTGGCTTGGTGCCTGGTTTTTTCAAACACAAAAAAACACTGGGAGTAAGCTGCCAGAATTTTCCGGTCGGCTGAATGAAACCATCCACTGCCGCCAGAAACCTGGCGGGGAAGAGCCGTTTTAAGAATCCGATCCTGAAATGTGAAACCGTCCGAGTTTCCGTGACCATTAATCCAAGGTTGGTTACAATTTTACGGATGTGAGCTGGGTGAAAGTCAAAATTCAATTCAACAAACTCGACCTGCTCATGGCTGAATGGGTTCCATTGCTGCTTACCAAGAAGGTAACGACCAATCGACTTGAGGTTCAGTTTATTGGCGTATTCGAGAACGAAAACAGCCCCCGGGGCGAGCGCGCGCTCGATCCGGCTGAGGGCGAGCTCAGGTGCGCGCATGTGGTGGAGGGTTCGGATCATGGTCGCTCCGTCGAACAGCGCGTTTTTGAATGGAAGGCGGTAAATATCAGCGGCAACGTAAATGTATTCCGAGCCAGAACCCAGGCGGGCTTTGGCTTGTTCCAGTTGGGTATTTGAGTAATCCAATACCACAACTTGGCGGAAACCCTTGTAACGCTGGGTGTTTCTGCCTGCGCCAGCGCCCAATTCCAACATTAAATTTCCGGAGGTCGGCAGAAGTTGGCGCAAGGCGATCGCCTCAGCCAAATCTTCATATTGCCTGCCGCCCTGATCCCAAAAGCTTTGCTGGTAATCGGATCCTTCGTAATTGCAAACGGGTGGTGTTTTCATAGAGTTCCTGGAAAAAATAAAGTCGGGTAAATTTTACCCGACTTTATGATTCAGCCTGGGTTGGTTTAACGCCCAACCGCCCGGTAGGTAAAGCCTTTTTCTTTCATGGTCTTTGGATCGTAAATATTGCGACCATCGTAAACCACCGGCGCTTTCATGATCGCTTTAAGTTTGTCCAGATCAATTTGTTTGAATTCGTTCCATTCGGTGATGACCATCACCGCATCGCTGTCTTTGGCGACTTCATAAGGATCGTTGGTCATTTCGACAGCAGGCAAACGCTCTGCCGCGATTTGCATGGAGACCGGATCGTAACCTTTTACACTGGCGCCTTGCTCAACCAACTCCTGGGCGATATCGATGGAAGGAGCGTCGCGCATATCGTCGGTGTTGGGTTTGAAAGCCAAACCAAACAAACCGATGGTTTTGCCGCGCAGGTCTCCACCAACCATGGCTCGGATATGATCGACAGCAGTCTTTCGGCGGCCGTAGTTCACATCCATTACCGTGTTAAGGATCTTGGGATCAATCCCAGCTTCCTCTGCCATGTAAGCCAGGGCAAGCACATCCTTGGGAAAGCAAGAGCCACCCCAGCCGAGACCGGCATCCAAAAAGTGGCGGCCGATCCGGGCGTCGTAACCCATGCCGGCGGCAACTTCCTTGACATCAGCGCCTAAAACCTCGCAGATGTTGGCGATTTCGTTGATAAAGGAGATCTTGGTCGCTAAAAAGGCGTTGCTGGCGTATTTAATCATTTCGGCGGTGCGCAGGTCGGTGATCACAATCGGGGCGCGCAGGGGCAGGTGCAATTGGGCAACCTTACTGGCGGCGTCTTTATCCGTAGAGCCAAGTACGGTGCGGTGCGGGTTCATGAAGTCACCAATCGCGGAACCTTCACGCAGAAATTCGGGACAGCTAACCACAGAAAATTCAACATCCGTTTTCTGGGCTTTTTTAACAATATCCGATACCCAGTCGCCAGTACCTACGGGTACGGTGGATTTATTAATGATGACGATGGGTTGGGTCAAATTTTCGGCGATTGAGCGGGCGGCGGCGGCGACGTATTGCAGATCGGCTTCACCGTTAACCGCTGAGGGTGTGCCGACGGCGATGAAGGCAAATTCAGTGCCATCGAGGGCTTCCTTGTAATCAGTGGTAAAACGCAGGCGTCCGGCTTTTACATTGCGGGTTACCAATTCTTCCAAGCCTGGCTCATAGATCGGCATGATGCCTTTCTTGAGGTTATCAACTTTTTCCTTGTTAACATCCAGCGCGATGACCTTGTTACCAAGATCGGCAAAACAAGCGCCAGTAACGATTCCAACATAACCTACACCGACAACACAAATTTGTTTCATTGGTACCTCGTTTTAGAGAATATTTGATCTTTCAATTATACCCGATAAAGCTGTGAAATAAATCACAATTGATAATTTATTATTAAGTATATAACCTAAATTTTAAATCCAAGCATGACAGAGAAAAAGACCATATTCGCCAAAACCGCCCAAATGAGGCTGGTACGGGGGCGTTTATCCACAACCGTAAAATTAGGGAAGATCCCATCCACGGCCAGAATTGGTCCCGCGAGGGCGGTGAACAACAAGCCAGCAAGCAGCCCTCCGAGATGGGCGTAATTGTCAATACCCGGGGAGAGCCCTATGATCAAGTTGATCACCGCAATACTGATCACATTCTGGAGAGCGCGTTTGGCGCCTTTGCCAAAAACGCCCCTGTTCTGATAAAAGAAGACGATTTCTGCTCCGAGCAAGGCAAAAATTGAGGTTGATGCCCCCAGTGAGGGATTTGGTGAAAAGAGAAAAGAAAACGTATTCCCGCCAAACGCCCCAACCAGGTAAATCAAGCCGAAACGGGCGTGCCCAAACCTTTTTTCAAGCTCCACCCCAATCACGAACAAGGCATACATATTAAAGGCGATATGGGTCAACGAGCCATGCAGAAGGGCGGGTGTGAGCAGACGCCAATATTCGCCAGCCAGGATCTGCTCGTTGATTTTCATCCCGAGCGCGGCTGGGAGGTCGAATCCTAAAAATCCTTCGGTGAGGATTTGAGCCAGATAAAACGCGATCGTAACACCCAGAAGGATATAAGTCACGATGGGTTTGACGAGGTTTTCGGTGAAATTGGGTCGAACAGGGGTGGATTCGGTTTGTTCCGGATTATTCACAGGGTGATCTTCCTCTGGTCGACCTTGTGATGTTCGGCGGTGATGATCGATCGAATCACATGGACTGTGCCTTCCAGATCATCATCGCGATTGACGACCACATAATCAAATTCCGGAGCTTTTTTAAGTTCCTGGCGGGCGCTTGCCTTGCGCAAGTTTAATCCCTCAGAAGATTCAGTTTTCCGGCTGTTAAGTCGATTAATGAGGGATTCCTCGTCTTCGGTGGTCAGAAAAATCAAGATCGCGTCCGGGATCAATCGCCGGATGGTAGCGGCGCCTTGCACGTCAATCCGCAGTACTACGTCCATACCCGAGGCAAGCGCGTCGCGAACCTGCTTTTTGGGGATGCCCTTGTAATCGTTATAAACAATCGCGTATTCCAGAAGCTCGTCATTTTCGATCATTCTGGCGAATTCATCCTTGCTCACGAAGAAGTAATCTTTCCCGTTTACCTCGCCGGGACGAATTGGGCGGGTGGTGGCGGTAACCACAAAATGAAATGGTAATCCCATTTCTTTCATTAAATTAAGCACACTGTCTTTTCCAACCCCCGATGGTCCGGAGAGGACGATTGCCAGCGGGTGTTGCTTGATAACCTTGTAGCCATTGTCTTCGATGGTTTGTTTCATGCTTAGCCCCACCTCCAGTTTGAGCCATCCTTGGAATCCTCGACGATCACATTAAGCTGCTTAAGCCGATCCCGGATCAGATCTGAAAGTCCCCAGAGTTTTTGGGCACGAACTTCCCGGCGTACTTCCATGAGCAGCTCAATAAATTTTTCGCTTGAGGTATCACCCTCCTTGTCCTCCAGGCGCAAGCCGAGAACATTGATCAGAGCGCGTAATTTTTGTTGAGCGGGTTTGATCTGGTCTGGAGATGCATTGGCATCCTTGGCGGTGTTAAGTGCCCGGACAAGGTCAAACAAGGCCGTGACCGCGCTGGCGGTGTTGAAATCGTCGTCCATCGCGCGGATGAAATCCAGCTCAGTTTGCTTGGTTTGTTCTTCCAAACGGGTAATCACATCCGCCGCGGCTCCTGTGCCGTTAGCAAGGCGTAATCCGGAAGCAAGGCGTTCCAGACCTTTTTGAGCCGCGTCGAGAGTCTCTTCATTAAAGACGAGCGGCGCGCGATAGGTTCCATTCAATACCAACATTCGCATCACATCCCCGTTTCGCTCTTCCAGAAACTCCTTGATGCTGATGATATTACCCAGGGATTTGGACATTTTCTCGCCGCTCAATTGGAGCATTCCGTTGTGCATCCAATATTTGGCGAACGGTTTTCCGGTGTAGGATTCAGACTGAGCGATCTCGTTTTCGTGGTGAGGGAAAATCAGGTCGTTTCCGCCGCCATGGATATCGATCTGCTCGCCTAATTCAGCCAGATTCATGGCGGAACATTCGATATGCCAACCGGGACGGCCTTTCCCCCATGGGCTTTCCCAGGCGGGTTCGCCAGGTTTGGCGGCTTTCCACAAGGCAAAGTCCATCGGGTTTTCTTTCTGTTCCCCAACCTCAATCCGCGCGCCGGCTTGCATATCTGCCAACTTGCGCCCGGAGAGTTTGCCGTAATCCTCATCCCGTTCGACTCGAAAGTACACATCCCCATTCGGCACGGGATAGGCGAAACCTTTTTCGATCAGTCCCTGGATAAAGGACAAGATCTGCTGCATGGTTTGGCTCACCCGTGGTTTGGCGGTGGCGGGCAGGATGTTGAGATCCTTAAGGTTTTGATCAAAGTCTTTGATGTACTTGGCGGAGAGGGATAAAGGATCAACGCCCATTTGGTTAGCGCGGGTGATGATCTTATCATCCACATCGGTATAGTTCATCACATGTTTGACCGTATAACCGCGGAATTCAAAATAGCGGCGGATGATGTCAAATACCAAGGCGGACATGGCATGTCCAACATGAGCGTCATTGTAGACAGTAGGACCGCAGACGTACATTTTTACAACGCCGTCTTCAAGCGGGACGAAATTTTCTTTCTTGCGGCTTAACGTATTATATAAACGGATCATGGTTCCATCTCCTGATGGCACTTATTATATCCAAGCCGATGTGAATTGGAGAGGAATCCGGCTCAATCGTTTTCGATCTTGCCAAAGATCATTTTTCCGGCAGCCGTTTGAAGTACCTTGGTAACGCTCACTTGTTTGGTAGTGCCGATGAATTTATTGCCCCCATCGACTACCACCATGGTTCCATCATCCATATAACCAACGCCCTGGTTGGATTCCTTGCCTTCTTGTATGATCGCGACAGCGAGAAGTTCACCTGGAAGCACGATCATCTTGACCGCGTTCGCAAGTTCGTTGATATTAAGCACGCTAACACCCTGCAATTCGGCTACCCGGTTAAGGTTGTAATCATTGGTAAGGATCGGACATTTGAGCTGTTTTGCCAAAACTACCAGCTTTTCGTCCACTTCCTTAATTCCATCCGCGTCCAGATCGCTGATGCTCACTTTTACACTGGGAATTTTCTGTAACTCAGCCAGAACAGCCATTCCCCGCCTGCCGCGTTGCCGGCGCAGGCTGTCGGATGAGTCGGCTACAAATTGGAGCTCATTAAGCACAAAGCGCGGGATATTGAGAAAACCGGGCAAAAAACCGGTCCGGGCGATGTCAGCCACGCGTCCATCGATGATCACGCTGGTATCCAGAAGGATCATCTTTTGGTTGTCATGCGAGTGGTCACCGCGACCGAATCTTCCTTCGCCCGAGCTGAAAGATCGAATAACATTGAAAATATCCTCTTTACGCATCACAAAAAGGTAAATGCTTAGGTACGAACTGAAGACCATGATCACGAAAGGCAGGATTTTGCCAAACGGATCAGGCAGCAGGGAGATTGGGTTGGTGAGTAAGGTAGCGATCAGCAGACCGATTACCAACCCAAAAAAGCCAGCTACCAATGTTTCCCCAGAAATCAATCTGACCAAGGACTTGATCTTTTTCATGGGCATAATGGTAATGTAAGGAGTAATGATCAACCCAAGCAGGGCGCCAATAACCGAAAGAAGAATTGAGAAGAAATAAGGGGTGTCTTTTACTTGCTCTGGGGTTGGGAGTTTTGTTCCCCAATAATAACCAGCCGCAGAAAACACGATCATACCGATAATTCGTAAAATAAAATAAATGCTCATAATAAATCCTCTGCCGCTAATAAAATTTCAAAGTTCCAGCCACAGCAGTAAACTAAAACAATGATTTAATAATTAATTTGATGATAGCACGGGAAGGGTTTAACGTCAAACGAAATGGCAACATGGTACAGCTTGTACTATAATAATGAAACTACTCACTCAGTGATGGGATGAAACGATGGCGATAGACCGGTTCGGAAGGAACATTCATTACCTCAGAATCTCATTGACAGATCATTGCAATCTGCGCTGTGTGTATTGCATGCCCGAAGATCAAACCTTCCGCCCAAATGCTGAGTTAATGCAGGATGATGAGATCCTCCTCCTGGCAAAATTATTCGCCAGCCTCGGATTCGATAAATATCGACTTACAGGTGGGGAGCCGACCATTAGAGCCAATATCACCTCGATCTTGAAGGGGTTGGCCGAGATTCCCGAGGTGAAATCGCTTTCGATGACAACCAACGGGGTTCTGTTGAAAAAACTCGCCCGTCCTTTAAAGGAAGCCGGGCTGCAGCGCGTGAATGTTTCGATTGACACCCTCGATCCTCAAAAATTTAAACGACTCACTCGCTGGGGAAGTTTGGAGGATGTTTGGGAAGGAATTCTGGCAGCCGAGGAAGCGGGTCTGACTCCGATCAAATTAAACGGGGTTGTGGTGAAGGGTTATAACGAGGAAGACGTGATCGATCTGGCCGCGCTCACCCTTGAACGCGACTGGCAATTCCGATTTATCGAAATGATGCCGTTCGGTGGCGTAACCGACTTGCAAATTCACAATGTGATTACCGCTAAACAGATTCAGGACAAAATCGAAAGCGAATTTGGCCCATTGGAGGCTACCGGAAAGTATGACGGAGAAGCGCGCATGTTCAAGATCCGAGGCGCCAAAGGCAGCCTTGGTTTTATCTCCTCTGTTACCTTACCTTTCTGCGCGGATTGCACCCGGGCGCGCCTGACCGCTGACGGAATTCTGCGCATGTGTCTCCTGCGGGAAAAAGAGATCGACCTGCTCACACCTTTACGCCAGGGCGCTGATCTTGAAGCCTTGCGCCAAATGGTTCTGGACGCGGTCTGGCAAAAACCCTGGGGACACGAGCTTTCAAGCGGGAAGATACCATTGAATCGCTCAATGAATCAGATCGGGGGATGACCCCAAAAAAATTGGAGGAAAAATGGCCTGGGAAAGAAATGTAATGCGCACCATCCGGGTGCGTAACGACCAATCAATTGGCCAATTAGCGAAAACACTGCAAGTGATTTCCGATCATGGGGGAGCCGTCGGCGATATCCGCCTGATTACTGAAACTTCGCAGCATGTAACCCGTGATATTACCATTTACACCAGCGATCTGCCCCAATTTGAGCATATTCTGGCGGAACTTGAAAAGCTGCATGGCACGATCATCACCGATGTTCGGGATGAAGTGCTGCAACTTCATTTGAAGGGTAAGATCGCGGTTCGATCTCGTTACGAAATCGATTCGATGACCACTCTTCGGCGGGTGTATACGCCCGGCGTGGCTGAGGTGTGTCTGAAAATTGCTGAAAACCCGGCTCTGGCGCGCACCTACACCTCAATTTCCCACATGATCGCCATCGTGACAGATGGTACCGCGGTTCTCGGTCTGGGTGATATTGGCCCACTGGCTGGAATGCCGGTAATGGAAGGGAAAGCCATGCTGATGGAATCGCTGGTAGGTCTTTCCGGATTCCCGATCCTGCTCAATACCAAGGACACCGCCGAGATCATTGCCGCGGTCAAGGCGATCAGTCCTACCTTTGCCGCCATCCAATTGGAGGATATTTCCTCCCCGCGCTGTTTTGAGATTGAGGAAACCCTTCAACGGGAACTGGATATTCCGGTCATGCATGACGATCAGCATGGTACCGCGGTGGTTACCACCGCCGCGCTGATCACCGCCACCAGGCGGGTGGGCAAGAAATTGGAGGATCTTAAGATCGGACAGATCGGCCTGGGGGCAGCCGGGCTTGCCACGACCCGAATGTTGATGAAACTCACTGGCAAACCGGTTTATGGGGCAGATTTGAGTTCGGACGCGTTGGACCGGCTGGTAGCTTACGGTGGAATCGCCAGTAATTTGAAGGAAATTATGGCAAATTGCGATGTGGTTGTAGCCACAACTGGCGCCGCCGGCTTGATCAAACCGGAAATGGTTCATAAAGGTCAGATCATTCTGGCCCTCTCCAATCCAAATCCGGAAATCGACCCGGAAGCTGCCTTGCGAGCCGGCGCGTTATTCGCTGCGGACGGGAAATCGGTCAACAATGTTCTCGGTTTTCCGGGTATCTTCCGCGGGGCAGTGGACGCGAACGCGTCCACCATCACCCGCGAAATGTTGGTGGCTGCCGCGTTTACGATCGCCGATATGACCAAACCTGGCGACCTGGTGCCAGATCCATTGGATAAGGACGTTCATAAGGCGGTTGCCAAAGCCGTGGCACGCAAAGCCTTTGAACAAGGCGTCGCGCGGGCAGATTATGTTCCTTACATCGAGGAATAACTACTTGTAGATTTCCTCTTTTAACATTGTACCGAGCCGGGTCATCCCTTCGCGGATGACATCTGGTGAGCTATAGCTGAAATTAAGGCGCATGGCGTTTTTACAAGTCTCATCTACGGTGAATGCCATCCCAGGCACATAGGCAACTTTCTTCGCGATCGCCTTTTCAAGCAAAATAGTGGTATCAATGTTCTGGGGAACCTTGCCCCACAGGAACATGCCGCCTTTAGGAACATTCCAGCTGGCTTCCACCGGCCAGGTCTCTTCCATGGTTTCAACCATCACATCCCGGCGTTCCTTGTATACCTGGCGAATCTTTTTTACATGCTCGTCGATGAATCCGCCTTTACCAACTTCATATACGATCATCTGATTAAAAGTGGGAGAGTGAAGGTCGGCACCCTGCTTGGTTTGGACCAGCTTCTTGATCACTTTCTCAGGAGCGATTACCCATGCCATGCGGATACCCGGAGAGAGCAATTTGGAGAATGTGCTCATGTAGATCACATTTCCGGAATAAGCTCCATTATCACCACGGTAAACACTATCGAGGTACGAAAGCGAAGGCAGGTGGTCGCCTTCATAGCGTAACTGACCGTAAGGATCATCCTCAACAATCGGAACGCCGTATTTGTCCGCCAACTCCACAATTTGCTGGCGGCGTTCGAGACTGAGAGTAACTCCGCTCGGATTTTGGAAATTGGGTAGGATATATATGAATTTTGGACCTACCCGCAAGGCTTTTTCCAGCTCTTCGACGATCATGCCATTCTCATCGGTGGGGACGGGGACGTACTGGGCGCCGTAGGCATTGAAGGCCTGCAACGCGCCCATGTAGGTTGGCGATTCAACAACAATGTAATCACCACGGTTGATAAAAACACGTCCCATGAAATCCAGCGCTTGTTGTGACCCCGAAGTAATCAGCACATTATCGGGGTGGATTGAGACGCTATAACGAGACTTGTGGCGGGTGATCATTTCACGAAGGGGAAGATAACCTTCAGTGGCGCTGTATTGCAAAGCTAAAGCGCCTTCGTTCTGTAAAACAGTATTGGTTGCTTTGGTGAATTCCTCAAGCGGAAATACTTCCGGGGCAGGCAGTCCGCCGCCGAATGAAATAATCTCCGGATCTTGGGTTAATTTCAACAATTCCCGGATGATCGAACTCTTCATGCCTTTGACGCGATGCGCATATCGGTATTCCCAGGGGGTTTCCATTGATACTCCTTCGTCTTTGATTGGGCGGATCATTCTTCGCCCAATCTTATTATGGTATAAATCCGATCATTGAATCAAGATGACAAATAGCCAAAATGGTTGGCGGGAAAAAAATTCTCATCCGCTGATACTTGCGGGTTGATTGACAAATAAAAAACCCGGAGGAGTTTCCTCCGGGCTGAAATTTAAAAGCGGTTTTTGGTCACAGTTTATTCAAAAATCTCGGTAAACCTGGCAACTAATTGGTTTGGGGTTAATTTATCAGCGATGTGAACTCCTTTGACCTTATCAGCCATACCGTTCTGGCGTAAATAGTTGGCAAACTCCGTTTTAACCTCTCCCGGACCCAGGATATGAACAGAATCCCGATCTTTGATCTTATCCATCAACTCCTTGTAGAACAAAAGCCTGAATTTCTCCAGCCTACGGTCTAACATATCGCTCGGTTTGATATCCTTGCGGCCGATGCCGGTTTTCCCGTGGCTGCCGCTCGGAGGAAAGACCTCCGAAATTTCAGATGGGATGGTTACGACCTCTTTGGTTTCTTCAAAAACGATCATGGCTTTTTCGACGTCGATCCATATTCCCGCGTTCTTATTCATGGTGACTCCTTTTCAGTGAAAAATTGTGACCTAACAACAGTATAGTAAATTCGTTCGTTGGTTTCAAATCCGGATCGGTTGTGTTTGGTGGGCTGTTTGGATTAAAATGATGATCATGACAGAAAAACTTTACCTTATCGATGGGCATGCCCTGGCTTACCGAACCTTCTTCGCTTTGAATAACGGACCCACGGCGGGAAGGTGGCAAACCTCGCAAGGAGAACCTACTGCGGGTGTTTATGGTTTTGCCACAGTTTTAATGAAGATCTTGCAAACAGATAAACCCGAATACCTTGCGGTCGCCTTCGATACTGGAAAGACTTTCCGAGACGAAATGTTCCCGGACTATAAGGCTACCCGCGAAAAAATGCCGGATGACTTGCGCATCCAGATTGACAGAATCCGTCAATTAGTGGACGCTTTCAACATTCCACGCCTTGAAGTGGAAGGTTATGAGGCGGATGACGTACTCGGTACGATTGCCAGACAGGTTGCGGCAAAGGGCATTGGGGTAAAAATTATCACTGGTGACCGGGATCTTCTCCAATTGGTTGGCGGCATGATCATCGTCAGTCTCCCCGAAGCGGGTAAATTATCTGATTCACGGGATTACATCAGTGATGAGGAAGTAACCGCCAAATTCGGGGTGCCACCCCGCCTGGTGGTAGACTATAAAGCCTTGGTCGGGGATCCATCCGATAACATCCCTGGGGTTCGAGGGGTGGGTGAAAAAACCGCCCAAAACCTGTTCGCGACCTATTCCTCTCTGGATGATATCTACGATCATCTGGATGAGATTCCGGGAAAATTGCGCGAAAAATTGGAGAGTGACCGCCAGATGGCGTATCTCAGCCAGGATCTGGCCAGGATTCGAACCGATGTAGCCATTGAATTGAACCTTGAAAAAGCCCGTTCGCATGAATTTGACCGGGAAAAAGTGGAAACCCTCTTCAAGGAACTCGAGTTTCGATCACTTGTTTCTAAATTGAAGGATTTTGACTCCGAACCGGATAAACCAACCGAAGATAAAACAACCAAAGGCGCCCAACTTTCCATGTTTGGTGGGGAACCGATCCGGCGCACTGATCAAAATTCCAAAGCTCCGGCAATGACCGTACACATCGTTGCCAACAGTGCTGATCTGGAAAAACTTTCGACTGCCATGCAATCTGCCGAGGTGATCTCTTTTGATACCGAGACCACCTCCACCAATGAGATGCAAGCCGAATTGGTCGGCATCTCCCTGGCGGTAAAACCTGGCGAAGGCTGGTATCTGCCGATAAAGCACCAAATTGGGGCTAATCTCCCCCTGGAGGAGGCGCTCAACGCGATTACTCCGGCGATGACCGATCCCGCCATACAAAAAATTGCCCACAACGCCAAATACGACATGATTGTTCTGGCTCGGTACGGGCTTAAAGTCAGCCCGGTTACCTTTGACAGCATGATCGCTGAATGGGTGATCGACCCCAACTCCCGCAATCTGGGACTTAAAAACCTTGTTCAGGTCAGGCTGGGGGATGAGATGACCCATATTGAGGAACTCATCGGCACCGGTAAAAACCAGATTACCATGGATCGCGTTTCAGTTGACAAAGCCGCGCCATACGCGGCGGCGGATGCCGAGGTCTGTCTTCGCCTCCGTCCGCAGATGTTGGCGGAACTTAAAAGGGACGGTTTGATGAAGGTGTTCGAGGAAATCGAGATGCCCCTCATTCCGGTCTTGGCTGAAATGGAGATGAATGGGATTCGGATCGATGTCGGATTTTTTAAGAAATTTTCAGATGAATTGGAAAACAAACTGAACGAACTCGAGACGAGCATCTATCAGATGGTAGGGATGCCATTTAACATTAAATCAACCCAACAACTCTCCGATGTGCTCTTTAAGAATCTTGGCTTAACCCCGCCGGAGCGGATGAAGAAGACTGCCAGCGGTCATTTTTCAACCGCCGCCGACGTGCTTGATACGATTCGTGACCAACATCCCATGATCGAACTCGTGCTTGAGCATCGCGAGCTTGCCAAATTAAAATCGACCTATCTCGACTCTCTCCCCCTGGCGGTTGATCCTGATACGGGTAGAATCCACACCTCCTTTAATCAGACCGGATCGGTTACTGGAAGATTGGCTTCCAATAACCCCAACCTGCAGAACATTCCCATTCGGACTGAAACTGGTAAAAAGGTGCGCAATGGTTTTATTGCCGATCCGGGTTACATCCTGCTCTCGGTTGATTACTCTCAGGTGGAGTTGCGCCTGGTGGCGGTGATGAGCGGAGATGAGGCGATGCTTAAAGCTTTCAGGGCTGGCGAGGATATCCACAGCGCGACCGCCGCGGCGATTTTTAACAAACCAATCGATCAGGTGAGCAAGGATGAACGCCGACATGCCAAGAGCGTGAATTTCGGTTTAATTTATGGAATGAGCGCGTTTGGTTTAACTCGCAGCACCGAGCTGACCCTGGGCGAATCGGAGCGATTTGTGAAAAAATACTTCGAGCAGTTTCCGGGGATTAAGAAATACCTGGACGATATCAAAACGCTGGCGGCAAAACAAGGCTATGTAACCACCATGTTGGGGCGAAGGCGTTATTTCCCCGCCCTTAAAGGCTTGATGAATGCCCAGATGCGCCAGCGCGAGGAGCGGGAGGCGATCAATTCACCGATCCAGGGAACGGCGGCAGATATCATGAAGATCGCCATGATCAAGCTCCCTGAAGCCTTGAAAGCCGCGAATTGCCACGCCAAGATGTTACTTCAGGTACACGACGAGATCCTTTTCGAATGTCCGGTAGATGAAATTGATCTGGCGGCGCGGGTAGCCCGGGAAACGATGGAAACCGCCTATCCACTCGAGATACGGCTTGAAACCGAAGCCCGCTTTGGCAAAAACTGGGGTGAACTTAAGGTGGTCTAATCCCCGTGTTGGGTACGGATGCTGTATTCATCCGCCTCAACCACGATCTCGATCCACCCGTTCACATCCGTGCGAAACAGATTGGCGGTATCCAGAGACGCCAGGAGTTGTTCGTTGGGCAGTATGGCGAAATTGTCGAATCCAAAACCAAACAGATAAAACTCCGCAGGATAACTATCGATCAAATCTGGTGGATTGGCGGGCGGATAACCATTCTCGCTCAGGTAATACCCAGTGACCGCTAAGGGTTCCTCCCTTACCAGCTCCTCGAGCGCTTCGCGATTTACCCCAATCGGCAGAAAAAGGCTGAACCCACCCTGAGAAAGAAGATAAACCGCGCCTCGTTGATTGACGTTTAAAGCCTTCAACGCCAAACCGCCTCCGAGATCGATGACATCTCCAGTTTGAATGAAAGTAAAAGGAATTTTATCCGCCAACAAGCTGGTGGAAAGCGCCTGACTTGAATAACTGGCTTCGCGGTTTCCGCTCCAAACCACTCTTTGAGGTGGGTAGAGTCGCAATGCCTTGGGTAAGGCAGACAGGTTGCCCTCCTGGGTATTGGCGATTACCAGCAGATCAATCTGTTGGTCAAAAGCCGGAATTGTCTGGCCGAGGTGTTCCAAAAGAATCGAGGATTTGTCGCCGCCGTTGATCAGGATGTGCTCACCGTTCGAGGTGGTAATCAAGAGCAGATCGGTTTTGCCTGCCGCGGGTATGAGGATGTGTGTCTTGCCATCCGGCAGATTACCGGCCTGTTGCCAAATGAGAAAAACCCCAACCAGCGCTGCGGGGAGGAGAATGGCTGGCCTGAACCAGGATTTGATCCGTTGCCAGGCTGCCCCGGCGAACAGCAAAACAGAATAATAAATTACTATAAAGACCGTATTATCAAGGTTGAAATGCAGACTTGGCCCAGAATACGGAGCAAGCCATTCCACGATCCGGATCGTAGCCCAGGCGAATGGGTAGGCAGCCATGCCAAGAATTTGCCCGGCTGGAATCCAGAGGTACGAGAGGATGACCGCTGCCCCGCTCAGGATCAGGAGCGGCGGTTGAAGCGGCAGGATGAGCGGATTCGCCAGAAAGGTGATTAATGGCAGCTTGCCAAAATGAGCCAGAATAACCGGCAGGGTGGTGGCCTGGGCGGCAAAGGTGATCAGAAAAAGATCGGTGATAACCGTAACAATTCCATCCAAATTCTCTTCAGAAATTCTGGTGGAAAGCCGCTCCCGAACCCAGTTTTCCATGGGCGGCACCATGCTGATAATGCCGAGGGTGGCGGCAAAGGAAAGCTGAAATCCCGGTTCAAAGAGAGTAGCCGGCTCGATAAAAGCCATGATCATGCCGGCAAAGAAGAGCAGGGTAAGGGTGGCGTTTCGCCTGCCGATGAGAATGCCAAACGCGGCCAAACCACCCATCAACGCGGAACGTACTACCGGCGGATCAGCGCCGGCAATGAGGGTATAGATACCGATCCCAAGGACCGAAAGCAGGGTTCCCCAACGTTTTCCAGCCAGGCGGGTGAAAAGTGTGATCAGGATGGCGGTGATGATACTGATGTTAAACCCCGATATGGCGATGATATGTGATGTGCCGGTATCGACAAAGGCTTGGGCAATTTCGGGAGGGATTTGTTTATCCAATCCTACAAGGATGCCGTTAACCAGAGACGCGCTGGGTGGTGGAAAGATCTGCTCTACCCGTTCAAAAATCGCCCTCCTCACGGAGGTAGTTAATTTCCCAAAGAGGGAAGCATCCTCGCCAGGCAAAATCGTGAGGTTGTTCGTGGTCAAAAGGGTGGTAATCCCCTGATTGAGCAGATATTCCCGGTAGGAGAATTCGGGACTCTCGGGCGGCGCGTCCATCACTCCGTAGACCCGGACGATGTCTCCGTATTCTGTTGGGTAGGGGGTGTACAGTTTAACCAGCACCGAGCCGCTGGCGGGCAGGTCCCCAAAACCGAGATCAATGTATTTGACGGAAAGCTTGAGATTGGTAACCTGATCGCGTTCGTCCGGGAGGGATTGGACGCTGCCGGTCAGATAAACGTGCCTTTCGGAATTGTGATAGAAAGAAATATGATCAGTGGGATATGGCTGATTTGAAAGCTCAAAGCGGAGGGCACCATATACAAAAAAGAGCGGAATGAGGAGCAGAGCCACCTTTTGTTTGGCGCCGAGTCTCCAGGCAGCCAGGCTGATAAGAAAGAGAATCAGTGCGGAGATCAGATAAAGGCTCATGGGCAGCTTGGCAACCTTGGCAAAAGGGATGCCTGCCATGAATGCCGCGGCAAAACCTATCAGCGGCGAACTGATCACGTTTTCCAAAAATGTAACTTTCATAATTTCGATTATATTAAATATAAACGGGATCGAGACCGCAAGGTACATAAAAAAATGACGAAATCAGGCGAATTTGACCGGAAGAAATTGATACTTGTAACCGGAGTTACCGGTTATGTTGGTAATCGTCTTGTTTACCGGCTCTTGGAAAGAGGTTTTCGATTACGAGTATTTGCTCGCGATATCGAACGCGTCCGCGGGAAGCCTTGGTTTAACCAGGTCGAGATCGTTGAGGGGGATGCTTTGCTTCTGGCAGACCTTGAGCGAGCCTTGACGGGTGTCTCGGTGGCCTATTTTCTGATCCATAGCCGCCAATTGAATTCCGCCAGTGTTGATCGGGATTCGCAGATCGCTCATAATTTTGCCCTGGCGGCGGAATCAGCTCAGATCGAGCGAATCATCTACCTCGGGGAACTCGTCGATCCGCAGGCAAAACTTTCCCGATTTTTGCGCAGCCGGCATGAAACCGGTTATGCCTTGCGCTTGGGGAAGGTTCCAGTCACAGAATTTCGTTCCGGCGTGATCATCGGATCTGGCTCGGCTTTGTTTGAAATGATGCGAGTATTGGTGGATAGAGAGCCGGTTTTGGTTTGTCCAAGGTGGTTTTATTCCAGGGCTCATCCGATTGCGATTCGAAACGTACTGGATTACCTTGAAGGAGCTCTTGATCAGCCGGCGAGTATCGGCAAGCTGCTTGAAATCGGCGGGCTGAGTAAGCTTTCGTATGCCAATATGATGCTCGAATACGCCCAAATTCGCAATCTCAAAAGAGTGCTCATTCCGACACCCTTCTACGCTCCACGGTTTTCGGCTTTCTGGGTTCACATGGTTACCCCGATTTCCTACAATACGGTTTTACCCCTGATCGAAGGACTGCATCTGGTAAGCATGGCGGATGACAGTGAAGCTCGAAAACTCTTCCCGCAGATTCATTTGCTCAGTTTTGAGGAGGCACTTCAATATGCCTTGGTCAAGATCCGCGATGGAGACATCCCCTCTTCATTTCGGGACGCGTTGGTAACCAGCGCGGGAGACATCCACCCTTACCAATTCAAGATGGTGGAAGGGATGTATGTGGAGAAACGCCAGTTGAAAGTCTGTTTGCCGCCCGAAAAGGTATTTCGAGCCTTTTGCAGCATCGGTGGCGAGCGGGGTTGGCTTTATATGGATTGGAGCTGGAAACTGCGCGGCTGGCTGGATAAGTTGGTCGGAGGGGTCGGCCTTCGACGAGGGCGCAGGCATCCGACTGAATTGGCACCAGGCGATTCACTCGATTTTTGGCGGGTGGAAACATTGGAGCAAAACCGCTCCTTAATGCTTTACGCGGAAATGAAATTGCCTGGAAAAGCCTGGCTCGAGTTTGAGTCGATCCCTCAGGAAGAAAACAGTACCCTGTTAACCACCACAGCTTATTTTGACGCCTATGGTTTTTGGGGGTGGGCTTATTGGGCGGCGATGTGGCCATTCCATAAATTTATTTTCGACGGGGTCACCCGCGAGATTGCCAAGTTGTCCGGAGAGATTGAGTGAGCAAGAAAATTCTGGTTGTTGGAGCATCGGGATACATCGCATCCCGATTAATTCCGGTATTGTTGGAAGAGGGACATTCTGTCCGTTGTCTGGCGCGAGATCCGAGAAAACTTGCCCGGCGGGCGTGGATTGATCAGGTTGAGGTCGTCCAGGCAGATGTCACCCGGAAGGAAAGTTTGCCTCCGGCGTTAGACGGTTGTGAGGTAATTTATTATCTCGTCCACAATATGTCGGCCGGCAAGGAATATGATCGGCTCGATCAGATCTCAGCTAAAAATCTCGGTTCCACGGCTGCCGAGGCCGGTGTAGGAAAGATAATCTACCTGGGAGGGTTGGCGGATCGGGAAGATGAAAAACTCGCCCCGCACCTGTATTCCCGGCTCGAAACTGGCGACATCTTACGCGAGAGCGGCATTCCGGTCATCGAGTTCCGTTCAGGGATCATTATCGGGTCGGGATCGGTTTCCTTCGAGATGATCCGTGCGCTTGCTGATCAATTCCCGTTCCTGGTTGGACCCCTCTGGCTGCGCCATAAAACCCAGCCTGCCGCGACCAGTGATGTGGTTGCCCGCCTGGTGGATGCCCTGGATATCAGAGATGGGGTTTCGTTGACCACCGATCTCGGATCCGATGAGGTGTTTACCTATATTCAAATTATGCTCGAATATGCCCGGCTAAGCGGCAAAAAACGGTTGAGCCTGTTGCTGCCTTTTATCCCGCCTCAGTTGATGGCGTATCTGATCAGTATGCTAACCCCGGTGAGCTATGCCTACGCTCTTCCCCTCGTCCAAGGGTTGAAAAATGACAGTCTGGTTCAATATCCTCTCCCGGCGGAACATTTTCCGCGGGCGAGTTATCTTTCATATCGCCAGGGATTGGAACTCGCCATGGCCGAAACGACCCCGCAAGGCTCAGGCAAACCCTGGCAGGATTCAGGCAGGGCGGCGGCGATGGGATTGTATTCGGGGCTGGCGGTGGATTACAAGTTGTTTCCGAGATCCGCCGCGCCGAGCGCGGTCCGATTGGCGGAAGACTGGGAAGAGGAATGGCTGGGAAAGGGTTGGAAGGAGCTCAATCAAAGCCAGATGGACGATTTTTATCTTGGGGAATATGATCATCAAGAACTCGGAAAATTATGGCTTGAGGTCAAATCCATAACTCTGGATGATGAGCCCATTTGGGAACGAACGATCTGCCTAAGGCCGGCTGGGGTTTCAGGTTATTTGGTGTACTACCTGTACCGATGGTTGCAAAGGTTCCGGCAGGATAAATCTCAACAATTGTTTTGAAGCGAAAGGAAACAGAAATGGTACAACTTGATAAAAAAGTAGCCTTGGTAACCGGCGGGACGAGCGGAATTGGAGAGGCGAGTGTACTTACCTTCGTTCGGGAAGGCGCTTTTGTTTATTTTACCGGCAGGAGAAAAGACAAGGCAGCGCTGGTCATTCAGAAAGCGGCGAATGCCGGTGGTGAAGCACGTTACATCGCCTGTGACCATACCGACCCGGCGCAGAACCGGCATGTGATCGAAGTGATTGTCGAAGAAAAGGGGAGATTGGATATCCTTTTTAACAATGCCGGCATTGTTACCAAAGGCACCGCCGAATCTACGGAACAGGAGGCTTGGGATCTGACCCTGTTGATCAACGTGACCGCGGTCTGGCAGCTTTGCAAACATGCCATTCCGGTCATGCGCCAAAATAAGGGCGGGGTGATCATTAATAACGCCTCCGATTGGGGAATCGTTGGAGCCCCAAATGCCTTACCGTACGCCGCCAGCAAGGGCGCAATCGTGCAGATGACCCGCAGCATGGCGATCGATCACGCTCCGGACAATATTCGGGTAAACGCGGTCTGTCCGGGAGATACTTTTGTGGAACGTTGGTTGGAAAAGGGTTATTTTGAAAACGAAAACCCGGTTACCGTTGCCGAGGCCAGGCAAGGTTCAATGGATGCCAACCTCATGCGCCGCTTTGCCGATCCGCGGGAAATCGCCAATGCCGCGTTGTTCCTCGCCAGTGAGCAATCCTCATTCATGACCGGTCAATTGCTGGTGGTTGATGGAGGTAATACCGCGCGTTGAGTTGGAGAGCCGGAAATAGGAAATTTATCACTATCAATGGTGGGGAAAGAATGTTTTAATGCTTATTTAGAGGAGAAACGCGCCATGCCGAGAAGTTATACCGCTTTTTTAAACCTTTACCCTGAATTTGCCAATACAGCTGATATCGACCAGATCCGTCAGACCGATTACACCCGCTTGAATGAGCGAAAGCATATTTATTTGGATTATACCGGGGCCGGCTTGTACGCCTCATCCCAGATTGAGCGACATACACGCCTGTTGCAAGATCATATTTTTGGTAATCCTCATTCTACCAATCCTTCTTCCATGGCGGCGACCAAATTTGTGGATTCAGCCAGAGCTTATGTGCTCCAATATTTCAAGGCGGATCCGGCGGAATACGATGTTATTTTCACTTCGAACGCCAGCGGAGCATTAAAGATCGTTGGCGAAAGTTACCCATTTGGTCCTGGTGACCAATATGTACTGGTTTTTGATAATCACAATTCGGTGAATGGCATCCGCGAATTTGCCCATGCCAAAGGCGCCGAAGTTAAATACATTCCCCTCATGCTGCCGGAATTGCGTCTCGACCCTGATCTGGTTGAGACCTTTTTAAAAGATCATCATCCCGGCAGAAATAATCTGTTTGCCTTTCCCGCCCAATCCAATTTCACCTCGGTGAAACATCCTTTGGGCTTGGTTGACAAGGCTCAAGGTTATGGCTGGGATGTGCTTCTGGACGCGGCAGCATTTGCCCCCACCAATCCGCTTGACCTTTCAATGGTCAAACCCGAATTTGTGATCTTATCCTTTTACAAGATCTTCGGATATCCAACCGGGATTGGGGCGTTAGTGGCGAAACGGTCGATCTTGGGACGCCTGCAAAAACCCTGGTTCGCAGGCGGAACGATCACCGTCGCCTCCGTTCAGGGTGACAAGTTTTATTTGGCCGACGGGCACACGGCTTTTGAGGATGGAACCCTCGATTTTCTGAGCATTCCGGCGATCGAAATCGGTTTGAAACACATCGAACGAATGGGGATTGACAAGATCAATACCAGGGTGAAGTGTTTAACTGGTTGGCTTTTAAGCAACCTTACCGAAATGCGTCACTCCAGCGGAGTTCCGCTGGTCAAGGTTTATGGTCCCACGGATACGACCGAGCGCGGCGGGGCGGTAGCGGTAAATTTTTATGATAAGGCTGGGCGGGCGATCGATCACCGAGCGATCGAGGAAGGCGCGAACCGCCAGAATATCTCCCTTAGAACCGGGTGTTTCTGTAACCCCGGCGCGGGCGAAATCGCCCTCGGAATCAGTCGGATGGAATTGGATGTTTGCTTCAGCGGACCCGGACATGAAGACCGCCTGACCATCGACGACTTTCGAGATTGCATCAGCGGTAAGAATAGCGGCGCGGTACGTATTTCGGTAGGTACCGTGAGCAACTATGAAGACATCGAGGGATTTTTACGTTACGCTGAGAGCCTTTTAGGCTGATTCATTTTCTCCACGCTCTTCCTCATAAAGATAGCCCATTCTCCCAAAGTGGAGCAGGTTAGCGTTTTTCAGGGCTTTTCCCTTACCGTGAACTGATTCATGGTCTATCCAGGTGCCGGTAAGCGTCTTCAGGTCGACAACGATAAAGGTTCCATCAATTTCCCGGTTGATAACCGCGTGGAATTTGGCGATCGAACGGTCAGCCAGAATCAGGTTGTTGGATGGATCAGAACCCACCTGAAATGGCACAGGTCGAAGCCTGATCCTGGGGGCATTGATCAGCTTATCGTCCTCATCCAGGGGCAGCAGCCAACCGGTGAAATTTTTTAATCCAGCGGTAACTGGTTCCAGCCAGTCGGAATCTTGAGCTGGTGAGCTTTCCTGCTTTATTTCGGGTGAGGTTCTCTCCAAAACTACAGGCTCCACGGTCTGAATCTGAGCGGCGCTTTCGCGGATCTTTCCACGACGGCTGATGAAAATGAGCAGAATTACCAAAAGGATGGCCGCGACGGCCGCGCCGCTCGCCAGCGGTTCAGTGATAAAGATCGCGAAAACACCACCCGGGGGAGGCACAACGGTGACCATGATCGGAATGGCAGTGCTGGTAACCGAAAAGCCGAACGCGTCCTCGACTCTGACTGCCACCAAATGGTCCGCGCTGGCGATGGTATCGCTCAGATCCCAGGTCAAACGTTCAAACGGCTCGGTTAGGTTTACCGCCACAACCTGCCCGTCCACAATGAGCTCGGACAGCACAATTCTCCGTTCTCGTTTATCCGGAAATTCAACCAGTATTTGAAGGCTCACTTCGACCGGCTGGTAATTCTCCAGGTTAAATCGGCGTTCTGGATCATCCCGCACAATCTCGATTGGGGGAGAGAGCAGGGCAATGTTGGGAGGGAGTAAATCCAATTCAAAAGAGGTTAGGTTGCTACTGAGGGTTAATCCAGCGTGGTCGATTTGGGCGCTCAAGTTGTGATCGCCGGACTCCCGGATCTGGCTGGTGTAAGTAACTTCATAGACCTTCCGCAGGGTCGCGAACCATTGTTCGAGCAAGGGAAGCTGCTCGGATCCCGAAAAGAGAAAAGAGCGTCCGCCAGTCCTCAGAGCCAACTCTTCCAAGCTGGTGACACTCGGCAGGTCTTTGTAATCCTGGGCATCGGTGATAATCACATAAATTCGAGTTTCGCTCTCCACCGCCCGGTTGATGAACTCCCCGATCAGGGCTTGTTCATCGGCGTTAAGCCTGCCGCTGATCAGAAGGATTGAACGTTTCAGCCCGGGGATGGATGGGGTCTTTTCCGCTTGATCCAGAGCGTAACCCAGGCTATCCAATCCGCCTGTGGATTCGCGAGGGTGGATATCAAATTCGGCAAGTTTTACCCTCCAATCACCGCGGGTGAGTTCGGAGGCGATTGTTCCGCCGTTCCAAGTAATGGCGAATTGGTCGCGGTTGTTCTCGGCGAGTGAATCCGCCCAATTGGAAAGGTGTTGGGTGATTTTTTCATAGCGGCTTACCGCGGCCGCGTCCCGATACCCAAGCACAGGGCTGCTGTTGATCGAAAGGATGAAATTGACTGGGGTGGTTAACTCTGTCAATCTGTCAGGCTTATGCTTGATACCATCTTCAAGTAAGGTGATTTCCTCGGCCTTGAGCCCGGAGATAAATACGCCATCATTACCAAAGGCGTCGAGGTAGAACACCAATTCCGGGAAGGTATTTAACACCGGTTCGGTGATCTCAGCGAATGCCGAAAGTTGAGCGCGAACAGGGATCGCGACCAGGGCAAAACCGGCGAATAAAACGATAACCAGAAATAACCGAGCGGTTTTCATCCCTTAATTGTAAACGCGGTTATTCCCATTCGATAGTAGCGGGCGGTTTATTGGTAATATCGTAAACAACCCGATTAATTCCTTGAACCTCATTTACGATGCGCGTAGATATTTTTTCAAGCAGATCATAAGGCAATTTTACCCATTCGGCGGTCATGAAATCATCGGTCAACACCGCCCTTATGGCGCAGGCTTCCTCATAGGTGCGTTGATCACCCATTACCCCAACGGATCGGACTGGCAACAGAGCCGCGAAAGCCTGGCTGGTGCCGGCGCCCTTGCCGAGGTATCCGGCGGTTGAAATTTCTTCAATCAGAATGGCATCCGCTTCCTGTAAACGATGGATGCGCTCTGGGGTAACTTCACCCAGGCAGCGAACGGTTAATCCTGGTCCTGGGAAAGGTTGACGCCAAACTATCTCGGAGGGTAATCCGAGCGCTTCACCTACCGCCCTGACCTCATCCTTGAAGAGAAATCTCAAAGGCTCAACCAACTCAAACTGCATATCCTCTGGAAGTCCGCCGACGTTGTGATGTGATTTAATCTTCTGGGCTTTCTCCCTTCCCTTACCGGAAGACTCGACCACATCCGGGTAGATGGTCCCCTGAACCAGGAAGGAGGGTTTTTCGATCTCACGGGCATGCCGCTCAAAGATGCGGATGAATTTTTCGCCAACGATTTTTCGTTTTTGCTCAGGATCGGTAACTCCGCGTAGCGCCTCAAAATATTCCGAGCTGGCATTAACCGGTACAAATTCGGAACCGAGCAGCGTGCTGAGCGCCGAAACAACTTGCTTGGCTTCATTTTTCCGCAAACAGCCTGTATCCACAAAGATCGATGAGAGCTGATCGCCAATCGCCTTGTACACCAGAGCCGCCGCTACGGTGCTATCCACCCCGCCGCTGACTGCCGCTAATACTCGCTGATCGCCTACCTGGGCGCGGATTGCGGCAATACTTTTCTCGATGATCGATTCGGGTGTCCAACTCGGGGTGACGCCGCAAACCTTGATGGCGAAATTTGCCAGAATCTCCCGCCCGTGGATGGTGTGGTTGACTTCAGGGTGGAATTGCAAGCCGAAGATTTTTCTGCGCGGATCAGCGATGGCGGCATAAAGGCTGTTTTCACTGGTGCCAATCGATCTAAAACCTTCGGGCAGCTTGGTTACCCGATCACCATGCGACATCCATACCTGAAACTGGTTTTCCGGCAGAAGGACGTTATTCCGGTCGGCTTTGACTTCGGCTTTGCCGTATTCTCTATCTGCGGAAGGAGATACCTTGCCGCCAAACGCGTCGGTCAAGGCTTGCATTCCGTAGCAGATGCCGAGGATCGGTTTTCCCGCCTCGAGAATAAATTTCTGAATGAAGGGGGCATCTGGCTCGTAAACGGAGCGAGGACCGCCTGAAAGAATGTAACCGGAAGGTTGAAGCGCCTCGATGGTTTCTTCTGGCGCGTCCCATGCAAAAAGCTCGCAGTAAATGTTCGCCTCGCGCAGTTTGCGGGCAATCAACTGAGAATATTGAGAGCCAAAATCAAGAATTGCGATCGAGTTGCTCATGCCTGACTCCGGTAATTAATTGGAAAAGTGGATCTGATCGTTATCGAGGGATGAGAGCATGGCCAGTGAAACGACCTTCAACCCTTGGGCTTCCAAAGCCGCCCGGCCGCCTTCAAAGGTCTTTTCGATCAGCGCTCCAACCCCGAGCACTTCCGCGCCGGCGGCATTCGCCAGGGTGATCAAACCAAGGATGGTGGCTCCGCTGGCGAGAAAGTCATCGATGATGATGATTTTTTCGCCTTTACTCAAATACTCCGGGCTGACGATCAGCTCGACCATTCTGCCTTTGGTGTGAGAAGGAGCCAGGGTGAGGAGAACCTGATCGGGCATGGTGATTGGCTTGGTTTTTCGGGCGTAGACTACGGGTAAACCCATGTACTTGGCGGTCATCAAGGCGGGTGCGATTCCGGAGATTTCCGCGGTCAGAATTTTGGTTGCTCCGCTATTCTTAAAAGCCTCAGCTAATTCCTTACCGCAGGCGTCCATCAAAGCCGGGTCCACTTGATGGTTGATAAAGCCATCCACTTTAAGTATTCCGCCGCCAAGCAAAACACCTTCTTCCAGAATTTTTTTCTTCAACAGTTCCATCTCTCGCTCCTTTGGGGTATTTGGTTGTTTTTCAGGTAAAGTATTCTTGGGACTTGCTCAACTATTCTCAGGCGAGGGCGAAATCCACCGCTCCCATGGCGTGTAAGGTTGTAGTTGGGTAAACCGGCAGGTCGCTATCTTCTTGTTTGATGAGTAGCTCAATTTCGGTACAGCCTAAAATAACCGCTTTCGCGCCAGAGGATTTCAATTCACGGATGATCCGTTGATATTCCCTCCTGGACACTGGAAGGACCTGTCCGAGACAAAGCTCATCGTAGATCACCTGATGAACGATCTGGCGATTCTGTTCGTCCGGAATGATCACCCGCAAGCCGAACTTTTCCTCCAGACGTTGTTTGAGGAATGCCTGTTCCATGGTGTAGCGGGTACCCAACAGTCCGACCGTATGACAGCCATCCGCGAGGATTTTCGCTCCGGTCACGTCGGCAATGTGAATCAAGGGGATGGAAACAGCGCTGGTGATCGCGTCCGCCACCTTGTGCATGGTATTGGTGCAGAGAGTGACACAATCGGCGCCAGCTTTCTCGAGGCTCCTGGCGGCATCGGCCAGCGCCATCCCGGCGGCTTCCCAATCCCCCTCAGCCTGAAAGCGTTCGATCTCGGCAAAATCCACGGATACGAGCACGCATTTGGACGAATGCAAACCACCTAATCGACGTTTGGTTTCCTCATTGATCAAACGGTAATACTCCAGGGAAGACTCCCAACTCATCCCGCCGATTAATCCAATTGTTTTCATCATTGCTCCTGACTTTCGTTGATAAGTTCTAAAACTCTGGAAAAATTTTTATCGATCGAGAATTCCTCCGCCCGAGCAAGACAAACCTCGGCGGGGATCGGTTGCTCCAAGGCGAGCAAGATCGCCTTTGCCATGTTGGCGGAATCACCAACCGGGCAGAGATAACCAGCCTGCCCATCCGCCAGAATTTCTCCTGAACCGCCGGGCGAATTGGTAGCGAGACAGGTTTTTGCGAGGGAAAGCGCTTCGATCAGCACCCCCGGTAAGCCTTCGTACAGAGACGACAATACGACCAAATCAGCCCGCTGAAAATATGGATAAGGATTGCTGATAAAACCTTCAAAGTGAATATCATCGCCAAAGCCTGTCGAATCCGCCAGCGCTTTTAATTGTGTTTTTAATGGACCATCACCCAGGATAAATAGTGATGCCTGGGTTTGTTCTCGTACCAGCGCGAAAGCTCTGATCAAAGTCGCATGATCTTTTTGGCGGCTCAGTCTTCCAACACTGAGAATTATCTTTTTTTCTTTGGTAAGGTATGCTGGCAAATTTTCACTTGCCTTAGCCAGCCGGCGAATTTCAATTAAGTCGAAGAGGTTATTTGCCGTAACCACCTTGGAGGGAGGCAAACCTGTAACCGCGATTAAATCGTCACGCACGGCGTGGGATACACAAAGAACCTTGTCCGCGGCCGGGTAAAGCCAGCGAGCCAAAAAAGGCCGCAAAGCGTCCATCCACTTAACCCAATATCTGGCTGCCGAAGATAAATGATTGCGTTCACTGACCAGGAGTTTTTTGGGGTAGCCACTGAAGACCTTGCCAAAAATGGCGAGGATATTCAAGGGACCGCTGATGGAAATTAATTTTTTGGGTTTGTATTGATGGAGAAATTTGAGGTATCTGGGAAATGCGAGGGAGATTTTTGGGACGTTGAGGTCAATAACTTCGACGATAGAGGAAGGTTGGTAAGCCGGGTTTTGGTTGTTGATGATGACCAATCTGACTTTCCATCCTCGTGACGCCATCCTTTCGGCAAGGGTAATGGTTTGATTTTCCATTCCCCCTCCTCTGAAAGAAGGCAGCATGAAAAAGATGTCGCCACCGATTTGGGTACCTGTTAATGAGTCCATGGGAGCTGTTGATTAAATTTACCATAACCCAGTCCAATTGGGGTTGGAGAAATCTTTAAATTTTACTCAAAATTGAAATGGCTTCCGGCAGAAGGGTATCGGTGGAAAAATCAAGCGCTCGGCGGCGCAGGGCGGGCAAATCGACGGGTTTGTTCAGCGCGTCCAGAATCGCGGTTGCCAGAGAATTGGGATCATCGACAGGCACAAGCCTGCCGAATTTTCCGTCCATAAGAACTTCGGCGCTGCCACCCGGGCAGTCAGCGGCGACAATCTTTTTGCGCATGGCGAGCCCTTCGAGCAGAACACCAGGCAAACCCTCATAAAGGGAGGGCAAGACAACCACCTCCGCTCGTTGATACCAGGGGAAGGGGTTTGGATCAAAACCCGGCAGCAGGATATCCGTGCCAAAGCCAGTTTCAACCGCCAGGTGTTCCAATTCAGCCCGTAACGGTCCTTCGCCGAGGATGATCAGCCTGGCGGCAGTTTTACGCCGTACAACCGCGAAAGCCTTGATCAGGCTGGCATGGTTCTTTTGGTGATTGAGCCTGCCAATTGCCAGTATGATCGGCAGATCGGCCGGTAAATCGCGCAAAACTCGCGGGGCGGGTTCCTTTGCCAAGCGATCGATCTCCGCGATATCGATCATATTGTAAAGAGTTACCAACTTCTCTTCTCCGAGCCGGCTTACCGCCGCGAGGTCGGCTTGAACGCTCTTGGATACGCACAGGACCTTGTCTGCTCGTGGATAGAGAGTCCGAACGATGAACGGCCGCAGTTTGTCGCTGAATTTGGTTGAGTGGCTGACCACCGCGCTAAGTTGGTTGCGTTCGCTAACCGCGAGATGACGTGGATAACCGGTGTGCATTTTCACCAGAATCCACAATGCATTAAAAGGCGTACTGACCGAAACCAACCTCCCCGGTTTTAATGCCAGCACCTTGGCGACTAACGGATACAAGGCCGTGACTTTATTTTTGATCTTTAAATCGATCAGGATGATCCCTGAATCCAATCTATAAGCTTGGGATTCGTTGTTTAATACCCAAACTGTTACATCCCATCCCTGTCGAAAGAGTTGGTTGGCGAGCAAGGCGGTTTTGTTCTCCATGCCGCCATCGTTGAGAGATGGTGTAAAGAGAGCGATACTTGGGTTTTCCATCAAACAGTCACCATTGGAAATTTATCCAGATATTCGGTTCTCAGCCGCAAACTCGATCCCGGGATTGAGTCTCCATCCCCCGATCAAGCCTCTGACCATGGGACGAGCCAATCAGAAAGCCATTTAATGGCTTTATTCACCAGTACTCCAAAAATGGAAATAACAATCAAGACAGCATAAAGCTCGCTCACCCGAAAAGTCTGCCAACCAAACCAAAGTAAAACACCCAATCCAGTGTTGGAAGCTAACACTTCCACGCTGATAGTAACGATAAATGCCGTATTGGTGGCTAAACGCAAACCAGCCATCAGAGAAGGAAGACTTCCGGGCAAGAGGATGTGAGTAATTACGTCAAATCGCCGAGCACCGTAATTCTTACCGACCTCGAAGTAGGTGGGGCTGATTTGCCTGACCCCCGCCAGGCTGGTGACGAGCATCGGGAAGAAGGCTGAAAGGATAACCGCGACCAATTTGGACATTTCCCCAAAACCAAAAATGACCATTAATAAAGGAAAGATGGCGATCTTTGGGATCGGGTAGGTGGCGGCAATAAAAGGATCAAAAAAATCGTTCAGGCGTTTCCAACGCCCCATGATCAAGCCCATCAAAGCCCCGATGAACGAACCGATGATCAAGCCGCCCATCATTCGTGTAAATGTCGCCAAAAACCCGATCAACATATCCCCGTTTAGGATCAATTTTACGAAGGATGCCCAGATCTTGGTTGGCGCGGGGAAAAAAGTGGTATTGATCATCTGTTTTCCGGCAATGTATTCCCAGAAAACAAGGAAGAGGATAAATGTGATCAATGGGTAAAACCGGCTGAGTTTTTCTTCGGTTTTTTTCATCCGCTTTCTCCCAGATCTTTGATAACCTCATCCTTAAGAAGATCCCAAATGTTGTTGCGAATCTCGGCATCTTTTTTAAGCATTTCAGAGCGCGAACGAGGCCGATCAAAAGGCACCTTGATGTCGGCGATAAACTTTCCAGGTCTGCCGCTCATCACCAATACGCGGTCACCAAGGAAAATCGCCTCTTCGATGTCATGGGTGATGTAGAGAACAGTATGTTTCCGCTCCTGCCACAATTTAAGCAATTCTTCCTGCATCACAATCCGGGTTTGGGCATCCAGCATCCCAAAGGGCTCATCCATTAGTAGAATTTCCGGATTGGAGATGAAAGCGCGCGCTATGGCGACTCTCTGACGCATTCCTCCGCTCAGAGTATGTGGGAACGCGTGAATAAATTTGCTTAAGCCGATCTTGTTCAGAAATTGGATTGAACGCTCTTCGCGTTCTTTCTTATCAACTCCCTGCATCTGTAAACCGAATTGGACATTCTGAAGCACGGTTTTCCAAGGGAAGAGACCCTGATTTTGAAAAACCATGGAAGTTCGAGGACGCACAAAATTCTTACGTTCAAATTGGACTTTACCATTGGTTTTTTTCAACAGACCCGCGATGATACGCAAAAGAGTTGATTTTCCACAGCCGCTCGGACCAACGATGCAGACAAATTCCCCTTCGCTGACACTGAAAGAGATTTCTTCCAAGGCAAAAAACCGCGAATTCTTGGTTAAAAATTCCTTCGAGACACTGGTGACTTCCAGCACATGGTCAGCCGATAACCTTTTTACCATTCAATCTCCGGGAGGGTTAAACTTCGTTCGCTCCGCCTTTCGTCGTTTTCCTTAATAATCATAACTCAAACCCAATGAGAAAGGTCTCTTCCGATCAAATTTTGGAGGTCCCGATTTGACTGCTCAAACTGGTCCGCCAATTTTTGGCGGGTTTCATCCTTCATGGCCGGATATTTGAACGATTCCTTGTTTTCTTCAATATACTTTTCGCGAAGTGATTTCAAAACGTTTTTCGGAAGATAAGGATTAAGGACCTCGCGAACAGGTTTAATGAAACGGACGATCATCTGGATCGACTTGTTCTTGAAGCGATGTGACGCGTTATCCTTGACCGACGGAAGCGGTACTCGCGAGATTCCCAGAAACACTTCGATCTGGTTAATCGATTCATCATAACGCTCGGAAAAGAGATCTTCGAACAACAAAACCAGAACGTTGTTTTCTCCAAATGCCTGCTGAAATGCTTCTACCTGGTGGGCGTATTTGCCGACTTCAGCGTAAAAATAACTTAACACTCCTTCCCGGTGATATTCCGAAATTTGAGCGCGCTTACTCTCCGCTTCCAAAGCTTCCTCAAAATCCAGGGGCTCGGTATGAACAACTTTGGTCTGGACGTTAAACCAATAATGAGAATAGGCCCGCTCGATCGGATTTCTCAGCAGGATGATGAATTTTGCCGGCTCTTGATCCAAAACCCGCTTTATGCGTGGAATCGTTTTTTCATACCAAAATAGGGTAGAGGGCGTTGATTCACCACGGATCGGGTAGGCTTCTGCTCCTCGAAAATATTTGTTCAAATACCACTTCTTACCTTTTTCCCAGCGGCTATCCATGCTGAAAAAACGAGGCTCTTTAAGCCGGGTCATAAACACTTGCGGATGCTGAGCCAGAATGGCGTGCAGGCTGGTGGTCCCACATTTGGGCGCGCCGATGATGAAGAAATTGGGTTTAATTGGGCCACTCATTTTTTGATCTTGCCGAAACGTTTTTCATAATGGTACTTGATGAAATTTTTCAGGAGTCGAAATGGATCCCAAAGATTCATCCAGAAATTGAGGTGATATCGGCGCAGATGATAAATTCGCGGAATCACTTCAAGCGGACTCCAGATGAGGGCATATTTAAGATAGCGGATGTTGTATTCAGGCGGAAGGACAAAGAGCTTAACCTCGGAGGTCCAGAGGAGTTCACGCAGGGTGACCTGATCTTGCTTGATACCTGCTGCCTGGTAATTTTCCGCCCATTGCCTAAAAAATGAATCCATTGCCGGATTTTTTCGGAAGAGGACTGCCCCGCTATTGAATTGAGGGAAGGCGTTAGGCAGATCGATCCGCCAGTGAACATCCATCTTTGCCTGACTGCGACGATGTTCATGGCACAAGGCGATATCGTACTTTTCCAGTACCTTGAAAAGATGGCTGATCTCGCTGGCGAGTCTGACATCGGTATCCAGGTAGAGGGTATGCTCAAAAGGACTGTTCGCCATGCACTCGATCTTGGAGCGCCGGTGAGGATTCGCGATCAAGCTGATCGAGGAAAAAGAATTGACATGAACTCTTTTGATGGCTGCCTCTCCCTCAAGATCGGTAAAGAGATGAATCCGCAGATCGGGATGAAAGCGGCGAACGGAGTTTGAGGCTCGGATGGCATTCTTTAAATACAAATCCCCGATGGCGACAAAAATGATTCCGGTCGTGGTCATCGCCTTCCGCCGACCGATCGTTTGATATTGGCAGCATAGTAGCGAGCCAATTTATACAAGCGATAATAGGGAGAAATCAACTTTTGCCAAAAACTGTTGTGAAATTTACTCAGATGATAGATCTTGGGTCTGGCTTCAAGGTGACTCCACAGATACTTGTATTTGGTAAAACGCAGGTTGTACTCTGGCGGCAGGGTGGCGATATGCAGGTCGCTTGCCCACAAACATTCCCGCAAGGTGATCTGATCGATCTTAAATCCAGCTTGTTGGTAGGCTTGCAGCCAACTCTGGAAGAAAGCCTGGGTAGCCGAATTTTTTCGATAAAGGATTACCCCGCTGTTGAATTGCGGAAAGGATTCTGGCAGCGGTTGTTTCCAGAAAACCTTGCTTTTGTTTTCATTCCGTTTTGGGGCATGCGCCAGGGCAATGTCAAAGCGGTCTAAAAGAGTGAACATTTCCCGAATATCAACCACGATATCCGTATCCGAATCCAGAAAGAGGGTTCGCTCAAATGGACTTTGGCTCATGTATTCAACTTTTGAGCGGCGATTCGGGTTTTCGATCACGGCGATCGAGGAGAAGATGTTTTCCTCTTGCGCAAATAGGTGATCGGCGTTCGTCTTGTCCGTGAAGAGATGGATCGCCAAATCTGGAGAGTGCTTTTTGATGGAGTAGGCGCATCGGCTGGCGGAACGGACATACCTGTCACCTGTAGCCACAAAGAGCACACCGTTGGAAGAGAGCGGCTCAGTCATCTTCCTCCAGCGGAGAGCGCGAAAGGATCTCCCATTCCAGGGGGATGTGGACTTTCCCGCTCGGGCTGATTCCGAAAGCTGATATCACGCTGCCGTTATCATAGATTTCTACCGGGGCGATATGATCAAGACTGAAAACTTTATTTTTCATCTTTTGGGACGATTTTGTTGTGTAAAGCGTAATCAGCTCGATTCCGAATGAGTAATGGCCGGGTGTAAAAAACTTGCCTGGCAACCGGATCTGATAAGTTGTATAGCCGGGTTCACGCGGATCTGTGAAGGTCGCTGGGTTCAATTCCATGTCGAAACTGTCGATCACCAGATCCAACTCATCGTTGAAGATCTTAAAGGACAAATAGGAATTTGACAACTTGGTCTGGTTCTTTACGCTGAAACGGAGGCTGAAAGGTTTATCGTTAGCCAGATAGGCGGATTCCTGCCCCTGACTGTCGAGGATCATCAGATCATAAACGCCGGAGGCTTTGCTGCCTTCAATTTCCTGGCGCGATTGGCGCACTCGTTCCTGGCTTTCAGCGATATAGGCTTGAAGGACTTCCTCAACCAGACCAATTTTTTTTACTCTGCCATGCTCAATATGAACCGCCTGAGAACAAAGAGACCGGACCGCCGCCAGATTATGACTGACAAACAGAACGGTTCTGCCTTCCCTGACCACATGGTTCATCTTATTGACCGACTTCTTTTGGAAGGCGATGTCTCCAACCGAGAGCACCTCGTCGATCAGAAGAATCTCCGGCTCAAGATGGGCGGCTACCGAGAACGCCAGGCGCATGCGCATACCGCTTGAATAGTACTTTACCGGCGTGTCGAGATAGGTATCGATCTCAGAAAAGCTCACAATTTCATCAAATTTGCGATTGATCTCCGCTCTGCTCATACCCAGGATTGAGCCATTCAAGTAGATATTTTCCCTGCCGGTCAATTCATTATGAAAACCAGTGCCGACTTCCAAAAGTGAGCCGACCCTGCCAGTGAGCCGGATCTTTCCACTGGTTGGGGCTGTAATCCGGGAGATGATTTTCAGTAGGGTACTCTTACCGGCGCCGTTATTGCCGATTACCCCGATCGAGTCACCGCTCTTGACATCAAAACTGACATCTCTTAACGCCCAAATGGTTGTGCTCGCTTGCTTTTTCCATTGTTCAGGTCGGGAATCTTGACTGAAAAATGGCAGCTCACCAATTTTTTCTGTAATGCTCGAGCGCTTCAAACTACCACGAAACCGGCGATTTCCCTCGATGAGATACTTTTTACTGAGATTCTGAATCTCAATCACTTTTTCAGTCATGGTTAAATATTATCCGCGAAGGTCATTTCAGTTTTTTGAAAATACCACAAGCCGCCGACGAGCATCAGCCCAAAAAGAGTCACTGAAAAAAGCACATTGCCCGCACTGGAGATTTCAGACCCTAAAATTACCCAGCGGTAACTTTCGATCAATGCCACCATTGGATTAAGGCTATAAGCAAACCGCCAACTTTCCGGCACTATCGAAATGGGATAAGCGATCGGGGTCGCGTACATCCAGACTTGAACGAGAAAAGGCAGGATAAAGCGAACATCTCGAAATTTTACGTTAATGGCGGATAACCAAAGGGAGATCGATAGCGAAACCAGAATGGTGATCACGATCAAAACCGGCAGGAGGAGCAGCTTCCAGCTCACCGCGACCTGGTAGTAGAACATCATCCCGATCAACACGGTCAGAGAGAGGAAAAAATCAACCACCCCGCTTAATACGGAAGAGGTTGGGATGTAAAGCCGGGGGAAGTAGATTTTGGTAATGAACTGCCCATTTGCAACAAGGCTCATTGAGGATTCAGTCATGGCTTTGGAGAACAACTGCCAGGGTAACAGGGCAGCATAAGAAAAAATTGGGTAGGGGATATCGCCGGTTTCGATCTTGGCGAATTTCCCAAAAATCAAGCTGAAGATCAGCATTGTTGTTACTGGTTGGATGATTGCCCAGGCGGCTCCGAGGATGGTTTGCTTGTAACGTACCTTAAGGTCGCGCCATACCAGAAAAAAGAGCAATTCATGATAAGACCATAATTCATCCAACTGGAAGTTCCAGAAACGGGAAGGTGGTTCGATCAGGATCGACTTGGGCTTGATCGGTTTGTTTGAATTCAGGGTAGTGTTCATGAAATTCCTGATGTCTGATCAATTGCTGGGAAGTTCGCCTTTGTATAAATTCTTGTATTGCGCAAAGATCACCTCGGTCGAAAAGCGATTCTCAATCTGGGAACGGTTACTTTCACCCATCCGACGTCTCAGCCCAGGATCGCTTATCAAGGTATGGATGGCGTTGGTTAGAGCGTCGGTATCCCGGGGTTTAATCCTGATTCCATTATTTCCGTCGATCAGTACTTCATTGCATCCCGGAACATCGGTAGCGATCACTGGCCGACCGACCGCCGCCGCTTCCAGAAGGACCTTGGGCAGGCCCTCCATATAGTACGTGGGCAGGCAAACAATGTGAACCTGTTGGTAGATCGCCTCCATATTGTTGAACCACCCCCAATATTCTACCAGTCCTTCATGCACCCATGCCTGAACCTGCTCTTCACTGACCGCGTGGGGTTGATCCATTTCAAACCTGCCCGCTAATACAAACCGAGCCGGAATCTCGTCAGTTTTGGTTCGACGGGCAGCCTCAATAAACTCAAGAATACCTTTTTCTTCAATGAATCGTGAAGCCAGCAACACAATCGGAACGCCTTCCGGCTCTGGTAAGCGTTTGAAACGGTTGATGTCGATCCCAGAACCAGGAATGTATAGGTTGCGTTGTGGGTCACCGATTTTAAGTTGGTTGAAAAGCCTCAGATTTTCGCGATTCTGGAAGATATTGGTGGTATTTTTTACGCCAAGCCGATAGAAGATGTGAATGATTTTTCGATGAAATCCGCTGACCTGACTTGAAAAAAGGATTCCCAACCCGGTAAAAGTATTGTAGATCGCCTTAGCCCGGTTGATTCTGGCGGCGATGCTTCCATAAAGATTGATCTTGGGCGTAAAATGATGGACAATGTCTGGTTTTTCCCGGTGGTAAAAGCGGATCATGAACAAGATGCCGTGAATTTCCTCAAAAAGATTCTTGCCGCGCGGCTTGATGGGCAGGTCGACCCAGCGCAAACCAGATTCCAAAATCAGGCGGGTAAATTCATCGCGGGGGGAGAGCAAGACAACTTCAAAACCATCAGCCTTAAGTGATTTGCAATAATCAAGGCGTGCGTTAAACAAGCTCCAGCTTGTGGATGCGCTAATGATGATCTTTAACAAATTTATCTCATGTCTTTAATAGCGAATATCCGTATCTGTTAATTATATGATATTTGATAGCTTGAAGGCAACCCAACCCACTCCCTCCTAACTTCTCCTGAATCACCGCCCTGACGAGGAACGGGTATGCTACAAAAGAAAACCATTGAAGGCTCTGTATCGACGGGCTACCGAAGGCAGCCCCTACAAGTGTTTATTCAATTTCAAATTCGGTTAATTCCAAGATTCTGGTAGGGGCGGATGTAATCCGCCCATGGGTTGCCCTGATGCTACAAATATCTGTTTGTCGTTGCGACGAAGTACCCAGCGTTTTCCTGGGTAGAAAGGTTCTCAAAGAACCGACGAAGCAATCCCGGGTTTGGTGTTCCGGTCAGGGCAAGCCCTGACCATGCAAAAAACACTTGTCCGGGCAATGGCTGATTCTTGGTGATAAAGAAAGGGGAAATGGGGATATCTGAGCGCCGGGTTATCCGGCAGAGATCTGGATTAACTGTCCCCTCAATTTCTGCCGGACGGGGAGGGAGTCAAAATGGCTCAAAACTCTTTCAAACCCAGTCGCTGAAATCCCAACCCGAGAGAGCGGCGCGCAGTTCAGACTTACTGTGCAGCCCAAATTTGAGGGTCACGTTGCGGATGTGGGTCTTGACCGTGTCCTCGCTGATTACCAGCCGCGCGCTGATCTGGCGATTGGTATTCCCCAGACAGGTGAGTCCCGCTACTTGCTGTTCACGGAGACTTAACGTATCCCAGCAGCCTTTTAGAATCCGGGTCGCCTCTCGCTTCGCTAATAGGTCGCCAATCAATTCCTCGCAGATCTCATCCTCGCCGCGCCGGTCTGCCGCGGAAACCTCGCGGATAACCGTCAGCAGTCGTTCCATTCCGCCAGCTTTATTGTTATGGGGCAGGACCTTTCCGATCCATTCTTCGATTTGTACCATACACTCATTATAACAGAACTTATGTTCTATAAAAAGGGGCAATTTCCCCACTTTCCTTCCAGCGTATAATATTTAAATGATGAAAGCTCTTGATCAGGGAGGAAAAATGGTCGAATGTCTGCTCTCAAGACCGGCAACGGGTAAAACCAGATATTGTATCGACAAGATTCTGACCCATCTTCGCCAGGAAAAGTCCAGTCAGGTTTGGGTCATTACCCCGGGCAGTTATCAGGCGCGGGCATTTCGGAAACAACTTACCGCGGGTCGGCCGGTGCTGGGGGTCAGGGTCGGCACTTTTCTCGACTTTTCAAAATCGATCCATGAATTGAATTTACTCCCTGCTCAACAGGCGCCTGTCTCACTTCAGGCAGCCATGATCGCGGGTATTCTGGAACGCCGCAGGCAGACGGCACCTTTACATGCCTTTGGTCCGATTGAGGGCTTCCCCGGTTTTGTTAAAGTATTACGGGAAACTTTCAGCGAACTGCAAACCGAGCTGGTGGAAGCGGAGTGGATGATCGGGGAGGCATTCACGGAAGAGGAACGAGAGCTGGCATCGCTATATGAGGAGTACCAGACCCTGTTAAAACACGCCGGTTTGGATACCCCCGCTAATATTATAAGGCGGGCGGCTGAATTGATGGTGGAAAAAGGCACGAAATTATCGGCCAAAGGCTTGATTGTGGTGGATGGGTTTGATGAGTTTACCAAGGTGGAATTGGCTGTCTTGAGCGGGATGGTGAATTCAGGCGCCCAGATTCTGATCAGCTTGCCTGGCGAGGAAGGCTCGTCCCGCGCCGCCCATAAAAAAGCGCATGTAACGTTCGAAAAGCTGCGAGAGCGTTTTCCAGTGGTCCTGACCAGTTTGGAAGAACTGCCCCACCTGCCGCCGCCCCTGCGGACGATTGAAATGGAGTTGTTTGAGCGAGCCGAGCAAAGCGAAGAAATAAGCCCGGAAATTCAGTTTACCCCTTATTTGGTGGAATGCCGCTCCCAGGAAGCGGAAGTACGCGAAGCCTTACGCTGGATCAAAGAACGCGTTGTGCGGGACGGGATCCCATTGGGGGAATGCGCCATCTTCGCCAGTGATGATACCCTTTACGAAGCACAGGTGAGCTCCATCGCGGAAGAATTCAAGTTGCCGATTTACCATTTTCATCGCCGCGGGTTACCCTCTGTGCCGGCTGGAGCTGCGGTGATTGGCCTGCTTCAACTGGCGAGCAAAGATTTTAACAGCAAAGCCCTGTTCGCGATCCTGCGCAGCCCGTACTTTGATATCGGTTTCGGCAGGCTCGATATATCAACCCTGGAGCAACTCGCCCGTTTCGGCCAGATTCTGCGCGGCCGTAGGCAGTGGAAGGATGCCTGGGAGGCACTTGAGCAGGGTTACGCGGCTGGTTTTCCGAAATGGTTGCGCTGGGACGACCGCCAAAAATTGCCATTGGAAAGCGAAATGGGGCGCCTGCGCCAGAACCTGGACGCGTTTTTTGCCCTTTTCCCCAATCCGGAAGAGGAACGACCAAGTTTTCAATGGGCGGAATGGCTGGATGAGACGCTTGAAAAACTCGCTTTTTATCAACAGGCAGGCGGGCGCGAAGGTGTACAAATCAGAAACGCTTTAAAGGATAGTTATCGGGTGATCAAACTTGGGGAGCGGTTATTTGGCGAAAAGCCAGTCTCATTTCCCAAATTCGCGGAGGAGATGAGTGCCAGTTTATCCGAAAGCAAGCTGGAAGATCCAAATCAAGCCAACACGGACGCGGTGTTCTATGGTTCCTTTATCGAGGCGCGGGCAGTCCGTTACAGCGCGGTTTGCCTGATCGGCATGGGTGAAGGTTTATTTCCGATCAGAGAACGAGAGGATCCGTTCTTGAGCGAAGATCTGCGCGCCCGGCTTGGAATGGAAGCACGGCTGAAGGGCGATCAACCAGGCATTTTCTATCAGGCGATCACCCGGGCGGATCGGGACATTTTGATCACCCGCCCATTTCTGACCGAGAAGGGTGAGGAGAAACGTTCGTCCCCGTATTGGGAAAATACCAGAATTTGCCTTCCCAAGGCTGAAATCCACCGGCGGGATGGGGAGTGCAAACCTGAGATCGAGCAGTTGGCGTCAATCGAGGAAGCGGCTTTTCTCTACCCCGGTTCGGTTGCGGCTGAGATGGGAAGAGAAGACATTAAGCATGGGGCGATGATTGTAAACGCGCGGGCAAAGAATGCTGACTTTGGCGCTTATGACGGATTAATCTCCCCATCGGTGGTCGATCAGTCGATTCGATTTATTCCAGAACAAATTTGGAGCCCCACAGCACTGGAAAGTTTTGGCAATTGTCCCTTTACCTTCTTTACCAGCAGAATATTGGGCTTGAAGGAAATTGAGGAGGTTGAGGAGGAATTGGGTCCCAACCACATTGGCACAATTTTTCACGCCATCCTTGAGCGCCTGTTTCGGGAAAACCCTGAGGAAAGAGATTACAACAAATTACTTCTGGCTGCCCGGCAGATCGCGGTTGGGGAATTTGCCTCCGCGCCGGGACGCTTTAATATTCGGCCTAATAATCTTTGGAAAGTTCGTCAGCAAGAGCTATTGAAAACGCTCGAAAAGACACTTAAAGCATTGACCGCTGAGACTGAAGACTGGAAACCGTTTGTGCAGGAATACGCTTTTGGTAAGGGTGAGATTCCATCTGTCGGAGTGAATTGTGAAGCGGGCGAGATGCGATTTCGGGGAATCATCGATCGGGTGGACAAGAATTTGAATGGGGAATTATTGGTGCTCGATTACAAACTATCAGGCCGATACACCATGAATGATTTCAGGGATGGAAGAGTGCTTCAGTTCATGATCTATGCTCAGGCGGTTGAACAGCTCTTTAAATTGCCAGTCGTGTTCAGCGGGTATTGGGGAATTAACACCGCCAGGTTCGCGACCCCAAAGTGGAAAGGGAGAAGGCAGGATAAAGAAGTTCAAGAACTTCTCGCGATACTGGACACTCAGCTAACTCATTTTCTGCAGAGTTCGCGGACAGGAAATTACCCGCCGAGCCCTTCGAAGAGTGAATGTTCGCGGTATTGTCCGGCGCTTGCCTGGTGCTGGCGGGCGAACCCGGAGAGGAGATTTCGTTGATGGACACTTTCGAAGAGTGGTTGAAATCTGAATGTTCTCCCGAGCAGCTTGCCCCGGTACTTGAGCAAGATCAGAACGTGGTGGTTACCGCCGGCGCTGGCAGCGGTAAAACGCGTACCCTCATTTCCCGTTACCTTTCCCTGTTGCGGCGTTATCGCGATCCCAGGCGGGTGGTGGCGATCACCTTTACCGAAAAAGCCGCGGAAGAAATGCGCTCACGGGTGCGTTCCTCCCTGTTGAAATTGATCGCCAACACGGTTGATGTTCAGGAAAAGATTGAACTGCGCGGGCTCTCCGACCGGCTTGACGCGGCGAGGATCAGTACGATTCACGCCTTTTGCATGGAAATTCTGATGGACAACCCCGCCGTGGCGGGGATCGACCCGGTGTCCCGGGTACTGGACGAGGTGGAGGCGGGGTTATTAAAACAGGAAGTCATTCGGACAGTCCTGGATCAGACCGCTGAGGATCCACGCTTTGAAATCGTCTTTTTGCAAATTGATTCCTACAAACTGCGCGGAATGTTGTCTTTCATGCTTGATAATCGCCTGAAAATTCAGGAATCCGCCGATGGCGGATCGCCTGTTTCCCATGTGGCGGAGGATTTTTTTCAAACGCTCTTTGCGGATAGCGCGATTAACGCCCATTTGGAGGAATTTGGCGCGTACGAAGACCGGGAGTTGGAATCCCTGGGCAGGCTCGAGCAGGTCCATAAGATTTTGGAAGGTTGGGAAGCAGCCCGGCAAGCTGCTCTGAACGGGGAGTTCGCCGAATCCGCGCGCCAATTGTTCGGCGTTCGATATGTCCATATGCGCAAATTTTCCCAAAAGAATCATCCGGCGGTGACTTGTTTTAAAGAACTCAGGCGGATATTCGATGATCTTTACGCCCCTGCTTTGGGATTTAGAGAGGACGATGCAGAGTTGGATTGGTTGAGCGAAACTGAGTATCAACTCACCCGGCAGGCGCTTCTCGAGATTTTTGAGCTCTTGAATAACAGCTATCGACAAGCCTTGGCTGCCCGCCAGAGTCTGGATTTTGACAGCATGGAGGAAATTACGGTCAAGCTCCTCCGCGTCCCTGCCATCCGGGAGCGATGGCAAGCCAAGATCGACAGCCTGATGGTAGACGAATTTCAGGATACAAACGAGCGGCAGCGCGAGATTGTGATCGCTCTTACCGGTGATCGTCCGGGCAAGCTTTTTGTGGTGGGAGACGCCCGCCAATCGATCTACCGCTTCCGCCAGGCAGATGTTGGTATTTTTAGACGCATGATCGCCGAAAATAAGGCTCAAGGCGGCAACGTTTTTGAATTGGAGACATCCTACCGCACCCACCGATCGTTGCTGGATTGCACGGAAGTCATACTTTCCGAAATCATGGGCATTACGGAAAACCCTGCTCATATCTTCAAGGTCGAATTCGGTCCGCTTAAATCCTTTTTTCAACAACCTCAGACGGCGGTAAAGGAACCATTTTTCGAGTTCGTGTTGGCACCTTCGGTTCGCGGGGAAAGTGAATACAGTAAATTGAGCATGGCGTACGCTTTGGTTGAGCGATTAATCCGAGCCCGCGAATCCGGTGAGATAGGAGCTTGGAGTGATGTCGCCATCCTCTGTCGAACCACCAACTCATTCGATTATTATGAGAATGCCTTGGATGACGCGGGAATCCCTTATGTTACCGCCTCAGGCAAGGGCTTTCTTCGCCGGGCTGAAGTTCGGGATTTGATCAATGTTCTGCGAGCCCTGGCAAATCCCGCCGATGACCTCGCCATGGCGGGGTTGTTGCGTTCGCCCATGTTTGGGCTTTCAGACACCGCGCTCCTCCAACTGCGCGGGGAGAAAAACGCGGGTTATTATGAGGCATTAAGCGGCGAATTACCAGAACTCTCCGCAATTGACCTCGAAAGAGTTTTGATAACTCGAAAGCGTTTGGAGACTTTATTTGGGTTAATTGACCGGATTCCGGTCGCGGAATTGATCAAGAAATTGGTTGATATGACTCATTACCTGGCCATTCTTGGGGCGGCGAGGCTGGGAAAATCTCAACGCCAATGGCGAAATATCGAAAAGCTGATCAACGACGCCCGTTTCTCCGCTAAAACCCTCCTGCGCGATTATCTTGAATGGATTGACAACTATGCCGAGCTGAACCTTGAGCAAGCTGAAACGGTAACTGATTCCATGGACGCGGTCCGAATCATGACCATTCACGCCGCCAAGGGCTTGGAATTTCCGCTGGTGGTTTTGGGAGAAGCGAGTCGAAAAAAGAACCCCAGCTTTGATTCAGACATCGTGTACGACAAAAATAGCGGTTTGGCATTTACCACTCGTAAAAACACGATTCATTACTCCTTGAGCAAATTAATCGATGATGAGGAAGCGGCGGCAGAAACAGATCGGTTGCTTTACGTCGCTCTCACCCGCGCCGCGGAGAAGTTGATCGTCAATGGGGTGATCACTCGAAATAGTGAAGGGGGGCTAGCTCGGGGTAGCTGGTTATTTGACATGGCGGTTGCCCTCGGGACAGATTTTCCGGAAGAGCCAAACCATTACGGTTTGGATGGAGGCAAGTATTCGGTGGAGATCAACGCGCCGCAAAATGTCTCCCGATTCGCTCCGGGCAGCGAGCTTAAATCTGAAGCCTTTTCAATTCCATTCAGCGAAATGATGAAAGACCTGCGCGAGTTGGTTGAAACTGTCAGTGAGGAAGTTTTGGAGGACGCGGACGAAAGACTGACGATGCTGGCTTTTACGCCGCCAATGCGCAGCCGGCTGGAAGGCTCGCTGACCCACAAGGCCATCGAATTAGGGGTAATGCCTGGTTCCCCCGCGTTCGAACAATTTTCGCGCGGATTTCTGGGCGGCATGGGTGTGAACGATCCACCCCTTGTGGATTCGATGATCAGGCGGGTTGCCGAATTACTGGAAAGATTTGAGCGCCATCCATTGGCAGAAAAGATTAGAAGCGCGGAACAGAAGCGACACGAACTTACCTATGCCTCAACGATCAATGGCAGGGCAAGTTATGGGGTAATCGACTTGTTGATCCTTCTGGATGGACGTTGGACTGTGCTGGACTTTAAAACTGATCATATTTCGACCCCTGAAGAACTTGAGGAACACGTCAAGGAATACCGCCCTCAGTTGCGACGCTATGCCCAGGTGTTCGCGGATTCGATGCAGATCGAACCTGACATGTTAATTTGTTTTCTGGACGATCACGGCAAGGTGAGCGTTCGCGAAGTGAAATAAAAAAAATGGATGGATCGCCAAAGCGCGATCCATCCAACGGTTTGTGAATTATTAACTGCCTGCCAATTGGGTCAATACTTCAATGGCTTTCTGGATCAGCAGATCGCGGGTTACCTGACCACTGCCGCCGCTGCTTCCGGGAACCATACCGCTCGCCTCGGCGGTCGCGCGTTTGGCGGCTTTTTCCTCATCGGTCATATTCTGACCCTGGGAGGGTACCCGGGTGACGTCTGCTGAAGGAGTGGGTACTTCGATCCCCAAGGAAGCGTAGTACTCAAACAACATGGCGTTGGTGATCCTGGCATCCGTGATGAAAGTGAGCTGTTCGGGAGTTAAATTCGAGATGATTTGTGCCTGAACCGCGGAAATTTCTTCCGAAGCGCTTTCGGGGTCGCTTGAAAGCGATAGGATTGCCTGCCAGAGGGGCAGCATTGCCTTGGCTTGTTCCTGAGTTACGGGCAGGTCGCTGCCAGTAAGCAAGATGGTACCATAGGCTAACTGATTTCGGGTATTTGCCGCGTCTTCGTAATCGGTAGTGAAATATTCCTGACTGGCGGTCGCGGATCCCGGTTCCACCACGCCTACCGCTTCGGCTGGTTGGGGCTCCGCGGCGGGGGCGCTGCAGGAGACCAGTAACATCGCGGTAAGAACCGCTCCTATAACAATTGTTTGTAACTTTTTCATTCTAATTTTTCCTTTCGGGTTTTATTCATGCCGTAAGGCAATGATCGGGTCTAATTTCGCGGCTTGGGTAGCCGGGTAATATCCAAAGAAGATGCCCACAATGGCGGCAGCGCCGAATGCCAGCGGGATTGAGCCGACGACGATTTCAGTACGCATCGTGCCGAGCATATTGAACAAGGTTGAGCCTCCGATCCCAAACAAGACGCCAATTAATCCGCCTGCCAGGCTGAGGATGACCGCTTCCAATAAAAATTGTGCCAGTACATCAAAGGGTTTGGCGCCGAGTGCCTGACGCAAACCAATCTCGCGGGTTCGTTCAGTTACGGAGACAAGCATAATGTTCATGATCCCGATTCCACCAACCAGAAGGCTGACACCGGCAACCCATGCCAATAAATCGCGGAAGGCTGCCGTGGTCGCTTCCTGAGTTGAGATGATATCCTGCTGGGTCTGTACACTGAAATCAGCGCTGTTCGGTTCCACCCCGTGCAGATCTGAAAGCAGGCTGGTAACCTGGGTAATGACACTTTCGATCTTTTCAGGAGATTCGGCGGCAATGTAGATCGTTCGAACCCGATCTCCAGCGATATTCATTTCGGGTATGAACTTGTCGAAGACGAGATTGATCGGTACGTAGATTCTGCCATCGTAATCGACATCCGATACCATTCCTTTTTCCTCCATTACGCCGATCACGGTTACCTTGGTTGAGGCGATAGTGATGGTCTGACCAACCGGGTCAGAATCTCCGAAAAGATCGGCAGCGATACCCGCGCCAAGAACCGCGATCTTCGCACCGCGCTCGTCCTCATCGGTACTGAAATAACGACCAAATTCAACCTGATAGTCTCTGACCAGGGGAAAATCGCTGGTTGTGCCGATGATGGCGATCGAATCGAGGGTTTCCCCATTGCCTTTGATGGTTTGCGGGGCGGGTGATTGTTCGGCGGATACGCCAATTATCCCTGCAGTTTGTTCCTTGATCGCATAATAATCGTCGATCAGGAGCGTTTTCGCCGCGCCGGGAACCCCGCGCATAGGCGATACAATCACCAGATTGGCGCCTAACGAGTTGATTTGTTCGGCAATCGAGGCTTCGGTGCCCGCGCTCACCGCCAACATTACAATTACTGAGGCGACACCGATGATGACCCCAAGGGTTGTAAGGAAGGAACGCACCTTATTAAGCATCAATCCTTCCCAGGCTGATTGAAAAATTTTCCTGGCTTTCATTTTATATCCCTCCTCAAACATGGGCTGTCACCAGACTCCTCGGACAAGATCGCCCCGTCCTTGACACAAATTACCCTCCCAGCGTGCTGGGCAATATCAGGCTCGTGGGTTACCATCAAAATGGTTGTTCCAGTTCGATGGAGCTCGTGCATGATCTCCATGATCTCGACACTTGAATGTGAATCGAGGTTACCGGTTGGTTCATCCGCCAGCAAGAGCGGAGGACGATTAACCAGCGCCCGGGCGATGGCGACTCGTTGCTGTTGCCCGCCGGAGAGCTGACTTGGCAGGTGGTGCATCCGATTTTCCAAACCAACACTGATCAAGGCCTGTTCCGCCCGCTGCCTGGCTTGCTCGTCGCTCAAATCTTCATGCGAGTTGTAAAGCATTGGCAGCATCACGTTGGAGAGCGCGCTCATCCTCGGCAGCAGGTTAAAGCTTTGAAAGATGAACCCAATCTTCTGGTTGCGCACTTCAGCAAGTTCGTTTTTGTCCAACTTGCTCACATCTCTGCCATCCAGAAAATATTCCCCTGAGCTGGGTCGGTCGAGGCAGCCGAGGATATTCATCAGGGTTGATTTGCCGGAACCGCTCGGTCCCATGACCGCGGCGAACTCGCCTCGGGAAACTTCTACGTTTACCCCAGCCAAGGCGTGCACGGTGGCATCACCCTCGCCGTAAATTTTCTTTAAATCTTTGATTTCAATAATCTTTTCCATTGTGTTTCCTAATTTTCAGGTTGTGAAAGACTTACCAGATCACCGGCTTTGAGACCATTCAGAATTTCGACATTCGTAAGGTCACTTATTCCGGTGTTAACGATTACTTTTTCCTGATTTCCCAAGGCATCAACCTTCCAAACATAACTCGTCCCATCGATCTCATGAAACACCGCGGATGAATTCAGAATCAGGGTATTTTCCGAACGCCTCGTTTCAACCATTACATCGACGGTCATACCTGAAAAAATGGTTATTCCGTCTGGAATGGCGACTGTGCCTTCGATTAAAACCGTCCCGTTTGGTTGAACTTTACTGCCTATGGCGGTTACCTCGCCCTTGAATGATGTGGCGGGAAAGGATGACAAGCTAACGCTGATCGGGTCACCGGGGTTCAATTCGTGAAGGTCTGCTTCCTCCAGAGCGAAATTGACGAGGATTGATCCGGAATCCAGCAAGGTGAGGATGGGTTGAAACGCTTCCACATTTTCGCCTGTATTGACTTTAATCCCGCTGAGGATGCCATCAAATGGGGCAATGATCTGGGTTTGTTCCAGAAGAAGACTGGCGGCTTCGAGTTTGTACCACGCATCAGTCAACTCGGTGGATCGGCTGGTGCCGTCGGGATCAAAAGTGCCTTGCATAATGGCGGTGGCAATATCAATATCCTGTAGAGCGCTTTCGGTTTGAGCAAGCGTGGCAGAGGATACCAGGACGTTGGTTTGGTTGGGGACATAATTCATCGCCCATTCCAGATCTTCCAAGGCTTTTTCCCAGGCTGCCAGAGCGTTATCAACCGCGACTTTGATCCTTGGTGAAACCTTCCTTGCACGGGTGACTGCGGCTACCGCATCCCAATAAGCCGCTTCTGTAATGCTTACCTGATCGGCATAATAGCGGATATCAGGTCCACCCGTGGTGGTTTGATATAACTCAAGCGCCAAATCACGTTCGTCTTCTTCGAGCAATCTTTCCAAATCCATTCGAGCAACTTCCGCCGGGGAGGTGAGGCTTGCCATTGTCAGGCTGGCTTCGGTTTGAATCAGATCAGCTTCCGTGCTCACCAAAACGCCGATCACATCCCCTGCCTTCACTTGACTTCCAGAGGGCAAAATCCATTCCACTACCCCTGAGGTTTCGAAACCCAACGGTAAACTTTTCATTTCCAATGTTCCGCTGCCTTCGGCCGTCAGTAAGAGGTCACCTTCACGAACTTTGCTGGTTGAAAGTTCCTGGGCAGGGGCTGTCGCGCTGAGGGTATTGAAAACCGACCAGCCGAGCACAGCCAGCAGAATCGTTCCCGCGGCTATCCATTTAAAAAGCTGGCTTTTTTGCTTATTCATCGGAATCCCTTTATTTGGTTTCAACAGTGCCGGTGCTTACCACGTCACCAACTTCCACACCGGAGAGGATCTCCACATTCGCGAAATCACGCAGTCCGATCTCCACTGGGGTAAGTTTTAGGCTGCCATCAGGCGAAACTACAAAGACGGCAAAGGAACCTTCGGCGATTTCGCGCACGGCTTGCGCCGGCAATAATTTGGCGCCAAGCGATTCTCCGCCGATTACTTCGACGTCAACGGTCATTCCACTCAAAATTACTTGATCGCTGCTGGTTTGAACTTCCGCCCATACGCTTACCGCTGGAGTTCCCTCAATATTCTCCAATACCCGATCCACTGAGGTGATTTTTCCCTCAAAGGTGGTGTCGGGATAGGCGGCGAAGGTGACCAGGATTTTGTTTCCGACCGTGGCCTTATCGAGATCCGATTCGTCCAGATAGAAATGGATACTGAGAACACTGGTGTCTGCCAGAGTGATGATTGGATTGGTATTGACGGTTTGTCCAACCGCGGCATCCAGACTCAGAATCTCACCGGCAAAGGGCGCCAAGAGCGTGGTGTTTTCATAATCCAATTTGGCGTTTTCATAACTGATGCGAGCCTGTTCGATCTTGGCGGTTTCGGTGCCGGGGATGGTTGGAATTGGACCGGTGACCGCGTCAATGCCGGCTTCGAGAATGTTAAGGTAGGATTGGGCATCTATCACACTGAAACGAGCCGATTCAAGATTGGCGCGAGCAAGAGCCATCTCGCTATCGGTTGGGGCGATGATCGTGGTAATCTCCTCGAGGGTCTCTTCGTCTATATAAGTAACCTCAAAAGTACCGGGGACGTACTCTGCCCTGTATCGGTAGAGCGCGTTGTCGAGGGCAGCTTGGGCTTTATTGACCGCGTTTTGAGCAGTGGTTTTATCAACCTCTGCAGCGTTCGGGTCAGCTTCCAAGGTTCTTAGGGCGGTCTGCGTGTTTTCAAGATCGACCTCACGCAGAAAAACCTCAGGACTGATCAGATATTGCAATTCTTCGATAGAATCCGCTTCGGCGATTTGGGCGTTGGCGAGGGTAATCTTGGCTTTGGCAATACCTTCCGCTGAGAAGAGTCCTTCGAACTCAGCTTTGGCTTGCAGGTATTGGGAGTGTTGAAGGTCGCTATTGAGAGTCGCGAGAGGTTCACCACTCAAAACACTCTGCCCCTGGGTCACAAGGATACTATTGATCACTCCATTGGTTCGGAAGCCCAGATCAGCTTGATTGGCAGGAACTACTGTTCCCGGTCCGTTGGCGCTGAGGATAATATCACCAACGCGAACCTTGGTGGTTTGCAATGCGGGTTCTGCTTCGGTTGCCAAACGGTCCTGTTCCGTTTTCCAATAATAACCACCAGCCGCCGCTCCAATCAGGATGAGGGCGAGGGTAGCGATGATCCAATTACGTTTGCTTTTTGATTTCATGGCTCTTACTCCGCTTAAAATTTTTCTAAAGTATAAAAACAAGGTTAAAAGGAAGGTTAAACTTCTTGTAAAGATATTGTAAAGAAGGTTAAGGGCAGTAAATCCTCACGAATGGGAACTTTTTCCCTGTAATTCCGTCATTTTGATTTGGAAGCCAAAAATGATAAGATAATATAGGAGATCAAAATTGACCAAGATTGAGGAAAGATGAAGATGATCAAGAGCTTTTTACTCATTACCGTCGCGATCATGTTCGGGTTAAGTGCTTGTTCGTTGCCAACCGGACAAATCAGTCAGACAGACGCGATCAATACCGCGGTTGCGGCGACCATTGCTGCGAGCATTGAGCAAGTGTTGCAGCCTACGGTGGATGTCCCAACAAGCGCCCCAACAGAGGAGGTGCAACCGACATTTACCAATCAGCCTACCCTTACAACGCCGCCTACCGATACCGCCGTCCCGAGCTTAACTGCCGCGCCGACCAATACCGTGCCACCCTCTTTGACGCCGATCCCGTGCAACGCGGTATCCTTCGTTAAGGATGTTACTTATCCGGATTACACCGAAATTGTGGTCGGAACTGCCTTTGTAAAAACCTGGCGCCTGAAAAATGTAGGCTCGTGCACCTGGAACTCATCCTACGATTTGGTCTTCATGGATGGGGACTCGATGGGCGGACCGGCAGCCCAACCCTTGACTGGCGGAGTGGTGGCCCCCAACCAAACCGTGGATGTTTCCGTTTCCTTAACCGCACCCAATACCATTGGACAGAAAACAGGCCGCTGGGGCATTAGAAGTCCAGAAGGGGTGATTTTTACTCTCTCAACCGGTCCATTCTGGGTCAAAATTAAAACTGTTGCCGCTGCCCCACTTGAGAGTACTTTAGTAGTCCCATTGGTGACCAGTGAGAGTGGCGCCGCAAAGAGTGATGGCTCATTGCTCCCATATGAGAATATTGGGGATGACAGTGGTAACGTAACTTACCAGGGTTTTTTGAGCTTTGACGTCTCAACGATTCCATTAGACGCCACCATTCTTGAGGTCAAAATCGATTTTGATGATTATGATCAATTAGGCGACCCATTCAACGACCTCAGCTGTTTGCGTTTGTATCCGGATAATTACGGAGATCTGGATGCCGGTGACTATACACCCGGCTCGGTTATGGGTGCGTTAGTAAGGTGGTGTTCTGCGCTCGAACTTAATGAAACCTCGATAGAAGGAGACTTGATCGACGCGATTCAGGATCGGATTGGGCACGAACGGGCTAAATTTAGAATTCACTTCAATACCGTGCCAACCAACAACGATGGCGGAACGGATATGGTCCGGTTCGGAGATGGAATCCGCTTGATTGTCAAGTATAGCCATTAATCAATACCAAATGTGGTTTATGGGACCGTTTTTGAACGGTCCCTTTTATTTAATTAGGTCTGTAACGCTGGGCAAAGATGGCGGCTTGGATTCGGCTGCGAAGATTTAATTTACGGAGAAGATTGGAGATGTGAACCCGGATGGTGCCTTCTGATAAGCCCAGTTCCTCGGCGATCACCTGATTGGTTTTTCCCTCGCCAAGCTTTTGGAGGATATCCATTTCCCGGTTGGTTAATTTTTTACTACCAGGGTTGGCTAATCGAATCAGGGTGATCAGTTTCTGCTCGATTTCCTGAGTTACATAAAAATTACCCTTGGAAACTTCAATTAAACCGGTCAGAATTTCCTGCCGGGTGGCGTTCTTTGTAATAAAGCCTTTGGCTCCAACCTGAATGGCTTCAGAAGCTCGGTCATCGTCGTTAAACGCGGTGATGATCAGGATCTTCATATCCGGTTTGTTCGCGAGAATGTCACGGGTGGCACTGATCCCATTCATCACCGGCATGAGAATATCCATCAGAATCACGTCCACATCCAGATTCTCGATCAGAACTTTGTCACAAGCCTCTGCTCCATTTTCAACAGCGCCAACAACGGTAAACCGTTCATCCGAGCTGATCGCATCCTTAAAAGCCTCCCGAATGAAGGTGTGGTCATCCGCGATCAAAACTTTTATCTTCTCCATTTTTGTTTATTCCTTTCCTGAATTTTTCATGCTGACCCTTACGATTGTTCCCTGTGGTCGATTGGAAGCGATCTGGAAATCCGCATTGATCAATCTGCATCGTTCCTCTATGTTTTTCATACCATAGCCTTTCGAATTCTGGTTTTTGCTGGTAAAGCCAAAACCGTCATCAATGATCTCAAGCACCCACGCCCCAGCTTTCTCAAAAAAATTGATTTCAACCTGGTTAGCCTTCGAATGGAGCAGTGCATTGTTAAGCGCCTCGTTGGAGATCATATACAGGTGGGTGTTCCATGCTGGTGGATAACCGCTGGTTTTTTTAAGGTTGAGCGACACGTCCATCCCGGAATGGGATTCAACGTATTGGATGCGTGTTCGAATGAGGGTTGGAAAATCGAGCGTATCATTTTTACGCTCGCGGGATTCATAGAAGAAGAGGCGCATTTCGCGGATACCCTGATTAAGGGAATCTTTCATCTTGATCAGAGAAAACTTGATACTGGGTGTGTCCTTGTTGGTGTTGAGAATTGTGTCAATGGTCAGCAACATCCCATTCAAGAGTTGAGCGATCGAATCGTGCATATCCCGGGCAATTCGCATACGTTCCTCGTTGGTTGCCTCGGCGATGATCTGTTCCCTGATTTTCTCGTTTTCTAAAATCACACTCACGCCATTCACAATCGCGCTGAAAAGAATGATCGCGTTTTCTGAAAAGAAATGGCTTTCATTCATCCGCAAGGCAACAATCAAACCTTTTGGTTTTTGATCTACGGCTACCCAGTGCGAAAGCCCAAACAAAAATACACCGGATTGGAAGATTACCGGTGGATTTTCATCCTGAGCGGAGATCTGATCGATGCGTAATTCATCCAAGCTTGGAATCCATTCCGCGCTGGCGCTGATTTTTTGAGGTAGTTTGCCAACAGATGAGCCGGTATAACTTTTTAGCTCCAGGGAATCGCCTTCGCCGATCGCGTAGAAGAGGATCAAATCACTTCCGACCACTTTCTTGATCTTATGAAGAGCCTGCTGAATGATTTCATCTTCCGATTTGGCTTTTTCACTGATCAAAACCAGATCATAAAAACTCTGTAAATCGAGCGTGCGATCTTTAAGAATTTTGAGCGGAAGTAGTTGTGGGCTGGTCAGTTCCCGCTCCAGTCGCAGGCGTTGGTTTTGTTCAGCTTGTAACTGATGAATGGTTTGGGCAGCCTCATTTACCTTGGCTCGCTGGACGTTGGTGGCGTCATCCAAGAGGGTAACGAGCATTAAGATCGCGCTGGCGGCGAAGAAGAATGGGGCGATGTTGGTTTCAGGAAATTCTCTTCGATCCAATCCCAGATAGATTGCCCTTCCGATCCATGGAATAAGAATCGCAAAAATAATTATCCGGATGGTTTTTCTTCGATGAGAGAACTTTTCCCTGTAATAACCTAAAAATAAGAACCCGATTGAAGCGGTGAGGATGAGCCCATTGGAAAGATAGTAAATCAACCAGAATGGTTTTGAATTAACCGGATTAGCTTCTAACCACACCAAGTTATGCAAGTCATTGGTCGCCAGTAAAATCAGGGTAAGAACTGGCAGGGAGTATAAGGCTCTTTCCAGAAATCGCACCCAGGGTTTACCAAAACGAATAAGGCGGAGAACAAAAGAGAGAAAAAAGACCGGTACCAACTGAATGGCGATATAGAAGATGGACGCCCACCAATAGGTGATTGAAAAGGAAATTCGCGGAGTCGAAAGACTCGCTGAGACCGCCGCGATTCCAATCGATATGAGCATTGCCCCAAAATATTTATTGTGGTCGCCTGCAAGGTGGAAGGCAATTGAAGAGAGATACAGCGTTATAAACGCGCATATGAAAAAAATTAATGGATAGAATGAGTTAGAAAATTCCATTGTGCCATTATGAATAGAAGATTATTATTCAATTGCATATATTGCGAAACGTTTAATTAATTTATATATGAATTATAAACAATAGTTTAACAAAATAAAAGGGCTGTTTAATGAAACATTTATCGATAAATTGTTCACCTCGCTGTGAGCTTAGGACAAATGAAATAAGCCCCGGGGAGTTATCCCAGGGCTTGACATACTTTTTATACGCTGAAAAATGATTGGTGATGGAAGGTTTGAACCTAAAACTTGCGTGACCACTCCTTGGGCCAACGTTCCACCACTACTTTCTTCTGGGTAAAGAACTCAACCGCGTCCATGCCCTGCCCGTGCATATCGCCAAAGAAAGATTCTTTCCAGCCGCTGAACGGGAAGAATGCCATCGGCGCGGCGACCCCAATGTTGATGCCGAGGTTTCCGGCTTGAACTTCGTAACGGAATTTACGCGCCGCGGCTCCACTGCCGGTAAATAAACTGGCTTGATTTCCGTAGATGTGGCTGTTGGCCAGGGCGATCGCGTCATCGATATTGCGGACATGCATCATGCCGAGTACGGGACCAAAGATCTCGGTACTCCATAACTCACTGCCGGGTTGTACATCCGCGATGACGGTTGGGCGGATAAAATTGCCATTTTCAAATCCGCTGACCTTTGTGCCGCGTCCGTCCACACATAATTTGGCGCCGCCACCAGATCCAACTCCGATCATGTTTTCAATGTGCTGCTTGCTGATAGGATTGATGACCGGACCCATAAGTACATTCGGATCCATTCCGTAGCCTACCGAGCGGCTGCTGGCCGCGTCGCAAATAAGCTCATTAAAGTCGTTGCGAGCTTCGCCGACTGTGATGGCAAGGCTTACCGCCAAACAGCGCTGACCGGCGCAGCCAAAAGCGGAATCGGCGATGATCCGGGTGGCCATCTCCATGTCCGCGTCCGGAAGAACGATGACGGGATTTTTTGCCCCACCCTGAGCTTGAACCCGTTTCCCGTTTTGGGAGGCGCGAGAATAAATATACCTGGCGACTTTGGTGGAACCTACAAAAGTGATCGCCCGGATCAATGGATGATCGAGAATTCCATCCACCGCCTCTTTGGAGCCGTTGATCATATTAACCACGCCTTTGGGGAAGCCGACCTGATCGATCAACCGGAAGATGATCTGCATCGTCATGGGTACTTTTTCAGATGGTTTAAGCACGTAAGTGTTTCCAGCGGCGATCGCGTAAGGCAAATACCAGAACGGAATCATGCCCGGAAAGTTGAAAGGCGCGATGGTGGCGCAAACACCTACGGGTTGACGGATCATTACCTCATCGATACCTGGGGCAATATCCTCGGCGATTTCGCCCTTCATCATCATCGGCATGCCGCAGGCGACTTCCACATTCTCAATGGCGCGGATCATCTCACCTTTTGCTTCGGCGAAAGTCTTGCCGCACTCGATGACAATCGTTTCTGAAATCTCGTCAAGATTTGCCTTGAGCAGATCACGAAGCTTAAACAAATATTGGATCCTGTCTTGGGCTGGAACTTGACGCCATTTAATGAAGGCTTCCTGAGCGGCTTCCGCCGCCTCATCCACCTCCACTCTGCGGCTTAAAGGTGTTTTGGCAACCACCTCGCCAGTCGCGGGATTGACTACATCGACATACTCAGTGACCTTTGGTTCGATCCATTCGTTATTGACGTAGTTTAGGATTTTCATGCTATCTTCTCCAATATATTAAGGATATTACATCTTACCTTGCTTCAGCTGCTAAAAGCAACTGATTTTTATCACCAGACATCATAAAAGGTAGAGTACAATACGCAATTGTTTATAGACGTATCACACAAACTTTTGGGATTGGAGAACCTCGATTGTCAAGCCCACGAATAGCCATCCTTCAGGACGCTTTGGTAGTGCGAGGCGGCTCTGAACAATATGCCTACTGGCTGGCGGAGGCGTTTCCGGACGCGCCGATTTTTACTTCTGTTTACCTGCCCGAAAATACCCACCCTGGATTTAAACAGAAAGATGTTCGTACTCTGCCGGGAGCAGCTTGGTTTAAGTCAGAAGGACAGTTTAAACAGTTCTTTCCTTATTGGGTTTATCAATTCCAAAAGCTCAACCTGGACGCTTTTGACCTCGTAATCTCATCTTCCACCTATCTGGCTAAGTACATCCGCCCTGGAATCAATACTCATCACATTTCGGTGATCCATGCTCCCTTTCGCTTGCTCTGGTCGCCGCATTCCTACACCGATGAAAGTCTGCCGGTGGCGAAACCTCTGGTGTGGTTGGCGAGGATGGCAGCCAGAAACTTGCGCGGCTGGGACCTCAGGGAAACATCCCGAATCGAGACCATTTATGCCAATAGTATGAATATGGCAGTTGAAATCAAACGTGTTTATGGAAGGGAAGTTGAGGTGATCCATCCGCCCGTGGATATTGAAAAGTATCCGCTCACCAATGGGGGCGATTATTATGTCACCCTTTCCCGATTGGTATCCTATAAACGGATCGATCTGGCGGTGAAGGCTTGCGCTCGCCTTGGTCGGAAGTTGATGGTGATTGGAGACGGTCCGGAAAAAGCGAGTTTGGAAAGATTGGCTGGAGAGCAAGTAAAGTTTTTAGGCGTGCTGCCTGAAGATGAGTTGATCCGGATTCTGAGCCGTGCCAAAGCCTTGATCTTTCCCGGCGAAGAAGATTTTGGGATAGCACCTCTCGAGGCGATGGCTTGCGGTGTGCCAGTAATCGCATTTGGCAAAGGAGGAGCGCTTGAAACAATCCGAGAGGGAATCTCCGGGACATTTTTTAATCATCAAACCGTTGTTGATCTCGAATCCGCGATCCTGGCTTTCGAAGGGTTGGTTTTTGATCCCATGATCGTCAGAAATTCGGTATTACAATTTGATAAAGTGCGATTTTTTGAAAAGATCAGGAGCGCGGTAGAGCATGCCCAACCATCCTAAAGAACAGCAGGATCCGCGGCTTTTTAAGCCGTATCTGGTCAGCCTCCTTTTATTGTGTGCAGATCTGATCGTGATCGGAATTTCATTTGGGTTGGCTTATCTTACCCGTTTATTACTCATTCCTCTTATTGGTGGCACACTTACCCCAAAAATGGCTTGGCCGGTTTTTTGGATTTTCAGCCTGGTTTTTTTGTTTCAAGCCTGGCTGAATGGGTTGTATCCAGGCTTTGGGCGGACAGGCTTATATGAATTCAGAACTCTTTTTCGGGTGGTTGGAATTTCGGCTGTCTTTGCCGGCGTTATCATCTACTTTTTAGATCTGACCTTTGATGTATCCCGGATCGTTTTTTTGCTGACAGGTTTTAATACGTTCCTTTTATTGCCCGCATTTCGTTTATTTACTTACCGCCGAGGGTCGCGGATTGGGTGGTGGGGAAAGCCTGTCCTCCTTTATGGAAGTAAGGACGACGCAGAATCGATGATCCGATATCTGCGGTCCTCGCACCGGATCGCCCTCATCCCACAGGCGGTTGTTCTTACCACAGGCGTGGAATCGGAAATCCTTGGGGTACCCGTGCATCCAGATTCACAAGACCAGTGGCAGGCTTTTCAAACCAGAGGTTACACGCATGTGATCACCTTTGAAAATTCGAGCGACAAAGACAATTTTCCCCGAAACACGCTCAGTGTTCTAAGTGAATTCTTTCCAACCGTTGATCTGGTTTTGAGCGATCCATTGGTAAGTGCTTTTTCGATCCGGATCGGTGAGTTGAACGGCGCTCCAGCGCTGCATAATGAGTATCAATTATTACGACCTGAGATCTTGTTCCTTAAAAGAATTTTTGATATCTTATTCAGTTTGTTCACCCTGGTTATCACGTTTCCGTTATTTCTCGTCATCAGTATTGCCATCGTACTCGAATCCGGCACACCGGTTCTCTTTTCCCAATATCGCTTGGGAAAACAAGCCAAACCGTTCCGTATTTATAAATTCAGAACTATGAAACACGATGCGGAGGATAGCCTATTCGACATATTGAAGAAGGACGAATCAGCTCGCAGGGAATACGAATTGCACCATAAATTATCCAACGATCCTCGGCTTACAGGCGTTGGAAAATTTATCCGAAAATTTGGATTGGATGAATTACCCCAGGTGATCAATGTTTTGCGGGGAGAAATGAGCTGGGTTGGTCCAAGAGCCTACATGCCTGGGGAACTTGAAAGGATCGGAGATTGCAAGTCTTTAATTTTCCGAACCAATCCGGGGTTGACGGGTTGGTGGCAGGTTAATGGCCGCAACAAACTCACTTTCGAACAGCGCCTTATCATGGATCGCTACTACATCAGTAATTTTTCACCCTTGCTGGACGCCTTCATTATCTACAAAACAGTTTTTGTTTTGCTCGAAGCCAAGGGTCTGTAATTCAATCGGTATCGTTATAATTAATTCACCATGTCTGAACTTTACGATAGCAGGACAACCCCGCCGGCGCCCATTGAAGAGATCATCTCCATTTTTCGATACCCTGACCTGATCAGGCAACTGATCTATCGGGATCTTGTCGCGCGGTACAAGCGCTCTTTTCTGGGTGTATTGTGGACAATGCTCAATCCCCTTGCCTCAATGATCATCCTCACGATCGTCTTTTCCCGGGTTTTTGAGATGCGCGGGGTTTATCCGGCTTACATCCTCACCAACCTTCTGGGTTGGAATTTCTTCGCTCAGACAACCCAATTTTCACTCAATACCATCCTTTACGGAAATGAACTCTCCAAAAAGATCTATATGCCGCGAACCGCGATGATCCTTGCCACGGCAATCACGGGGATGATCAACATGTTGTTCGCGCTTGTCCCACTTGTGATCATCTATCTGGCGACTGGAACACCGTTCGCTCCATCCGCGCTGCTTCTGCCGTTCAGCCTTTTTTTTCTGGCGGCATTCAGTCTGGGAGTCAGTCTGCTGGTTTCCACAGCCGCGGTTCTTTTTCCAGATATCGGTGAGTTTTTCCCGGTCTTGTTGATGGGTTACATGTACCTCACGCCGGTGATCTATCCCGCTTCGCTCATCACAGAGGTCGCTGGAGGGTGGCTTCTCTGGCTTAATCCGATGTACTATTTGCTCAACTTTCTGCAGATGATTCTGTTTGAAGGGGTCTTTCCTGGCGGCGGCGATTGGCTCAGCGCGGCCGGCGTATCCTTGGTATTCTTGTTAATGGGCTGGATCGTTTTCACAAACGCGTCGCGGAGGTTCAGTTATTATGTCTGAACCCTGTCAGGAACACCTTGCCGTAACTCTGAAGGATGTGTGGGTAACCTACAAACTTCCTACCGAACAGCTTCGTTCGATCAAGGAGTTCGCGATCAAGCGGGTGCTTAATAAGGTTACCTTTCACGATTTTTCTGCCCTCAAAGGCATCAGCCTTGATATTCCCAGAGGGTCTGTTTTCGGAATCGTGGGCAGGAACGGGGCTGGTAAATCAACCTTGCTCAAAGTCATTTCCCGGGTGATCTATCCCACCAGCGGGGATGTGATCGTGCGAGGAAGAGTCTCTCCTCTGTTGGAATTAGGCGCGGGTTTTCATCCCGATTTGACCGGGGTGGAAAACATTTTTCTCAATGGCGCTTTGTTGGGCTATACCCGGGCTGAGATTGAGGAGAAGATGGAAGGGATCATTCGATTCAGTGAAATTGGGGAATACATTTACGCCCCGATTCGAACCTATTCCTCCGGGATGATTGCCCGGCTTGGGTTCTCAATCGCGGTCGCAAAAGACCCGGAAATTCTGATCCTCGATGAGATTCTCAGCGTGGGGGATGCCGGTTTTCAGGAAAAGAGCATGGCGCGCATCTCTGAGATTATGGCGAACCCGAATACGACCATCCTGTTGGTAACCCATTCGCCTGGGTTGGTAGCGGATCTTTGCGATCGGGCGGTCATACTCGAAAGCGGAAATTTGATCGCCAGTGGTTCGGGGCTTGAGATAAGCGATCGATACCATCAGATGTTGGGCGGGAACGCATAGAAATGCGCATTGAAACAACGAATATTCCGGATGTCTTGATTCTTGTGCCAGAAATTACCTCAGATGAGCGAGGTTTTTTTCTGGAAACTTTTAACCAACGCGAATTGGAACAACTTGGGATTACCTATCCCTTTGTTCAGGATAATTTATCTCACTCCAGTTTTGGCACCTTGCGCGGCTTGCATTACCAAATGCGCCAAACGCAAGGTAAACTGGTGCGCGCGCTGGCGGGAGAGGTTTACAATGTCGCCCTTGACATGCGCCGATCATCCATAACCTTTGGGAAATGGGTTGGCTTGATTCTAAGCGCGGAGAGCAAAATATCGCTCTGGGTACCCCCGGGCTTTGCGCATGGTTTGCTGGCGCTCAGCCCAGCCGCTGAGGTGATGTACAAAACTACGGATTACTATCATCCGGAGAGCCAGCGATCGGTGCGCTGGAATGATTCGGCTCTGGGTATCGCCTGGCCAATTACCCTGGACATGCAAGTGAAATTGTCAGAAAAAGACCGAACCGCACCGTTGTTTTCTGACGCGGAAACATATTTCTGATCCCGATCAAGGCGGGCTTTCCCATAAAAAGTCTCCTGGGTTTACAATTACGATTGCTATCTTCAACTTTCCGGGAGTGACATGCGGGAATTTCAGAAACTTTTGCGTTTTTACAAACCTTATCATTTGATGGCTGTGCTCTCCTTGGCCATCCTCTTCCTGATCATTTTTTTTGATTTGATGATACCTCGGCTAATCCAGCGGATCGTCGATCTGGGGATTACTGCCCGTGATCTTGATGTGGTCATTCAGACATCGCTCTGGATGCTTGGCATTTCTGTGCTTAATACGATTTTTGTGATCATCAATAATTATTATTCCATCGTGGTGGCTGAGGGAATTGGCAAGGATATGCGCGAGGCATTGATGAGTAAGATCCAGGATTTCAGCCATGCTGATCTTGACCGCTTTTCAACCGGCATGCTCATTACCCGGGTTACCAGTGACGTATCAACCTTGCAGCGCCTTATCCGGGTCAGCCTGAGAATCGGCACGCGCGCCCCCTTGATCGTGCTCGGCAGCATTGTAATGATGTTTGTTACCAATTCCACCCTGGCGCTGTGGGTAATGCCACTCTTTCTTCTCTCTCTCGGATTAATCGTTTATTTTTCCAACCGAATGGAGCCGTTCTTCAACAAGGTCAAAGATCAGTTGGACCGTTTGAATACCGTCTTACAGGAAAATATCGCCGGGGCGTTGGTGGTTAAATCCTTCGCCCGTTCCGATTCGGAAAATCAGCGCTTCGCGATAACCAATGATCAATACACTCGTTATTCGGTGGATGTCTCTCGTTTTGTGGCAGCTATGCCCTCCGCGCTCACGTTTTTGCTTAACCTCGGCACTGTGGTGGTAATTTGGATCGGAGGGCTTGAATCCTTTTCGGAGAAAATCACCATTGGTCAGATCATGGCTTTCACCAATTATATGTTCGTTGTCCTTCATCCGCTGCTCCTGGCGACCGAATTAGCCAATGTATGGGCAAATGGGGCGGTTTCAGCCAAACGGGTGAACGAGGTTCTTGAAACAATTCCTTCCGTTTTACCTTCGCCTCAGCCGCTTCCCTTACCTCGAAAACCGATCGGGCGAATCGTTTTTGAAAATGTCTCCTTTGGTTATAGCGCAGAAGAGGAATCCTGGGTATTGGAGGATGTGAGTCTCGAAGCCCAACGCGGGCAAACCATCGCCATCCTGGGGGCTACCGGTTCTGGAAAAACTTCCCTCATCCATCTCCTGCCAAGGTTCCATGATGTAAGTCTTGGTCGGATCAAGATTGACGACATCGATGTGCGCGACCTTGATCAGGATGAGTTGCTGAGCCGGATCGCCATCGTGCCTCAGGAATCGATTCTTTTCACCGGCACAATAAGAGAAAACATTTCCTTTGGTGCCCCGGAAGCGAGCTTGGATCAGGTGATCGCTGCCGCGAAAATGGCGCAAGCGCATGATTTCATCATGGCATCATCGGAGGGATACGACGCGCGGGTTGAGGAACGAGGACGGAATTTCTCTGGCGGACAAAAACAAAGACTGGCGATCGCGCGAGCCTTGGCTCCCAATCCCGACATTCTCCTCTTCGATGATTCCACCAGCGCGGTGGATGTCGAGACGGAAAACCACATCCAGAATGAGCTCAAAACGACCCTCCCTGATAAGATTAATTTCATCGTGGCGCAGCGCATCTCCACCGTGCTCAACGCGGATAAGATTCTGGTTCTGGAATATGGCAAACTTGCCGCGACTGGCACTCATCAAGAGCTTTTAGGCAGTTGCCAAATCTATCGTGAAATCTATGATTCACAATTAGGTGGCGGACCGAACGGGTTGAAGAAAGACACAATTCATGGCGAATAGATCCTTCAACCCGGATGACAAACCGCGTCAACGTGGAAACGGTACAGGCAGAATGGCGTTAGCGCGCAATGTCGAAAGACCAAAATCCACGAAAGACGCCATCGCAAGGCTTCTGGAAACTCTTAAGCCTTACAAGCCGCAAATCTGGCTGGTATTGTTCTTTGTAATCATCTACACCCTGCTTGGATTGGTTTCTCCCTATCTGATCGGCGTGGCGATCGATCAATTTATTACCAAACGTGATTCGAGCGGTTTGGCGAAAATTGGTTTAACTCTGATTATCATCTACTTGTTTTACAACCTGCTCACCTTCGTTTCCAACTGGATCATGGCGAGGGTTTCTCAATTGGCGCTCCGGGATTTGCGCCGGGATTTGTTCAATCACGTTCAAAGCCTGCCGATGGGTTACTTTGATACCCATCCGGCTGGCTCTCTGATGAGCCATCTGACCAACGATATCGAGGCGATTAATCAGGCGGTATCTCAAAATATTGTGGCGTTATTCGCCAGCGCTCTCTCCATCATCGGAATTCTAACGACCATGTTTATACTTAACGCCTGGCTGGCGGCGGCAACCCTGGTCGTTGTCCCCATTTTTGTCTGGTTTACCCGTTTTATCGCCAAATACACCGTAAAAGGTTACAGGGGACTCCAAAAAGATCTGGGCGAAATGAACAGTGTGATCGAGGAGACCATAAGCGGGCAAAAAGTGATCAACGCATTCCGGCGGAATGAGAGTGTTCTGGAGGATTTTCGGGATACCAACCAGAAAGTATACAAATCTGGAATTTACGCCAATACTTACGCGTTAGCATTAATGCCGGTCACCAGTCAGTTGAGCAATCTTTTCATTATCATTCTGGCCGGGTTAGGCGGCTGGCTGGCGCTCAGAGATCTGGTCAGTGTCGGCACGATCGCCGCGTTCATTTCTTATGGCAATAATTTTCTCAGTCCGGTCCGCCAAATTGCCAACCAGTACAACAGCCTGCAAGCCGCGCTGGCCGGCGCGGAGAGGATCTTTGGTATTCTGGATACCCCCGGTGAGAATGAGGATGACCCCGGTTCGATTGGGATTGGGAAATTGCGTGGGGAGGTTGAATTTGACCATGTTTGCTTCTCCTACGTGCCTGAAAGACCAGTCATCAAAAACTTCTCGTTGAAAGTGAAGGCAGGACAAACCATCGCCCTGGTTGGTCCTACGGGCGCTGGAAAAACGACCATCATCAATTTATTGACCCGTTTTTACGACGTGGAAAGCGGAGTAATCCGGGTGGACGGCATCAACTTGAACGAAGTCCGAAAATCAGATTTGCGTCGTAATTTGGGACTGGTATTGCAAGATACCTTTCTTTTCGCCGAGACCGTACTGGACAATATTCGCTTCGGTAATCCGAAGGCTACTGATCAGGATTGTATTCAAGCGGCAAAACAAGCCGAGGCGGATCACTTCATCCAACAACTGCCGGAGGGTTACCACACCAACCTTGTGGAACGGGCGGCGAACCTGAGCGGCGGACAACGTCAATTGATCTCCATCGCACGAACCATCCTCGCTGATCCTTCGATCCTGATTCTTGATGAGGCTACCAGCAGCGTGGATACTCGAACCGAATTAAGAATCCAGGCATCCCTGCTTAAATTAATGCGCGGACGAACCAGTTTTGTGATCGCTCATCGGCTTTCCACTATTCGGGAAGCCGATCTGGTCGTTGTAATCGATCAAGGAGAGATCGTGGAACAGGGTACCCATCAGGAATTGTTGGCGAAAAAGGGATTTTTCCATAACCTCTACATGAGCCAGTTCAAAGGGAATGAAATTTAAACAGGGAAGAGGTTTGATTTTGGGTTTGTTGCTGTCATTTGGAGCTTAGCGGGAAATCTTAATCAAAAGCGAACAGATTCGTTCAGTCCGTTTGTTCATTCGTCATGACAAGCGGGTTCAATGGATTTCTCAGTCGAAATTTCTTCTTCGAAATCACAAGAGGCTGAATGTGACTCTGATATTTTATTTCCCGATTTTAATGATCGCATATAAGGAATCCTTAATCCCGCTCTTGCCTAATTCTTTGGAATTCTCTCCAAGCAAGCGGGATGAAGCCGGCATCCCGCACGAAGTAACGGCCGAATAATCGCCCCGGCTCTTGAAGAAAGCGCCAGAACCATTCCAAACCGAGTGATTGCATCCATTTTGGGGCGCGTTTCTTGTACCCAAGCGCCAGGTCGACCGCTGCCCCAACACCCATGGCGGTATGAAAGTACAGCTCGTCCCAATGGTCTGTAATGAATTTTTCCTGCTTTGGAAATCCAACCCCAACAAATAAGTGGTCCGAGTGCCATTGATTGAGCTGCCCGATGATGGCGCTGGTTTTGGCTGGGTCGCGTTCAAAACCGAATGGCGGGGCGATGACCCCTCTGATGTCGGTGCCTGGAAAATATTCGTTCAGCCGATGGAGGATCTCAGCCTCCTTACCCGGTTCGCCCCCGACCACGCTGATGGATTGGCCAATCTGGGCACAGCGTTTAAGGAGGATCGCGACCAGATCGGCGCCTGTTACCCGCTCAGCAAGCCGAAATCGAGCAGGCAGCAGCCGGCTGAACCACACAATCGGCATACCATCCGGAAAGGTAAGCGCGGCTTTCTGGTACATCGCGCGTAGTTTTTCATCCTTGGATAGGCGGATGACATGGTCCACATTTGGGGTAACCACCAAAACTTTGCGCTCCTCCGCGGCGGCTTCCATCATTAATTGACATCCGCGATCAAGGCTGGTATTGGTAAACTTTAGACCAAAGAGTTGAACTTTATCGGGTACTTCTGGAAAATGGCTCATGGCCTTAACCACCCTGAGAGATCTTTTTTAAGCAACTTTTCCAGGGCAATAATGTCCTCCCGGTACATTTGTTGAAGCTCTGCCCTCAGATCAGCGGTCATGATATTGGCTTGATGGAACATTGCCTTTTCGGCCATGGCGCGTAGTTTTTGGTAAAACCCTGTTGAAGTGTTCTTTCGGATTAACCGAGCAAACCGGGAGCCTTTAAGCCACTTATACAAAATCGGAAAGCGAAAATTTCCGCTTACATTAAACTTCATCCCAGTATTGTAGGCGAAAGGAGATGCCCCGATAAAATCGGTTATTTCATTCATTACACTTCCTGGGTCATTCTGAAAGTTTTCATAAAAGAAAACCTTGATTTGCTCGGTTGGAAATAGCTCATAATAAAGACAGAGTTGTTTGTAATATTTCCCAACATTAAAATTCCACTCAAGTAGATTCGAAGCCTTCCCTCGCTTCAAACTTTCAATATCCTGCCTGAGCATATCGTTTGTAGGAGTAATTAACTCGCCTTTCCTTGACAAATCCCTGTTCTTACTAAAAACATAAGCGGATAGGAAACGCTCGACCGGATCGCGTAGAATACAGATAATCTTCGCGTTTGGGATGGATTTGTAAATATTTCGACTGGTGGCTTCATAACTCAGGTAGGTCGGGCAAACTTCCCCTCGAATTTGCCCTGAGCCTTTATCTTCGAAATCGGCCAGATAATCAGACAGGTTTTCGATCGGGTTTATAAGTTCGCGTGGAAATATTTGACGAGGCTGTTTTTCAAAATTGGTTAATACAAAGAAGTGAGTTTCCTTGCGCCATGGCAACGAAATATTCGGATGCTGGCGGAGAAACTCATGGATGGCTGTAGTTCCAGATTTTCCAGCGCCGATTACCAAAAAAGTTGGTAATGAAGGATCTGGATTCATCAGTTTCTTATTCAAACCAACCCCGCAGATTTAAATTGAATTCAGACTGAAGCCGAACGATCTCTCCCCGGTACAGTTCAAGCAATTGATTTCTGGCGCTTGGAGGCATTTGGGAGCGCTCCTGAATTTGGTTTTTTTCAAACATGGCTCGAATGGTTCGGTAGGTTTTGGCGGGTAAAAGGCGCATCAGCTTTTTAGCGAAGTTTGAGCCTTTGAAGAGTTTATACACCTTGGGATTCTTCAAAGTTCCGCTGGTCATGAATTTTTCGCTGGTGTCGTATTCAAATTCAGGCAGACCAACATAGCTTGCCAGGCGGTTCATCAAAGCATTGGGATCCTCACGGATCTCCTCATACAAATGGATCTTGATCGCCTCCCGTGGGAAAATGGCTTTGTACCGGTCGAGCAGGTGGGCGTATCTTCCTCTTTCAAAGATTAAATTAATACCTTCATTTGCCTTTCCAGCAGCCAGGCTTTCAACATCCCGCTCAAATTCCTCAGGATTAAAAATCCTTTCTTCCGGGGTGAGCTCACCGTTCATCTTCATGAATTTGTAATCGGAAAAAAAACGTTCAGCGGGATCCCGGAGAAGGATTGTGATTACACAGTTTGGCAGCCGGCGGTGGATGTTTTCAGCCGCCGTGGGAACCAGCAGGTAGCTTGGACAGATTTCGATTCGAACCTCATCTTCAAGCTTTGGCTCAAATTCAGCCAGGTAATCTGACCAGCGGGTGATCGGTTTTTTGAAGGTTTTGCCCATGTAACTGGTCAGGGGATGTTTCGCTTCCTCATCGGCGATAAAGAAATGGGTTTCCTTGCGCCAGGGCAGGCTAATGTTTGGATGTTGGCGCAGGTAATAATGGGTGGAAGTTGTTCCGGCCTTCCCCGCGCCAATCATAATCATTTTGATGGATTGATCAATGGGCATGAAGTTTTTCCTTCCAATAACCCTGGAACAAACCGAAACACCAGGCGACCTTGGTTAGATAGATGAACGGCAGATAGATCCACTCCCTGCGCATGGCGGAACGCCGGGAGCGAATAACCCGATAGGTGGGAACCAGGGCGAGGATTGGGGAAAAAATTATCACGAACCAGGGATTCGCCATGATTCCCGGAGTATGGGTAAGAGTTGGATGTCTGGCGCGAGTCTTAATTATCGGAAAGCCGGTGTCGAACCAAAAGCGCATGACCGAGAGGAAGGTGTTTTTATCGACGGGGATATGTTTAACGATCGGCTTGGGTAAAAACCAAGGCTGAATACCGTTTTCCCTAGCTCGGAGGGTGTATTCATAATCGTCCCCAGACCGCAACAGGCTTTCGTCAAAGGGGCCATTGATTTTATAAAGGCTTTTGGTAAGGCCAAAGTTGCAGCCAACCACGAAGTTTCGCGCTTCAGCTTGATGGTGGGTATCCGAACTGAACAAATGAAAGAAGGAGATGTTGTAAACCTTCATCCAGTAATTACCTTCCGAAATATCCACCCCGCCGCAGAACAATTCATATCCGTCGGAAAATGCTTCTGCGATGCCCTCAGCCCAACCTGGACATGGGATGGTATCCGCGTCGATGATCACGATGTGTTCATTCCTGGCAATCGCAAAGAGTTTATTCAGCAGAACGGTTTTGATGGTGCGAGTCTCGGTGTAAAAAACGGTCAGGGAATATTTGGCTTGCAAGGCGCGGTCAAAGCCAATTCCCGCGACAATGATCTCAGCGTTTGGCGCCTGGCGGCGAGTTTCCGCGATACAAGCCTCAAGCGTGCTTTCACCGATGGTTGGAATGATGATGCTGAGATCAGATATGTTGATCATCGTATTTCCTTTTAAACCCAAAGCTGCCAACGAGCGCCAGGAGGAACGCGTCCTGGGTAGGCATGACGATACTAATCGATAGCATCGAGTCGAAGATGAGGATTAGAAATAGGATCGCCAGCAAGGGTTCTTTTTTAATATTAAATACTAAGGGAAGGTAGATGACCAGCAAGGCGAGATAAAAGATCACCCCAAAAACGCCGAAACTGAAAAACATCTCGATCAAGGCATTATGCGAATGGGTTGCCCATTCCGCTTTCATGGTCAGGAAAAGGTCATAGGCTTGATATCCATAGCCATAAAAAGGCAAAGTATTAAGATGGGTAAATTCATGGACCCAGATTTTTACCCGCCCGTTGATCGAGAGGAGTTCCTCAAGATCAATCATGGAAAGTAAGGTTTGATTGACGGAAGGTGTGAAAAGGATAACCAGGGTGGCGAGGACAGCCCCACCGAGAAGGATTAGAAAAGTGATCCGCCTGGCTGGTTTACTTAGCAGAATGAAGAAGAGCGCGGCGGTGAGGAGCGCTGACATACCAAGCGCGACTCGGGCATTGGTCAGGTAAATAAGCGCCAGAAAAATGGCGTAGGCAATAGCGATTAAACCCTTGGAGGAGCGATTTATGTTGGGGTTGGCCAAAATACCCCAGGCGCCGGCGAGACCAAACAAGAGAATTCGGGCGGCAACGAGGGGGTGGTTGTACCCAAAGGTAAGGCGAACCCGGTTTTGAACCGATATTGAACGGAACGCCAGAGGCGTCCCGTGATAAATCCAGTTGAGGAACAGATAGATAAAGATTGCCGCCAGGCTGCCCCAAAAAATGAGTTTGGCAAAGTCAAGCCGTTTTTCGGCGGCAAATTGTCCCAAGGCAGCACCAGAAGCTATTACCAGAAGGAATTCCCCGCTTTTCCCGAGCGCCCGGACTGGGTCGGAACTCCAGGACGCGCTGAGCATGGCATACACTCCAATGGTCAGGAGGAGGAGGATTGCGGGTTTAGCAACCGCCCGGAACAATCTGGAAGGCGTGACAATAATGACAACCAACCCGAAAGCAGCCATGCGCGAACCAGCCGTTAAAAATCCACGTTGGCTGACCACTCCCTCGCCGCCTAAATCGGGTAAAAAAGTGGTCGCCGCAAGGATCCAAAGGGTGAAGAGAAATGAGGCTGCCAGGTTCGCCCCTGATCCTTCGATAAATTTTCGGTAACTCGCGAGGTGGGTGGTCATTAAACCAACCAATGGGAGAGGTCTCTCCCAATCAATGCTGAGGTGAGTTCCACATCTTCCTTGAAAATCTCTTTTAATACTTCGCGTTCATGGCGGGTCATCCTGGCAGGTTCTCCCAACATCAATTTATCATAAAAAGCGTGAATTGAAGCCCACTTTTGGACACTCATGCCGTGTTGCATGCCTTTTTTGAATTGCTTGTCCCCTTGCAAGATTCGATGGAGCCAGGGGATTCTGGGGATCTTGCCGGTTGTATTAAATTTCACACTGGTGTCGATGGGAACATTCGGATCGACGCCGATAAATTCAAAGAGATCCTTGATGAGCCAATCGATCTGTTTTAATTCTTCGTAGAGATAAACGCGAATCTGGTCCCGCCGGAACAGATTTAAATACGCCTTGAGCTGGGCACTATACATACCAGCGCGGACATAGTGGTAGGACGCGTACCAATTTTGTCGGATCCGTTCCGGTTCGGCTCTGACCGCGTCGAGAAAACTTCCACAGGTTTCCGTATTGGCGTTTCTTCTGTGCATGAAATTTGAAAAAGCTCTTTCGATTGGATTACGCAGGATGGCAATCATTTTTGCTTGCGGGGCATATTTGGCGATATTGAGCGGGGCTTGGGGCGAACCGAGGTAAACAGTGCTGAAATCACCTTTTTTCTGATCCGCCCCGGCGCTTTCGAAAATAGATGAGTACTTGTCGAGCTTGGTGATCGTGACTCTTCGCATGTAGGTGTCGGATTGAAATTCGATCTGACTTAGGTCAGCGTCGGCAAACGCTAAAAAGCCGGGTTCCTTAATTTCCGGTACAAAGATTTGAGGGTGCTGTTTTAAATAAAAATAAAGCGAAGTGGTGCCGGCTTTGGGAGCGCCGAGCACAATAAAATCAGGCATCAAGGTTGCCAATCCTGCACCTCTTTCCGTTCAGGGTTGGAGCATTGGCTTTCATGGTCCGGATGGGTCTCAGGATATTCTCGATCATATTTGGAAAATTTCATCATTTTCTTACTCACAAATTAATACTTTCAAGATGGTATAAACTTATCCAGCGAGCCTGACCAACCAGGTTGGCTTGAAGCTCAGATACCTATTATAAACAAATAATCGGAATAAATTGGTTCCGGGACGGTTTAATTACCATCCGGAACTATTTGGGTCATGAGGTTCAACGGTCAGGCGAAGTTAACCATCAATCCTGCTCAAAAAAATTGCTGATGATTTCGGTATACCCTTGCGGGTCGGAGATGTAAGGAAAGTGTCCGTTGTCCACTGTGACGACTTCCGCCTGGGGGTAGGTACCTTTCAATTGTTCCCGCAGAGATTCCTCGACCAAGGGGTCATTACTGGCTTCGAGAATCAGGAGCGGCACGCTGGTATCGGAAGGCGGATCAAATTTTTCGACCACACAGGCATACCTGCCAGCCACCTGGGCTTTGTTAGCCCGTCCGTAGCTGATCTCGTTGAGGAAAGCGAGGGTAAGCTCGTCATTGCCAGAAGCCTGGTATACGCTGCTAGCGAAACTACCCCGCAGTACGTCCATAACCAGCCACTCCGGCAGAAAGGGAATCAGGCTGCCGATTGTTCCGTTCTTTTCCTTGATCAAGTCATTGGGCGGAAAGGTATTGGCAAAGACCGCCTTCTGAACGCGATCAGGATATTTGGCGACCAGATACTGGGCGAAATAACCGCCCAAAGAACTGCCTACCAGATTAAATTGCTCAATTTCTTCCTGTTCCAAAATGGCGAGAAGACCCATCTCCATCTCGGTGAAAGTATTCGCGGCAGGGTAGGTGAGGGTGAGGACGCGATATTGACTCTCCAGGGCGCTGATCTGTTGCCACCAGATGTCGTAGGAGCCGGTCATGCCATGTAGAAAAACGATCGTTTCGGTCCCACTCCCGCTGACGGCAAATTCCCAGTTTAAACCACCAACCTCAATGGATTTGGTTGGGTGGTCTGCCCTGAACGCCTGCAAGGATGCGACTTTCTCCTGTGGGGATTTGGCATACAATTGATCGAAACCGGGTCCGGGGACTGGCCAGAAATAAACCGCAAGCACAACAGTAATTAAAACGAACAGAACGATCCATTTACGCGCCATAAGCACCTCTAATACCTTCGGAATTGGTTTAATGGACTGAATTATATGTTAAAAAAAGGCTGGTAAACGAACAAATTCGAGGCTTATGCGGAAGGATTAAGGTGTCAGGAGAAGATTTCTGGCTTGGGCCTGATTGGTTAAGATTTCTCGCTGCGCTCGAAATGACAAAATTGGGGCCCGAAATGACAAAATTGGGCTCGAAATGACAACATTGGGGCTCGAATTGACAGGGGTTTTATTGTCATTTCGAAGAAGCGTAGTGACTGAGAAATCTTAATCGCCGTGGTTAAGATTTCTCGCTGCGCTCGATTGGAAAAGATTTCTCGCTGCGCTCGAAATGACAACATTGGGGCTCGGAATGACAGGATCCCTTGCGCAATCCGCGCAAGGGATCCATTTTTTTAAATAATTAAAAAATCACTTCAGGCGCGTCTTATCCAAAAGCGCCGCTGAAAAATTCTACCAATCTCTGATTCAATTCGCGTTGATTCTCACGCTTCATGATACCGTGGCCTTCGTTTGCGAACATCAGCACCTCATATTTAATCCCATCGGCATCCAGGCGCTGCTTAACATCCTCGACATTTTTGGGCGTCACGTTCGGATCCTGTCCTCCCTGGACGATCAGCAGCCTGGCTTTGATCTTGGACGTAAAGTGAATTGGGGATCGTTCTCGATATTTTTCCGGAATTTGCTGCGGAGTACCGCCGATCATCTCAGCGCTGTATGGCCGCAGGTCGGGACGGGTGGTCTCGTAGTCCACCACCAGATCGGTCATACCGCAGATTGGCGCCGCGGCTACCACGTCTTTCAAGGAAAAATGGGTTGCAGCCCACCACGAAGAGTAACCGCCGTAGGATGTTCCCGTGATGCCAATTCTTCCCGGTGAGGCAATCCCAGCCGTAATCAAGGCTCTGATCCCGGTTTGAATGTCATCCATCTCCCTGCCACCCCAGCCGTCCGCCAGGATGGCTTGCTGAAATTGAAATCCGTAACCGGTGCTTCCGCGATAATTTGGCTCCAGCACGTTGAAACCTTGTTGAACGAAGTACTGAACCTGAGGTGTAACCATATCGGTACTGTGATAGGTCGGTCCCCCATGGACATGAAGGATGGTTCCCCGGACGGGTTTTTTGGAACGGTAAAGCCAGCCGTGAATGGTCGCTCCATCTGAGCTTTGCCAGTGGAAATCTTCGGCAGGCGTCAGATCGTTTTCGTTCAACTCGGTCCTGGTCCAGACATTGATCAGTTTTTGCCAATTTCCCTGAAGTGGACTTTCCGGGTCGAAAGTCACAATCTCTCCGGGTTGGGTGGAGCTGTAATAACAACCTATCCACCTGCTGGAAGGTGCCTTTCCGAGAGGTAACAAACTTCCCTGAGGGGTGCGAAGTGGCTTTTCCGATCCGTCCGCGGGATCGAGGATCAAGCCCTGTGCCCTGCCGAGAACATTTTCGACTACACAAAGCGCCCCGCTATTTTCCGCCCTCCAAAAGAATTGAATATCCCGGGAAGGGTCATCGATCAACCAGTGGAATTTACTTTTTACGAGATGGAAGATCCCCAGCCGGCGATGGGTGGCGGTCTCCTCGAGCACCACAACCTCATTTGCTGCATGGTTGAAATCACAAAAAACCTTGCGTTCATCTCCGGCGTTGATCAATTCATGATCGTATTTACCATCAATTCCTACCAGCCAGGCTTGCCTGCCGGTGGGTGAGCGGTCGTTTCGCTCGTATAAAACAAGTCTGCCATCCGGGCTTATTTTGGGGGCGGTGGAACATCCTTTTTTCTGGGTAGCCAGAGAAAAGAGCTCTCCACTTTGCAGATCCATCCTGTAAATGGTAAAAGTCTCCGTTTCTTCCGCTGTCTGAGGATGACGATTGGCAGAGAAGATCAGGTAGTTGCCATCCGGGGTAAGCGCTCCACCCCGAATGTAATAATTAGGGTTTTCCTCGGTCAAAGGTTGAAGAACGCCAGGTTGATTGAGATACACTCGATACAAGCGCATCCGCTCATCCCCGTCATGATCTTGTTCTATGATGATAGAAGCGCTGTCAGGCGCCCAGGAAACGAAGAAGGTATTCTGATCGGTCCGGGTCATCTGGATTGGTGGTTGACTGCCATCTGATGGGACAACAAATACATCACTCACTTCGCCGGTATTGAACCATGTCCAGGCGATCCACTTGCCATCTTTGGAGCTTTTCGCGAGCAGTTCATCGTCGATCCGGGGCAGGGAGAGGATCTGATCGAGGAAATTTTGATCATTCATTTCGTTTTATTCCTTCCGCAAACAGGCAGGCGACTCTACGGTTGGGGCCGGCATCGGTAAGGCTGGGATCTTCCTGTTTGCAGCGTTCCTGTGCGATCGGACAGCGCGGGTGGAAACGGCAGCCGCTGGGGATTTGAACGGCGTTGGGTAATTCCCCTTTTAAGATTACCCGCTGCTTGCGCTTGCGCGGATTGGGCGCGGGGGCTACCGAGACCAGAGCCTGAGTATATGGATGTTTTGGACTGGTGAGGACTTCAATGGTCGGACCTTCTTCCACAATCCTGCCCAAATACATGACGATCATGCGATCAGTAAAGTAACCCGCGGTTGCCAGGTCGTGAGTGGTATATAAGATCGTAACGCCGCGGACATCTCGGATGGTGCGTAACAAGGTCAGAATATCGGCGCGAATGGAGACATCGAGCATGGAAACTGGCTCATCGGCAAGCAGCAGATCCGGCTCTAACACCAACGCGCTGGCGATCACCACCCTCTGGCGCTGACCGCCAGAGAGCTCATCAGGGTAACGATCCCAGAAATGTTCCGCGGGTGTGAGACCACAGTCCTCCAAGGCGGATCGAACCTTACGTTCTTTGACGTCCTCCCGAATGCCAGGAAAGTGAATTTCAAGCGGTTCTGCCATGATCTCCCAGATCGATTGGCGCGGATTAAGTGATTCGTAGGGATCTTGAAAGATCATTTGAGCTCGCCGGCGGAATGCCAGCGTTTGCGAGCGCCTACTTTTAACGCCAATTCTGCGCCGATCTTTTTGGTCCAATTTACCAACCGCCCATTTTCCCAGCGGGAGATCATTGAAGAAGGCTTCTCCGCGAGTGGGAGACTGCAATCCGAGAATATTCAGACTGAGGGTTGTTTTGCCGGAACCAGATTCGCCTACCAGAGCGACGATCTCCGCCTTACCAACCGAAAAACTGACTCCGTCCAAGGCTTTTACTTCCAAATGGGGACGCCTGAGAATTTTGTCCATCATTGAGTGGGCAACCGGAAAATATTTGTAAAGGTCTTTAACTTCAAGGATGGGTTTAGTCATGTTGATCTCCTCGCGCCAGCAAATGGCAACTCGCGCTATGTCCCTCGCTAATCTGGATCACCGGTGGTTGAATTTTCTCGCACAAACCAGCGATGCGCAAGTCGCAGCGAGGCTCAAACCGGCAGCCAGGCGGCAAGGCGTTTAGCCGCGGTGGAACCCCAGGAATGGATGCGAGCTTGGAACCAGGATTGGCGATATCCGGAAACGCTTGAAGTAACCTTTGGGTGTACGGGTGACTGGCGCGGTTAAAGAGGGAATCACTGTCAGCATGCTCCGCCATAACCCCGCCATACATAACCAGCACATCATCACATATTTCGGCTACAACGCCCAGGTCGTGAGTAACCAATACCAGAGAAAGATTCATTTCCTTTTGGAGACGTTGCAAGAGATCGGTGATTTGAGCTTGCACCATCACATCCAACGCGGTGGTCGGCTCATCGGCGATGAGGACTTTGGGAGAACAAGACAAAGCCATGGCGATCACAGCTCGCTGACGCATTCCGCCGCTAAATTGGAACGGGTATTGCTTTCCACGTTTGGATGGGATGCCGACCAATTCCAATAATTCACCAGCCCGCTTGGTCGCGTCGGCTTTTGAGGATAAAATCTCGTGAACCATTAAAGCTTCCACAATCTGGCTCTCCACGGTGCGAACCGGGTTGAGCGCATTCATGGCGCCTTGAAAAACCATCGCGATCTCTTTCCAGCGAATTTTCTGAATCTCCTTCTCAGAGATCCGCATCAGATCAAGCCCGTTCAGGAAAACCTGACCCGAGGTGATTCTGCCGGCTTCAGGTAGCAAACGCATTAAGCTGAGCATAACGGTTGTCTTACCGCAGCCACTTTCCCCAACCAATCCGAGGCTTTTTCCTTGGGGAATTGAGAAAGAAAGATTTTCAACCGCGATCAGATGGTCACCTTTTTCGTTCAGGTATTCCACAGAGAGATTTTTAACTTCCAAACTGTTCATCCGGTTGCCTCACTTTCGGAGTGCGCTGACTCCACTGGCGCTTGAATGGCGATCATGCGCCGAGGATCGAAGAGGTGATGTGTCTTCAGGCGCGGGTTGAGCAACTCCTCCAAGGCGTTGCCGATCAGGATGATGGAAAGACTGACCCAAACGATAGCGATGCCGGGCGGTAAGAGGAACCACCAAGCCATGCGGCTGATTGCCCTTTCAAAGGCAAAGTTTAACATCATTCCCCAACTGATGAGGGTTGGGTCACCTAAACCGAGGAAGCTGAGGGTTGATTCAGCGATAATCGAGGAGGAAATATCCAATACTGCCTGGGCGAAAATGAGCGGAAGTACCTGGGGCAGAATGTGCTTGGTGATGATGCGTACATCACTTGCGCCCATCGAGCGCGCCCGCATTACATATTGGCGTTCCTTGATCGAGATGACCTGGGAACGCACCAGACGGGCGGTATAAGTCCAATGGAGCAGGACAATCACAAAAATGATCTTCCACAGCCCCCGTCCCCAAACGGACACAATCACCAACATCAGGGGCAGGTCCGGAATGACCATCAAGAAGTCAGTAATGCGCATAAGGATATTGTTCACCCGTCCGCCGAAATAACCCGCGGCTAAACCAACAACAGTTCCGATGAGCATTGAGAAAAAGGCGGACACAAAACCGACGATTAGGGAGACTCGCGCTCCATAGATCAAGAGGCTTAGAACATCCTTGCCGGCGTCATCTCTGCCGAGCCAATGTTGGGCGTCTGGCGGAGCCAATATATCGGAAGGTTGCACATCAACGCGTTGATTTGGATCGTAAGGCGCGAAAAATGGACCGATGACTGCCATCAAAATCACAACCAATAACATGCCAAGACCGACCAAAGCCATCGGTTTCCGGATGAATGCCCGCCAGATTTTATCTTTTGTGTTCATCTCCGCTCCTATTCCGGTTTTACGCGCGGATCGAGGACAGCATAAAGCATGTCCGCCAATAAATTGGCGATGATAACGCTGACCGCCAGAAGAAGAAACACGCCCTGTAATACCGGATAATCACGTTTTTGTACGGCTTCGAACATCAGTCTGCCGAGTCCGGGCCAGCTGAATACCGTTTCTACCTGGATTGCGCCGCCCACCGTGTAGCCCAAGGTAAGGGCAATAATGGTTACCATGGGGAGCATGGCGTTTTTAAGCGCGTGGTCGCGAAAGATTTGAAAGGCGTTCAACCCTTTAGCCTTTGCGGTAAGGATGAAATCCTCGCTGAGGACTTCCACTACACTACTGCGCATGATGAGCATATATTCGCTCATATAGAGGATGGTAAGCGTTACGGTTGGCAGCACCAGGTGATGGCCTATGTCAAGCCAATACTTGAGTCCGTCCTCCGGTTTAAGCCCCGGAGATACCATTCCGCCGATGGGAAAGATCCCGCCTGAGAGCATGAGGAGAATGATGCCAAAGAAGAAGGTCGGCATTGCCCAGGTAAACAAACCGATCAGGAGCAAGGCTGTATCCAAACGGGAACCACGCCGCCACGCGGCGAGCATTCCCAACCCAACCCCGATCAGAATTGCGAGGACTGTCCCCAAACCGATCAGGATCAAAGTCTTCCAGACCCTTTCTTTAAGAATCTCGCTCACATCCTGTCGGTTGGCAAAGGATATTCCAAGATCGCCCTTGGTGAGATTGACCAGATAGGCGGTAAATTGAGTGTCCAGCCCTCCCACCAATCCATCAGTAAGGAATTCTTCTTGATTCCACCAAACGGGTTTGTCCAGACCAAAATTTTGGCGGATCTTTGCCTGGGCTTCCTTGGTCATGCGCGGGCTATGGATAATGAGTTTTACCGGATCGCCAGGCAGGATGCGAAACAGGAAGAAATTAAAAACAACGACCGCTATCAGGGTCACAATCGCGAAAAAGATCTTTTTGAGCAGGTAATCCCGACGTTGCATTCAAATTCCCTTAAGAAACCCGCTTGGGGTTTCAATCGAAGCCCCGGGTTTAATAAAACCCAGGGCCTCACTAATTTGGCAGTAGTTCACCGCTTTCAGACGCGTAACGCCTTAACAGAACTACTGAATTGGTTCGATCAGCAGTAAGGACTTCTTCCAGAGCAAGTCTCCGGCTAAAGTATCAAATCCGCTGAATTTGTCGGTTCGATGAGCCTGGATGTTCTGTTTGTATGAGAGGACGATGTATGGGCGCTCATTAAAGAGCTTTTCCTGCATATCCCAAATGATAGCCATTCGCTCATCCCGATTGAATGCCTCGCCCTGAGCGATGTACATTTCCTCAAATTCGGTATTGCAATAACCGCTGTCATTCCAGCCGCCTTCTTCGCGCTGAGCGCAGGTGAAGATCAACATGGCGAAATCCGGATCGGGATCAAGTCCCCATCCCCAGTATACGAGATCGAAATCATAAGCGGGGTAAAGGGCGATCAGGCTGTCCTCATCCATCAGGGTTGGTACCGCGGAGATGCCGATCTGAGCCAATCCATCGGAGATGATCTCCAGGATCCGGGCATTACTGGCTTCGTCCACACCATAAAGCCGGTATTCAAGGGGGGTGCCGTCGGTGTATTCCCGGATTCCATCACCGTCACTATCCAAGATGCCAGCGTCTTCCAATAATTGAGCTCCGGCAGCCGGATCAAATGGAATCGCGGCAACATCACTGTTGTGCCAATCGCCCATTGAGGTTGGGATGATCACGGTCGCGGGTTCGGCGAATCCAAGATAGGCAACGTTGATAATCTGCTGTTGGTCGATGGCGTAAGCCATCGCTTCACGGACAAGTGGGTCGTTAAGACTGACTGGTTGGGTTCCATCTTCAAACGAGTTGATGATCAGCTCATCGATGATGGTTGAAGGCAAAATCGGAACCTCAATGTTTTCTTCACCTTCCAAAGTTTGTACCGCGGTGGCGGGAATAATGTCGGCTTCTGTTACATCAATCTCTCCGGCAATCAATGCCTGAACGACCGCGTCTTCTGTGGCGTATTCGTGATAAATGATCCGATCCACTTTTGGTTTACCGCGCCAGTAATTGGGGTTGCTTTCCAAAATCATGTACTCGCCTTCGACCCACTCCTTTAGAATGAATGGACCGGAACCGGTAGCGGCGGTAATATCTTCGAATTCACCAATCTGTTCAGGAGTCATCCCACCCCAAACACTCTCAGGCAGAATCCAAACATACATTAACAAGTATTCGATATTGCCAACAGGATAAGAAAGCGTGACTTGTAAGGTTGTCGCATCCAGCGCAACGACTTCCTCGAAAGCGTAGATATAGAAGGCAAAGGTTTCAATATCGTTCTCGAGCGTCCAATTCAAGCTCCAGGCAACCGCGTTGGCGTCGAGCAGAGTTCCATCGTGGAAAGTTACCCCCTCACGGATTTTGAAAGTGTAAACTAAACCATCATCCGAAACGGTCCAGCTTTCAGCCAGCCCGGGTTGGAAGTCGCTGATTCCCTGCTCTTCCACCAAGGTATCAAAGAGCATGTAACGCAAGCCATAACCATACCAGCCAAAAGTCGGATTCGCGGTGTCCCAAATGTAGGTCGTGCCAACATGCAGGGTTACCGGTTCAGCTTCCGCGGCTGGCTCTTCCACGGGTTCCGCTGGGCTCGTTTCCGGAGCGGCAGGTTCCGGAACTGCGGGTTCTGGCGCAGCTGGAGCCGAACAGGCACTGAGAAACAAACTCAGGGCAACGAGCAGAGACAAAATTACCATTCCATTTCTTTTCATTCTCATCCTCCATTAATTGAAAATTCGCCGCCATGTTCGTTAGGGTTCATGGCGTAAAAACCCTGTTGTATTCCTGCCCGCCTAACCAGGCGGACTGAGAAACCATGCCAATTAAGGTACCGAAAACCAACTTTTCAGGAGAACCCTGCGGACCTACCCGATATACGTTTTCTTCGATTTCGGTCAGAGACTCTTCCACCCCTGATGGGTATACCATCCATAAGGATCCGTTTCGGGCAATTACTCTGAAATTGGAGAGCCAGGGATTGTATGAACGATAATGTCCGCAGATCGCGGGATGGGGATTTATTTCAGGTTGTCCGGTTGGTTTTTTCTCAGCAAAATAGCGGGTGCCCCATTCCAGCGTTTTAGCGCCAATTGGGTCGGAGGTCAACCTGAGTGCATGGATCGGATCGATCTCTTCAATGTAGAATCGTTCTTCGTCCAGTGCCAGGGCTGAAAGCACCTTTTGATCGAAATGAACCAGGTACGATCCCCCATCGAATCTCAATTCAAGCAAGTCCCCGCTTTGAGAGTAATAAACACCAGCATATTCTTGAAATTTTTTGGCTGTCTTCTGAACGGGTGATTCCGGGATTTGCCAGCCATTGACGAGGGCAAGAATTCCGCGAGTGAAGAGGGAAGGGTCACAATCCCCATTGGTCAGAACGATAATACCCAAACCCATTGTAGTATCTATCAGCAGATCGGAAGAATAACCCACCATCCCTCCGCTATGCCCAATGATCTGATGTTCGTTTACTTCCTCAAGAAATAAACCCAAACCGTAATATTGCCCATGGCTGCCATCCATGGTGCTTACTCTGGGGCGGATGAGTTCTTGATAACTTGCCTTATTAAGCAGTGGCGCCATTTCATTCAATATCGCGGTCGCGTATTTTCCCATTCCGGTAAGGTTGGAAATGATTGATCCATCCGCGCAATTATTTTCAAACCACGGAGCGGTCGCTAATTTTCTAGGTGCCGGGCAGGGGCGGTCATCGAAAAATGGTATATAACCGGTCGCGATTCCACCCCTATCCATGTTGGTAAAAGCGGCGGCGGAATGGGACATGCTTAACGGCTGTAACACCATTCGAGCGAGAATTTGTTCAATTTGACTTCCGGCGAGCTTTTCAAGCACCAAACCGAGGGCTTTATAGCCCACATTGGAGTAGTGGAATCGCAAGCCTGGCGGGGTACTTGTCTGAGTTTGACGCAGATTGTAAACTTCGATTACAGCAGAAAGCGATTGGTCAACTCCGCTGATGATCCCAGCGGTGTGGCTCATCAGATCAACGATCCGGATCGGTTCAAAATCGCTTTTTACTTTGAACCAATCGAGGAATTTGGAAAGGGGGTCTTCGAGTTTGAGTTTCCCTTGCTCAACAAGCTGTAAAAGGGCGATACTGGCGAAAGCTTTGCTGATCGAACCGATTTGAAAGAGGGTGTTTTCCGTTACGGGTGCCTGGGTGGTAAGATCGCTAACGCCAAGATGAAATGTTCGAAATAAACCATCGCGATCAATCAGACCGATCGCTACCCCTGGCGCGTTCGTCATTGGAAGTGTATTTTCAATCAAGACGGAAACCTGCTCAAGGCAGTCAGGCGAAATGTGCAATTTACCTCGAGTAAGGAATAAAATGGGACAACGGCACTCTTATTTCCATTGTAGCATAGGAGCGGGTATTCAACACTTATTAGCCCTTTTTATGCAATATTTATATAGTGTATAATAATATTACGTAAAATGAAATATTTCGGATCATACTTAACGATCCGCTTCCAAAATCTGAAAGAATGTGAATAATATGGAAATTGAGACTGTCAAAGCCTCTGGTTCTCATTACCATGTCGGATTGCAGATTGGTGCTCAATGCCGCCGCCAAATTGTTCATTCCTTGCAACAATTGCGTCAGCAACTTCCGCTCGGGAAGAACTACCAACGAATGCTGGAAGCCAGTCAACCCTATCTGAACACGACAAAACAGGTTTTCCCACAATACATTGAGGAATTGAAAGGCCTCGCGGAAGGGGCTGAAGTTCCCTTTGAAGATGTTTTTCTCTCCATGTGTGAGGAGCTTTGGGAAACCGCCGCCTGGCGTGGTTGTACCGATATGGCTGCCCGAGGAAAAGCAACTTTGGATGGAAGCACACTGGTAGCCCATACCAATGATCTTGCCCCAGACGCGGAAGAAGACTTGGTGATTCTGCAAATCCAGGCGGAAGGCGAGCCAGAGTTTTTAGGCGTTTCTTCCGGAGCGATCGCCTTCTCCGCCGGTTATAATGCCGCCGGCCTAAGCCTTACTGGCAATCAGTTGGACAACAACGACATCCGCCCGGGTGTACCCCGCCTGGTGGTGGTCCGCGCCCTGCTTGGGGCGAAAAATATCAGCCAGGCGATCAACCTCTGCCTGCTGCCGGAGCGTGCCTCAAGCTATGATAACTTTTTAGCGGATAAATATGGCGAAGTTTACGCCATGGAAGGCTCGGCGACGGACTGCGAACCGATCTATATCAGCGGTGACACGCTGGCTCATTCCAATCATTACGTAACCCCTCGGATGAAAGTTTTTGAAGCCAATCCGGATGTGATCGGTAATTCAATCATGCGTTACAATCGCGCCAATCGTCTCCTGAGTGAGCATTATGGGTCGCACAGCCCCGACCTGTTTAAAACCTTATTGGCTGACCACGCCAGCTACCCCGCCTCAATTTGCAAACATCAGCAAGATATTAGCACCATTTTCAGCATCATCATCCAGTTGGAAAGCCTGACAGCCTGGATCGGTAAAGGCAAACCATGTGAGACTAAATACAATTCCTATCACCTCAAACCTTACGAAAGCGACCTAAAATGAACCCGGACCTGATCCCCAATACTTATGAACAATCCCGCCAGCAGTTTCTTGATCACTTTTCCGAGATCAAACAGCGCTGGCCGCAGCTTAAACATGAAAAGTTTATGGTCTCCGAGGAGGAGGACCTGAGTATTGATTGGTTCATTTCCGAAGCTGTTCAAACCAACCAGAAAGTATTGGTCTTCTCCATTGCCGAGCATGGAATTGAAGGTTATGTCGGTTCTGCCATGCTTGAGCTTCTCATTCGAGATTATCTCTCCCGAATCGACCCTCAAACCACCGGATTGCTCTTGATCCATACGATCAATCCCTGGGGGATGAAACATCACCGCCGGGTAAACCCGGACAACATTGACCTCAATCGGACTTTCTTGATCGATGAGGATTTCGATCCGGCTTTCAACCCCTCTTATGATGAGCTGCTCGATCTGATCTGCGCCAAAACCGAGATTGGAAATAATGCCGCGAATCTCTTCCGTTTTTTTCCAAAACTCCTTCGGAAAGCGGCAACCAAGGGCTGGAAGCAGGTCAACCACAGCCTCATGCTTGGGCAATACCGCCATCCAAGCGGCTTGTTCTATGGCGGAACAAAAACACCAGTAGAAACCGCTACCGTCAAAAAATTACTCACCGATGCCTTCGAAGCTTACCCACGCATTTTGCACATGGATATGCACACAGGATACGGTCCTCGTTATCAGATGAGCATCGTTAATTCGGTCCACGAAAAGCGTCCTTCAGCCCAGTGTGAGCGGGAATATAACTACCCGATTGTGGTTGCTGCCAACCCGGAGGAATTTTATGCCATCAAGGGCGATCTGATCGATTTTGTGTATGAGTTGCGCGCTAGAAAATACCCGGATCGAGAATTGTATGGGCTTGCCTTTGAATTTGGAACCTATGGCGATAACTGGGTCGAAAAGCTCCGCATGCCGTTTGCCATGCACTACGAAAACGCGCTTTGGCACCAAACGGAAACACCCCAGAAGTTTGCTGATGTAGTGGAATTTCATTTTGAGGAATTGTTTAATCCGCGGGAAGAGAAATGGAAACGCAAAGCCTTGGCGGATGGCAACCAGGCCATGGAAGGAATCCTTCGATTTGAGGGCTACATCAAGTAAGATCACGCCGGTTCGATCCTCGATCACACACATACCTTTCTCGGCAAGCCGGAATCAGCCAATGCTGTTGGAATATTAAAGGTTGTACTAAGCAGTCAGCAGCCCGCGGTGACGGATGGATGGGCCAGGAACACCAGTTTGGAAAGCGATCAGGTGGATCATTTATTGAAAATTCCGCCCGGTTGGTGATGGGGATTCTCGGCATCAGCAGAAAAAAGCCAATTTGAAAGTGAATGGCTTGACCGGACTGCTCCTCGGTGAAAAACAAACGCTTGAAGAATCGAATCCGGATATGATGAGCATGCTTAACACCCTCTTGGACGTCAATAAGGATGGCTCAACCCTGGATGATATTCTGGGGATGCTCGGCATATTCCTCGGATCAAAAAAATAAAGCTCTTCCTTGTCAAGGCGGGATAGATTATCCCGCGCCAGAGGTACAAAAAAAAACGGCTTATGCCGTTTTTTTTGTGATCGACCAGGGACTTGAACCCTGAACCCACTGATTAAGAGTCAGTTGCTCTGCCAATTGAGCTAGTCGACCGAGGGGTTTGTTATTTTAGCGTTCAATATTATAGCCTCTACCCACCGATTCGTCAAACCAATTTGCATCCACTGGTGAGAAGGGGTCAGGGTCACCACAGAATTTAATATCTATGCTGTTGACAATGTTTTAAACTGTTTTATAATAATTTTATGCGACCAATTACCGCGAACCCTTCCGAATTAAAATTATTGGCAGCCAGCCACGACCGTTTGGTCGGTATTCGCGCGCCCTGGAGGTGGGTTGGTTTGTAATTCATAATCCAACCCATCAAGGGCGCGGAGGTTTTAACCTCCGCGTTTTTATTTTTCAGGGCGCCAATGATGATTGGCGTTTTTTTGTTAAATCTGGATAATTCAGAATTGGAGAAAAAAATGTTAAACCCGTATTACACCTTAAAAAAAGCAGGATATATCAATCGAAAAGATTTCCTCCAAATTTTGCGTTGGGCTGGAAGCGGTGTAAAAGAATTCAACAACGAGGATGAACTACTTTCGGCAGTAACATCAAAATTTGGACTTCCACCTTTAAAACAAATTTGCTTGGAAGAACCAAAACCGTACAAGGTTTGGGCTTCTTCCTCTTTTGGACCAGATCAGGAAGCCATTAAACAACTTGAAATCGCTTTAAGGCTTCCTGTAGCAATTGGTGGGGCGGTGATGCCTGATATGCATATTGGTTATTCTTTGCCGATTGGCGGAGTAGTTTCTTTGGATAACGCGATTAGTCCGGCATTTGTGGGCTACGATATCTCCTGTATGGTTATGCTTACCATATTTGAACCAACTGAAAAATTTGGAGCGCAGGCATTAAATGATGAGGAAATTCGAAAGCAATATCTTGAATGGGTCTTGTCATCCACCAGTTTTGGGCTTGGGGCAGCCTCACTCGGAGAAGAGCATCCGGTGTTGGAAGATTCTCTCTGGAAAGAGATTAAATATTTGAAAAGCATCAAAAGCCTTGCAGTGAACCAAATTGGTTCATCGGGAGCTGGAAATCACTTCGCCGACATTGTGAGTGGAAGTTACAACGATGGAAGTGGTGATTTTGTCGGGCTTATTACCCATTCCGGATCCAGGGGGGCTGGTAACAAAGTTGGACATTTTTATGCCCAGATAGCTGAAAATGAAACGTCCCCTGGATTTGAATTTCCCTCCGGGTATGGTTGGCTTGGCTTGGAAACTGAAGAAGGACAGGAATACCTGCATGCCATGAATTTGATGGGAGATTACGCGCTCGCCAACCATCAATTAATACATGCCCGTTTTGCTAATAAATCAGGGCTGGAACCTGCCGTCAATGTTTGGAATCGGCACAATTTTGCCTGGATTCAAGCCGATGGAAGCGTTTTGCATCGGAAAGGCGCTACTCCGGCTGAGTTAGGGCAGATTGGGATCATTCCAGGTACATGCGGAACAGATTCATTTTTGGTCAGCGGAAAGGGAAATATCGACTCATATCAATCCGCTTCACACGGAGCTGGAAGAATCACATCCCGAAGGTTAGCGAGAAAACAATTTAACCCAGGAACTTTCAACCGCTATATGCACGAGAGAGCGATTACCCATCATGGGATTGCTCCGGACGAGTCGGTTTCCGCTTATAAAAATATCAATGAGGTGATGGACGCTCAGAGTGACTTGGTGGAAATCGTTGCCACACTCAGACCGCGGGTCGTGGTGATGGGTGGAGAAATCCTTGCAGATGACGGGGATTGATCGATAGGGAGGGTTATAAGCCCTTCCGAAACTCAATCTTCCCAACTCGTATGCAAAACACCATCCCGATCCAAGCGCTGATAGCTTTTGTAGCGTTGGAAGCTGACATTTCTTCATAACTCAACTCAGGGGTGACCACCGACAGCACTGCCTTGATCGGTCATTTTCCTTTAAGGTAAGGGTGGCAGGATAACCTTCGGATAGCATATCGCCCAAATCCTGAACGCGGTCGCTGAAATGAGTACAGCTGGTTTTGAACGTCCCCAACGCGGGCTGATCATTGCGGATGAACTTTGAAAGAGTCTGTTTCCTTGGAGATATTCCATACTTGGCGAAGTATTCTCATCATTTTACTGAGATTTCGGTCCAGATCACTCGATCGAAAAGCTTTAAAAATAGTGCCTGATCAGTAATCTCTTGGATATAACATGAAAAATGGGAAAATATGTTAAAAAAACATAAAAACAACCAGAATATTGGTATTTATCTATGGACAAATTGTCAATAGAGATTTATACTTTAGTTATGGAGAACACAGGATGCCAGGACGATATGGATTAGGTCAGGGTCACAATGGCCGCCAAAGAAAAGTTTTCTTTATGGAATCTTGCCTATTGGTTTTGTTGCAGCGCAAGCCGGGGTACGGCTACAGCTTGATGAATGAATTAAAGGAATTTGGGCTTGAGCCTGACTCTTTGGATATCAGTGTTTTGTACCGCGCGCTTAAGGAACTGGAGGGACTGGGTCTGGTTCGTTCCAACTGGGACGAGCAGATCAGCCTGGGGCCTAAGCGCAGAATTTACAGCCTTACTGATCAGGGAAACCATGTGTTGGCAAGGTGGATCGAATCTCTCAGCCATCGGCGAGAGGAGATCGAGAAGTTGGAAAAGGCGTATTTTGCCAATAAACAAAAAAATATTCAGAAAAGTTAGAAAGGAAATTAACATGCCGAACAGAGATGGAACAGGACCTTACGGAGACAATCTCCGAAATGGTTGGAGAAGGGGACGCGGCGGCGCGAATGCTGGATTAGGTCGCGGTTATGGTGGTCAGTATCAGCTTTGGGAAGGGAATCAGCCCAATGATCTACCCAAGAGAGGTAATGAGGAGATCAGTACTTTGAGAGCCGCGATCGACAAGCTGGTGGATCTTTTGGATGGGATGTCGAAGAAGCCATGAAGGTAGCCATTTCTATTACTGGAAGCCAATTGGATTCCCCTTTTGATGCCCGTTTTGGAAGAGTTGGTACTTTTTGCTTGGTGGATAGTGAAAGCGGGGAATGGAGCGCGCATGACAACCTGGCCGTTTCCGCATCCGGCGGGGCGGGCGTACTGGCGGCTCAGTTTATTGCCGGTTTGGGCGCTCAGGCTGTGATCAGTGGAGCCTATGGGCCAAAAGCTTATGATACGCTTTCGCCCGCTGGTGTAAAAATGTTTCTTGGCCCTACCGAAGAGTCGTTAACCGCCCGACAGGTATTGGAATTGTTCAACGAGGAAAAATTGGCTGAGGCGAACGGCTCTACCCATGCTGGATATCATGGCGGCAACCATTGATCCGAATTGTGGTTGCCAGTGGAAAAGGTGGTACCGGAAAAACTACCATCGCCACCAGTCTGGCGCTTGCCGCCAGACTGCCAACGCGGTTAATGGATTGCGATGTTGAAGCGCCTAACGCGATGCTTTTCCTTGCCCCAACGCTTGATGATACAAAAGATGTTGGGATTTTGATCCCGACATTTAATGAGGATCGTTGTACTTATTGCGGCTTGTGCGCCCAGGTGTGTGAATTCCATGCAATCGCGGTGGTTGGAAAAAAACTCCTGTTCTTTCCGGAATTGTGCCACGGTTGCGGAAGTTGCGGGCTGGTTTGTCCGACCGGCGCCATCACCGAGAAACTGGATGTAATGGGCGGATTGACCCACGGACAAGCGACTTTGACTTTGTCTGGTACCAGCTTGGAATTTTCGCAGGGAACGATGAACGTAGGCGAACCAATGGCAGTGCCAATTATTCGGGAATTAAAAAAGTGGACTGCCTACAGCCCGGTTGATTTGGAGATCCGGGATGCTCCCCCCGGAGCTTCGTGTCCGGTGGTGGAAAGCATTCGTGGCGCGGACTATGTGGTTTTGGTTACCGAGCCGACTCCTTTTGGATTGCATGATTTGAAACAGGTCGCCCAGTTAGCGAAGGAGCTAGCCCTGCCCGCCGGTGTGATCATCAATCGGGATGGGATTGGCGACGAGGCGGTTGCGGAGTATTGCGCTGAAAGCGGGTTGCCGATTCTGGGGCGGGTGCCCATGGAGCGGCGATTTGCTGAAGCCATCGCCAGCGGTAAAACTCTGGTGGAGGCTGCTCCTGAATATTTACCAGTATTTGAGAATATTCTCGAGCGGATCAGCGAGCAGGTGGGCAGATGAAGCAGCTTGTGATTTTAAGTGGCAAGGGTGGAACTGGTAAAACCAGCTTGACCGCCGCGTTTGCTCATTTGGCATCCCAAGGCAGGTTCGCCGGCAAAGTGATTTTGGCGGACACGGATGTGGATGCCGCGAATTTGGAATTGGTATTAAAAACTACCCCCCTCGAAACCGCCGAATTTAAAGGCGGCAAGGTGGCGATTATCGATCAGGAATCTTGTATTGGTTGCGGAATATGCCAGCAGGTTTGCCGGTTTGACGCGATCAACGTTGTGGATGGCAGATACCTTGTCGACCCCATCGCTTGTGATGGTTGCAGCGCTTGTTTCCATCAGTGCCCTGTTCACAGTATCCGAATGGAAGAGCAGGTCGCCGGAACCTTCCATGCTTCCGAGAGCGGGTTTGGCCCGGTTTTCCATGCCGATCTGTACGCGGGTCAGGAAAATTCTGGCAAACTGGTTACGCTGGTTAAACAGCGTGCCCGCCTGAAAGCCCTGGATGATGGTTATGATTTGGTGATTGTGGATGGCCCACCCGGAATTGGTTGCCCGGTGATTAGCGCTGTATCCGGTGCCGACTTGGCATTGGTGGTTGCAGAACCGACTGTCTCCGGAACTCAGGATGTGACCCGGGCTTTGGAAACGTTGGAACATTTTGGTGTTCCCAAGCTGGTATGTATCAACAAGGCGGATATTTCTCCTGAGGGTACCAGAACTATTGAGCGTTTTTGCGACGAGAGGGGGATCAGCATAGTCGGCCACATTCCCTTTGATCTGACAATACCAAAGGCTTTGGTAGCGGGAAAGGCGATCACAGAATACGACCCTCACTCGGCTTGCAGCCTTGCCTTGGGTGAAATTTGGGAGAAAGTAAGTTCCACCTTGATGGAGAAGGCATGAATACGCTCGAAGTAGCCATCCTTGAACGGCTTGGAAAAGTGATAGACCCGGAAACCCAGGTGGATGTGGTTCGTATGCGCCTTGTGGAAGATCTTCGCGCGGATGACAACGGCAGGATTCAATATACTTTTCGCCCATCCTCCTTTGTTTGCCCAATAGCGGTTACTTTGGCTTTGGAAATTAAAGCCGCAATTGCTGAAGTGCCCGCTGTTACCTCCCAGGAAATAACAGTCGCTGGGTTTTTACTCGCGGATGAATTGAAAAATATTTTGAATCAGGAGAAGTGATTATGAAAATTGCGATAACAGCAGAAAATAGCAATGGCATGGAAAGCATCGTTGCTCAGCATTTTGGGCACGCCCCTCATTTTATTGTGGTAACCGTAGAAAATGGAAAAGAAAAAAATGTAACCAGTATAGCGAATCCCTTTTCTGCCGGGCATCAGCCGGGTGAGATCCCAGGTTTTATTAGATCACTTGGCGCGACCGTTATCCTGAGCGGTGGTATGGGCGGTAGAGCTATTGAGTTCTTTGAGCAAGCGGGCATTTCTGTGGCCACAGGTGCCAGGGGAAGCGTAAAGCAGGCATTGGAAACCTATTTGGGCGGACAACTAAGTAGTGCGGCTCCGTGCGATGAGAGCGTTGCCCACGGGCACGGTTAAGAAACTCACCTGCAACGAATGCCAAAGGCAAGAAAGGAGTAAGGTGATATGCAAGCGGTTTTTGGACCCGTTCCTTCCAGAAGGTTGGGCAGGTCGCTTGGGATTGACCCTGTACCATTAAAAACCTGTAATTGGAATTGCGTTTATTGCCAACTTGGAGCTACAAGTAACTTTGCCTTGGAGAGAAAGGAATACGTTTCCAGAGATCTGATCCTCAGTCAGTTGGAGGATGCGCTAGATGTGCATAAAGAAGCTGGGATCGATTGGATCACCTTTGTTGGGTCAGGAGAAACCTGCCTTAATAATCAGCTGGGGAATATGATCGCTGCTGTAAAACAACGTACCAGTTTGCCCATAGCTGTAATCACCAATGGCAGTCTATTGTATGATCCTCAGGTAAGGTCGGAATTATCCCTGGCGGACGCGGTGATGCCCAGTTTGGATGCAGCGGATGACCACCTTTATCGGCGGATCAACCGGGCGCATCCTTCGTTAACACTTGATAGTCTGGTAAACGGCATCAAGGCATTTCGCCGTGAATATTCAGGCAACTTGTGGATTGAAGTGATGCTGGTCAGCGGCTTGAACGATGCCCCGCAAGCCCTGGGCGCGCTTGCCAAACTGATGGATGAGATTGGCCCGGACGAGATCCATTTACTTTTACCAACTCGACCACCAGTCGAAAACTGGGTAAATCCGCCCAAGCGGGAGGAGATTTTACGAGCCCTGCTCATTTTAGGTAACCGCGCGAAACTGTTCGAAACCTCTGAAGGTGATTTCGAACTGAACTCCAGCGAAACGGTAGCCGAAGCTTTGGTATCGATCTTAACCCGCCACCCGATGTTGGAAGAAGACGCGCTGGAGGCGATCGAAAAACGGCTGCCCGGAGAAGGCGAAAAAACCCTTCGCGAGCTGATCGCCGCTGGGCGGGTGAGTACTGTCAACAGGCAGGGAAAACATTTTTATAGCGCCAGTGGCAGCAAGTACCACCGCTAGGTAATACAAAGCCCGTCAGGGCTATTTAACAGAGCGTGGAAATGAGCCTATCTGATGAAGCAGTTTGATTGAAGGTAGCCCGCCCGATGCAGGATGAAGCTCATTTTTGGGTTTTCTGCGCCAATCAGTTGGTATCAGGGTTAGATAACGCCATCCCGAGCCAAGCGGTGGTAAGTGCGCGCGCCAAAGAAATCACGCCGAGCCTGGGTTAGGTTGGCGGGTAAACCTTGCGACCGATTCAATTCTCACTTTTTCTGGAGTGTTAAGGAAGATGCCTAAAAGCACAGATAAATAGTTCTTTGGGTGAAATAGAAGGAACTCTTGTAGAGGAGGGACTTCGGGAAAATGAATCAGCTTCATCCAAATTGGGACTTGAAAAGGTTAGTTATATATAGGATAATAATCATAAAATGGTTATTATCCTATATGAAAACAATTGTTTCTTCACTTGAGGCATTACCTTATTTTACGATTACAGCCGTAAAACAATTATCCGGAGAAAATTCCACGCCCGAAAATCTCCGAAACACATTGTCGCGATGGATGCGAACCGGGAAAATTATTCAGCTCAAACGGGGCGTTTATATGTCGAGACGCTTTTTTGAAACCCATCATTCAGAGCCGGATTTTAGACCCATGATCAGCGCGATCATTCTTCCGCAATCCTACCTTTCACTGGATTTCGTCCTCCAGGCTGAGGGCATCCTGACTGATGTAACTTATCCCGTTACCGCTATTACCCCCAAACAGACGAAGACAATCGAAAACAGTTTAGGTGTTTTTTCCTATCGAAATATTAAGCGAGAGCTTTATACTGGGTTTAATTTGTCGGAAACATTGGGTATTTCAATCGCGCGGGCAAGCAGATCAAAAGCTTTATTTGATTTTCTTTATTTTAAGCCATTACCCTTGGAGCGTAGATCCAAAAATTATAGGTTGGCAGAATCATTACGCTTGAATATCGATGATTTTGGCGATTCGGAAATTGAGGAGTTTCACTCTTACGTTGAAAAGGGAGAAAGCCGCAAAATGGAGTGGATATTTAATCACTTGAGGAAGACGATATGGCAAACCTGATCCAATTGATGGGTAATACATTGGACCAAAGGGATCAGAATCTTCCTGTTGAAACGAAGCGGATCATTTTAAAAGAACTTCTTCAGGCATTTGCCCTGGATTTTCTTTACAATCATTCTACATACCGGAAACTGAATTTTTATGGAGGTACTTGTCTCCACATATTCTATGGGCTTAATCGCTTGTCTGAAGACATCGATCTGGATAATTCAACAAGATCAGACCTAAGATCTCTGGAAGAGGATCTCTCCACCTATTTTAGATCATCCATTGGCTACGCTGAAGTCTCCGCTAATTCACAGGTCGGCGGGAGGGGAATTCTACGAACGACGCTTAAATTTCCAGTGTTGTTCGCCTTGGGATTAACTTCACATCAAAATGAGGCGCTCCACCTCAAGGTAGAAATAAGCCAACATAAACAGATATCTGTACTCCGAAAATCTCCCGCGTTTTTATTTGGAAAGAGTTTTGTTGCCTCCCATTTTTCGATTGAAACTATGATGGCTGGCAAAATAATTGCCTGTCTTGAGCGTGATTTTAATACTGGAGTTGACGCGGCTATTAAGGGGCGGGATTATTATGATTTGTTGTGGTTTATGCAGCAAAAAATTAATCCGTTGGAGGAGAAACTCAAAATTGACGGTTTGAACTCATACACGGTTCGTTCCGCTATGGAGTTATTAGGTAGAAAGGTTGAGGCAATTAAGCTCCCAAGCCTGGCTGATGATCTGTTACCACTTTTTGAGAACAGGCAGTTTATTGAATCCTGGCTTGAATCATTCAAAGAAAATTTCTTTTTGTTCCGGGAATATTACTTGTAGTGAAGTCAGTTGACTAAAAAGCTCTCGTGAGAACCTTAATCTCTCCGAAACTCAATCTTCCCAATCCGTATGAAAAACGCCAGGTCGATCCAAGCGGTGGTAAGTGTGGGCGCCAAAGAAATCGCGCTGAGCCTGAATGAGATTGGCTGGTAAGATTTCCGAACGATACGCGTCAAAGTAAGCCAGAGAGGCCGCTGTGGCAGGCATGGGAATTCCCAGACCGATTCCGGTTTGCAGGGTAATACGCCAGCTAACCTGCCGCTCTGCCATTGCCCGGCTGCAGGTTGGATCTAATAACAGATTGGAGAGCAAAGGGTTTTGCTTAAAAGCCGCCACAAAATCTTCCAGGATCGAAGCGCGAATGATGCAGCCCGCCCGCCACACCTTGGCAATCTCAGCCAGGTTAATATCCCATCCGTATTCGCTTGAGGCTAATTTGAGGTGATAAAAACCCTGGGCGTAGGATGTGACCTTGCTGGCGTAAAGTGAGGCTTCGGCATGCCGGATTAGATCATCTAAATTCCCTTCAAACGGGGAAGTCCCTCCGAATATTTTGTTAACTGAAATTCGTTCGCTTTTCATCGAGGAAATGATCCTGGCTTCCACAGCGGCGTTGATCGTCGGTGTCGCCGCTCCCAGGTCGAGCGCGTTTTGTGAGGTCCAAATTCCAGTGCCTTTTTGAGAGGCTTCATCAAGGATCAGATCCACCAACTCTGTTCCGTTATCCGGGTCGATCTTGGTAAGAATTTGGGCAGTGATCTCATTCAGGTAGGAACTTAATTTGCCCTTGTTCCAATTTTCAAATATTGATGCGATCTGCTGGTTGGATAAGCCAGCCCCGCGATGAAACAGGTCGTAAACCTCGGCGATCAACTGCATATCAGCGTACTCGATTCCGTTGTGGATCATCTTGACAAAATGACCCGCGCCGCCATTGCCCATCCAATTAACGCAGGCTTCCCCCTGAGATGTTTTGGCGCTGATTTTGGTCAGCAATTCACGGATTGCGGGCCAAGCCTGGCTGTTTCCACCCGGCATGATAGATGGGCCCCACAGCGCGCCGCTCTGCCCCCCGGAAACTCCTGTACCAACAAAGTGGATTCCCTCTGCTTGAAGTGAGATTACGCGCCGCTCGGTATCTCTGAAACGTGAATTTCCGCCATCGATAAGTATGTCTCCGGTTTGAAGAAAAGGGCGTAAATCTTTGATCGCGGAGTCGACGGTATCACCCGCTGGTACCATTAAGAAGAAGATCCGCGGCTCGGTTAAGCTTTCGGCTAATTCTTGCAGTGATTCCGCCACAGGAAGTTCCTTTTCTTCGCTTAGTTTTGGCCGCAAATCGAAACCAATGGTCATTATTCCATTGCGTTGAAAGTTGAGCGCCAAACTTTTTCCCATTACCCCTAATCCGATCATTCCAAGCGCGAATTTTTTCGGCATGATTTCCTCTGTGATTTTTTCGATAATCCAATCAAGATTCTCATGGATATCTATCGTCAATGCGTCAGTTGGTTCTTCCAAGGATTCAAATTGGCTTGCCAGCAATTCCGGGCGCATAAAATGCTCGCTGCGCCTGGCGATCCTCTGGCTGATCAATTGTGGAGTGCCTTTAAGATATACGAATTTTACCAGTCCACCACGCGCGAGAACATCCCGATAAGCTTGTTTTAAGGCGCTGCAAGCTAATACACCATTTACGCCCTGTCCGGTCTGGATCCTGATCAGGTTTTCCAAATCTTCCAACCAACCTACCCGGTCCTGATCGGTGAGAGGGATACCGGTGCTCATTTTGGCGATATTTTCCGCGGAGTGGAAATCATCCGCGTCGAAAAATTTCCATCCTAATTTTTCCGCCAAACCAGCGCCAACGCTGGTTTTACCAGAGCCCGTAACCCCGATGATGACAAGAAACATCAAGTAGCCTTTTGCTTTCCGCGATTATGCGTTTCCGGTATGCTCCAAAAAAATCGTTCGACAAAGTGCCCGTTTTTCGATAACCTTCTCATTAAATCATAATAGTATAAATTTGGGTGAATGGATTGGGCAAGGGTCAGATTATCCGGAACAATAAGCGTGGATTAATTCCGTTCGCGTCCGGACTGATGTTGGCATGGTATCATCAAGCATCAATAAAGTAATTTTAACCTAAGGCATGCAGGATGAGCAAATCAAGCGTACAGCAGATCAAAGAGCGCTTCGACGCGGACGTGGAGAGGTTTTCCAATTTGGAAACAGGTCATACCGCAATCATGGATTCGGTGGTGATGTTGGAGGTGCTGACTCAATCCGCGGCGGCATGTACGCCGGGCGCGGAGAGCATGTTGGATATAGGCTGCGGCGCGGGAAATTATAGCCTAAGCTTATTAAGTCTTTTGCCCCAATTGAGAGTTTCCCTGGTCGACCTCAGCCTGCCGATGCTTGAGCGGGCAAGGGAGCGTCTTTTCGCGGCGGGTTGCCGCTCGGCTGAAATTCTTCAAGGCGATATACGAACACTGGAAGCTGGTAAAAATCAATTCGATATCATTCTGGCGGGGGCGGTGTTCCATCACTTACGTGATGAAGAGGAATGGCGGGGTGTTTTCAGCAAATGTTATCAGGCATTAAAGCCGGGCGGTGGATTATGGATCGCTGACCTGATCGAACACGAGAACAACGCGATTCAAAAAGTGATGCGGGAACGTTATTCCCAATATCTGACCCAGGCGGGAGGTGAAACCCTGCGCGCCAAGGTATTTGCAAATATCGAGCAGGAGGACACCCCCAGAGGATTGAATTTTCAGCTCGACCTGATGCGGGAAATCGGTTTTTGTGAGGTTGAAATCCTGCACAAAAGCGGCGCCTTTGCTGCTTTTGGCGGGATGAGGAAATAGATTTTGCTTACCTGCCAGTTTGGGGTGGTTGTGAGTTCTGGCAGAGTTCGAAGTTAATCAAGCTTCCTTGTTTTCGTCGTCGGCAGGTTTTTCGTCGGTGCCAATGCCCTTCTTAAATTCTTTAATCCCTTTGCCCATCTCGCCAGCCACTTTACTGATGCGTCCAACCCCGAAGAGTAAAATCACAATGACCAGAATGATGATCAGTTCAGTTGTACCTAAATGCATATCGTCTCCAATTTCCGTGATAAAACCGGAATTTTATTTAATTTTACCTTACTTGGCTCTCAATGGGGATAGGAAAAACCTCTTCTCTTTGAGGATTTCCTCACAGCATCCCCTCTATTGGATGCGCAGTAAAACCTTGCCTTCTTTCCAGAGTTCTTCCAGGTTATAGTATTCGCGGGTATCTTTGGTAAAGCAATGCAGAATCACTGATCCATAATCTACAATTACCCAGCCGGAAGAGGCTTCACCCATTGGTTTGCTCTTCAGTTTGTGGTTTTCCCTCAGTTTGTCAATAACGTAGTCTGCCAAGGCTTCGATCATTCGATCCGAACTGCCGGTACAAATTACAAACAAGCTTGTGATATTGGATACCTTCTCCAAATCCATTAAAACGATGTCTTCGGCTTTGTTTTCTTCCAAAACCTCGATGATACTATTGGCTAATTCTTTTGGCTCCACTCATCCATCCTTTTCAGCGTTTCAAGGCGAATTGAGCCAAGGGAGTATATCGAGCCCCTGATCGCTTTAATTCGCTCTGATAGATTGTAACCGATTTTATGGTTTGCTCATTCAGCCCGCTCAAGTCCAATTGTTTCAGGCTCGCAGTCAGTTCGGCGGATTTTTCTGAGGGGAGGTCCGGGTTAATTCGGGCAAGGGTGAGGTGGGCGTGAAAAGGTTTTTGGTCAAAAATCACCTGGCTTTGGGATAATGCTTCCCGGATTTGACGAACGAGGTGATCGAGAGACGGGCTTGGCTGGCAACCGATCCAAAGTACCGTTGGCTTTCGGTTGGCTGGAAATGCGCCTGTATGGTCAAATCGTAACGAAAAGGAACGGCTGTTTTCGGCCGCGGTTCGGCACGCCTCACGGATCGGGTTCAGGCTTACCCGATCGACTTCACCCAGAAAAGCGAGGGTGAGGTGGAATTTTTCCGGATCATCCCATTTTACCTGCTGGTCAAATTGGGAACGCAGAACACTGGTGAGTTCGGCTAAATTCTTCCTGAACTGGTTGTTCGGGTCAACAGCGATAAATACTCGAATCAGATTTCTTGGTGGGTGATCACTCATGAGGAGCATCATTCTGTGAGATTTTGAAAATTAATTCGGCGGGTAGGAACAATCCTGCTCTCTGAAAATCCGGTCTTTGTTCATTCTAACACCTCTGATTCATAAACGCTGAATGCGGGTTGGGGTTCATCAAAAATTTAATATATTATATTCATTAAAACGAATATAATAAAGAAAGAGTGTTCAGCGACTGATTGTTATTGGAGAATTTGGCAGACTGACCTTTTGCAGCCGTCAACGCTGGAAAATGGGACTGAGGTTATCAGGTCTGCGGATTTACTTTCGAAGGATTAAGGAGAATACAATGTCAGCAGGGTTAACGAAAAAACTATCCATCATCGACCGCTACCTTACTTTGTGGATCTTTATCGCCATGGCGGTTGGGGTTGGGATTGGATATTTTTATCCGAGGCAGGTCCAGCAATTCAATGAGACGGTATCGATTGGAACAACCAATATTCCAATCGCCATCGGTCTGATCTTGATGATGTATCCGCCATTTACCAAAGTAAAGTATGAGGAGTTGGGGGGTGTTTTTCGAAACAAGCGGGTACTCAGCCTTTCACTGATTCAAAATTGGTTGATCGGGCCGGTCCTGATGTTTGTTTTGGCGATCCTCTTTTTACGAGGATACCCGGAATATTTTACCGGTCTGATTTTAATTGGACTTGCCCGTTGCATCGCGATGGTGATTGTATGGAACGAGTTAGCCCAGGGAGATACAGAGTATGCCGCCGGGTTGGTAGCGTTTAATAGTATTTTTCAGGTTTTATTTTATGGGCTTTATGCCTGGATTTTTCTCACCTTACTGCCTACCTGGTTCGGTTTTGAGGGGGTAACAGTCGATATCACCGTAAAGCAGATTGCCGAAAGTGTTTTGATCTATCTTGGAATCCCTTTCCTGACCGGATACTTAACCCGATTATGGTTAATGCGAATCAAGGGCAAGCAATGGTATTACGAAAGTTTTGTTCCAAAGGTTAGTCCGCTCACCCTTACGGCTTTGTTATTCACAATCGTGGTCATGTTCTCTCTAAAGGGTAACCTGATCATCCAAATACCACTGGACGCGGCTCGAATCGCCCTGCCATTGCTCCTTTATTTCGTGATCATGTTCCTCAGTTCCTTTTGGATGGGTCGGGTCGCGGGAGCTGATTACTCAAAAAACGTTACCTTGTCCTTTACCGCGGCGAGCAACAATTTTGAACTTGCAATCGCGGTCGCGGTGGCAGTGTTTGGGATCAATCATGGCGCGGCTTTTGCTACTGTAATCGGCCCGCTTGTGGAGGTGCCAGTGATGATCGGATTGGTAAATGTCGCCAACTGGTTAAGAAAGCGCTGGTATCCGACCAAGGAAGTTTCCATTGAAAACCTGGCCTGAATCGAATTGGAATTGCTCTGGAAGGGTACAACAACCTTGAGGCGGGCATGTTGTTTCTGGTTTCTTGGTACAATAAAGAGTCACAAAAATAATACATAATTCATAACAAGAATCCATGTTCATAAAAAAATTAAACCTTCCACAAACTATGCGAAATCCAAAGACCATGTGGTTGGTTTTCGCCGGCTTGCTTGCCATTTATCTGGTTAAAGCTCTTTATATCGCCACAACCACCTGGGTTGGCATGGATGAAGGTTATTACCTTATCAAAGGTTATTGGTTTCTTACCGGAAAGCAAGTTCCATTCAGTGTGAATGGAGCGATCACCAACAAACCTCCCTTCGCTTTCTTAATTCCCGGGTTGTCGCAATTCATCTCCCCCGGGATCCTGTCCGGAAGAATTTTCGCGATTCTGACCACAATCATTAGTTTGATTGGGTTGTGGCTCATCATCCGGAGAAACTCCAACGGTTGGTGGGCGAACCTTGCCTTGCTTTCCTTTGCTGCCAACGATTTTTGGGTGGAAACCTATACCCGCGAGTATACCCAGACGCTCACCTTATTCTTCCTCATCTGGTCACTCTATTTTGGGCTTGGCAAGCAGCGATCGAACCGTCAAATTATCCTCGGTGGAATCATGGCGATGATGACTGTACTGATCCGTCAGAACATGGCGCCTTATTTCGCCCTCTTTGCCCTTTATCTTGCCTGGGAGCATTCGCTCAAAAAAGCCTTCCTCCTGCTCATCCCCGGCGGATTGCTTTTCATTGGAATCCACATCTACTATTGGCCAGGGATCTTTCTGAATTTATGGGTAAGCGCACTTCCGCGGGAATGGCGGACCCCGCTGGTAGAATTCCTTGGTTTGAAGGACATTTTCAGGTTTGTCGCGGAGGAAGGTAGGGAAGTATTTGGTTATTCGATTTGGCAGATCGCCCATGCCTATTCCCGGGTGATCAAAACCTCTTTTCTGGCGGTTTTTATCGCCTTTATCGCCAATTTTCTGCTTCCATTAATCTGGAAAGCGGATCGTGAAAGAGCCAAGCAGAATATCTTCATAATTCTTACCTTTGACTTACTTTTGGCAGTCCATCTCAATGTGGTTGTGAAAGCACAAGTTTTGTTATTTAATCTACCGGTTTATCTGCTCTTCTGGGCTCCGATCACCTTAATCCTCTTACCCATAGCATACCAAGTGGTTGGCAAACCGGGTCAGGGTTGGTTGGCACGAGCATTCTTGCCGGCTGGGATGATTCTTTTTTTCGGACTCCTTGGTTTGGGTTATTCCTCAAAACTATCGCCCGGGCTTTTGAATTTTTCCGTCCCTCGAACAAACGGAGGAACGCTTCAGCCTGGCTCAACTGAATTATGGAGCTTTCTCGCCAATAAATTCGCGCTTGATCCCAAGATTCAAGCCTACTTGCTGCCGACTATTTTTGGCTTGGTGGTCGGGACGGTGATTGTGGTGGTACTCTACCTGCTTTCAAAATTATTACAGCGTTCGCATGGTGTGCCTTCCCGTCAAGGGATGTTTGCCGCTCTCCTGGCTGGCTTTCTGTTCATCAGTTCTCTACCCTCAATTCCCAGAGAAGAGGTAGATAGAACCTGCCAGGTGAATACGATTGCTGCCTTGCGTGTAGCCGGAGAAACGATCGAAGCTCAGATCGAGCCCAACGCCTTGCTCTTCTGGGCAGTGGAAAACCAACCCTCCATTGGCGCGTTGTTCCATTTCGGTGAAGTGAGTATTTTTCCGAAGCAATTGAATGGGAATCATTATTACCGGAAAAATCTCACTCTTGAAGAATCAGCGCAGAGCCGTTATTGGTCTGATGCCCAGGCGGTGGAATGGCTGAAACAGGCCGATTACCTGGTCGGCGAACCCGGTAGAACAGAATATTGGCTGGAATTGGTCCGGGAGATTCCCGGCCTTGAGGCGGTCAAGTTGGAAGGCGCCCCACCGATGAACCCTTGCAGCGAAAACTCGCGGATCTTGCTCTACGAATTGCGCAAGGAGTAATTTTTCCCCGAACCGGAATTTGAGGGTTATCCTTTACCCATGCCCATTAAACCGACCATTCGCCCATTAACCTTGACAACTCAACCCGCGGCGCGGGAGCTCATTCTGGCTGGGTTGGCTGAGCACTGGGGCATAATTGACCCAAATCTCAACCCGGATGTGGAGGATTTGGCTTCTTTTTACCCTGATTCCATATTCGTCATTAAGCAGAATGGCGAAGTATTAGCCACCGGGGCTTTGGCTCCTATTGATCAAAAAACATGGCAGGTTGTGCGTATGTCGGTGGATAAGCGGTATCGCCGCCAAGGTCTGGGGACAATGATGTTGAAGCACCTCATCAAAACCGCCCGCCAGCGGGGAGCAAATCGCCTGATTTTGGAAACCACCGCCGATTGGAATGAAACCCGTCAATTTTACCGATCAGCCGGCTTCAAATTCACCCATTTGCGCGCGGACGACGCCTATTACGAGCTGGTGATCGGGAAGGAATGAACGGCTCCGCGCCTCATAAAAATTTCATTTATCCAACCTGCTTACGGCAGGGGAGACCAGTTGGGATAGAATCCGCCATGATGCAAATCATTCTTGCCAAAGGTAAGCTGGGTCTCACCACTGCCATCGATGTTAATTATAAAAATGTCGCTGCCCGGGGTTGAGCTGCGGTTGGTAGAGAAGTATACCAAGCGCTTTCCATCCGGCGACCAGGAGGGGCATTTGTTATACCCACCGCATCCACCCGGGTGATTGGTGACCTGGCGTGCCTGTGTCCCATTGGCCTTCATGATGTAAACTTCAAATTTGCAGCCTGCCGGATCTCCATCGAAGGCGATCCATTTCCCATCCGGTGACCACTTGGGATAGTGTAACGGCCCAGCCATAATCAGGTGGGGGTTGCTCCCATCCGAATTCATGACAAAGATTCCACTCTCTTCCCCTCCAAAAGCCGAGTAGACGATCTGGCTTCCGTCCGGCGACCAATCGGGGTAGCTCTCGACGCTCTTTGATGTATCGGTTAGCCGGGCAATCTCCTCCCCAGCGAGGTTGATGATGAACAGGTCACTAGTTTTGTCCGGCATCGTTCGACTGAAGACGATCTTCTGTCCATTCGGAGACCAATCCGGGTGATGTTCGTTTTCGGGAGTATTGGTCAAGCGAATTTGCTCAGAACCGTCGGCATTCATGAGGTAGATTTCGCTGTTCCCATCCCGCTCGGATTTAAAAACGATCTTCTTCCCATCTGGCGACCAGCAAGGGTCGCGGTCATCCCCCGCGCTATTGGAGATGGCGGTAATTCCTGATCCATCCACATTCATTACAAAAATTTCCTCGCGCGAATTGGGAACCGTCCAACCGGTAGCCGCGAAAACAATCCGGGCGGAATCAGGCGGTTTTGGCAACTGGGCGGGGAGGTTGGTGTCGGTAACTTCGATCTGTGCTGCGGCGGATTGGAGGGAGACGGAGGCTATGAGCTCTTCAAAAATGGTGGACTGAGGATCAAAAGCCGTGTTGTAAACCCGGTAGGAAAATACATAAATACTCCCGTTTATTTCCACCCAGAGGTCATGAAAGCGCCAGCGAGGTTCGCCCCATGGCCGTTGGTAGGTCAGTTCGATCCCGGTCAACTCCCCCCGATCTTTCGGCACAATTGCCAACTCTTCGATCACAGGACCTTTGGTGTAAGCCTGGCTGAATTTACTGGCGATGGTTTCATCGCTGGCCAGCTTGGTGGAGGCGATACTGAAATACTGAAGTTTTGAGGCTGAATCCTGCATGGCAAAGTGTTCTTCCAAGCCGAGGTCAAAATATTCTCCAGCGGCGGGCATGGGAGTCCAACCCGGTGGAATGTTGAAGGTGATGTTCTCGTCAGAAAAAGAAGACAGGGTGACTGGTTCAATTGCTTCGGTAATCGGCGTATTTAACTGGGTTGGGGCAGGCAGATCGGATTGGGTTGACCCACATCCGGCGCACAAGATCAGAATGACCCCCATGATCCAAATATTCGGCGTTTTCATCATGGACTCCTTTTTGTGTCCGCGTGAGAGGAGCTTTGGCGGCTTTCGCCAATCGTTTAGTAAAAAATCAATTATTTTTTACAAATTAACTATCCTCTGAATTCATTATGCCACGCGGAGGGTAAAAAACAATCCTGAATTTCAGGAGTATGGGGAAGCTTGGGTTTTTATTCGATAGCGGGAGGTTCGCACACCAGATAAATGGCTGGGTGAACCAGGATTGGGTAAATGAGCGGCTGGTTATTCCTCATCGTCTTGCGCTCTCAAAATCGGGCGAATACCGCTGCCGTCCTTTGGCGCCCCAATGATGCCTTTTTCTTCAAGAGAATCCACGATGCGAGATGCGCGGGTATAGCCGATGCGGAACTTACGTTGGAGCATGGAGACCGAGGCTTTGTTTTCGGCACGAACAAATTCCATCGCATCCTTGGTCAAGGGATCACCCACGTCGCGAGCGGTGATATCCTCGGCCAGATAGGAGGTTTGTTTGAGGGGAAGATTCTCGCCTGGTCTGTCGATGGCTTCGTCAGTTTGCCCTGCCTGTCCAGGAGCGGCTTGGCTGCGCCAATATTCCACCAGGTTTTGAATCTCAATGTCTGAGACATAAACCCCTTGCAGGCGAACCGGTTCGGGGGCATTGGGATCCTGATAGAGCATATCACCCTTTCCGAGCAGGCGTTCCGCGCCGGGTTTATCCAAAATTACCCGGCTATCAGTATTGGAGGTGACCGCGAAGGCAACCCGGGCGGGGATGTTAGCTTTGATCAGCCCGGTGACGACATTGACCGACGGGCGCTGGGTGGCCAGTACAAGGTGGATACCGGTAGCCCGGGCAAGTTGAGCTAATCGGGTGACGGTTCTTTCAGTTTCTTCCGGGGCGATCATCATTAAGTCTGCCAATTCATCAATCATCACCACGATATTTGGAAGGTTGCGCAGATTTCGGACGCGGGCTTTGTTGTTGTAGTCATCGATATTGCGAGCGCCAACGTCCGCGAAGGTATGGTAACGCCGGTCCATTTCGCGGGTCATCCATTGCAGGGCGCCAAGAACGCGGTCGGTCTCCACAATTACCGGCGCGAGCAGGTGGGGAATTCCGTTGTACCCGGTCAGTTCCACCCTTTTAGGGTCTACCAGAACCAGGCGCAAGTCGTCAGGGGTATTGAACATCAACAAGCTGGATAGCAGGGCATTAACGCAAACGGATTTACCCGAGCCGGTGGCGCCGGCGATCAGCAAATGAGGCATTGCCGCCAGGTCGGCGGAGATCGGCCGACCCGCGACGCTGCGTCCCAAACCAAAGCTGAGTGGTTTGCGTTTGCGCTGAAATTCATCGCTTTCGAGCACTCCCCGCAGGTCGACCATGCTCATTTCGCCATTCGGAACTTCGATTCCTACGTAACTGTGACCAGGCACAGGCGCCTGAATGCGAATCGAAGCCGCTGAAAGCGCCAGGGCGAGATCATCCGCGAGGGCGGCAATTTTATTAACGCGAACCTTTACTCTGCCGTTGCGGGTTTCCACAAATTGAGGTTCCACGCCAAATTGGGTAACGGTGGGACCGCGTTCGATATTGACCACCTTGCCGGGCGCACTGAAGGAACGCAAGGTGCTTTCGAGTAAGCTTACCCTTTCCTGGGTCAGTTCCTCATCGTATTGGGCATGGGTATTTTCGTCCAGAATGTCCTTGACTCTCGGTAATTTCCACTGGATCTTGTTTGGTTCCAGACGAACAGGTTTACCAACTTCCACCTGGCGCTCGATGACGACATTGGGTTGGGGTTTTCCCTCCTCTTCAGATCCTTCTACCGGAAGGTAGCCATCCTGATAAGCGAGCTGCTCATCTTCGAATTGATCGCGGCTCTGAAAAAGCTTTCCTGTCACCCGTCCGAATAGGGTGCCGAGCAGTTCCGCCCCGGAGAGCAAGAGCTGAAAGAGGTTGATGTTGAATAAAAGCATGAGGGCGATAACCAACCAGGCGCCGAGAAAAATTCCAGCGCCAAGCCCGCCCAGGGCTTTGAGCATGCTGTTCCAGAGCGCTTTTCCGACCAGCCCGCCATGGTAGGTAAGTACTTCAGTGGCGCTGAGGAATCCAAAAAACGCGAAAACCGCTCCAACGACTTTGCTGATGGAAAAATTGGGGATCGATTCGATGCGGCGCAGGATGAGCCAACCGCCGACCCAGATCATCCCCAATGGCAGGGCGTAGACGCCATAGCCAATCATCTGATCAAAAAATGCCGCCAAACCTTCGGTAACAGGACTGCGTGAGACGGAAAACAACATCAATCCGAGGAATAACCCACCAAGAGCCAGAATAACACCCAGAATATCGGCTTTTCGGTCCGCGGACAGGTGGACGCGCCGAATTTGACCGGGTTCGCTGATTTTGGGTTTGGTAGTTCGGGAATGGGATACCGGTTTGGACGGTGTTTTTTTGGCGCGAGTAGCGGGCTTGGAAGCACTCTTCCTGGCGGCGCCAGGAGAGGATTTCTTCTTTTTTGGGTCATCGATCGCCAACTTTTCGCGAGATACTTTTGGCGGACTTGCGATCCTCTTGGATGAATTTCTCATTATTCTCCCTGTCAATTTTTGATTATAGCATTATTCAACTTTGCGTTAAGGTAAAATAAACCTACGTCATCGCAAAACAATGAAGGAACCCGCCTGTGTTTGAAATCATCTTTTTAGGAACATCCGCTTCCGCGCCGTCCGCGCATCGGGGTTTAAGCGCCCAGATCGTGAAATTCAACGATCAACGTTTTCTGGTGGATTGCGGCGAGGGAACCCAGCGCCAAATTCTGCGCTCCGGGATCGGATTTAAGCAGATCAATCGAATTTTGTTAACCCATGGCCATCTTGACCATATCCTCGGACTCGGCGGATTGATGTCCACCTTCATGCGCTGGGAGGCGATTGAGCATCTTGAGATTCTGGGCGGAAAAAGTACCCTCGAACGGGTGAAAACGCTCATTGACGGGGTTGTGCTGCGCGGACAGCAGGCGCCCATGGAACTGGTTTACCGCGAAGTGACTCCGGGATTGCTTTTCGATGAGGAAGGTTTTACGGTAAGTGCCTTCAATGTTACCCATCGTGGACCTGATTGTTATGGTTATATTTTCCAGGAAAAACCTCGCCGTCCTTTCCTGGCGGATAGAGCGGAAGAGCTGAACATTCCGTTTGGAAGTGAACGCGCCCAATTGGTAAAAGGAAACTCTGTCACCCTCGATGACGGCAGGTTGATCACCCCCGGGCAGGTATTGGGTGTCGAACAACCAGGAGCGAAATTGGTGATCACCGGAGATGTCGCCCGCACCGACAACATTCTCGAGCACGTCCGCGGCGCCAATACTTTGGTCATCGAATCCACTTATCTGAAAGAGGATGAGGAGATGGCAAAACAATTCAGCCACATGACCGCGACCTGGGCGGCGGAGCTCGCCACGGAGGCTGGGGTTGATCATCTGATTCTGACCCATTTCAGCCGGCGCTATCGGGAGAAGGATATTATTGCAGAGGCAGGCGGGTTGCATCCCAATGTCAGCGTTGCGCGAGATTTTGATAGTTTTACCTGCAAAAAGCGTGAGCGGGAAGAAAACATCCGTTTGGAGGATAAAGGTTGATGGCTGGACGCACCATTGACGTTGACCCTTGCGACAAGCTCAGCGCGGACGCGGTCGGTAAGCCGGGTCATCGAGTTTTTTATTTACAGGCAATCTCCAACACTGAACGGTTTACCGTATTGGTGGAAAAGATCCAATTGCTCACCCTTGCCTCAGGAATCGAAAAGTTTCTGGCTGATCTGACTCAGAAAGATCCACGTTTCGAAACCCTGAACGCCTCAGTTAACGAAATTGAAATGCGGATCGATAACTTTGATTCGCCGCTTTTCCGGGCGGGCGATTTGGGCGTCGGTTATGACGAAACCAGCGGAGAAATGGTCATTATTGTTCGAGAGGATATTTCAGACGGAATCAGCGAGGATGAAGCCCGTCTTTTGCGTTTATGGTGTACACCTGAACAAGCCAATAACCTGGCATATTGGATCGTTGAACTCGCCAGCCACGGCAGACCGGTTTGCCCGCAATGCGGATTACCGATTGAGCCTGAAGGGCATTTCTGCCTTAAGAAGAACGGGCATCGATAACCTGGGATTAATATAACCCGCCGAACATGTTCGGCGGGTTATCATTTAAAGAACTTTGGCTTTATTTTTCCGGCTTAACCAACAGGTTCAGGTTCCTCTGCCAATTCAACTTTAATGGCGCATACCTTAAATGTTGGAATTTTGGCGATCGGATCCAATTTTGCCAGGGTTAATTCGTTGGCGTTTGCCTCCGGAAAATGGAAATTCGCGAAAACCATGCCTTCGGGTACCCGTTCAGTGATCCAGGCTCGGGCAACAATACTTCCGCGGCGGGAGGAGACTTTTACTCGGCTATTGCCATTCACAGAAAGTTTGATGGCGTCCTGTGGGCTTAATTCGATAAGCGCTTCATCATAGATTTCGGACAAGCCCTTGGAACGCCGGGAGAGGGCGCCGCCATGCCAGTGGTAAAGCACCCGCCCGGTGGAAAGGGTCATCGGGTACTCATCGTCGGGCAGTTCCGGGGCTGGAATATGGTCGACCGGCATAAAACGTCCCTTACCTCGGGTAAACCCATTGGTATGCAGAATCGGCGTACCGGGATGATCAAGGCTGGGAACTGGCCATTGAAGACGTTCGCCGTTGTTGAGCCGCTGGTGGGTAATTCCGGCGTACGAGGGAGCCAGGGCGTTAATTTCGCTCATGATCTGGTTGGGGGATTGGTAATCCCAGCCTGCCCATGGAGCGGTCAGGTCGAGGGTTCGTTCGCCTTCGGCTGGGTTGGCTAAAATCAGTTTGCTCAGCTCAGCGATGATCTCCCAGTCCTGACGGGCGTCACCCAAATTGGGGATCGCTTTGCGCACCATCTGAACCCGCCGCTCAGTGTTGGTTACCGTGCCATCCTTTTCGGCAAAACTGACGCCAGGGAGCAGAATGTCGGCGTATTCAGTCGATTCGGTTGGGAAGATATCCTGAATCGCGAGGAAATCCACTTCCTGGAAGCAGTGCCGCACATGTCCGCTATCAGCCTCACTGGTGATCGGGTTTTCGCCCATTACATACAAAGCTTTGGTTTTACCTTCCAGAATTTCTGGCACAAGTTCAGTGACGGTTTTCCCATCCCGGGGATCCAAACCGTTGACCGAAGTTTCTCCTTCGCCGGCGTTGGGGAGATTGCTTGCCCCCCAGGCCTGTGAGAATTTAAGCCGGGCGACTTCGCTGCTAACCGGCTGGTATGCCGGGTAAACGTTAGGTAATCCGCCCATATCGCACGCGCCCTGAACGTTGTTCTGTCCGCGCAGTGGATTGGCGCCGCCACCGGGGATGCCAATGTTACCGAGCAGCATCTGCAGGTTGGAAAGACTGAAAACGTTTCGAACGCCAACAACATGCTGAGTGATACCCAAGGTCCACATGGTAGCCATGGGTTTGCTTGTGCCCATTAATTCGGCAGCCTGCCGTAAGAGATCCTCAGGCACGCCGGTGATCTGGCTGACCAGTTCGGGGGGATATTGCTTGACGACTTCGTTAAAGTCCTCGTAACCCTCAGTGCGTTCATCAATAAAAGCGGTGTTCTGGTGACCGTTCTGGAGGATGAGGTACATCAAGCCGTTTAACAAGGCGATATCGGTGCCCGGTTTCTGCTGCAGGTGAATGGTGGCAAAATCAACCAGGTCGATCCGCCGCGGATCGGCAACAATCAACTTGGCGCCGCGGAAACGTACCGCCCGGCGCAGCATTGTGCCAAATACCGGATGCTGCTCGGTGGTATTCGAGCCGATCACGAAGAACAATTCCGCGTTTTGCGAAACATCATCCATACTGTTTGTCATTGCTCCAGAGCCGTAAGTGGTCGCCAGACCGGCGACAGTGCTGGAGTGTCAGAGACGGGCGCAGTGGTCTATGTTGTTGGTTCCCAGGACCTGCCGCGCGAATTTGTTCATGATGTAATTTTCTTCATTGGTACATTTGGCGCTTGTAAATATGCCAATGGATTGAGGTCCATGAATGTTTCGGGTGCTCCTCAGCTTGCTGGCGGTCAGCCCCAGGGCGATCTCCCAATTGGTTTCGACCCATGCCCAGGGGTGATCGGCGTCCAATTCCTCTGAAACCGTGGTGCCGATAAACGGGCGAACCTCTTCCTTGCTCTTTCCATCCAGTAGATACTTGCGGACCCGCGGCATTAAGAGGCGATCCGGGTGGTGGATATAGTCGTATCCATATCGACCTTTGACGCACAGCGCCATTCCGTTTACAGGCGCGTCGGGGTTCGATTCGACCCCGATCACCTTGTCATCCTTTACTAATAGATCAAAATTGCAACCCACCCCGCAATAACTGCAAGTGGTGGTAACTTTTTTAACCTGATAGCTGCGCGCGGTTCCATAACTTGGTTTATTGGTTAGCGCTCCGGTGGGACAATAGGCTACGCATTGACCGCAACTCTCGCAGCGGGCTTCCAATAAGGAAGTGCCAGCTCCGGCAACGATAAACTCGTCCATGCCGCGTTTGGCAACCCCCCAAACATCCCGAACCTGGATCTCCTCGCAAGCCGATACGCACCGCCGGCAAAGAATACAGCGGTTCATGTCCACCCGGATAAAGGGGTTTGGATCGCTGTCAATCTCGAAACGATAATTCTTCTGACCGTATTCCGGGAAAACGGCTCCATATTCATAAGCCCGATCCTGCAGCTCGCAATGCCCATTGGCTTCACAGGTGATGCAATCCATTGGGTGATTGGCAAGCATCATCTCGAGGGTTATCTTGCGGTCCGCGACTACTTTTTGGTTATGAGTTTCGATATCCATACCCTCAGCCACCGGGGTTACACACGCGGCTTGCAGGAAGCGCCCACCTTTCACTTCCACTACACACATTCGGCAATTCCCGGTGGGATTCAGGTCCTTGTGGTAACACAAAGTGGGGATCTCTACCCCGTGTTGCTGGGCGACCTCCAGAATGGTTTTTCCGGGGTCAGCCTCGATCTCTTTTCCATTAAGTTTGATATGAACAGTCATCCTGCGCTCCTCTAACTGTGTTTGCCGTTCTCGGCATTGGCGAATTCAGCCTCGAAGTGGGTCAGCGCGCTGAGTATGGGAACGCTGGCCGACTGCCCCAGACCACAGAACGAGGAATCGCGCATTACATTGGCAAGCTGGATCAACTCATCGGTCATGCCGCTTTTGCCCTTGCCTGCCGTCATCAAGGTCAAAATTTCCCGCGAGCGCCAGGTACCAACCCGGCAGGGAGTACACTTGCCGCAACTTTCGGCGGCGAAGAAATGCATCAGCTCGCGCAGCAAATTAACCGGAGAGATCGTCTGATCAGCGATCAAAAATGCCCCCGCGCCGATCGAAATGACCTGGCTCCATCGGTCTTGCGTGGCTGGAATGTCCCGGGTAACCCCTTTCACCGGAGCGGAGCTGTAATCAAGGTAGCTATCGAGCAGGGCGGGCGGAACGATGCTGCCAGCCGCGCCGCCGCACAGCGCGAAATTGAAGCGCGAGCCGGGTTTCATCCCGCCGCCGAAGTCTTCGATGACCTGGCGCAGGGTGAGTCCAAAGGGCGCTTCAAACAAGCCCGGTTTATTCACCTCTCCCAGCACCATGTAAATCTTGGTGCCCGGGGTCGGGTCATCGGATAAGCCATGCCACCATTCGGCGCCATGTTCAAGGATATGCGGAACCGCGCAAAAACTTTCCACATTGTTAACCGCGGTTGGTTGCCCCCGGAAGCCGCTTTGAGGCGGGTAGGGCGGTCGTAAGCGCGGCTCACCGCGCTTGCCTTCCAAACTTTCCAATAAGGCGGTCTCCTCACCGCAGATGTATGCCCCGGCGCCGCGGTGGATGTGCAGTTCAAAATCAAAACCGCTGCCGAGGATATTTTCTCCCAGATAGCCTTTCTCACGCGCCTGGCTTACCGCCTGTTCCAATTTGCGAGCCTGGTGCTCGTACTCGCCCCGGATGTAAATCCAACCTTCGCTGGCGTTCATCGCGTATCCGGCGATGATCATCCCAGCCAAAAGCTGATGTGGATTGGTATCCATTAATACCCGGTCTTTAAAGATCAGAGGTTCGCTTTCGTCGGCGTTACAAACCACGTAACGCGGCTCGCGTTTTTCAGAAGCAACAAAACGCCACTTTCGTCCAACCGGGAAACCAGCGCCGCCTCGTCCTTGCAAGCCGGAAGCCTCTACGGTTTCCAGAGTTTGGGCGGGAGTGAGCTTGAGCGCGGCTTCAAGTCCGTTGTAAACGCCATGTTCAATGGCGGAATCGATCGAAAGAGGGTCTACAACCTCGATCAAGCGGGTCATCACCCGTTTTTCACCGGGACGCGGGGTGGAATAATCCGTGGGAATGCCGCGCCAACCGTTACCCAGCCGAAGAGTGTCGGCGGGCAACAGCGGGCCAGCCTGCTCATCGCCGATCAGGACGGCGGGGGCGTGATCACACATGCCAAGGCAGGAACTTCGCTCAATGGTGTATTCACCGGTCGCGTCCGCCAGATCTTCCAAGGCTTTGTGCGTTTCGGCGGCATGGTTCATCCAACAAACCGGACCGTCGCAGACTCGGATGACCTTCTTTCTCTCCTTTAAAGAGAGCATGGAATAGAACGTGGTAACCCCGTAAGGGTGATGAAGAGGGACATTCAAGGCTCGGGCGGTATCAACCAGGGTCTCCTGGTTCAGGTTGTTCCGGGCGTCCAGGTCACGTAATACTTCCAGGGTCGCCTCGCGGTTGCCGCCATGCTGACGGGCGAGTTCTTGAATCTGAGGGTCAATCGGTTTGTACTTGATCTTCTTATGAGACATAAGCGCTCCATCGATGAGATGTAATACAGGTATTATGCCATATTGTGAAAAAATTCACAAGGTAAGAATGCCCTGGGAAGAAGTGACCTCCATCCCGATCTGGCAGATGGGTTAATTGTATTACAACTTTAAGGCGGAGCGGGTTTTGGGTTTGAAAAGGTTGGGTGCAGACAGAGGTGTTTAAATTCTTAGGTGCGAGGTCGGCGAATATAATTCCAATCATTGTAAAGATTAGCATCATTCCATAAGATCTGTATAATTTCCAAAAATACTTGAATGGGAAATGTTGCTTCTAATCTTTATAATGTTGATTTGTGGTAACTCTTAGAAAACTGATAATTCTTTGTGGCAATTTGAATTGATCGTTAATAACGGGTCTAATTTAAAGTCAAATCAACCCGATTGTTACTCATGCTATACTGATTTAAAGAACTATGTTTATTGATTAAAGATGGATGATCAATGATCAATCCGGTGAAAAATTACTCCAATAAAATCAAAATCGCAGTGAGTGGGCATAGAGACGTATTAGATTCCAAGGAATTGCGCAAATTCATGGAAGATGTGATTTTGTTAATCCAGCGAAAATATCCATCTGAAAATTTCCGAATATTCTCGTGTATGGCTGAAGGCGCCGATTTAATTTTAACTGATGAACTAATTACAGGATTAAGAGCAGACCTGGTGGCGGTACTGCCTTTATCAATTGAAGAGCATGAAAAAGATTTTATCTCTGGATCAAATTTGAGAATTTTTACTCGACAAATCAGAAATGCTTATGAAATTATTTTACCTGCTCATCAAACCCATAGGCCGCAATGTTACTATGCTGCCAACCAGATTATGATGTCAAAAGTAGACTCGCTGGTTGTGGTGTGGGACGGTATGCCAAGCCGTGGTTTGGGAGGGACAGCCTCTGTGGTGGAACTTGCGCGTGCGAGAATGTTACCGATCGCTTGGATCCGATTAAAAAAAGGCGTCCCCGTTGAATTGCGTATTGAGAATTATGAAGGAACTTTCAAAGGTGGTTAGCATGATTAACCTGAAAACAAACAAGAAGCGGTTCTGGAAAAGTGAGGCTCGTTGGTATCTCCTTGGAATTGCTTGGGTAGCGGCTTTAATAATAAGTGGATATGGATTTTTAACCTACTCAATCGTCCATCAGTTAAGCTGGAATTTCACAGAAATTTTCTATCGATCATTACAATTGATCGTATTAGAATCCGGTTCAGTAGATGGCCCGATGAACCTTTATCTCGATATTGCTCGTTTCAGTTTACCTGCTCTTACTGGGATTACAGCGCTACAAGCAGTTTCAGTTTTTTTCTACCATCAGTTGTTGGGATTTCGGCTTATGCTAATCCGCAACCATTTAGTGGTAGTTGGAACTGGACCAAAAAGTTTCTCCCTTGTAAGAGATGCAAGCAGCAAAGGCATTCCGTGTTTGGTAATTGGGGATAATTTTCCTGCAATAAAAAATTTTGAGAGATCCTCAGGAGTTGATTTCATTCATGCCGATCCAAATGAGCCAGAAAGCCTACGAATCGCGAGAATCGAGAGGGCGTCACACTTAGTTTTCTTTTTGGATGATGATACCCAAAATTTGAGAGGAGCTTTAAACGCAAAGGTCATTCTTGGCGAACATTCTGTAAATTGCGTGATCGAGCTTAAGTCCCTTGACTTAGTGGAGATAGCCAAGGGAGTGCCTTTCTCACGGGAAGGCCATTTGGGGATGAAGTTAGAAATATTCAATGATTATGCGCGAGCATCCCAATGGTTGATTGATAATGACCCTGTTTGGAATGAACAAAGACCGCCAAAAGTGGTTGAAATATTTAGTGTAGGAAACTTAGGGACCAGTTTGATGGAGAAAATTTTATACACCTGGAATGCCCATCCTGATAGTTCAATAAAGAAATTAATTTTATATGATCAGGACGCGACGATCAAAAGTAAATGGATGATCCAAAGGCATCCAGAGATTACTAAGTTATGTAATCTGGAAGTTAGGGAAGTTAATCTCCAATCCAGGAATGAAGTAGAATGGGCAATCGGTCAAAACCTGGATCAAAAAACTGACAAAATTTATTTATGCAACTCGGATCCTTTAATTAACCTTCAACTTATCTTGATGATTCAAGCTTTTCCACAATTTTCTACAACCGACATTCATGTAAGGATGAGCGAGGATTTACAGGGTTTAGCTTCATTATTGGGGGTAAATCCCAGAAAGAATGGGCAAGCGCGAATATTTACTTTCGACTTACATCATCATTTTTGTACAGTGGACCTTGTGCTGGGGGGTGTAACTGAGTCACTAGCAAGGGGACTCTTTTACGAGTATCGGAAAGCTAGTTTATTGGAACCCGAACAAAATGCTTGGGAAAAATTAAAGGATGAAGAAAAAAAATCTAACCGCCACCTTGCGGGTCGAATTTTAAAGCAAATAAATCAGTATGGTTATCGGGTTTTACCTTTGAGAAGCTGGTCCAACATAGATAAAGAATTTTTACCCGATGAACTGGATCAAATGGCAAGACATGAACATTGCGCATGGAGGGATGAAAAAATTGCTACTGGGTGGCGTCATGGACTTATTACAGATCCATCCAATAAAATCCATGCTGATCTGGTCGAATGGGAAAATCTGCCACCCAGTGAGAAAAAGAAAAATATTCAATTTTTCATCGGACTGCCCAGATTATTGGCGAATCTGGGTTATTCTTTGGAACGAAATTTTGAGGCGCTGGAAAGATCACCGAACCCAGACTGGACAATTACCACCAAAATCGACGGAAGTAATGACAGCCAGCGTGGTTAACTCCTCAAATATCAGTTGTTGCCTACCATCCACCTTTTTAATATGTATGAAACTGCCATCTGGGCTCCAACCACAACCTTCTTCTATTCCAAATTTATGGGTCGATGCATCTTCGATATTTATGACTTTGTCTGTGGATTTTGGGATGAGGGATCCCCATAATTGAACGCATGTATATGTACGCATCATAAAGTATTTTCCGTCGGGAGACCACGCGATCACCATAGGTGGATACTTCCCCTTGCACGAATCACTGGAGCCGCCAAGAATGACTTTGCCTTCAGTCAAATCATAGTTAGCTAAAATAGCGACTCCTTTGTCAGTTATGTAGATAAGCTTGTTTGCGAATGGGGATGCCGAAATGTCTGAAACTTTTCGAGGACCGGCATTTATAAACTCGGAGGCAATATTGGGGTCTAGAAAGATCTTTTCGCCATTGTCTAAGTTGTATTTAACTGGCTTTCCAGATTCAACCCAGAAAATTGTTGAATTATCTTTTGACCAGGAAGGGTTATGACCGTTACTGATGTTAAGTTCTTGAAGACCGGAACCATCTTTATTGACGACCACCAACCTTATTCCTGTTGATCTGTAAATAGAACCGATCAATTTGGAGCTATCAGGTGCCCAGATCCATGCTGAGGTGTAAGCGCCAGAATCCAACAATGGAATCCATTCATTAAGGTCAGGATTGAAAAGATAATATTCAGAAGAATCAGGACCATCCATGCTCATTGTGGTTGAAGCCCTGACAAGAATCATTTTACTGTCTGGTGAAGGGAAGAAAAACACCCTGGCTAAAGATTTTCCAAGCTTTTCCTCAATAGCTTTGCGATCCAATACCAGCTCAGAATCTCCAGAAAATTGGTTCATCATATAAAGGGAATGGCCAGATGATTGAATTGTATTCCCATTTTCAAGTTTGTAACTGGCCGCGGCATAGTTGGTGTAGAAAAATTTTCCACTCCCCCCCCCAATCGGGGTCGGGGTTGGCGAAGGCGTAATAGTTGGTATTGGACTTGGCGTGATGGTATTCGTTAGTGTAGGCGCAACCGTGATGGTAACGGTTGGCGTGGGAGTGGGAGCCGGTTGTCCTCCACATCCGCTTATACTGATCAGGATCGGTAAGATACAAAAAATTAAGAAAAATTTACTCATCATTCCTCCTTCACGGTGCAATAAAGGACCGTCATGCAAATTCTTTTATGGGTTGGAAGGACAGATTATGCCAATCTGATTTTTTTCGATGGAATAAAATTCCATTTCTTCCTGACTTAATTGCCTTCCAACGAGTTGACAGGCTAACTCGGTCAAATTTTCTGGAGGTAGATTCCAGAAAACAATTTCTTTCCCGCTCCCTCCACTCAAGAGGTGAGAATTATTCGATGAAAAAGCGACCTCAAGAACTGAATGGCTAAGGCCCGTATAATTTGTTCGAATCTGGCTAGGCAAATATGGTTCGCTTAGATCCCAAAGGGTTACATCGTTATCTCCAGAACCGACTGCCATTAAAGATCCGATGGAATTTACAGTAAGGTCATAAATTAAGTTATTATGTCCCGAAATTGTAGGTGATAAACGAATTGGATTTGATGGATTTTCCAAAGAAAACATGATGATATTGCCGTCAGCCCCACCGGAATAAACCAGTTTCCCATTTGGATGAAATTCGATTGCAAACGTTACCAGCCGTTCTTTTTCTGTGTAAGTACTCAAGTGTTTTGGATCAGTCGGAGAGTTTAAATCTAATACTTCTATCGTATTGTCCCCAGCAACGACAAGTATTTTACTGTCAGGTGAAAAAACAGTGCGGATACCTTGAATAGGTACTCCTATTGGTCGAACTGTAGATTTCTCGAAGTACCAGATATAGGTATGGTAACTAAAGTCCGAGCTTGCCAAATATTTCCCATTTGAACTAAAAGTAAGATGTTCTATTTCAGACGGATGTCCAATGAGGGGAGGGATGTAGGGAGTTAGATTCCCATCAGCAGAAATGGAAAATAGTTCAATTGTCCTACCCCTGCAAGCAATAGCTAACATATCACCAGTTGGAGAAAAGGTAATGTTAACTGCATTCCCTGAACCAAGTTTTTGGTGGGTAATTTTTTCTGGTGATTGTGGATTGGAAATGTTCCAAATACTTACTGACTGGTTCAGGTCACCAACTGCGATCAGCGCTTGTGAAGGATGAGATGCGAAGACTCCGTTGTTATCCGGGAGATCTAATCGGAAGCCTAACCGTATTGGGATACGCTGATCCTTAATGTCCCAAGCGATCATCGTATCATCCCATGAAGATGAATAAGCAAGGTTGCCATCCGCGCTGATTGCGGTTTGGGTGATTCTACCTGTGTGCCCAACCATTTTCCCTGGCAGAATTTTCAATTGATTTATATCGGTTGTATCAAATAATTGGAATGTTTTTTCGCTTGATCCTGCCAAGAGAGTGTTTCCGTCTTTAGAAAAACTGAGGGTAAGGATTTGGCTAAATTTTTCTCCTAGCTTGTTTTCAGAAGTTTTGCGAGGCGCTCGAGGATCACTGATGTCCCAAATCGTTACAAAGCCATCCATGCTGCCAACCGCAATCACAGGATGAGAAGGATGGAAAGCAATCGAATCAGTTTGGATCGTATTTGGATTAACGATCAATGCTGGTTCATTAAGATCACTAACATCCCAAAAGGCGATACTTTCGATAAATTTGTTGAAACAAGTTGGCGCGAGTAATGTCCCATCCGAGTTAAAACTAAGGCTTAAAATTCCGCCCAAAATCCATTTCAACGGTGAACCCAATTGAGTTGGATTAGTTGGATCGATGGTGTCCCATAAAATGATCTCGCCATTCTCGCCACCAGACGCGAGATAGTTGATTTTCGGATTGAATGCCAGGCTGTTAACTGATTTTTTATCGTTAGTATGCAATTCTTTAAAGAGTCTTGGCGTGGATGGGTTGCTAATATCGTATAGAAATATTCTGCCATCTATACTACCAATCGCTAATAGCTCTGCATGAGGACTGATGGCGGCGCTTTTCAATGCGACCTGATCGATATTCATTGGAGTGTTAATTTTAGATATAGTTCCTTGCGAAATTTCTCCCCAGAGAATAAATGTCCCGTCATTACTCACTGTGACTACAATTGGTTTTGAAGGATGAGCGGCGATACCAAATACATCTCCAGTATGTCCACGGCCATACGAGAGAAGGCGTGGATTTGATTGTATGATTTGATACAAGTCGCGTTTTGCCCAGAATGATGACCCTGATAATTCCAGTGCTTCAAGGCCAAGCAATATAGATAAATCGTATTGTTGAGAACTAAGATTGATTCCCTGGGCAAATAACTGTCTCGCGAGAGCAAGATTTCTTTCCTCGATCGCAATCTCCCGTTGTGTTTCTGCAATCTCTCTTTCTTCAATTGCTATTTGGCTTTGCTTTTCGGCAATTCCGCGCTGCTCTTCGGCAATTGCTTGGGCTGTCGCGCGAGAAATGGATTCGTTCAAATACTGATTTCGCTGATTCCATGCCAGACCACCAAAAATCACCGCTAGGATTAAACCGAGAGTAATTGACCATATGGCGATTTTTTGGCGTTGTTTCGCCCTTTTTTCAAGATTTAGCTTTTTATCACGTTCTTGAACTTCGAATTCTCTACTTAATTCTACGAAGATCGCCTGAAGCTCTGATACCTGAGGTTGTTTTCCGCTGGAGCGAATAAGGAAATTTTGAGCCTCCTCCAGCGCGGTCCCTCGCAACAAATAAGCGTTGTTTTGTGAGGTACTTTGCCAACGAGTTGCGCTTACTTGCAAATGAGTATGAAATTTTACCCATTCCCAATCTGAATGGATCGCCGTAGAAAGCTTATTGAGTGCTTCGTTAAACTCTGGAAGTTTTGGGATAGCGATTTGTTCGTCAAGATCAGAATTTGTTTGATCCTGCAATTTTTGGAGGTGAAATATGTGATCACGTTTGAAAACGATCCAATTTATGGAAGGTAATTCAGGAGCAAGCGCGCGTATTTGGGATTCCTCTAAATCGTCAATGATGATTGGAATAACACGCTTTTGGTTTTCGAGGGCGACTTTAATTTCTTTACTACAAACTTCCGATAAGATGGAATTGCCACTAATGATAAAGATAAAAACATTTGATTCGCGGATCGCTTCGGTGATTTCATCCCACCATTTTTCACCAATAGGGATGCGATCCCAATCAATCCATGTCTCGATATTGTTTTGTTGTAATGAATTTTGAAGTAATCGAGCGTACGCAATATCTTTCCGTGAATAGGAGATAAACACATCGGCCATCGTCACTCAATTCCAAGAATACAAACACTATATTATTAATTATATAATAATTGACTATTAAATTACAAGAAAATAAGTCACTTGCAGAAGTTTTTTATATTAAAATAATATTATTAGTAAAAAATAATAAAAATTATCTTATCCCCGCATTTTTTTTGAAATTCGAGCGAATACTATTTAACAACCTCAAAGCCGCCAGCTGGCGGCTTTGAGGTTTGTTGACGTAAGGTCCTTGGTTCGGCTTAGGTTACCTTGATCTGAATACTCTTGGGTTTGATCACTTCGGCTTTGGCGACTTTGAGGGTCAAAATCCCGTTTTCGATGCTGGCTTCGGTTTTTTCGGCGTCCAGTGCGACAGGGAAGCGCATGCTGCGGGAAAATTCCCCGGCTGGCAATTCGTTTACCAGGGTCTCGCCTTCGGTTTCGGGATAGCTGCCGCTGATAGTAACCGTATCTTCCAAAACCTGAATATTCAGGTCTTCGGCTTTTAGCCCGGCGACGACCGCGATGAGGGTGTACTCATCTTCATTTTCGCGCAATTGGATTGGCAGAGTGGCATTGAACGTTCGTCCGTAACCGTAACCATAACGGCGGGCAAGTTGGAAGGGGTGATTGGATAAATAGTAGTTGTACATGATAGTCTCCTTTACATAGGCGTTTTGTTTTATTTGTTACCCTTATATTAATGAGGGTATGTTAAAAAATTGATAAATTAATATAAAGTTCGCGTAAGAAACCTGCCGAGGGTAGGCCTGGCCTTTTAAGCGAACGCCCCAAAGCAGGGTAAAATGATGCCCATGCTTACATCCTCATCCCGTTTTTCCCCACGGACGCTGATCCTGTTGATCGCGCTGGGCGCTTTGGCTGGTTTGGGGCTTTTTCTCTATATCACATTGAACGGCAGGCATGGCAGGGACGCGAAGGTTTGGGCTTTTATCCTCAATCCGCGCGCCCATCAGGATCAAACGGTGGAGGCGCGGAGCCGTTGCGGCGAGGCACCTTACCTGATGCCAACCAGTGGATTGATCGGTTACATTTGGGATGATTCATTCCACCCTGGCCATCGTCATCAGGGATTGGATATTTTTGGTGGTACGGAAGCAGGTGTTACCCCGGTCTATGCCGCCGCGAGTGGTTATCTCACCCGCCTGTCCGGTTGGGCTGGCAGTCTCATCATCCGGATTCCAAACGATGAACTGAACCCGGGCAGCCAGGTTTGGAATTATTACACTCATCTGGCGGACGCCGCGGGAAACAGCTTTATAGAGCCGCGTTTTTACCCGGGCATTTTTGAGGAGTATGTTGAAGCTGGGACACTTTTAGGCTATCAGGGAAATTTCAGCGGCGACCCCAACAATCCAGTGGGCGTGCATCTCCATTTTTCAATTGTTCAAGATGACGGCTTGGGTAATTTCACCAATGAGCTCGAGATCGGGAATACGCTTGACCCCAGCCCGTATTTTGGGATGGAGATGAACGCCACTCGCAATCCGGATGAGCTCCCGACTTGCGAGTAAACTTCTGTCCGATGGCTTTTTAGACCTCGCTCCCGGCTTTTTCCCAATCCAGCACGGAATTCTGCAGCACGGAATTCTGGCGATGTTCGCCTAAAAGCGTGATATAATTCATCGGCTCCGGCATTGCCGGGCACATTCTGCCTGGGATGGGCATCAAGCATCCCTGAGCGGGTACATTTCCCCGCTAAACTTTCCTCCGGGAGCCAACCCGGCGGATCAAGGAGAAACAATGGCCGCAATTTCCATGAAAGCCCTTCTGGAAAGCGGTGTCCATTTTGGACATCGTACCAACCGATGGGACCCCCGCATGAAGCCGTACATCTTCACCGAGCGCAACGGCATTCATATTATCGATCTTCAACAAACTGTCAAATCCGCCAATAACGCCTACACCATCGTCCGCGATATCGTCGCCAAGGGTGGAACCGTGTTGTTTGTAGGTACCAAGCGCCAAGCCCAGGAAACAATTCTGGAAGAAGCCAATCGAGCAGGTATGCCTTTTGTCACCGAACGCTGGTTGGGTGGATTATTGACCAACTGGAAGACCATTTCTGAACGAATTCATGAGATGGAACGCCTTGAAAACTTGCGTGACAGCGGCGAGATCAACAAACTGACCAAAAAAGAAGGTTTGCTGATCGAACGCGAGATCACCCGGCTTAACACCCGGCTTGAGGGTGTTCGCAAGATGAAGAAACTGCCAGAATTGGTCTTCATCATCGATGTCGGTCGTGAAATTTCCGCGGTACGCGAATGTAACATGCTCAATATTCCTATTGTTGCTCTGGTTGATACCAACTGTGACCCAACTAACATCGACTTCCCGATTCCTTCCAATGACGATGCCATTCGGGCGATCAAGTTGCTGGTTGGCAAAATGGCGGACGCCTGCCTTGAAGGCGCCAATATGCGGGATAAGGAAGCGGTTGAAGAGGAAGAAGCCGCCATGGCTGCCGGCGTTGAAGAAAAATCGCGCGGTGGTAAGCGCAAATTGGATATGAGCGATGAAAAATCGGACGACGAACTTTTCGGCGCTTCCACCCTCGCCAAGGTCCAAGCCCAGCAAACGGTTGAGGCTCCTGAAGTCGAACAAAACGAAGAATAAGAAAAGAAGGAAAAGGTTTAAAACAATGGAAGTAACAACCCAAATGATCAAGGAGCTGCGTGAGGCGACTCAGGCTCCTATGCTCGATTGCCGCAACGCGCTGGTAAAAGCCGAAGGCAATTTTGAGAAGGCGGTCGATGTTCTGCGCGAACAAGGCAAAGCCAAAGCCGCCAAACGCGAGGACCGCGACGCCTCCAACGGAACGATCGAAGTTTATGCCCACGGCGGCGGACGTGTTTCTGTGATCGTGGAGGTGAATTGTGAGACTGACTTCGTTGCCCGCAGTGAAGGTTTCCGCAAATTCGCGCACACCATCGCTTTGCAAATCGCGGCTGGCGAACCCAAATACGTGACCGAGGATCAAATTCCCCAGGAAGTTTACGATCGTGAAGCGGAAGTCGCGCGCAATACCGCCCGGGAACAAGGCAAAGCCGAAGCGATGTTCGATAAGATCGTCGAAGGACGCTTAAAGAAATTCAAAGATGAAGTCTGCCTGATGAATCAAGCTCTTTTCAGCGATGAATCGGTTACAATTCAGCAATTGATGAACGAAGCCAACATCAGCACTGGCGAGAGAATCGTGATTCGCCGATTCCAGCGCTGGGAATTGGGTGAAGCCCTCTAAGCAAGTGAACCACGAAAAGCCAACAATTTGTTGGCTTTTCTTTTTAGTTGATCTACACTTAATCTAATCATATTCACAAGGAGCGCGAATGACCGAATTGAAATACAAACGCGTATTGCTAAAGTTGAGTGGTGAAGCTCTATGTGGAGAAAACGGTTACGGAATTGACGTAGCTGAGGTGGAACAGGTTTCAAGCAGAATCAAGGAAGTTTTTGATCTCGGCGTTCAGGTTGCGGTGGTCATTGGGGCTGGAAATCTGTGGCGCGGAGCTCAGGGTTTGGATTGGGGGATGGACCGGGCGACCGCGGATTACATGGGTATGCTCGGGACGATGATGAACGCGTTGGCTTTGATGGATGCCTTGGAACGGATGGGTGTACCGACCCGAGTGATGAGCGCGATTGAGATGCGCGCCATTGCCGAACCATACATACGGCGCAGGGCGATTCGCCATTTGGAAAAGGGGCGGGTGGTGATTTTCGGAGCTGGCACAGGCAACCCCTTCTTTTCTACCGATACAGCCGCTGCCTTGCGCGCCACTGAAATGGACGCGGATTTGGTGATCAAAGCCACCAAGGTCGATGGAGTTTACGATAGCGACCCGAAGAAGAATCCCAACGCGGTTAAGTACGATGAGCTCACTTACATTGAGGTGCTTAATAAAGAACTTAAGGTGATGGATGTGACAGCGATCAGCCATTGTATGGAACACAAGGTACCCATGCTGGTACTCAACCTTTGGGATAAAGGCTCGCTTCTGAGTGCGTTACGCGGGGAAAACACAGGTACATTTATTCGTTGACCCGGGAAGATGGGTTAACCAATGAGAAATATGAGAGCCAGGCTATTAGCCTGGCTCTATTTTGTACCTGGTTTATGGCTGGTGAGTTTCATTGGGATTTCAAGAAGTGGACGAAGATTTTCCAGCCCGCTGAAAATGAAAAAGGATTGGCATGCAAAATGAGAACACTGATTGTTTTTTAAAAACTACTACGACCCGTTTACTTCCACCACAATATGGGCGAGCTCCTTTTCAACCGAGAGAAGCTGCTTGTAATGAGCAGGAGTTTTGGGATTCTCAACTTTCAGAGTGACCACCGCGCTGTGCTGATCATGGCCAATTTCCCAAACGTGCAAATCGGTCACCGTTGTGCCAGGTTCATTCTCCAGAATCACTTTTACCCGTTTTAGAAGCAAAGATTCCTGCTTGTCTAAAAGAACACTGGAAGTACCCCGAATGAGACCCAGCGACCAGCGCGAAATAAACAGCGCCCCGAACAGACCAATCAGCGGGTCCATCCAGAAATATCCAAAATATTTTCCAGCCAGCAGCGCAAGGATCGCCGTAATGGAAGTGAGGGTGTCTGCCAATACGTGCAGGTAAGCAGAGCGCAGGTTATGGTCCTTGGAATGTTCGTGACCAGCCTGATCAGGATGGTCGCCATTGCCGAGGATGAAGGCTGACACGCCATTGACCACCAGACCAAGCACGGCTACCCAGATCGCCTGATCGAAAGCGATCGTGACCGGATTAAAAAAGCGCCCAAGGCTTTCCCAAGCCATGATGAGGGCGAAAACGCCCAGAAGAACCGCGCTGCTAAAGCCGCCCAAGGCGTTTACCTTGCCAGCCCCAAAGGAAAAGTCGCGATCACCGGCATGTTTGCGGGCGTAAATGTACGCGTAAACCGCGATGGAAAGGGCGAGGGCGTCGGACGCCATATGCAAGCCGTCCGCCAGGAGGGCGATTGAACCGAAAAGGATTCCGGCGCCGATTTCAGCCGCCATCATGGCCAGGGTCAGCCCGACCACGATCAGGGTTCTCCTTTCGCCTGAGCGGGAAGCCTGGTTGGAATATATTTCAGGATAGGAACAAGGTTGTTCCAAACTTGGATTCATGAAGTCTGCCTTTGGATAAAGATTTGAATAGGTTTACCCTGTCGAATGGGATGCCTTGTCAATTTTGGTTTATGATAACACACATCCAAGCAACAGAATTTGCCCCTTGATTGGGGTAAGCGCAGCTACAACGGTTTTTTGGCGGGGATGCCTGCTGGACGGGGGTATAAGCGCGGGGTAGGCGCGACCTTTTTGATGACGATCAGAGAACGCTCATCTTCCAATTCGGGCAAGTGAATCGGAATGACTCGAACCAATTTTCCACCAAGTTTGGTCAGCGCGTTGGATGAATCCTCTAACTCTTCACGGGCGCTGGCGCCTTTTTGAGCCAGCACCATGCCACCTTCCGCCACCAGGGGGAGCAGATATTCCAGCAGGATCGGCAGGCGGGCGACCGCTCTGGCGGTGACCCATTGATAGGCTTCCCGATGGGCAGGATCAGTCCCCAGCTCTTCTGCCCGGACAGGCAGGCTGATCACGTCATTGAAACCCATTTCGCGAGCGGCAAGCTCGCAGAATCGGGCTTTTTTGCCAACGCTATCCGCAAGTACGACCTTGGCGCTGGGATAAAGGATTTTTAAAACCAGTCCCGGGAAACCAGCGCCGCTGCCAATGTCGATCAGGCTCTCAGGCGGCTGTTGAATAGCGAGGGCACAGCTGAGCGAATCCAGAAAATGCTTGATCAGGATTCCGCGTTTATCCCGAATGGCGGTCAGGTTGATCCTTTCATTCCACTCCATTAGAACCCGCTCATAAACCGCGAAGCGGACGAGTTGTTCGGCGTTCAGGTCGATCCCAAATGCCTGATGAGCAAGTTCGGCAAGTTCAAGCATAGTTTCTTCCCTAAACCAGGCGCATGGCTCGAGTGGTTTCAATGTCGCGCTGAATTTGTTCCACGAGTGGCGCGGGTCCATTGAAGCGCATTTCCGGGCGAATGAAGCGGATGAATTCAACGACCACTTGTTCATCGTAAATTTCCATATCGAAGTCGAGGATGTGCGGTTCAAGGCGGGGGTAAAGCGCCTGTTCAACAAAGGTTGGGCGCATTCCGAAATTGGTAACGGCGGCAAAGCGCTGACCGCGAACAGTAACCAGGGTGGCATAAACGCCTACTTTGGGCAGAACCTTACCCTCTGGAAAACTTACATTGGCAGTCGGGATTTTGATCGTCCGTCCACGGCCATCACCCCGCACCACAACTCCACTGACTCGATACGGACTGCCCATTGCCTTGGCCGCAAACTCAACTTCCCCCGCCGCGATCGATTCGCGCAGCAGGGTGGAAGAGATGATCTTTCCGTCCAACTCGAAGGCGGGAAAAACCTGATGAGTGAAGCCCATTTCAGCCGCGATTTTGGAAAGTTCGGTGTTGTTACCAGCCCGGTTCTTCCCAAGGGCAAAATCGTAACCGGTAAACAGGCGGGTAAAGCCTGTGGCGCGTTTAAGTTGGTGGAGGAATTCCGCGGCGCTTAGGGCAGCCATTTCGCGGGTAAAGGTGAGACAAATCACCTGATCGACCCCCAAAAGGCGCAAGGCGTTTTCTTTTTCAGGGCTGGTCAGGAGGCGGGGAAGCTGAAGACCCGCCAGAACCTGCGCGGGATGAGGATCAAAAGTAACAACCAGGGCGGGGAGACCCGCGGCATGAGCGCCTTCGACCAACGTTTTGAGAATGCGTTGATGTCCAAGGTGGACGCCATCGAAGATTCCAATCGTAACCCAACTGGATGGGATGTCCAGCTCTTCCAAAGACGCGACAGATGTCATAGATCGATTAAGCGAGGAAAACCTTTTTTGGCTGCCATTCACTGGTAGTCGTATCCAGCTCCATCAGGGCTACCAATTCACCCGCCATGCTTACCCCGCGGGCTAAATTGCGCGGACCGGGAATGACGGCGGGATCGGCGGGAATCCGATGCCCGTGGGAAATATCATCCACCTGCTCAGGCTGCAATTCAATCGATGGCCATTCGCTGAGAGCTTCGGCGGCAGGAATGAGAAATTGATACCAACTGCCATTTTTAAATGCTTCCTGCAGCTTCCGCAGCGGCGTGGCTTCGCGGAGGCTGAAGCGTCCGCTTTTGGTGCGGCGCAAACCAACCAGGTATCCGCCAACCCCAAGCTGTTCGCCTACATCATTCGCCAGGGAACGGACGTAAGTACCGGAGGAGCAGTGAATATCTACAACTACTTCCGGAGGAGCCCATTCCAGGAGTTCCAAATTGTGAACGGTAATCTGGCGCGGTTGGATCTCGACTGTTTCACCCTTGCGAGCCATATCATAAGCCCGGCGGCCTTTGATTTTTATCGCGGAATAGGGCGGCGGTGTTTGGGTAATTTCGCCGACGAACGAACCAAGCGCCTGTTCGAATTCATCCTCAGTAACTTCCAGATTTTCAATCGGCAGGCGGGTAAATCTGCCATCGGCGTCAAAAGTATCGGTAGCGGCTCCCAGCCGGATGATGGCCTGGTAACGCTTGTCAGAAGCGGAGATGAATTCGCTTAAGCGAACCGCCGGGCCAACCAGAATAACCAGCACGCCGGAAGCGCGCGGATCGAGGGTTCCGGTATGACCAGCCCTGCGAATGCCTGTTCCGTAACGGACGATATTGACTACATCGTGAGAGGTGAGACCTACTGGTTTGTCGATCACCAGTACGCCAGAAATGGCGTTTTTAATGCTCTCCTGATTCTCGTTTCTGTGCATTATTGCCAATCCTTTCTACAATCCCAACATCTCACGGGTCTTGGCTAAAACCAAAGGTTGAATCTCTTCCATTGTACCCATAATGTCGGCCCCCGCGGCGGCTTTATGTCCGCCGCCATTAAAAAATTTAGCGATGGCGCTTACATCAACGCCATTTTGCAGAGTCCGCCAACTGATCTTGACCGAATCGGGTTGTTCAACGAAGATCATCCCGACAATGTGGTCATCGATCGCGGAGATCACGTTGATCAGATCGGCGTCATCGTTGGCGGTATAACCAGCCGCGTCTCTATCCGCCAGACGCAAGGAGGCATAAACGATGCCGTCCAGGGTTTTAAGGCTGCTTAAGCCGGCTCCCCAATAGCGGGCAGCCGAAAAAGTTCGACTGACGAGCGAGCGATTATAAAGATCTGGCAGGCTGATGCCCGTTTCCATCAAGTCCGCGGTTTGACGCAACGCTTCCGGAGTGGTGTTTGAAGTACGGAATCCCAGTGTATCGGTTACGATGCCGGTCGCCAGATTGGCGGCGATAGCGGCGTCAATTTCCAAACCCCAGAGGGGGATGTGCCGGGCGAGAACGCTGGCGGTAGCCACCGCGTCCGCTTCGATAAGGTTGAGTTCGCCGTATTGTTCGTTAGTCACGTGGTGATCAATATTGATATCGGGCTTACGATGTGTCTCAAATTGCTTGCCGATCCGTCGGAAATCGGCGCTATCGACTGTAATGAAAAGGTCCTCGGTATCACTTGGCACACGCAGGATCATCTCCGCGCCGGGCAGGTGTTTGAAGGCGGCTGGTATTCCGTCGGTCAAAACGATTTCCACAGATTTTCCAGCCTTTTTCAGGGCAAGTCCCAAAGCCAGGGCACTGCCAATCGCATCGCCATCGGGACGTACATGGCTTACGATCAGGATATGCCTGGCACTGAGGATTTTATTTTTAATGTCTAAATCGAGTTGGTTCATATTACCTTATTCCGGATCTGGTTTGGCTTTGGTCTCACCGCGGATTTCGGCGAGAATCTTTTCAATATGATCCGCGTTCTCGGGAGTTGGGTCCCAATGAAAACGGAGCCGGGGAAATACACGCAATTCAACAGATTGGCTAAGTCGGCGGCGAATGAAACCGCCGGCACTCTCCAACCCTTCAATCACTTCCTTGGAGCGATCGCGTCCTTCCACCGCGGATACGTAAATATCCGCGTAAGCCAGTTCGCGATCCACCTTCGCGTCGGTAACAAACACTCGTTCCAAACGCGGATCGTTGATCTCCCTGATCAAGAGATCGGAGAGGTCTTCGCGGATGCGATCGGCGATCTTTTGTAATCGGGTGCCTGAAGGCATTTTTGCCTATCCCTTCTTCTCTAAAACGAAACTTTCCAGAACATCACCGACCTGAATGTCGTTAAAATTCTTCAAACCGATACCGCATTCCTGACCGTTCTTGATCTCACGAACGTCTTCCTTTTCGTGTTTAAGCGAGGCGATTTCCCCTTCGAATACGGTCAGATTCCCGCGGAAGAGGCGTACGCGCGAGCTGCGGCGAAACTCGCCATCCACAATTCGGCAGCCGGCGATTTTGCCAACTTTGGAAATAGGGAAGACTGCCAACACATTGGCTTTGCCGAGGTGTTTCTCGGTGTATTCGGGTTCGAGCATACCTTTGAGCGCTTTTTCAATGTCCTCGGTCAGACGGTAGATGATATCGTACAAACGGATGCTGATGCCTTCGGTATCCGCCATTCTTCGGGCGCCGGCATCGGCTTGAACATTGAATCCGAGAATAAGGGCTTTGGACGCGATCGCCAGGTTTACATCGTTTTCACTGATATTACCGGTTTCCGCGTGCAAAACTTTTAGGGCGATCTCGGAGGCTTTACTCTTGGCGAGCTCATTCAATTCCTTGACAATCGGTTCCAGCGAACCTTGTACATCCGCCTTGAGGATGACGCGAAGTTCCTTGAGCTCACCCGCCTTGAAACGGGCGAAGAGATCTTCAAGGGTGAGGCGGGCAGCCTGAGTTTGATCTTTTTTGGCTAATAAACGTTCGTTAACCACCTCACGGGCGATTTTTTCTGATTTAACCACTTCGAAAATCTCACCCGCTGCCGGAACCGCGGTCATGCCGAGGATCGAGATAGGGGTGGAGGGAGTGGCTTTATGGATTGGTTTTAGTCTGAAATCGTACATGGCTTTGATCTTGCCATGCGCGGTGCCGGCGACCACAACATCGCCATTTTTGAGAGTGCCGTTCTGTACCAGTAAGGTGGCGATGGCGCCTCGATTCTTGTCCAACTCGCCTTCGATCACGGTACCGGTAACGGTTCCCTTGGGGTTGGCTTTGATACTGGTGTTATCCGCTACCAGAAGGATGGAGGCGAGCAGGTCGGTGATCCCTTTGCGTTCCTTGGCGGAGACGGGGACCACGATGGTATCGCCGCCCCAATCGTCCGGGATGAGTTCCAGCTCTGAGAGCTGAGTTTTCACCCGGTCCGCGTTAGCATTTGGTTTGTCAATTTTGTTGAGCGCGACGATGATGGGCACCCGGGCGGCTTTGGCGTGGGCTACTGCCTCACGGGTTTGGGGCATTACCCCGTCATCCGCGGCTACAACCAGAACCACGATATCAGCGCCCTGGGCGCCGCGAGCTCGCATGGCTGTAAATGCCGCGTGTCCGGGGGTATCCAGAAAGGTGATCAATTGGCCTTCCTTGTTGACCTGATACGCGCCGATGTGCTGGGTAATTCCACCAGCCTCACCTAAGGCGACATCGGTTTCCCGAATGGCGTCCAACAAGGAGGTTTTTCCATGATCAACGTGTCCCAGAATCGTCACCACCGGAGGTCGTGAAACGAGATCGAGCTCATTCTCGTTCATGATCTTTTGACGCCAAAGGGGAATTTCCCCACTTTCTGCGGTTTGAACTTCCGCCTGAGTTTCAGGAATCGCTTCATAACCAAATTCTTCCGCCACAATGGCAGCCGTATCAAAATCAACCATTTGATTGATGGTTACCATCATGCCATTTTGCATTAATTTGCGAATGACGTCGATTGGTCCGATATTGATGGCTTTGGCCAAATCCCGAACTACAATCGAAACGGGTAATTCGATTTTCTTATTACTCATACTTGTCTCCTTCTAAAACGTACAATGCTGGATGAGGGTTCTTTTTGGTCTTACGTTTGTACGTTTTCCGCGTTATCTGTCGCGGTATCATCGGGCAAAGCTTGAAATCTTGCATCAAGCCTCGCCCGATCTTCCTCTGTAAATGTTGTTTTCAAGGCATGCGCCAGACTGTCTTTCAAGGCTGCCTGCCAACATGATCTTTGTTCATGAATATAAGCGCCTCTTCCGTTCATCTTGCCGTTCGGGTCAACAAAAACCCCCTCCGGTGTGCGAACAACCCTGATCAACGATTTCTTTGGGTTAACCTGTCGGCAGCCAACGCAAGTGCGTTGAGGCAGCTTTTTGGTTTTCGTGGAATTTGACGCCATAGACTTCTACCAGCTTTCGCCTGTCCAATCCTCGTCACCCCGTTTGTGTTTTTTACGGCTAACCACCTCGCCGAGATCTTCATCAAATTCATAGGTGACGGATTTTTTACCCTTCTTACCGCGTTGTTCCATTTTTTCTTCTTCTTCAGCACTCAGGTTTACACCATCCGGACGCAGGGTAAACATTTCCTCAAAACTCAGCTCTGATTCTGGCTCTTCTTCCGGAGTCCGAGTAACGGGCGTTTCGACAACTTCCTCAACGGGTTCTTCTTCAACGACCACTTCGGGCTCGGTAACCACTTCGGGCTCGGCAATCACTTCAGGCTCGGCAATCACTTCAGCGGGTGCTTCAACGGGCGCTTCCATTGGGGTGACTTCCGCGGGGGGCTGCTGAACTGTAAATTGGGCGAGGTAAGTATCAAGAATTGCCTGAATCTCGGATCGGGACTTGTCGCTGATACCGTGCAAGCCAAAAACGCTATCCGGATCAGATCGAACCGCGATGATTAATTCGCCGATATTGAGGTATTCAGCCTCGGTAAGAATGTTAAAGATGTGTTCGCGAAGCGGCAAATCTTCCAAGGGTTGTTCGAAAGCCTGATCGGGAATTCCTTCACGCGCTTTGGCTTGTTTCTCACGCAATTCAGATTCTCGTTTAAGCGCCTTTTCGAGCGCGCGAGTTTCCACCCGGTCAACAAATTTCCCCATGAATTCATATTCTTCAGGGGTAAGTGGTTTGTTCTCGGCTTTACGATCGAGCAGTTCGCCAACCCGCACGGCGTTGTTTTTCTCCAACTCGGCGGTTGAATGCAGGCTGGGATCGTTTTGCAGGCGGACGATCACGTCGGTAGCGGCTTCGATCACCGATTTGATGTCGATGCGCCAGTTGGTCAGTTTGGCTGCCAGGCGGGCATTCTGACCATCCCGGCCAATGGCAAGGGATAATTGATCTTCCATCACCACTACGGTGGCAGTCCGGTCAAATCCGTTGGCGTAAACGCCGGTCACGCGGGCTGGGCTGATCGCCTTGGTGATGTAAATAACCGGGTCATCATTATATTCAATGATGTCGATCTTCTCATCACGCAATTCCTTGACGATGGCTTGAATGCGGACGCCTTTGATGCCAACACAAGCACCGACAGGGTCGATTCCCGGTTGGGTGGCGCTCACGGCGACTTTGGCGCGTTGGCCAGGCTCTCGAGCGATCGAGCGAATCTCAACGATTCCGTGATAGATTTCAGGGACCTCGGTTTCCAGGAGCCGGCGCAAAAAGTTACGGTGGGCACGGGAGAGGATGATCTGCGGTCCGCGATTCTCAGCCTTTACTTCCAGAATGATTGCCCGAACGCGGCTGTGGATCTGGAAGCGCTCATTGTTAATGCGCTGCGAGGCTGGCAGAATACCTTCGGCTTTCATATCCAAACCAATGGTGGTGGATTGTGCGTTGCTGGCTTGGACAATCCCGCTGACGATCTCTCCGACCTGTAACTCAAAGTGACGCAATTGAGCGTTGCGCTCGGCTTCACGGATTCGCTGCTGAATTACCTGACGGGCTGTTTGAGCCGCTACCCGGCCAAAATCTTCGGGGGTTGAATCAACCATCACCAGATCGCCTATCTGGGCAGAGCCATCCACCTCAAGGGCATTTTCCAAAGTGCATTCGGTCAGAGGGTTGAGTACTTCGTCCACCACTTCTTTTTGGGCGTATACAACCACTCTGCCGGTCTGCGGATCGATTTTGGCGGTAACTTCCTGCCGGGCGGTGGTGTTTTTATTTACCATCTTGCGGTAGGCGGATACCATGGCAGATTCAAGCGCTTCAAGGATTACTTCCTTGGGAAGCTGCTTGTCTTCCAATACCTCATTGAATGCCAATATGAATTCGTTCTTCATCTTTCACTTTCTCCGATTTTCATTCTCGGTTTTGTTCTTCCAAAACAAAAAGTGGGGGATACCCACTTTTCAATGTTTGCTTCGGTTGGTCGAACAAAACCATTATACCATATTTGGAAAAGCGGGCAAGTTTTTTCTCCCTGCTTGGGCGGGTTCTTGCTATTTCCATTGTACCTGAATTTTAGGAAAAGGGCGTCTGAGATTTGGATTGGCTGGATTGCGGCGGGGAATTTTTTCCATCTTCCAACCATTGGTCATTTCGAGCAAAGCGGGAAATCTTATGTATACTCAATAAGGTTTTTCAGCCGCCTCCGCGCCCAAAAGAACGGATGTCCTCCGTCCTTCGAAATGGCAAGTGCGCTTGTCATCCGGACACCCTTGGGTTATACTCAACCAGTGAGTAATACTCTATAAAAGGGTACCTAAAGTAGAGCCGCGATGAGCCCAAAGAGCAAAACCAACATCTTCATTCCCGCCGAAACCGTCCAGGAAAGAACGGCATCCGTACCGAAACAGGCAGGCTTGCGTTCCTCCTCCCCCAGCGGCTGGAAATTGCTGGTTCTACCCATGACGCTCTTCATCGCTCTGCCGATCCTGGCACTCTTCCTTAATGTAACTTCGGCGGATGTGTGGAACAACCTGCATCGGGCTGAGGTTCTTCAAGCCATCAACCTCAGCCTTACCAGTGCCTTTACCGCCACCTTAATTACCCTCCTTTTTGGCACGCCTGTGGCTGCCTACCTGGCTGTTTCCAAAAGTCGAACCGCGCGTTGGGTTGACACCTTAATGGATTTGCCGACCGTGCTACCACCATCGGTGGCGGGTGTTGCCCTGCTGCTGACCTTCGGGCGGAAAGGCTTGTTAGGTCCGGCGCTGGAAGCCTTCGGGCTCAGTATCCCGTTTACTACGGTAGCCGTTGTCATCGCCCAGATTTTTATTGCCGCTCCATATTACATCAAGGCCGCTTCGATCGGTTTTTCGAACATCGATCCGGAATTGAAACAAGCCGCCGGCCTGGATGGCGCGGATTCCGCTCAGATCTTCGCCCACATCACCTTACCGCTCTCCTGGAAGGCAATGTTGAGCGGGGCAGTGATGACCTGGGCTCGTTCGCTTGGTGAATTTGGCGCGACCATCATCTTTGCTGGAAATTTCCCCGGGGTAACTCAAACCATGCCGCTGGCGATCTACATCGGATTTCAAGTGGATATGAGCGTAGCGATCACCCTGGCGGTCATTCTGATCAGTTTTTCTTTCCTCACCCTCATCCTTGTAAAAGGTTTGCTATTCAAGGAATACTTTGAAGATCAACCTATCCGATCTGTTTCAAAGGGGGATTGATCATGAAAAAAATCTCAGTGTTTCTGGTGTTGATTACTTTGCTTTCAGCCTGTACCCCGCTGAACGCCGCCGCGACCCAGCCGGAGACCCTTACGGTTTTTGCCGCGGCTTCACTTACCGAATCGTTTACGGAACTCAAGCAAATATTTGAATCAAACCATCCGGATGTCAGGGTGGTCTTCAACTTCGCCGGGGCGCAACAGTTGCAGGAGCAGATCGCGCAGGGAGCCCAGGCGGATGTATTCGCCAGCGCCAGTCACAAATATATGGATCTGGCGATTGAAAGTGGCAGCGTTTCCGGAAATAGCGTGCGTTTGTTCGTTACCAACCGATTGGTGATCATCTACCCGAATGGAAATCCGGCTGGGTTGCAAAAACTCGAGGATTTGGCCAACCCGGGTCTGAAATTAATCCTCGCTGATGAGGCGGTTCCAGTGGGAAAGTATTCCCTTGAATTCATGGACAAGACTGGGAATTCGGCTTACAAAAACGCCGTTTTGGCGAATGTGGTGAGTTATGAGGACAATGTGAAATCCGTGCTCACCAAGGTGGCTTTGGGCGAGGCGGACGCGGGTATCGTTTACGTATCCGATATCACCCCGGAGGCATCAACCCAGGTCGGAAAGATTGAAATACCTGACCCATTCAATGTGATCGCGGAATATCCAATCTCACCGATTACCGGATCCAGGCATCCAGAGTTGGCGGCAGACTTCATCAATCTGGTGCTTTCCCCCGAGGGGCAGGCGGTATTCCAAGCTCACAATTTCATCCCGGTTGATTAAATCTGCCCGAAGGCGGGTTTAATCGGGCTTAAGGATTTCCGGCTCAAATTCATCCAACCATTGGCGCACATTTTCGAGGTGGAGCAAGCGCAATGAAAGGCTCATCCGGTTATAGAGCCGTTCCGGCGCCTGCCGGGCGCTCACTTTCTTTAGCCGGGCGATGTGAAATTCCAAACCCTCGCGTTGGATGGCGATGATTCTGGGGAGTTTTTCGGGAAAGTATTTCCTGACAAAATAAACGCGAGTGATGAACTCAAGCCGAATGGCGCGGATACTTCCACTGGACGGCGCTTCGAGCCAATTCAGAAAGCGTTTTTCACCAAGCGGGGTAAGACGCAACAATTGTCGGGAGGGCAGTTTTTCCTGGGCAATCTCCTGAGTAGAGATTTCCCCTTGTTTTTCAAGCCGCTTCAGGATGGAGTAAGCCTGGCTCTGACTGAGACGCCAGACGAAATCAAGGTCGCTATTAACCTTTTTGTGCAGGTCGTACCCATGGCATGGACCGGAGAACAGCAATCCCAATAACGCCATTTCCGGGGAAAGGGTTCCCGCTTTGTGCGATTCTTCAGCCATTGTTTTACCTTCTTATGGTTTCATTGTACATTAAAAAAGGCGCTCAAAATTTGAGCGCCTGGTTAATTTCTTCCAGAATTTTATTCAAAGATCCAGCGGTCAACTTCGCGAGACCAGCTTACCAATTCCTCCGGTTTGAACCAGAGCGTGCTTTCGGCTTCGCCGTTCTCAACGCTATCGGAAGCGTGGGTGATATTGCGCCCAACCTCAAGAGCGAAATCATGACGAACGGTACCCGGGGCGGCTTCCCAGGGGCGGGTAGCGCCCATGGTTTGCCGAATGGCGTTAATGGCGTTCGGGCCTTCCCAGACCATTGCCATAACCGGGGCTGAGGTGATATACGCGATCAGCCCGTTATAAAAGGACTTTCCTTTGTGAATGCCGTAATGGGTTTCCGCCAGCTCCTGACTTACCTGCATGAATTTCGCGCCAATCAGGCGCAGACCGCGCCGTTCCAGGCGAGCGATGACTTCACCGATAAGCCCGCGCTGCACGCCATCGGGTTTTACCAAAACCAGTGATCGTTCCAAATTATCCTCCAGATGAATTGAATACGTTTTTGCCGGCACGGATTGTACCATAAACGTTAGAGGTCCAGCGGGCTTTCTGCGGCTTCTTTTTTGATGATAACCCAGGCGTTAACATCTCCGGTTTTCAATTCAACCTTGGCATTCGGCTGTTTGAAAAGCGCGGCGATCTGGTCGGGGGCGAGAAAATGGCTGCGCATGAGCGCGAGCTTCTCGCCAATCGCGATGAGTTTGATCACAAATTTACGGATATCGGGTTCCTCGATCACCAGGGTTCCACCCGGCTGGAGCACCCGAAAGAGATCGGAGGCGGTTAAACTTTGATTGCAAACATGGTGAAGCGCGTCGACCATGATGATGGAAGCGAAGGTGTTTTCCGGAAACGGCAAATTCTCACTGTGCGAGCGTACTGACCGCAAACCTGGTTTCTGGGCTGCCTCAAGCAGCATCTCGTGGCTCAAGTCAGCGACGACGATGCTGCCCGCTTGATCGATCAAGAATTGGGAGATCCGGCCAGTACCGCCGCCGGCGTCCAACAAGGCGCCTTCGGTGGGAAGTCCGGCGAACCCGGCAAGATCTACAGGCTCACGGGGATGGATAAAGCGCTCATAGAAGGGAGCGAGCAGATCAAAATGGTCTTTCATGGTTCGATGTCCTTTTCGTTGGGAATATCCGGCAGGTCGTCGGCTCGGGCGTAGGTATCCAGAGCCTCATCCAACCGATCGGCGTTAAAGTAGGCGTCCCCCAGTACACGCAATACGCGCTTGTTACCGGGGTGTTGATTGGCGAGTTGTTCCATCATAGGTAAAACCTGGTCGATCATGCGCTCGAATTTAATCAGATCTGAAAATTCCGCCAGAGCCTTGTCCAGGTTTCCATTGTCGAGGAAGCGCTTGCCGCGGTCAAAGGCGCTACCGATGAACTGTTCCTCGCGCGCGGCTTCTTCTGTCTGATTTTCTGAGGATGGGTAGCTCACCGATTCAGGATTGGCTGGCTCGTTTTCAAGATCTTCAAACGATTCAGGGTTGAGCATCTCTTCGTCTGAACCGCCGGGTTCGCCAACCGGCTCACTCTCGGTCAGAGCCATGCCCTCTAAGGCAATCTCGGAAGCCGGTTCACCTTTGGATAAGGCTTCTTCGGCTGGGAGTACCTCCTCCACCGTTCGCGGCAGATCGAGACTGTCCTCAGCGACGATCTCCTCGACCGGCTCATCGATCCAGACCCATTCCGATTCCTCCGTGCTCCCGGGGGCGCTCGTCTCCGATGGTACCGCGTTCGTTTCGGCGCCGCTTTCTGATGGGAACTCCTCCAAACCTTCCTGATCGGTCATGGATTCAATCGGTAAGGCGCCATCAACTTCTTCGACCTCGGGCAGGTCGCCCTCATTCGAATTAGGCTGAGCGGCAGATACCTCATCAATGACTGTTTCAGCGATGATCTCCTCAATCGGCTCATCTACGGATTGGTTTTCTTTTTCAATCATTGTTTCGGTTGGGGTTTCCTCCAGCTCTTCGCTGGCTATTTCCAAAGGTAAACTCACTCCCTCGATCTCCGCTTCAGCGACGATCTCCTCAACCGGCTCATCTGCCGCGAGAGTGATCTCATCAAATTCGGTTTCCGCTGGTAACTCCTCGAACGGTTCGGAATCCAACCTCCCGGATGGGGCAGGGTCACTCTGGAAACGGTTTGGCGCGGTGATTTCGCCGGGCAATTCGGAAATTTCGGCTTCAGGCAGAATCTCCTCGATTGGTTCAGGGAAGATCTCACCTCCGACTGGCGCGCCAATATTACCGATCATGGTTTGTTCATCTTCCACAACCAACCGGGTTTGATCAGTTGAGGCGGATGGATTTTGCAGACTTTGGTAAAAATCCTCCCCCGCGTCCTCGTTTACATCCTCATCCGGTCCCACCTCCGAAGAGTTTTCTTCAGAATTCCGCTCGGTTTGTTGGCCAGCCGGATCAGTTTCTTCTTCGATGGCATGTTTTGGGATCAGCTCGATGGGTTCCTTGGGGAGCATGCTTCCCTCAGGCAGCATCACATTGGGCGCGTCAGGCAAATGGCGGCCCAGCAAGGCTTCCATTCCCTCCACCGCCGGCGGGATTTCCGATTCTGGGAGGCTGGCTTCTTCTTCCTGCGGGCGGCTGACATCCCCCAACCAGTCGGAATCGGTTTCACCTTCGGGCTTGCTCAGGTCTCCGAGCCAATCGAGGGCGTCCAAATCAGGAGTTTCCTTCCCAGCCTCAACCGCGGACGGTTGGCTTGTTTCACCGGGTTCGGTGGCGGCGGATTCCGTGCGCGGCTCGCCGATCCAATCCAGGTCCAGATTATCACGCCAATCGCCAGATTCTTCGCTGAAAGGTTCCTGGACTGCCTCGCTCAGATTCTCGAGCTCACCGCGCTGAATTGGATGGCTCGTCTTTCGGGTCTGAGCCAGACTTTCCAGATCCTCCACTGCCTTATTGGCCGGGGAGACATGTTCGGCGTACCAAATTCGATTCGATTTACGGGTTGCCGCCAGAGGCTCAAGCGGGTCGGTTTTTTCACTCGAAATTGGTTTCCATTCCCCAAATTCCCAACCTCGATCGGGCTCCGCTTCAAGGTTTTCGGCGGGTTCCTGGATCGCGGCGGTCGTTTTTTCCTCAGTAACAGCGTTCAGCGAGCCAAGCCCACCAACCAAGCCCGGTGCCGTTTCGATCGGTTCATCGGCTTCCATCTTGCGGACCCAGTCGGGGATCGTTTCTCCAGCGGCGCGATCGAATTTACCCTTGCCTCCGCTGCCGCGGGCTTCACTTAAAAGGTCTTTTAGCCATTTTGGAGTTTCCTGTTCCACTGGAATCTCTTCCACTGGCTCGGCGGAGAAATCATCCACAGCCGCATCCTGCCCTTCAGTAAGGTCCAGGTCTCCGGTACCCATGCCTTCAGAGGCGGGTTCGTCCGAGACATCCTCAACGGCTGGCACACCCGGAATCCATTCCAGACGGTCGAGGCTGATCGTATCGTCCGGAATGTTTTTTTCCTCAGCCATGAGGTTGGTTACCGGGTCGATGGCGTAGGGGTCAAGCTCCATGAGGCGTTGGGTCCATTCCTGAGTGTGTTCCTCGGCGCCGGCTTTGTAAGCGGTACGCAAGGCAATCCGCAATGCCTCAAAATTGTAAGGGTTGTCCTTGAAACATTCTTCACAGGCTTCCAAGGTGCGCCGCGGATCGTTCATACTCTCGTAGACTTTTACGAGTAAGGTCCTCATATCCGTCCGGTCCGGGTCGTCAGCCAGAATGGTGGTAATTTCCTCCAAGGCGCGCAGATATTCGCCGCTATTGGCGTAGATCTGCGCCAGAATGGCGTTGGTCTTGTTCAGCCGGTCGGGCATCTTCCCGTCCCGGGTGGTCATCAGTTTTTTCAGCTCTTCCTGAACCATCACATTGTTCGGATTGGATTCATAAACCCGTTCGAGATACCAGATGGCTTTTTCGAGGTCGCCCTGATTCTGGTTGATGAAGCTGAGGCCAAGATTGGCCACAAAGTCACTCGGCAGGCTGCCGAGAAGTTGTTTGAAAGCGGTAGTTGAGGCTTCTAGATTGCCATTGTCCAGGGTAGCTTTGCCGAAGGTACGCAGGGTATCCAGGTGCCGGGGAAATTCCTGAAGGATGTGCCGACAATGAGCGATCACCTCATCAATCTGGTCATTCTCCAGCAATTCCTCAATTTCTCGGTTGTAAGCTTTGAGTGATATCTGCATCGTGATCGCTCCGATCTGAAAGGAACTTAGTCCTCAAAAAACAGCGGCAGGGGATCTACCGGGCTTGGGCTGAAGGCGAAGGCGCTCAGACCTTCTCTCCGTGCTTGCGCTAATTTCGCCGGGTCATTGGCGTGAACCTCGAAAAGAACGTCCCCTTTTTCAACTTTGTCACCAACTTTGCGTGGGATGATAAAACCAACGGCGTGGTCGATCTGGTCGCTCTTTCTGGCTCTTCCGCCGCCCAATGCCACCGCCGCCTCGCCGATCACCCGCGCGTTGATCTGAGAAATATAGCCGCTTTGGGCGGCTTTTACGCTTTCGATCAAACTTGCCCGCGGCAGCCGTTCGGGATGTACAATAACATCCGGATCGCCGCCCTGGGCAGCCACCAACTGGAGTAATTTTTCCAGCGCGCTGCCGTTCGAGATCACATTGAGTGCCGCCTGCCGGGCAGCGGCGTTGCTGGGCGCCGCCCCGCTGATAGTGAGCATCTCCTCAACCGAGCGCAGCACATGCTCGCGGAAATCCGCCGGACCGCCGCCGCGCAGAATCTCAATCGCTTCGACAAGTTCCAGGGCGTTCCCAACCGCGAAACCAAGCGGCTGATCCATATTGCTTAAGACCGCCAGGGTTTTACGCCCAGCCAGCTCGCCGATTCCGCGCATTGCCCGGGCGAGTTGGCGGGCCTCATCCTGGTTTTTCATGAAAGCCCCGTGTCCGACTTTTACATCCAGCACGATGCAGTTCGCCCCGCCGGCGATCTTCTTGCTCATGATCGACGCCGCGATCAGCGGTATGGATTGAACTGTACCGGTTACATCCCGCAGGGCATAGAATTTGCCATCCGCCGGCGCCAAATCCGCCGATTGACCGGTAAGGACGATCCCGATCCGGCGCAGTTGGTCCTTGAACTCGGCGGTGGAGAGGTTGACCCGATAACCGGGGATACTTTCCAATTTATCCAGCGTTCCGCCGCTAAAGCCGAGTCCGCGCCCGCTCATCTTGCCGCACGGCAATCCACAGGCGGCAACGATCGGCAGTACACTGAGGGTGGTTTTGTCGCCTACGCCGCCAGTACTGTGCTTATCCACCACCATGGGGGTTACATCACTCAGGTCGAGAATCTCGCCGCTCTCGGCCATCGCCATGGTCAGATCAGTGGTTTCGCGGTCGTTCATCCCATTGAGCAGAACCGCCATTGCCCAGGCGGCAGCCTGGTAATCGGTGATCTCGCCACTGGTATAACCGTTCACAAAGTAGCGAATTTCATCCCCGGTGAGCTCGAGTTTATCTCTTTTTTTAATGATGATATCAACCGCGCGCATAAATCTCCTTAAACGTGGTGCTTCAATTGTAACTTAAATTAACTGGTCAGGGCGTTGCGGATGCGTTGCCATTCAAGCGCGGCATCCCTTATACTACATCTATGCGTGGAAGCGATTGGAACACATTTCGAAGGTGTCTTGCAATTTTAGCCCGCCTGAAAAAAGGTCCCGCCAGTCCGGCGGAGCTGATCTCGGCGGTCCTGGAACGCGAAGGTGGGGACGCCTACTCGAGCCAGCCAACCGCCCGCTCCAAGGCGTTTAAACGTGACCGGGAAGCGTTGCGGGACCGTTTGGGGGTTACATTTGAGTATGATCCACGGGCTGGCAGGTACAACCTCCTCGACGCCGGAGACGCGCTCAGCCTTGTTCTCTCCGAAACCTCCCTGATGGCGGTAAGCCTGCTCTTGGATACCTTCGGCGGACAGATGGGCAATCATTCCAGCGTGAACAACCTGCTTGAGGAAGTGGTCGCCTCCCTCAGTCCGGAGGATCGGCGCCGGCTGGAACGCAGTGAATCTCCCTACGAGCTTGAGTTGCTTCAGGATATCGACGCCAATGGCATTCCCCGCCGGGTTTGGGATGAAGTCCAACGTTCGGTACGCAAACACCGCAAACTCAGTTTTCAATATATCAGTCCGCAATACGAGGACGGTAAACCGGTTACCAATGAGGTAAACCCGACCCGGATTGTTTATCAGTGGGGGCATTGGTATCTGCTGGCTTACCGCCTCAGCCGCCAAACCGCGGATGGTAAGATCGACCACTCCCGGCGCCACAGCCGTTACCGCCTGAATTACATGCTTAATAATGAAATCCTGAAGGTATCGACAGTCATCCTTGGCGAACCGCCTGCTCCGCCGATGTACGATGTGCGCTATCGCCTGATGCCGCCACTCTCGCGCGGCATCGTCAGCCAACACTTCGCCGGGCAAACCGAAACACCTCTGCCGGACGGCACGCTCGAAGTCCGCGGGCAGACCGATAATCTCTTTTCCGCGGCGAAAACATTCATGGCTTATGGTGATAGCTGCGAGGTTCTCGGCGGGAAGGAGATGCTGGATATGATGCAGGATGAAGTGCGCGGTTTGGCGCGGGTCTATCAAAAATTCCTTGAAGATTGAAACGGATTAATCGAAAAAACCAACACCAGCCCGTGTTTGCGGGCTGGTGTATTTGTTATGCTTAACCTGTCAGGGGGGCATCAGCGTCTTATCCATCCTGCAAGGGGGGGCGGATGGCGAGGGGACGGACCCGCGGCACGGTTCCAGAGGGGGAGGAACCGTCCGCCTGGGGAAGAGGCTTTGATTCGCCGGCGGGTTGGTTTAAAATGATGCTATGTTAACCAATCCGCAAATCGAGGAAATTCTCCGATACGGCAAGCTCACCCCGCTCGGACGGTTCGCCTACGGCTCCAACTCCACCTTTCTGGTCAGTGCGGAACAGGCTGGTCAAACCCTCAAGGCGGTTTACAAACCCCAGCAGGGGGAGCGTCGGCTGTGGGACTTTCCGGATGGCACCCTCGCCCAACGCGAGACCGCCGCTTACCTGCTTTCCAGCGCCCTGGCGCTCGACCTGGTGCCGCCCACCATCTTGCGCCCGGACGCGCCCTTTGGTCCCGGCTCGCTGCAGCTCTTCATCGAGCATGACCCCAAGCGTCATTTCTTCAATCTCTCCCCCGATCAACGCGAAGTTCTGCTTCCGTTGGCTTTTTTTGATCTGCTCGCCAACAACGCCGACCGCAAGGGTTCTCATTTCCTCTTCCGGGCGGATGATGATCATCTCTTCGCTATCGATCATGGTTTGTGTTTTCATGTTGACCCCAAATTGCGTACCGTCATCTGGAATTTTTCCGGTCAGCCCATACCGGCCGACCTGCTGGAGCGGCTTGCTCCATTGACCCACGCGACTCATCCGCTTTACCGATCCGGCGCCGCTGGTCTGGCGGAGCTTCTGGCTCCGCCAGAGCTGGAGGCGCAGCGCGCCCGGGCAGCCGCCCTGCTGGCGGAACCGGGCTTCCCCTCTCTGCCGGAAGACAAGCGCGCCTACCCCTACCCACCCCTTTAAGGAGCCGTCATGCAAACAATCAAACTCGCCATCGCCGGAACCGGCAACGTTACCAAAGCCTTATTACGTCTGCTGGAGCGCAAACGCGGACTGCTGGAGAGTGATTTCGGCGTTCAGGTGGTGATAAGCGGTATTTCCAGCGGCTCTCGCGGCTGCTTCATTTTCCCCGAGGGGTTATCCCCCGCTCGGCTCTCTCCTTTTTTGGAAGGTCAGGCGCGGCTCGCAATTCCCGGCAGCCTGCCCGCCCAAAATACTCTGGAGATGATCAGCAAGGCTGGTGCCCACATTTTTATCGAGAACACCCCGGTTAATTACCGCACCGGGCAGCCGGCTGCCGACCATATCCGGGCGGCGTTGGAAGCTGGAATGCACACCATCACCGCCAATAAAGGTCCAGTGGCGGTTGAGTATGCCGCTCTGCGCCAACTCGCCCGGCGGAAAGATCGGCGCTTCCTGTTCGAATCGAGTGTGATGGACGGCGCCCCGATCTTTTCTCTCTTCCGCGGCGCGTTGCCCGGCACCCGCCTGCTGGCTTTTCGGGCGATCCTCAACTCCACCACCAATCTGATCCTGAGCCTGATGGAGGGAGGCAGCCGGTTTGAGGATGCCGTACTGGCCGCCCAGAAGGCGGGATTGGCGGAAACCGACCCCTCCGGAGACATTGATGGCTGGGACTCGGCGGTGAAGGTGGCGGTGTTAGCCCGGGTGTTGATGGATTCGGATCTGAGAGTCGAAGAAGTGGAACGGGAAGGGATCCGCGGGATCACCCCCTCCATGCTGGCGGATGCCGCCGCGGCGGGGGAACGCTACAAGCTGATCTGCGAGGCGCGCCCGGAAGGCGGCAAACTGCTTGGCAAAGTGGGTCCCCAGCGGGTGGCGCCCAGCTCGCCCTTCTACGCCATCGACGGGGCAACCTCGATCATCCAATTTGAGACCGATACACTCACCAAATTAACCCTCATCGAACACGACCCCACCCCGGATACCACCGCCTACGGTGAATTCGCCGACCTGCTTGAGATTTTGAAGGACGAGGAATAAAGGGTATCCGCCAGCCGCCCAAAATTGTATAATGATTTAAGAAAGGTCATTTCCAGTTGATTGGTTGGGATGATCCTGTCTGGAAGCAACCCGCCCAGCGATCAGAGCCGGACGTTCCAACCCGCGAGCATTGGAAAATGGGTTTGATCATGGCAAGGCTCAAACGTGGTTTATTCATTTTTACAATATGCGGTCTGCTATCCTCATGCGGACCGATTCCCTTCGAGCAAATTTGCGAACGACTCGAACAGCGGGTCACTACAACCGGTTATCTGACCAACCTGGAATGCGGCGACAGCGGCTATTGTTGCGGCGCGGTCATATCCCCCGGCTCCCCCGGCGGTTTAAGGGAAATATGTGATTTCATCCTTTACGGTCAACCTGATCAGCACAGTGAGCAAGTGATGATCTATGTTTACCATGAGGAAAAATTAGGATCATCCGGAGCCAAGCAAAGGCTTAACGGGTTGATCTGTAAAGATTCTCCCGATTGTGATCTGGATGGAAACTCCCGGTTTCAGGTGAAGGGAGAGGTTCATGAGGCAAGCATGCAAGGTTACGCTTGCGGCATTATGGTTGAGGGGTTTGAGAATATCATTTTCATCCCCTGATTGACGTATGGAAAGGACAAGTTTATGGACCAGGAGATAGAACGGATTTACGCGGATTACCGAAACGCCGCCGACCAACTGAGAAAAGGCAGCCTGAGCAAGGTACGACCGTACCTGATCGTCGCGGGGGTTATCTTCCTTGGGGGTATTTCATCCTTGTTGTGGGCCGGAGTCAAAACCATGGCGAATCTTATATTTTGGGGGATCGCGCTTTCTCTGGTGGTTGAGATCGTGGGGATAATCGTTCAAACCAGTTGGGTAAAAGGAGAGATGGAATACCTTTCTCGCACCAGACCCGGCTTTGGCGATTTTGTGAAGCTGTTCAATCGCCGTTGGTGGCCGGTAACTTTGGAACCCGGTGAAAAAACCGATAAATTTCTGGCGATCATCCAACGGACAAATCCAGGTTAGTTCGAGTTCTCGTCACTGAGCGCATAAAACCGCCTCCGCTTCGCGGACAACGAAACTGACCAATCAGTTTAATTTCTGATCTGACATTAAATCCTTGGTCTGGGTTTTTCATATACCTTCCTTTGGTTGAAATCGGAGATAAATAGTCAGGTATAATATCCATTCAAAGGAACCCTGATATGCGGAAAACATCCTACCTTATCCAACAAATGGATTGCGCCGCCGAAGAACAGCTCATCCGCTTTAAGCTGGAAGGCTTGCCTGAGATCGACTCCCTGAGTTTTGACCTTCCCCGGCGCCAGTTGGATGTTTTTCACCATGGCGACCATAACCCAATTCTGGAAAAAATTGACACTCTCGGTTTGGGCGGCTCGCTTCTCGTCTCAGCCGAGGTGGATGAGAGCCCCGCCGAAGAAAACACGGTCGAGCAAAAAGTGCTCTGGGCGGTGCTGGCAATTAACCTCGCCTTTTTCGGCTTGGAGAGCGCGGCCGGTATCCTCGCAGGCTCCATGGGTCTGGTGGCAGATAGTTTGGACATGCTGGCTGACAGTCTGGTGTATGGGTTGGCGCTGCTGGCGGTTGGCGGAAGTCTGGCTCGCAAGAAATCGATCGCCCGCACCACAGGCACAATTCAACTGGCTTTGGCAGCAATTGGCATACTTGAAGTTCTCCGCCGCTTTCTGGGTGTGGGAGAAACGCCAATCTTTCAAACCATGATCGTCATCTCAGCCCTGGCACTGGTAGGGAACGCGGTCAGCCTTTTGCTCCTTCAAAGGGGAAAATCCACCGAAACCCATATCAAGGCGATCATGATCTGTACATCCAATGATGTGATCGTCAATCTTGGCGTAATCATCGCCGGCGGGCTGGTTTATCTTTCCGGCTCCAAAATCCCCGACCTGGCGATAGGGACAATCGTGTTCTTTATCGTCGCCCGCGGCGCCTGGCGCATCCTCCAACTGGCGAAGTAAGGCTTATCGCATCAAGGTTTGAGATTTAGCGGGTAGCCACCGCATCGGGTATAAGATTAAATTCAGATTCCAATAATTTGAAGTCAAATTTGCCTTCGCCCCGACTTTCCAAAGCCCAGATCTCATGCCTAATCAGATCATTCAGATTGTCAAGTGCGTGTTCGATAGCGTTTTCGAAAATATTCGCTTCCGCGCCTTCGCAGGCCATCATCGCAATTTTGCATGTTTTGCTTCGAGTTAAAAATCTTTTGATGAAATTTTCATTATTTTGTATTAAAAAAGGGAAATAATTGATATGTGTAATGGAAAATATGTATCTTTAAATCAATAATTTAGTGCAACGGATGAGGAGATAAAATCATTCGTATGCAAAAAGACAAGTACACGAGGCTAACAAACAAAGAACGTGAAGACATCAGTAGAGGGTTGGCACAGA